>Ga0207665_10000600_pt1 | contig 24191 bp, 28 predicted proteins | sample LARL112metaG_FD_184351 | JGI IMG/M metagenome (GOLD analysis project Ga0207665, IMG submission 184351) | Corn, switchgrass and miscanthus rhizosphere microbial communities from Kellogg Biological Station, Michigan, USA - LAR L11-2 metaG... | ecosystem: Host-associated > Plants > Roots >... | reverse complement strand
GGGCAAGTGGTCGCGATTGCCAGAGAGCTTTAATACGCTGGCGGTCCCATTTCCGAACGCGAAATCTGTGTACAGACTGGACTATTCTGAGCAACGGCGGGGAAATCACTCTCAATTGTCGGGTTTGCGAACAGACCAAGAGAAGGATGGAAGGCCGCCCTCTCCTGGCACTACGCTGTTGCTCTTCAGCTGAAAAGGAATTCGTTGTTTTGAGGCCGCGAAACTGCATGATCTCGTGGATTCCTTCGGAAATTCGCTGGCTGTCCCAGCAAGTTCGTCCATTTCTTCGCTGGCATGCTGCCAGCTTCGTCTGTATCTCGGTCGGCAGCTGTCTAGCGCTTCTCTCGCCGCTCGTCTTGAAATGGATGATCGATGTCGTTCTCCCTGGCCGAAGGGTGGGACTCTTGATCGGGGCGGTGGGCCTGATCTTCCTGTGTCATCAGGGCCGGGCCGTGCTCACGACCGGAGGCGGCTACTTGACTATGCTAGCCGCCCAGCAACTGGCGCTAGCTCTGCGCTTGCGGATTCTCCGACATCTGGACACGCTCTCCGCCGACTATCACGAAGGCACACCGGTGGGCGCCTCAATGTATTCGCTAAAAGATCCGATTGATGAAATCTCCTTCCTTGGTTCCGATCTGGTGCCTTCCATCCTGCGAACACTGCTGGCCACAGTACTGACGCTGGGAGCGATGTTGATATTGAATCCCCGGATGACGCTGGTAGTCTTGCCGCTCATTCCTGTCTTTCTCCTGACCAGAAAGCACTTCCGGGATCGCCTCGACCGTGATTCCGAGACGGTGCAGCACAACCAGGTAGCGTGGAGCGGTTTCCTCCAGGAACACCTTTCGTCGATCGTTGCAATACAACTTCTGCGTCGGGAACGTCGACAGGAGCGCACGGCGTTTCGGTTATTGGGCGTCTCGGTTCGGTCACTTGCCAGACTTTTTCGCACTGGAGTTTCGTTCACCTTCTGCACCAGCCTGACTATGGGTTTAGCCATGGCCGCCGTCATTGGATACGGTGGCTGGAGCGTTCTCGCGGGTACGCTGACGGTAGGCGGATTGGTCGCGTTCCACACCTACCTGGCCCAGCTTTTTGAACCGTTAAGCGGTGTGGCGGAGACTTATGCGCGGGCGCAGAAAACATTTGCCAGTATCCGTCGAGTTCAAGCCGTACTGGCATTGGAGCCGACGATCAAAAACTGTCGGACTGCGATAAAGTTTCCTCAGCATCGTTCGTGGATAATCCAGCTGGCCGATGTGCGCTTTGGATACCCGAAAAGGGATGGACTGTTGCAGATCCCGCACCTGGAGATTCGTGCAGGCGAGCACGTGGCTATAGTGGGAGAAAACGGCGCTGGTAAGAGCACGCTGGCAAAACTCATAGCTCGCCTTTACGAGTTGGACTCGGGATCGATTTCCGTTGCCGGCCAAGATCTACGGAAGATCGAAATCGAAAGTCTTCGAGAGCAGGTGTGCTACGTCCCCCCTCATCCTGTGCTCTTCGATACGACGTTGCGTGGCAATCTCCGGCTGGGCAAAGGTACAGCCTCAGACACTGAACTGAAGAAAGTGGTGGAGGAGGTTGGGCTCGCGACTTGGACCGACGCCTTAGAAGAGGGTCTCAATCAGAGGATCGGTCCAGGAGGGCACCAACTCTCAGGCGGTCAACGACAGCGCTTGGGGATCGGGAGAGCAATCCTGCAACGCCCGCGCATCCTCATTCTGGACGAAGCCACTTCTTCGCTCGATGCGGCTTCCGAGCAACAATTGCTAAACAGCCTAGGAAGAATTTTGCCAGACACAACTATCGTTATTATTTCGCATCGGTTGTCCGCATTGCGCTCTGTTGACAGGGTGATCGTTCTTGAGGCGGGACGCATCGTTGAGGATGACCTGCCGACGGCGCTTGTCGGAAATAGAGGCGCTTACTCTCGACTGTTCAGTGCTGGAGCACGACCTGCACGGCGGTGTCCGATTAGCAGCACCGGTCCAAAACGGGACCCGCATAATACTTCAACTTATTTGTAGTATTGTGTCCGAACGAACGGTCAGGGAACCCGCCCTCCACTAGCCGTGTTTTCCATCGCTCACCTGGCACGTTATTTTCCTCTCTCCTCTTGAATGGCTTCAATCCAGAGCCGCAAGGTGAGGTCCTCGCGATCGGGATTACCAAGCTGCCAGCGTAGTTCTTTTTGATATCGGTCCTTCAGCACTTCCAGATCGAATGGGACAGTTCGGGCCAGATGCATCATATCGTCTCGATCACGTTGCACGTTGCGTTCAAGCTTTGACAAGGCCAGGTCGTAAGGGTCAAGGGCAAAGAGTCGAAGATGGTTGAACGTCTTTGGAGAGATTTCGCTGAGCCGCTCTTCGTAGTCTTCCGGTACATGAGCCACGCCAACGTGGTCAAGGTAAATCTTGTACTTTTTGTGTAGCAGACCACCCTGCATACCAAGTTCTAGCATCGGCCTGCCGGCCTCCCTCGGTGCAATTTCCAGTACGTCCAGATCCCCGGTTGGGCGTGAAAACCCGTACACCACGCTGACGACGAACCCTCCCATGCAATCCAGCCGAATGTCTTCATCGACTGATGAATCCAGTTCGCGCAGGAAGGAAAGCCAAGGCTCCGGAATGTCTTTACTTGGACGCGTAGGCAAGGTGCTCTCCCTTCATGTCGGTCAAGAGATTCCAGTGTGCTGCCGAAGGTGAGCGATGCTCTCGCAGCCATACCCGTTCAGCTTGGGTCATGGAGTCGTGACAGAAAGTATCTTCGCGCGCAAGCCTTGCACTCTCCAGGTCTTGCAATCGCTCCCGCAGCTTGCTTGCGCGCGCACCTTCCCCCTCGCGTTCTGCTACTTCGTTCGCCAAGGAGACAGCAAACCCCAAACGGTTTTGCCGGTCATGAACCTTCGCATTTCGGACGAGCCAGTTCCAGTCCATGTCAACGTAAGTCAATGCCAACCACGGCAACCCTTCAGCAACTCTTGCATCAAGGTTCGGTTGGTCTAGAGCCTCAAACAGCACCTGCGCAGGGTTCCGTCGCGTTCTTGCCGGAAGATAGGAGAATCCCGGATAACCGAGCGCTCCCAGATCCCCGCTGAAATCGCGCTTGCGGGAAGACGCGTGCATTGCCATCGCCTCAGATCGCAACGGCAGCGCAGTAGGCGACAGATGTAACACCTTTAGAGCTTTACGCACGAGTCGTTCCGACAGTGGACGACGTCCTTTCTCTAACATCGACAAATAGGCTTGGGTGACATCAAGCGCGCGGGCGGCTTCTTCTTGCGTCCAGTCTTTCGCTAAGCGTGCCTCCTTCAATCGGTTCCCATCCATACTGCCCCCGTTTCCTCCTGCCAGACCACTAGTAATATAACATATTGTGTTATATTGAGCTATACCCTGAAGAACGTGCATGCTGACCCGCGATATGCTGCGTTTTTGAAGAAGCTCAACCTGCGGACCTGATCAACAGGTATCGACGTCTGCCGCAATGGTCGTACGGCACCCTGATACAGACCTTCGTCTCCTCGCCGCAGCGTCGCCCACGAGGATCGCGTATGAATTCAGACCCTAACGGCAGACGCCGAGCCCATCCGGGCTGCGCTCTGCCAATCGACAACCGTAATACGTGCAAGCGATTACAAAGATCGAACATCATCGATCTTCGAGAACTTAGCTCAATGTAATAAGTTAGACACAGAAGGTAAATGACTGATTTTCAGGACGTTTGGTGGCCAGGGAGGAAGTTGAACCCCCGACGCCACCCTTTTCAGTGCGCTCCACAACTAGCGCAATCATGTAAGACGGAAAGCCGAACAGACACCCACAGTCCCGACGAGACCCATAGCCTCCTATCGCGTTGAAGACATGCAGGCCGTATAGGACCCGGGCTGTCTTGCGAACATTTCGCCTGAAGTGTCGCGTCACGCCCCCGTCCCATGACACATTCCTCAGCACACTCCCAACCGGAAGGACCCACGCCGTGTACGCCCTCTCAGCCGGAGTTCGCAGCACTAGGGATGAGGATGGCGGAATTGTCCTCGACATAGATCATGGCCAGATGTTCAGGCTGAACCCCGTAGGAGCTCTAATTCTGGAATCAATCAGTAAGGGATGTACGGAGACTGAGATTGCCAAGGAAATCTCGCAGCAGTGCAGCATAGGCGAGGAAACCGCTGTAGCCGACGTGCGCGAGTTCGTCAAATCGCTGGAAGAATACAAGCTTGTTCGTACCCCTTAGGGAGAGAAGGCTTCATGAGCAGCGCGGCCGTGCAGCAAGATGATCGTACCGTTATCGCTCGGCCAATGTCGCAGGATGCGTACCGTATTCTCCTGCTCCGGAACGACGGAGCCGAGCTCCTCGTTGTGGGCGAACGACCACCATTCGCACTTCCTTGCGTTGAGATTCCCAGGTGGGACCGGGTGGCGGAAAATGTGACCGCTGCAGTCAGAAAGCACTACGAACTTTCTGCGATCTGCCTTTTCACTCCCGAGCGGTCAGTGACCACCACAGACGCCGACCGGCCCGTCTACCAAGTGATGGAGACTAGAGAAGCAAGGATTGCGGCGCCCGGTGAAACGCATTGGCTGCCCCTCCATTCGATTGCGGATCAATTCTTTGCTGACGAGCAAGATCTGGTCGCGGTTACGGATATGTTGCGGCAGATATCCGAATTTAGGAAGGGGGAGGCGGTTGGGCCGTTTGGTCGGCCGGGATGGATCCAAGAGTTAACCTCTTGGGTACAACATGAGATTCAGCCGTACGGTTTTCGTTTGAGTGGAAAATTCCGACAGCTCAATGCCAGCCCGACATTCGCATTACTCCGATTTCAAACAAACGGCCCAGCCCTGTGGTTTAAGGCCGTGGGTGAACCCAACCGGCGGGAGTTTCCAGTATCCGTCGCCCTGTCGAGACTGTTCCCGGGCTTCGTGCCCGACGTAATCGCGACTCATTCCGCCTGGAACGGATGGCTGACGACAGAGTTTCCTGGTTCGACATTGGATCAGGTTCGCGATGCTTGTGCCTGGAAGCGGGCTGCGCAAACGCTGGCGGAGCTTCAAATCGCCTCGCTGGGAAACACTGACCAACTCCTTGGGGCTGGATGCCGGAATCTTCGGACCGCCACCCTCCTGAGATTGGTGGATCCTTTCATAGACGTGATGTCGCAACTCATGGGGCGACAGCACAAGACCCCTCCGCCGGCCTTGGGCAAAGAAGAAATGCAGGAACTCGGACGGCAGGTCAAGGATGCGCTAACCGCATGGGCACAATCGAACATCCCGGACACGTTGGGACACCTGGATCTCAATCCAGGGAACATCTTGGCCTCCCCGGATCAATGCGTCTTTCTCGACTGGGCGGAAGCGTATGTGGGGCCTCCATTCCTGACCTTTCAATATCTGATTGAACATCTAAGCCAAACGAAACAGCAGGGTCTCATTGGCTCTCAGCTCCTGGTAGATCACTACTTTTCAAATTGGCTTGGCTGTGTATCGCGCGTTGCGGTCACTTCAGGGCAGCGACTGATGCCTCTTCTTGCGGTGTTCGCTTGTGCTACAGCCAGCGACTGGTCCGAAGCGCTCCTTTCGAGGGACGAGCGTTTCCTGGGCTACTTGCGCAGTCTAACGCGACGAATGCAGCGGGAAGCGAGCGTGTTCGACGCCAACCGAATGCATACCGGGTGTGCTTAAAAGCAATGACGATTTTGGGTGGTTCAGAAAAGGAGCCAGGTCGATGTTAATTCCCGTCTTGACCGCATATCTGGAGCTGATCCGCTTTGGGTTTCACATCAGGCGCAAGAATTTTGCGGCTCTCCATTCCGCAGTGCGCAACAGCAGCGTGCACAAGCACACCTCTCGCTGTACCTCTTTGGCGGAACTGTGTCGGGCGGTCGATCTTGCTTGCATCTGGTATGGGAAAACGGTGCTTTGCCTGCAACGCTCCGCGGCCGCGACTTGTTTGCTTCGACGCCATGGAATACCCGCACAACTGGTGATCGGCACCCAGCAAATCCCGTTCAACGCACATGCCTGGGTGGAAGTCGAAGGCCAAGTTGTCAGTGACCGTCCCTACATGCACAAGATGTACGCCGTACTTGAAAGAATCTGAACGACGCTCATACGGAGCAGTCAATGAGTGCGCAGTTTGGCAGATGGAATTTCGATGGCCGCCCCATAGATCTGCAGTATCTCCATGAAGTGGCCAACCTGCTCTCGCCGTACGGTCCTGATCGCCAGCACTTCCATGTCGCAGACGGTTTGGCCTTTCAGTTCTTTGCATTTCACACCACCCAGGAATCACGTCGCGAAACACAGCCGCACCTCACTCAATCCGGCGATGTCATTACCTGGGATGGGATACTCGATAACCGAGAGGAACTCACTCGTGAACTCGAGCCAGAAGTAGCCATGGACGCGACCGATCTTTCGATCGTTGCGTCGGCCTGGACTCAATGGGGGATCAATGCCTTTCCAAAGCTAATGGGCGACTGGGCCTTGGCGATTTGGAAGCCGACTGAGCGGACGCTCTTCTTGGCGCGGGATTTCATCGGAACTCATCATCTTTACTATCACGTGCGCCAGGACCATGCGACCTGGAGTACTGTGCTGGATCCGCTGATCGTTCTAGCGGAAGGTTGCTTTGAGCTAGACCATGAATATGTTGCCGGCTGGCTTTCGCATTTTCCGGCCACCCAGTTGACACCATACCTTGGAGTTCTCGCCGTTCCACCCGCCAGCTACGTACGAATCCGAAACGGGAATGCCGGGGCAACCAAATACTGGGACTTCGACGCGCGCCACACCATTTCCTACCCGAGAGACTCTGACTACGAAGAGCATTTCACAAGCCTCCTAAAGACATCCGTGTTGAGGCGCCTACGCTCTGGCGCTCCTATCCTGGCCGAACTCAGCGGTGGAGTGGACTCGTCCTCGATTGTTTGTGTGGCAGACACGCTGGTCGCGAGTGGTCAGGCGCCAGCGAACAGAATTGACACTGTGTCGTTTTACCAGGATGGCGAGCCAGCGTGGGACGAGCGACCTTACATAGCCGTGATGGAAAAAGCACGGGGCCGTGCCGGTTGCCACATTGACGTTTCCGATCACACGCTCATCCGCTATGACTACGATCCCGATCGTCCTGAGTTGACACCCGTATCCAGAGGAGAAAGGTCCGAGCCTGTCCTGAAGCTGTCGAGATATATCGCGTCGCACGGACACCGAATTGTTCTGTCCGGCGTTGCGGGAGACGAACTTCTCGGCGGAGCGCCGAGTCTCATCCCGCAACTGGCGGATTTATTGGTAACGGCTCGACTAATGCTGCTCCTGCAGCAGCTCAGAGCTTGGGCAATCAGCAACAGAACGACCGTCCTTGCTCTCCTGGCCGAAACCCTACGGGCCTTCTTGCCGAGGAGCGCAACAGTCGGAGATGTTCGCTCCGCGCCATGGTGGGATGCAGGCTTCATGGCGGCACACCGGGCAGCCTTTTCCCGATACGAGCACCGATTCTCCTTACTGCAAGCCAAACCGAGCTTCCAAGAAAGGCTGGCAACAGTGGAAGCCCTACGGCGGCAGATCGCCTCCTGCGTGCAGGCGCCGCAAATTCTATGTGACAGACGGTATCCGTACCTGGACCGCAACCTTGTTGAGTTCCTTGTCGCGATTCCTCCTGATCAACTTCAAAGACCGGGCAAGCGTCGCTCGCTCATGCGCCGGGCCCTCGCCAATGTCGTGCCTGAAGAAGTGTTGAACAGAAAACGGAAGGCCTTTATTGCCAGGCAGCCTTTGGTCGACATCATGTCTCATTGGTCTGCATACCGTGAGCTCACAGAGAATTCCATTTTGGTCGCCCTGGGCATCACTGACCGGGGCCAGCTCATCGCAGCCCTGGAGCAGGCCAGGGCTGGAAACATCATCCCACTGCCCCTTTTGGCCCATGCCGTGGTGCTTGAGAAGTGGTTGAGGCACATCCGTCCTTACGCATTTGTCTCCTCGCTGCCGGGACCCGTCCCGTTCAAGCTCCCGCTACGTCCCGACGTCAACGGTCATTCGATCTCAGCTGAGAGCACTTTCATATGAAAGGAGGTGATACGAGTGGAATACAGAAAACCTGAAGTCGTTGCGGTTGTGAACGCCACGATGGCCATTGCAGGCATCAAGCCGGGCCAGGTTGCGGACAACAACCATCCCACGACCCCGCCGAAATCCAGCGGGGCCTATCTCTCGGACGAGTAACAACCTGCCCGGGAGTGTGTTCCAGCGCCGCACACCTGGGCATTCCTCAGCAGTCTGTAAGGCCGCCGGTGGGGTCGGCCACTCGCACAGAGCCACCCCACCAGTTCTCAGCGCGGCGACCTCAAAGAGCGCCCGTTGCTGACAACAGTCCAACATGGAAGGAGGTGAGATGAAATGGAGTACCAGAAACCGGAAGTGGTTGCAGTCCTGGAAGCCACTGTGGCAATTGAGGGAATGAAGCCAGGCACGCTCCTAGATAATAACCATCCGTCGTTCCCGCCCCGATCGGCCGGGGCATATCTGTCCGATGAGTAAGCGTACGACCGGGGTGTCTTTAGTAGACACTCCGGCTTTCTGCGACGTGCGCGACTTCCCGATGGTCGTCATGGTTGAAGCTGCTTGCGGGATCCTTCTTACCTCCAGACAGCTGCATCCGCATTCTCTCCCAGCGCTGGTATTGTTTTCTTTTCGCAGGGTCAGGATCAGATCTCCCGTTCAGCCAGTAGTCGAACCAATCAACATTCCCTTGCTGAGATACGAGCCGCTCCCAGGGCTTGACCAGGAGGTGCGTCCCGAATGGAATCCATACGAGTTCCACAGGTTTGTCTCGGAACGAGAGGCCTGAGAACCATTCCCAACCTCCGAGAAGCGAACCATAGGCGTATTCCTCGATCCGGACAGGCGCAATAACCTTATCGAGATTGAACCCAGGAGAACGCTTCAGCCAAGACTGCAAAAAGTCGTCGGACGGCAATCCGCCGTTTACCCAAACCGAGTCCACAGCTTGAAATAGCACATAGTTGACGTAACCTCCTTCGAAGCCGTCGGCCAGCGTCGCCGCAGCGAAGTGGTATTTGGAATGAGTCAACGTATAAGCTACTTTATAGGCAGTTCGGCTGAAGCCGATCAGGCCCACACGGCTTGGGTCAATGAGTCCTCGTCGATCTAGTTCGTCGATTGCCCCCTCGTAGGCAGCCATCTCTCGTGGGCCCTCCTCGGTAGTGTTGGTGGCCGTTGTGGGTGGGCCAGATTCGACGGAGCGGCCAACCTGCAAGACAGCGATTCCCTTGCTGGCGAGGGGCTGAGCGGCAAATGCGCTGGTAAACGGTCCGTCAATCCGGAATCTGTCTTTGTCGAAACCATGAGTCTGGATGACTAGCGGGTATCGCTTGCCGGGCCTGTAATCTGGTGGCAAGTAGAGGCCGCCAGCCATGTCATGACCGTCGCTGGCTTTCCAGCGAAATTCGGCTACCGTCCCGAGGGCAAGCCCGCGAAACTGGGGATTCAGGTCAAGCAACAGGGTCCTTTGCTTTCGATCTGAATCCACGAAATAAAGGCGAGGGGGAGTGTTGAGATCCTCTTCCAAAACTACCTCAGGCAAGGGGATGCGGATCGAGGAATCGTCCTGCGGTATTTCATGCCAAACCGAACCAAGCTTCTGGTAGCCAAGCAAACGCAAGGCATCGTGCCCCGGCTCTTGCAGGACCAGTGTTGCGGTTGAACTGCGCCATTCCCGAATCGCGAGAGACCGGCTGGTGATGGGGAGGTACCCGCGGTCCGGCAACATCACTTCGACGACGAAAGGCCCTCGAGTTCGTTCCCTTCGCATCTCCGGGTCGGCGACGTCAAGTGGGAGGTAGGTGCCGGATATGACCACCGATTGCCCACCGTTTACCCAGGCAAACCCAGTCGCCCCAGAGGACAATGGCGCGTCAATGAAAGGTTGAAATATCTTTTTCTTGGTGTCCAGCAGCATATATTGCGGAACAGTGGAATATTCGCCTATCTTGCGTTTCTCTCGAAGGTACGGTCGAAGAATTTCATCCTCATATTCCGCCCATTCTTGCGGAACCTCCTTCCGATACACAGAAACTAGACCAAAGTGTCCGTTGGGCGCCATGGAGAGAGGCTCCCAGTCTGATATGAAGTCGTCGGTATCAATGTGCGAGACGACGCCGTCAGGCCCCTGAACGTACAACTGCTCGCTTCGGTCGGCCCGTTCGATCGCGCAGTCTTCGGTAAGAATATTGTCCGGATATCCTCCAGTAACAATGAGTCCATTCCGTCGCACTTCCGGCGTGTCGATTTTCTTTACGGAAGGAGGATGCGCCTCGAAAACAATTTGATCTCCGCTCCGACTGATGTCATAGGCGACGATTGCGGTGGGGTGGCTGGTTAGTTTTGTAAGTTTTCTCGATTTCACAGTCAGGCTGTAGACCTGCGGTATATCTCCAGAATTTTCGCCGAGGAAGACAATCGTTTCATTGTCGCCAAGCCATTTCACATTCTTGATCCCCTCACGATTAGAAGAAGACGACATCGTAATGAGAACTTGCGGCTTGGCTTCCGACGAAGCTTTAGCATCGAACAATAGAATCGAGAATTCGTTTGTATTTGTCGCCAGATTTCCCTTCTTCAGCAGCATTACGAACTGCTTTCGATCAGGAGAAAAGACACCGACTCTTCCCGCGGACGGAGCTCCCGCCGCGTAGCTGCGGTCTGCCCATTGCGTCATTTCAATGGTGTCGGCCACGGTCACCGGACGGCGCGCCAACTGAAGACCTCGACGTTCGTCTGCCCGCACGGCAGTAGCGCACAAGCACAAACCAGCGCAACCCAGGCAAAGCAGATTTCGTATGCGGGCCATTCGAGATCCTCTTGGAGACAGGTTAGCCGAGTTCTTCTAAAAGACGAGCTTCAGGGAGAGTTGAAGGGAGCGGGGGCCACCCTGCTGGAAGAGTGGGTTGAGGCCCCCAAGGCCCATGTTGGACATCATTGAGGACTGCAAAAATGCTGGCCCGAATCCGACGTAGGCGAAAGGATTTCTGAAATTTGGGTGATTCAGAAGGTTGAATGCGTCGACCCGGAAATCGACGGCGAGTTTGTCCGTAAAGAAAACTTTTCGAAGTACCGAGAAATCGACCTGAGTAAGGCCGAAACCCTGAATGTCATTTCGCCCCTCGCTGCCCTGCCGGAGCGTAGATGGAATGACAAACGCATCTGGATTGAGCCGCTGGTGGCCACCCGCCAGCGGATCCGACAGCCAGGACGGCTGGCCGAACACCCGATCAGGCCGTGGAAAGGCTCCACCTATGGTTGCCGTGAGCACGTTGCCATTGAAAGGAAAGCCGCTTCTCGCCACCACGAGTGTTTCAACAGACCAACCGTCCGTAAGCCGCGCGAGCGTTCCCGAGCCGGCGGCCTTCGGAATCTCGAACACTACCGCTCCCGAGAAATTGTGGCGCACGTCAAAGTCCGACGATGCGTAATCATTCGATGCCGAGATCACATCCTTTGAGAGGAGCGGCTGAACGTCGTTCGACGCATTGTCCAGGGAGTGCGAGAACGTGTAGTTCAGGAGTACATGGAGCCGATTGGCGACGGGGCGTCGGTACTGGATCTGGAGAGCGTGGTAGTTCGAAAACGCGTCATTGCGGGTCAACGAGAAGTCGCCAGCGAAGTTGCTATTCGGTTGTGGAATACCCTCTTGCCGCAGCAGGTCTCGTCCGGCCTGTCCGACGTAGGTCAACGAGAGAGCCTGCTCCTGCCCGAACGATTTCTCCAGAGCGATATTCCACTGGTGAGAACGCGGCTGTTTCAGGTTTGGAGCAAAGCCGATTGCGCTCTGGTAAGGGGGTTGCGTGGTCAATGCTGGCAGATAGGGCGTCGGATCACTCAGCGGCACGGAAACTCCATCGAGAAAAGTTGAGGCAGAGTTAGGGAAAGTGCTGCCGAGAGATGCCACGGACTCGGCGCCCAAGTCGTAAAAGATTCCCCATCCCGCGCGCAATACGAAGTCTCCGGCTCGGGTCAAGCTGTAGCCAATCCCAATCCGGGGAGCAACATTTCCATAGGTCGTCGACCACAACGGGGTCCCTGCTGGAGCGAGCGCAAGCGATGCCGGGGTGTCCACATTCTGCCAGGCCGCGAGCGCGGTATTACCTCTCGCCGCTGGGGCTGGGCTCAGTTCCCAGCGCACTCCGCATGTCATCGTCAGCCGGGAGGTGATATTCCACGTGTCCTGGGCATAAAGAGAGAAGGCATTGATTCGATATTCAGCTTCCCTGGCCGAAACGGCGAACAACTGAACCTGGCCGGATGAAAGGAAGCTCGCTACATCATTGGCCAGATAGTCCAGAAACGCATGATAAGGCCTCTGATCCAACAGGATCATCCTCCAATCGGTGCCGACTCGGAAGCGATGCGTGCCACGCATCCAGGCCAAGTCGTCGGCAATATTGAACTGAGTGTTGCTGTTACTGGCATTGAAGCCAGTCTGGTAAACAGCCGTGTCAAACGTGAAGAAAGAGGCAAAGGTGGAGGCCGGACTTAGAGGGGCGGGAGTGAGCACGTCAAACGGCGGCGGAGTTGCTCCTCCTAGAGAATCCAAACTCGACACGCTGCTCGATTTCTGCAGGGAATAGTTTGCGCGAAGAGTATTGGCAAGCCGAGTGGTGAGAGTCATGTTGGATCCGACGGTCAGGGTTCTGGTCCTGATATCGACCGAATCGACTTCACTGAGTGCATTACTGCGGGACGCCACTGCCGAAGGAGCCTCGTTGTAACGCCCGAACAGCGAGAACCGTTCATTGAATGTGTGATCCAGGCGCACGCTGCCTGCGTTCAACGTCGAAGGATTCGAGAAGCTGCCGGTAAATTGAGACGTGTACGAGCCGGGAACAGTCATACGGTCATCGGGCCGGGGGTAGGCTGCCAAAAACGGCAACAGGCTTGGGTCGGCTACAGACCGGGCATATTCCGACGGGACTTGGATTACCTGAATGCTGGGCTGCCTCAATCGCGCCCCTTCATACGAAGCAAAGAAAAACGTCTTGCCACGCACAATCGGTCCGCCCCCATAGCCACCGAAATTGTTGTAACGTTCTTCTGCCCTTGGTTCGCCGGCGGCGATGGCAAACCAGTTATTCGCGTCGAGCACATCATTTCTGAAGAATTCGTACAGCCCACCGTGGAAACTGTTTGTGCCCGAGCGAGTGGTGAAGATGACCTGGCCACCGGGTGATCGACCAAACTCCGGAGCAAACGATGAAGTCTCAATGCGAAACTCCTGCAGAGCCTCGACAGAAATCAGACTGCTTGTTCCTCCCAGCGCACCGAATGCTTGTGCCGCTCCAGTACCAGTTGTGCCGAGGCCGACCGTGGGCGCGACTCCAAAATTGGCGGACACCCCATCGATGAGAAAGTTGTTTGCACTGGTCCTTTGTCCTGCGACACTGAACTGCCCCTGGTTGTTGGAGGCTGCTTGAGCGATCACAACGCCCGGAGTGAGTTGCAGCAGCATATTGAAAGTGCGTCCATTCAGAGGCAGGTTTTCGACCATACTCCGATCGATCACCGTGCTTACCGATCCCGACTCGGTGTTGACGAGCGGCGCTCCTCCTTTGACGGTCAGCGTTTCAGAAATGGCTCCAACCGGCAACGTGAAGTTGATGGCAACAGCCGATTGGACGTTCAGGACAACGTCCGGCTTGATGATCGTCTTGAATCCGATCTTCGATACCTGAATGCGATAGGGGCCTGGAGGAAGGTTGGGAAGAGCGTAGATACCTTCACCGTTCGTCGTGCCTGCATATTTCACGCCGGTAGCATCGTTCACTACCAGTACTTCCGCCCCAGCGATTGCACGTTCAGAAGGATCCAAGACGAGACCACTGATCGTGCCATTGGGAGACTGACCGATTGCAGCCCTCGTGAACAAGAGCATCAGGAAGAAAAGCTGAAGGGGGAAGCGTTTCACTAGGGCTGCTCCTGGCTCGCTCGGATTCATACAGATTCATCCGGTCTACGGAAGCCCCCTTTCATTTGTATCAATATTTTTTGGAATGTCGCTTGCGAAGAGGCGGCGGTCGGTTTTCCGAGCACTCAAGGATGATTGGGATCAACGTGCAGGTAGGCAAACAACGGAGGTCTTTTGCTGGTTGGTTTGTGGCTTCCACCGTTTGGCTCGACAGTGATGAATACGGCGTCAATCTGTGCGAGCGCTTTGGGGTCGTCGAACCTCAACACCCAGTGCGCTTCCGCAGCTTCTCCAAATTGCGATAGTAACGGTTGCGGATGTTTCCCAGGATTGATTCAGCTCTAAGGCACTTTCGGCGAATGAATGGCCCTCCTAAGAGTGCAGCCTCAGAAGTATTACGCTGATCTTCGGTCAAGGTCTCTAGAAATCTCTGCATGGTCGTATTTCCGACCAGTTCGGACAGAATAGTGGTCTCTTTCCTGCCCGGACACAAATCGGCGAGGCTTTCGATTTCCTCCGGGATTGAGGTGAGTATAGAAGTGTCGCGAGTTCAAGTAGCGGCGGCGGTCAATCGCGCGCTAGTAGGTAATCAGCACAAGCCAAGAACGAAAAGAAGCCTTCTCGGAATCGAGGATGTAAGTCCTGCGATGCACAAACAAGAAGCATCCTGAAGGAGGTCATCCGCTTCGGAAGCATCGCGCAGAATGCGCACCGCAACACCAATCGTGAGTAGCAGCGAAACAGGATCGCTAGCGCTTCCCTGTTCTTGTCGATGACACCCGCGATAAGAGACTCATCAGAGGACTCCTCAAGTGCTGGCGGTGGGCTGGCACAATCGGGTTGCTCGATCTTTAATCCTCATCGGATCATTGGATCGAAGATAGTAACATCAGCGAAGTACCCTTCTTTCGATAGACCTCGATCCCGCAAGCGTTCGCGCTGTGCCGGTAGAGGAGTGATCTTGCGGATGGCTTGCTCGACGAGCGCCTTCATCTTGTCCAGTTCTTGGGGGTGTAGGCTCTCGATTCTGTCCCCCAGGATAGCTTCCCGGATTTGCGATGCGCCCACGTAGGTTCCGATGTTAAGCGGTGTGCCCGATTTTTCCAGTCGCGCACAAATACTCCGCCAAGATGGTCCAAACGACCTTCAAGTGGTACTGGTCGAGGCCAGGCTGGAGTTGCGCCAGCGTGCGCTGGTTCTGCGCTGCCGCCGAAGCGCCTTCTCTGGTGATTTCGGTTGTGATTCCCTGCGAAAGCTTGCTCAACGAGCGGTTGTCGATCAGCAGCGCGAATTCTGACTGACCTAACCTATCGATAGAGCCGGGGCGAACCACTAGCCCCTTCGCTTCGATGAAACGCTTGGCAGCGCAGGTCGGCGTCGTATGCGGCCGTCGCAATTTCGCCCAGCGCCTGGCTGGCAATTTTCTGCACTGTCTCAGGATCGTCCATGGGAGCAGAAACCATGCTGCTCGGCCACGGATTTGCTCCTTAGTCTCTTGTAAGCGAGTTTGAAATCGAGAATTGTGAAAACCTGGAGAGCACCGGGACGGGCGCCCAACCGCATGGGGATGGGGTGAGTAGGATGAGGAGTGCGCCCGTCCCTGTCTGTGGCTCTGCGGAAATGCAGGTTTCCTCAGATTCTTGTTCGATGCGTCTTAGAGGTCGCAGGTCCCTGTCTTGGCGAAAACGTGGCCGGCCGAATGGACGCCCTAGGATGCAGCCCATCATGGTCACCCCTCCGCAGAAGGAGAAAATAGGTGATACTGTTCTTCCAGGCGAAGGCTTCGGGCAACCGGGATTTCCTTGAGGAAATGGCGAAACGATTTAGGGGACCATTGGAAGAGAGTGACATGAGCAGTCCTCAAAATTCAGGGTGGAAGACGCGACTGGTGGAGGGGGGCTTCCCGGATCGATCTTTCGACATCGAGTTTTGGCAGGAGCAGGGAGATGAAGCCATCTTTGCCGCCGCATGGGAACTGGTCGAATTAGCTGAGGAAATCAGCCATGGCAGAAAACCCACACTACAGAGAACTGCTACAACTCTTAAACGAATTTGACGTCGAATATCTGATCGTCGGCGGCTTCGCAGTCATGAAGTATGGCGAGCCACGTTATACGAAGGACCTCGACGTGTGGGTACACAATTCACCGCAAAACTCCCTCCGGCTGGTCGGAGCCCTCAAGAAGTTTGGTGCTCCCCTTGACCATGATGGGATCACCGCGGAGACGTTCACTGAGAAGCAGGTGGTCTATCAAATTGGAATTGCTCCGGTGCGTATCGACATACTGACCGAAATCACAGGAGTCGAGTTCCCGGATGCGTGGGGAAAGAGGGTCGCAAGCACTTTCTTTGGGGTTCCGGTGCACTTCATCTCCCTGGATGACCTTCAGACCAACAAACGCGCTTTAGGTCGTAGCAGCGACCTGAGGGACCTGAAGCAGAATCCAAAGAACGCGAAGCCGGAGAAATAAGTTTTAAGTCCGCTGCGTCTTCAATTACATTATTGTTAACAAATAACTTACAACGCACAAAGCGTGAAAGTGTGTAAGTAAATGTGCCGGTTTGAAGGTTTTCGACCGGTGACGTCACAAGGAAGAACCGCGCGAGGATGCGCTCTTGTCGGCGTTTTTTATCTGACTAATCCGAGCGGCGCCAAGAGCTCCTTTCCCATCCGCCTATGCATTTTTGTCAATTCACGAATTCAACGACATGAACGGCAGCTAGGTCGTCGTCGTCCGCTAGCGCATTCCAGGCTCAGGCTGATTTATCATGAACGTCGACATCTCATCGAGGAATTTCCGAAGAACTTGCTCGGCCTTTTCCGGCAGCGCAGCTTCCTCAAAAGCACTATCCATCAAACGCATCCATCGGTCGCGGGCAGTCTGATTGATGGAAAACGGAGAATGCCGCGCGCGGAGGCGAGGATGGCCTCTTTGTTCGATGTAAGCCTGCGGCCCCCCGAACCGACCGATCAGGAAATCTCGGAGGCGCTGCTCAGCACCCGAGAGATCCTGCGCCGGGTACATGGGTCCCAGAAGGTCGTCTTGCGGGACCAGCCGATAGAAGGCGGCGACCAAGCGCGTGAAACCTTCGGCGCCAATCACGGAATAAACTTCGACTTCCTGCATTTTCTTAGCTCTCCTTATCGAACTCTTCTCTACGTTCTCGAAGTCGCCGACCGTGTGCGACGCAGCTTCGATCTCGGGGTTGGTCCTTTAAATTGCCATGATCCATTGGGCGAATCGAAAAGCCATCCATAGCCCTTCTATCCTAGGAGAATTCGCACCTGAGGACTGAGAATTGTCGGACATCAGGCAGTAATTCCGACGGAAATGTCCTAGCTCACCCCTCGGTTGGCTCCTCTTATTACTCCGTCGGTTCCTGCCGCAACGGGCCATGCCGCAGCGCCCTTTCTTTCATCAACACGAAGAACACCGGGATCAGCAGCTGATGGCGAGTAAGTTTGATTTGCATTTCGATCGAACGTGATGGCAGATGAATTGCTTTGTTACGTGGCGACGAGGCAGCAACAGTGAACCACCAGCGTGCAGTTCAAGCCGAAATGCAGTGGATGGCGAAGTGAGCATGATCTCCTCTTGGGCGCAGGCTCAATAACGACTCGCAATCGAAACAGCAGTCGGATATCAAGTCGCAGCGGGCTCGCTTTCGGCGGAAAAGATCGCCTCGCCCTTCGGAGCGTCCTGAGCCGGCAGAAAAATCGGCTCACAGACGCAGAAAGCTTTTCAATATTCACCACCCACCTCACCAATACGCCTCTCCACCTCTCATCAGCCCTCAAAACAAGCGCCAAGTCCGCACTACCAACCCTCATCCCAACCGCACCACATACAAGTCACCGGCGCTTAAAAACCCACTGGCAATGCGGCTTTTCGACAACTCCGGCCCGCAAAACCCGTGACCCACATCTCATGAAAAATCCGCGACTACGCCACGCAGAATCCGCGACCCGCACCTCACCTCTTACCTCGGATATCCCCGTCTCCCGCGAGGCCGCAAACGAAAGGCCTTCCCGTGAGTGTAGTTACTTTTGAACGGTTCCCGCGTTGACCTTCCGTACCTTAACTGGGTACACAGCTCAAGGTACGATCAGACTTCGCATCAAGGAGATATCCATGTATCGACGCTTGGCGATCATTGCATCGTTCCTCGTCATCTTCTGGACGCTGGTCGCTTGCTCACACGCACCGTCAGGCGAAAACGCAGAGGCTTCGCCCGCCGCACCATCAGGCGAAAATGCAGAGGGTTCGCCCGCACGGAGCTTTTTCGCCAGCAAACAGACCACACTGCCTGCCGGGACTATAATCACGGTACGGCTAGGCCACGCGGTAGGTTCAAAGATCAGCTCAAGCGACGACCACTTTAGCGCGACCGTTGCAAAACCCGTCCAAGTGGGCGGGAAGACGGTAGTGCCCGCCGGAGCCGAGGCCTCCGGCAGAGTCGTTGAAGCCGTGCCGCAGGGCCGCTTCAAAGGTGCCGCCGTACTCCGCCTCGTCCTCGAGTCCGTAACGGTTAATGGCGAAGCGCGCGACGTAAAAACAAGTTCAGTCAGTCGCTCCCTCAAGGGCAAGGGCAAACGCACGGCCACTCTGATCGGCGGTGGAACTGGAGCCGGTGCCCTTATCGGGGGTCTCGCCGGCGGCGGCAAAGGAGCCCTCATCGGTGCAGCGGCGGGTGCGGGTGCCGGAACCGCAGGAGCGGCATACACCGGGAACAAAGAGATCGTCTTGCCTGCCGAATCAATCCTGAGTTTCACACTCACGGAACCGATCATGATAAAGATGTAGCGACAGGTCCCCCCCGCATTCGTACGCGAAACCCTACGAAGCCGCCTCTCACCGGCGGCTTTGCTTTGTCTGCACCGTGGGAGTCCACACCAGCGCGCCTTTCTCACCAACACCAACGGCGCCGCCAACATCACGTTGGACAACTTGAACCTTGCCTCTTTCGGCAATTCGTCTGTTGCGTCCACCGGTGTGGTTAGTGGATTCATCCTAAACGGCGTCATCCACAACAATCAGACTTGGAACGATCTCAAGGCGCCATACCTCGGTTTTCTCATTCCTCTTGACTCCCTCCTCCCGCGGGAGGACAATCCGGCCCAATTGCGCTTCCCTTTGGGAGGTGGAGTATGTATTCCCCGCCGCCACTTCGTGGCCAGCCAGTTCTTGCTAACAAGAAAGTTCTCCTCATCGACCGCAACCAACCTACCCGCGATGTGCGGATTCGGGTTCTGCAGAGTCATGGCGTCGAGGTGCACGCGGCCAAGGATCTCCCCGGCGCGCGATTTCTCTGGCAACCCAATGTGTATGACTTGATATTGCTCGACGTGCGCAGACACCTGCCTGGAGAAGCACTCGAATTCTACGAGCAGATTAGAGGCGCGAGTCCTAATGAGCACTTCGCCTTCCTAGTTGGGCCGCCGGCCTATCTCACGCGAAGATGGCCTGGTGAAGTCACCGAGGTTGATAGCTCCCAGGGACAAGGGGGGGCGACCGTCAGGCGATTCTTGACCGCTGCCTGAGACATTCTTCTTTGGACCAAATCGAAGTCTAAGAGCGAGATCGCTGAGACGCGCTTCGACCTTCGCCTCTTGCAAGAATTTCTATGCAATCCTAATTTCGTGGCAACGAACCACACCCACCAAGACCGCTAACCCGCGGTCTTTTTCGTTTTGTTAGTTACTTGCAAACGCCAAGCTCAACGCACTCGTTGCCATCTGGGGCTATCGCGCAGTCTTGAATTCTTCGCACTTTGGGTTTTGCCCTCGGCCCGCGTGCGTCCGTTACCGAATGTGGAGCAGCGATGCTGCGACGATTCGAGAACGTTGCGTCCTTTCCCTTCCCTGATTGTTCAGGACCTATCCGCGCCAATCAATTCGTCGACTGTAGAGACCAGAGCGCCCGTTTTCGCCTTCTCGACCACTCGACAGATTCCGTGTTTCTTGGCTTCGAGGTCCACTGCCGACCCATAAATTGTGTGCAGCACGATTTTTGCTTCAGGTAAGACCTTGCTGATCTCTTCAGCCGCTTTCAGCCCGTTCCATTCGGGCATTGCGAAATCCAAGACTATCAAGTCGGGTTTTAGTGCGACAGCCTTCCCGACAGCCTCACGGCCGGTTACGGCGTCGCCGCACACTTCCCAACCAGGGTGTGATTCGAGCATTGCGCGGACAGCGCGCAACGCCGATTTGTGGTCATCAGCTATGAGGATGCGCTTTGCCACTAAAGCAATCTCCGAAAAGGAAAGCCCCGCACCGGTGGAGTTCGGCTCCCTTGGGCGAGCACCGGACGGACAATCCGGCACGGGAGCTAACCGTTCTCGTGTTGAAGGGGAAGGTTACTTCGCAGTTCGCTCTGCTCAAATACAAGCAAGCATGTAGAACCCAGGAGGTTTTGCTGGTAGGTGAACGTCACACACATGTATACAAAACTCGCCTGACCTCTCCGAAAGAGCTGGAATGCACCTGGCAAGGCCGCTATGAGCTCGCCGCATCCACCAAAGCCGCATAATCACACACCATAACGCCACCCAGCAATAGCCCCCCAAAAAAAGACACACAGCAAAACAATGAACCGCATTAAAAAAGCCGCACTCAGTGCGGCTTCCGCTTCTTCAGTCTCGCAAAATCCGAGACCCACTCCTCGCGAGAAATCCGAGATCCCCCGACCGTTACTGCACCAATGTTGCATGATGGAGCTAGTGCCAGTTCAGGCGCAGTTTTGGGTGGGCCCGTTCCATCCTTTCGTCGATCCTGCCACTTCAAGGAGACGCGGAAGTTCTTGGGTTAAGCGCTCTTTCATCACAAACGCGAACGCGCCGCTTTCTAGACTGGCCTTCCAGACTCCCTCATCTTCGAAGGCCGACATCAGGATCACAACGATGCCTGGCAGTTCTCTCGTCAGCTGCAAAGCCGCCTCCAATCCCGTCATTTCCGGCATCCGAACGTCCATCAGGACCAAGTCCGGCGCCCACTCGTGAGCAACTCGATTGCCTCGCGTCCTCTGCGGCCTTTTGCGATCACCACAACGTTGGATAGGGTGTCCAGGAAGGCGCAGAGATAGCGAACGAAATCGATAGCATCATCGATGACCAGCGTCCGGATTCGCTTTTCGCCGGGCGGCATGGGAACTCCGTAAACAGCGCACCAGGGCGATGCGAGTGAGGCACCTCGAAGGCGAGAGCGCGTTCAGCCTTTCCGTTGTGCCGTGGAACAAACTCTCATTCTGAGTATCGGCTAGGAGCCAATCATAGTCTTCACCGTGCTTGGCCAGTTGGAGTTTTTCCGACACGCGCTCACTTGAGCACCCTGTGGGAGGTGAGTATGTATCGCCCACCACCGCTTCGTGGCCAGCCAGTTCTGCTAACAAGAAAGTTCTGCTCATCGATCGTAACCAACCTACCCGCGATGTGCGGATTCGGGTTCTGCAAAGGCACGGCGTCGAGGTGCACGTAGCCAAAGATCTGTCCGTGGCGCGATTTCTCTGGCATCCCAATCTGTACGACTTGATATTGCTCGACGTGCGCAGGCACCTTGCCTGGAGAAGCACTCGAATTCTACGAGCAAATTAGAAGCGCGAGTCCTAATGAGCACTTCGCCTTCCTAGTTGGGCCGCCGGTCTATCTCACGCGAAGATGCCAAAAGGGGCTTGTTTTAATTGACACTCTCCTCTGCTTTTGACGCCCGCAACCCCACTGCCGTCGCTTCTCTTCCTTGGGCCAAAAGAGGAGGGGCGGCCTTAACCCGCCGTCACTGTTTTTCCCTTGGGGGAGGGAGAGCACGTGACGGCGGTTTCTCCTGCGTAATTGCCATGCCGAAGCCGGGAGGCCCTAATTGCCCCATCCCGTTAACTTAGATACCAAATAACAAAACGCCGCACTCCCGTGCGGCTTATCCCTCAAGAACCACGCAAAATCCGAGACCCGCATCTCACGAAAAACTCATGACCTAATCGCTGCCTGATGCCGCATTTTCTCTCCATTGCTGTCAGACGGTTTTCTGAACAAGAGGGCGGAGGAGCAGTTCCGCCCGAAGACTTCGAGAATCCACTCCACCAAGACCGCTAGCTCGCGGTCTTTTTAGCTTTGTCTGAAAGAGGCTTGGAGGAGGCCAGTTTCGGATGTAGGTTGCCAGCGGGAAAACTCCTGTTTTTGGACCCCAGAAGCCAATCGAATATCGGCAGGAAAATGTTGAAGTTCCTTAGGGGCCTAGCATGGTGTGACAAATGATGAGCCCTCCAGGCATCCGGCACCCACCTACCGTCGTGTATGCGCAGGTGGACCTCGATCCCCGCCACCAGGTAGGCCAGGAATGCAGCAGATACCCCGGTCAGCATCCGCAGGTGGAGCAACTGGTCGGGAACGGCAAAAAGCAGAACATTCGTGATAAAGATGGCAATCCAGAATCCGATGGTCATGGTGATGTGCTGGCGATTGGAAGGCGCAGAATGATGCAGTGCATGACGCATGGCAGCCGCTTGGTACAGGCTAGGCCAGTGCATCGCCCAGCGATGATATGCATACTCGATCCAGTTTGACCATACCAATCCGGCGAAGAAGCCCGCCAGAAATCTCATTTGACCACCACCGCTGGTTGCTCACAGCCCATGCGATAGGTGACGGTAGCGGTACGGCAGTGCGGCGGGTTATAAGACAGGTCACAGCCGACGACATGAATGCTGGTAGCGCATTCTAGCGGGATATTAACGGTAGGCAGGAACAGCTTAGATCGGGAACGCGGTGCGTAGCCGGTCAGGCTAGCTATCAACAGCACACTGACCCAGGCCCGGCCCACCATGAAATACGCCCCTCATGTGGGAGGGCTTGCTGCTTGGACACTCGTCGATTCGCGGTGCCCCGCAACTATTCATTGCAAGGGTAGGTTCGTTCGAGAGGCAGGTAAATGGCCTTTGTGTGCCAACCTGCACAGCACTTTTAGGCTATTCGAGTTTCGAGTGATCGTTGTAGGAATCGGTCGCATGGAATGCGAAGAAAAGAATGCATTGAAAACAACAATTCCGATTTCGTGGCAACGAACCACGCCCACCAAGACCGCTAACCCGCGGTCTTTTTTCGATTCCCATGCTTCCCCGTCGCGCTGTCGCGCTTAAACGAGGTGGCAAGTTACGGTGCGTGTTCGGCTTCGGGTAGTGGGCGGGCTTCGATCTCTCGCGCCAACACTCTCAGACCAGTGAGTGCGTCGCTCAAGGCTTGTTGCTCTTCGCGTGTCCCGCCGTGGTCCATCTGAAATTCATGAAGCCGGGCATCAATCGCAGCCTTCGCGGCCTGAGTGTGCTGTTGCATCTTCGCAAGGTCGGTTTCGACAATGGCGACTTCGTACAGTTGCTCCCAGAGTTCCTTGTGGCCAGCCATATGCCCTCACGGAATAACCGTCGGACTTTTCTGCTAAGTACCATAGCCCGCAAATGTATTGCAAGTGGGAAATACACTATCGGTGGGAAGGGAAACTTTCCCGGGTCATCTCTGTAGCCCAACAGTGCCCCCCTGTGCACGCGTGGGCAATACTTCAATTTGTAAAACTGTGCAATGCTTTGGAAACATGGCAGAGATGAAGGCGACCTCCGAGGAATTGCAGGTCGAAGTTCTGGAACTGCGGAAGCTCGCTGATCGCTTGAAGACGCAAGCTGAAGACCTCGCCATCCGTTCAGCAGAATTGGAGAAGTTGGTGCAGCGGACGAAGCGGCATTCCCCTGAGACCAAACCCGGACGCTAGATCATCGGCGTGTTCAACTCAGCACCGTTGAACGTATAGACCAACCAACGCGAATCTCCACGTGACCTGTTAAAGGCGCACCTCTTCCCTTCAACACCCAACCAGCACAAACCCATTTAGGAGGCGGCCGCACGCACCACTTCCTTCTTGGGCGCCTCTCTCTGGATATTGACCCTTCCCTTGAAGTACGCGCCTTCATCAATGGAGATGCGCTGGGCTGCGATGTCCCCCGTGACAACGGCCGACTGCTTTAGGTCCACCCGATCGCTCGCTTGAATACTGCCTTCCAGCTTACCCTGCACGACCACGGCGCTTGCGTTGACGTTGGCTTTAACGCGCCCGTTCGGCCCGACGGTCAGGCGGTTTCCTTTCGGATCGATGGTGCCCTCCACCTGGCCATCTATATAAAGGTCTTCGCCGCACGAGAGTTCCCCCTTGATCACCA
>Ga0207665_10000599_pt1 | contig 24202 bp, 23 predicted proteins | sample LARL112metaG_FD_184351 | JGI IMG/M metagenome (GOLD analysis project Ga0207665, IMG submission 184351) | Corn, switchgrass and miscanthus rhizosphere microbial communities from Kellogg Biological Station, Michigan, USA - LAR L11-2 metaG... | ecosystem: Host-associated > Plants > Roots >... | reverse complement strand
ATCGGCGAGGTCCTTGGCCTTGCGCAGCAGCGCTTCCCATTCGGGTCGGGGCAGTCCGCCGCCCTCGTAATCCGTGCGAGCCCATTCGCGCCGATAGTCGAAGAACCGAATGTTGTCGTCGGTTTCCTCCAGCGGCTTGATTTCGCGCCCGATAAATCGGTCGAGTTCCTCGAGATAGGCGGCAAGACTGGGCGGCAGCGAAAAATCCAAGGCGGTCTCCCACGAAGCATGAGAAGGGGTTTTCGTTCAGATTAATTTTAGGCGAGAAGCCGACGCGTGAGTCAACAAGCAAATATTGGATTCTAGTGTGGCTCTGACTCTGACGTTCCTTTGACGAGGTCGCAGCAAAAATGAAAGGAACGTCAGAGTCGCCACACTGGCGCCTTGCGCGTTTCGATGATACCGGGTGGTCGTAGCGGATAAAGTGCCGATTTTCCTCGTTGCGGTTGCGGAAACCGGGGCGGGAGCAAAATGGAGCTGAAATTTACCCGAATGAAGCGTAAGGGCGCTATCACCATGGTGATGCCATCGGCCCGCTCTGCCGGCGGCCCGCCGCCAGTCGAGAGAGGATGATGGAGGAAAAACTCGCACGTGGCGTTGGCTCCTGGTTTCCCGGTGCGATTGGAGTCGCCGATGCAGAGAAACTTTCCGGCGGGGCCAGTCAGGAAACCTGGCGCTTCGACATCGTGCATCCGGAAGGGAACTTCGGTGCGATTCTGCGTCGGGCGCCCAAGGGCTATGGCGCGGCACCGTCCCGCGCGGCGGGACTCAATGCTGAAGCCAAACTTATGCAGCTGGCGTTCGACGCTGGCTTACCGTCACCACGAGTGCTGCATGTGCTGACGACCGAGGATAACCTCGGTACGGGCTTCATCATGCAGCGGGTGGATGGCGAGACCATCGCGCGCAAGATTTTGCGCGAGGAGGAATTTGCCGACGCGAGGCCGAGAATAGCCCATCAGCTCGGCCGTGTGCTCGCCGGCATTCACAGTTTGCCGGACACGCAATTGCCTGAGCTGCGCCGCATGACTGCCGCGAAGGAGCTCGATGAATTCGAGCGCGACTATCGAAGCCTGAACTGGCCGAAGCCCGTGTTCGAACTGGCGCTACGCTGGCTACGCGACAACGATCCCGGGGTGTCCACGGAGGTGACCTTGGTGCATGGCGATTTCCGAAACGGCAATCTCGTCATCGACCGCGACGGAGTTCGGGCGGTGCTGGATTGGGAGCTCGCGCACCTTGGCGATCCCATGGAGGATCTCGGCTGGGTCTGCGTCAACTCCTGGCGTTTCGGCGAGATCGACAAGCCGGTCGGCGGCTTCGGCTCGCGCGAGGAGCTGTTCGCGGGCTACGAGGCGGCCGGTCGCCGCGTCTATCCTGCGCGGGTGAGTTTTTGGGAAGTTATGGGCACGCTGCGCTGGGGCCTGATGTGCGGCGGCATGATGCAGCGTTTCCGCGAGGGTCCGGATCATTCTATGGAACGCGCGATGATCGGACGCCGCGCGTCCGAGACAGAAATCGATTTGCTGAGGCTATTGGCTACGCGCGGAAATTGACCATGCAGGATGAACCGACGCCGATCGAGCTGACCAAGGCAGTCGCCGATTTCCTACGCAACGAAATCACTCCGATTATTTCAGGCCACAATGCTTTCAAGCTACGCGTCGCGGTCAATATCCTCGATCTTGCGACGCGGCAATTGATGTTGGAAAAGGACAGCGACAGGGAGGAAGTGGAGCGGTTGACCAATCTGCTGGGAATGAAGGGCACGGTGATGGAACTCAACCGCGTGCTGGCCGAGCGGATTGCGAAGGGCGAGTTAGATCTCAGGACCTCCGGGCTCGCCGCGCATCTTTGGCAGACGACGATGGAGAAGCTTGCTGTCGATCAGCCGAACTACGCATCCTACAAGCGGGAGCTCGCAAGGGACAAGGGCGCATAGTGTCTTTCTCCGGGTGCTGGTTTTTCCGCCGTGCGTAAGACTTTTCGTACCGGAACCGAAGAGCCTTACTCGATCTTGCCGCGATGCAGGTCGGCCTCGATCTGCAGCCGCGTTCCGCCGCCGAAGCGCGCACGATAGACCTGCAGATTCTCCATGATCCGCTGCACGTAATTTCGTGTTTCGGAGAAGGGGATCAGTTCGACCCAGTCGACCACGTCGACTTCTGGATCGCGCGGATCGCCGTAACGGTCGATCCATTTCTTCACGCTGCCGCGCCCGGCATTGTAGGCGGCAAAGGTCATGACGTAGGAGCCGCGGTAATCCTCGATCAAACCGCCAAGCTCGGCCGCTCCCAGTGCTGCGTTGTAGACCGGATCGGTTTTCAGTCGGCGGAGATCGAAGGTGGCGCCATATTTCTTGCAGACATATTGGCCGGCGTCCGGCGTCACCTGCATCAAGCCGTAAGCCTGCGCCGGCGACACCACGGACGGATTGAAGGCGCTCTCCTGGCGCGCGATGGCATAGATGATGCTCTGCTCGACCTCGGGACCAATCGATCTGAACGGCGGAATTCCGGTCACCGGATAGGCATAAAAATCGAATGGCAGCCCGCGATTGAGCGCGGCCTTGCCCAACAACAGCATGGCACGCGCATCGCTATTGCGTGACGCCAGCTGGCCCAGTCCCACCAGTGCATCGGGATCGCCGTTTTCGCCCATGTCGGCAAAAATGGGAATCGCGATTTCACCTTCGTCGAGTTCATAGAGCAGTTGCACTGCGCGGACGATCTCGAGCCGTTCCACCGCGCGGCCGCGCGCTGTCGGCGCGTCGTTCAATTCGAGCTGCGGCAAGCCGAGTTTTGCTCGCGCCAATTGGCCGTAGTAACTGGTCGATTGTTCCGCGGCCGCAGCGTAGGCGGCGCGCGCTTCCTGCGAACGGCCCGCGGCTTGCGCGGCGCGGCCCTGCCAATAACCGGCGCGTGCCAGCGTGGTCGGGTTGGCGCTGCCTACGCCGATGCGCGCGAAATGCTGCGCCGCGGTCGAGGGGTCATTGAGCAGGCGCAGCGCGATCCAGCCGGCGGTGAACTCCTGTTCGGTCTTGTAGATGTCGCGGCTCGGCAGTGCGGCGTCGCGTGCAACGAGATAGGCGGTGCGATGATCGCCGACATCGATCAGCTTGCGCGAGATCAGCCGTCGCTCGATCCACCATTCATCGAGGTTGTAAAGGCGGTTGGGGTCCTTCGGCACGCTCATCATGAGCTGCGCGGCCTCGGCGGTTTTTTCTTCGCGACGCAGCAGCTGGATCTTGCTGAAGATGTAGCCGGGATCGCTGTGCAGCTCGTGCGGAACCGCCTCGAGCAGGGCACGGGTGTTGGGCGCCTTGCGGTACGCCGCGATACGCGCTCTGGCGAGCGCAACATAGGCGCCGCCGAGCCGCTTGGCGGCCCGCATCGCCGCGTCATGCTCGCTGCCGTAAAGCAGAGAATCCATCCGCGCCTTATGATCGCCCGCCGTGATCAAGGCCCCAAACTGATCGAGGGCGGCATTCTCGGTATCTTCCGACATGGAATCGTTGCGCCAGGCATCCCGCACCAGGCGCTCTGCATTGGCCTTGTCGCCACGCGCGATCATGACGCGCGCCAGCGAAAACTTTCCCTTGGCCGATATCGGGGATTCGTTCTCGAACCACGCCCATACCGTTGCATCCTCGCGATGGTCATCCCACAGCGCAGCCTCGAGGCGCCGACGCAGGAAAGTCTGCGAAGGCCAGCTCGGATTGGCGGAGAGGAAGGCGCGATAGCGCTCGACGGAAGCGCCGTTATCGTCGCTGCGCAGGATAATCCACTCCGCAAGCTTTCGCGCCACCGGATCGGAAATGGACGCCTCGACCTGCGAGGCGTCGGAGGGCTTGTGCTTGCGCACGAGTTCGATGACGTTTTCGAGCGTGTCCTTGTCGGCCTGGGAGGTCGACGAGGTCGCGGCGACCGCAGCGGGAATAGCCGGCTTTTGCGCCGCTGGCGAAGCATGGCGCCGGGTTGCCGCAGCGAGCGGGACGGCTGGCGCGGCAGGCACGGCGGCATTCGTCACGGCTGCGGTTCTTGCGACTATTTTCGCCGGGTTCCTCTCTGCGCTTTTCTCCGTATTCCCGTCCGCATGCTTGTCCGCACCCTTGGCGAAACTCTTGTCCGCGCTCTTTTCTGCGTTCTTGGCGGCGTTCTTGGGCACGACATTGCGTGCGATCGGCCGCGGCTTCGGCAGCGGAATTTTGGATTTGTCGGAGGCCTCAGTTTTCCACGCCGAAGAGAGCAGGGCGATCGCCAGCGTTGTGACGATGGCAGTCGATCGCAACGAGGCTGCGCGGGTAGATTGGATCACGGCATTCCTTTGCGGCGAATCACGGGACAGCAGTCGTCCTTAGGTCTATTTGATTGAATTTGTGGAAAAAATGCGAAATTACGCCGCCAACCTACCGGGTCCGAAGGTCACCTTATTGTGCGGCGTGCTCGTGGCCGGTTCTGCTCTTTCGCGAGCGCGCCATACCCGTTATGAATCACCAGATTGGTCAATCATGTAGCGGCAGAGCCGTAAACCTTGCGCGTTTGGAGAGAAGTCCATGGCAGCCAAGACGAATTTCCGGGGTTCCTTTACCGCCTTGGTGACGCCGTTCAAGAACGGCTCCCTTGACGAGGCGGCGTTCCGTTCCCTCGTGAGCTGGCAAATCGCCGAGGGCACCCATGGTCTGGTGCCGGTCGGAACTACCGGTGAGAGCCCGACGCTAAGTCACGACGAGCACAAGCGTGTCGTCGAATGGTGCATCGACGAGGTGGCCGGCCGCATTCCCGTGATCGCGGGCGCAGGCTCCAATTCGACGAAGGAGGCGATCGAACTCGCCGAGCACGCCGAGAGAGCCGGCGCCGATGCGGTGCTGGTGGTGACGCCCTATTACAACAAGCCGACCCAGGAGGGCATGTACCAGCATTTCAAGGCGATCAACGACGCCATCGGAATTCCGATCATTATCTACAATATCCCGCCGCGCTCGGTGATCGACATGAGTGTGGACACCATGGCGCGGCTGTTCGAGCTCAAGAACATTGCCGGCGTCAAGGATGCGACCGCGAGCATGGTGCGCGTTTCGCAGCAGCGCGCGAGGCTGGGCGAGGATTTCAACCAGCTCTCCGGTGAGGATGCCACCGTGATCGGTTACATGGCCCACGGCGGCCACGGCTGCATTTCGGTCACCTCCAACGTCGCGCCGCGGCTGTGTTCGGAGTTTCACCTCGCCTGGCAGAGGGGCGACCTGGCGACCGCACTCAAGCTGCACGACAAGCTGATGCCGCTGCATATGAATCTTTTCATCGAGTCCAACCCGGCGCCCGTGAAATACGCGCTGTCGCTGCTCGGCAAGATCGAAGAGAAGCTGCGCCTGCCAATGGTGCCGGTCAGCGAGCCCACCCGCGTGGCCGTGCGCGGCGCGATGGTGCATGCGGGGCTGATCAACTGAAGTCCAGATCGTTCCCCCTTGAGGAGTGCTCCGGCTCGCGAGGTTGAACAGAAGGGCGTTTAAGATGCTGAAGGAATTTCGCGACTTCGCGATGAAGGGCAATGTGGTCGACCTCGCCGTCGGCGTCATTATCGGCGCGGCCTTCGGCGCCATCGTGAATTCGCTGGTTGCTGACATCATCATGCCGATCGTTGGCGCGATCACGGGCGGCCTCGACTTTTCGAACTATTTCACCGGCCTGTCGAAATCGGTGACGCAAAGCAACCTGGCGGATGCAAAAAAACAGGGCGCGGTGCTTGCGTGGGGCAATTTCCTCACCATTACGCTGAACTTCATCATCATCGCGTTCGTGCTGTTTCTGGTGATCCGCGCCATGAACCAGCTCAAGCGCAGGGATGAAGCGCCGCCGCTGAAGCTCAGCCGGGAGGAAGAGCTTTTGACCGAAATTCGCGACCTCCTGAAGAAGGGATAAAGTGGCCGAAAAGAACGAGCGCGCAATCAAGGTCGTTGCCGAAAATCGCAAGGCGCGGTTCAACTATGCCGTCGAGGACACGGTCGAGGCGGGGATTGCGCTCACCGGCACCGAGGTCAAGTCGCTGCGCAGCGGCAAGAGCACGATCGCCGAATCCTATGCCGATTCCAAAAATGGCGAGATCTGGCTGCTCAATGCCAACATTCCGGAATATCTGCAGGCCAACCGCTTCAACCACGAGCCGAAGCGGCCTCGCAAACTCCTGTTGCACAAGAAGCAGATCAGCCGCCTGATGGGCGCGGTCGATCGCGAAGGCATGACGCTGATCCCGCTCAAGCTCTATTTCAACGAGCGCGGCCGGGCCAAGCTCCTGCTCGCGGTGGCCAAGGGCAAGAAGCTGCACGACAAGCGCGAGAGCGAGAAGAAGCGCGATTGGGGCAGGGAGAAGGGTCGCTTGCTGCGGGCCCGGGGATAGGACGTCACAGCAATGACGACCAACGGAGAGTGCACAGATGAACCAGAAAAACCTGTTGGACGTCGACTGGAGCAAGATTCCCGCGCCGATCGACGATGGCGCCGCCGCCCATCTGGTCGGTCTGAAGATCCCGCCGGTCAGCCTGGTTGCAACCGACGATACTTCGGTGACGCTGTCAGCGCTGCGGGGGCGCAGCGTGGTTTTCGCGTATCCCAGGACCGGCGAGCCCGGCAAGATAGCTTTGGTCGATGACTGGGATATGATTCCGGGCGCCCGCGGCTGCACGCCGCAAACCTGCTCCTTCCGCGACTTGTTCGCGGAACTTAAGGCCGTCGGCGCTGCTCACGTCTTTGGCCTCTCGACGCAGAGCAACGCCTATCAGGCCGAGATGGCCTCACGGCTGCATTTGCCGTTTCCAGTGCTGTCGGATGAGAAGTTGGCGCTGACGCGCGCGTTGGGCCTGCCGACCATGGAGGTGGCCGGCCTGACCCTGATCAAGCGGCTGGCGCTGATCATCGACGGCGGGCGCATCACGCACGTGTTTTATCCGGTGTTTCCACCCGACCGGAATGCCAGCGATGTGCTGGAATGGCTGAAGGAAAATCGGATTTGAACGCGCCGGCCGGACCGACCTTGCTCATGCGAGGTCGGCGCGGACCTTCGCGAAAACATCCCGAAACATTTTTGGGGTCAGCACACCCGTATTGGTGTTGTATCGGGAGCAATGATAGCTGTCGTAGAGCTTCAGCCGGCCTGCCTGATGGATCGCCCCATGCGCAAAGGGCGCCGCAGAGCCGCGGAGACCTAACGCCTTCACGGTCGATTCGTGCGCGACCCGGCCGAGTGTCACAATCGAGCGCAGCCTGGGCATGGCTTCGATCGTCGCCAACAGGAAGGGCCGGCAATTGTTGATTTCGGCTGGCAGCGGCTTGTTCTGCGGCGGCACACAGCGCACCGCGTTGGAGATCAGGCAATCGACCAATGTCAGCCCATCATCGGGCCGGGCCTGATAGACGCCCCTGGCAAAGCCATATTCGATCAGCGTTGCGTAGAGCAGGTCGCCTGCGTAGTCGCCGGTAAACGGCCTCCCGGTACGGTTGGCGCCCTGCAGTCCCGGCGCAAGCCCGATGATCAGCAGCCGCGCATCGGCGTCACCGAAAGAGGGTACCGGCGAATTGAACCATTCGGCTTCGCGGGCCCGCGTAGCCGCCCGGAAGCTCGCAAGCCGCGGACAGAGCTGACAATTGCGATCGGGTTCGGCGCGCAGGCTGGCGGCGGAGGGTTTGGTCGAGCCGGAAGCCGCCCCCATCTCAATCGTCGAAATCTTCACCGCCCCTTGGCGCCATGGTGGTCGCCCGCTGCAGGAATTGTGGCGCGTGGTGTCGCGGTTCGCGCGGCGCCGGACGCTCCGACGGGTCGCGGCCGAGCTTGGGTTGCAGCTCCACGAGATCAGTAAAAACGTCGGCCTGGCGCCGTAATTCGTCAGCAATCATCGGCGGTTGACTTGAGATGGTCGATACCACCGTCACGCGCACCCCCCGCCGCTGGACGGCTTCGACCAGGGAGCGGAAGTCGCCATCGCCGGAGAACAGTACGATCTGGTCGACATGTTCAGCGAGTTCCATCGCATCCACCGCCAACTCAATATCCATATTGCCCTTCACCTTGCGCCTTCCGCTGGCGTCGATGAATTCCTTGGTGGCCTTGGTAACGACGGTATAGCCATTGTAGTCGAGCCAGTCGATCAAGGGCCTGATCGATGAATACTCCTGATCCTCAATGATGGCCGTGTAGTAGAACGCCCGGACCAGGGTTCCCCGGCTTTGAAATTCCTTGAGGAGGCGCTTGTAATCGATGTCGAAGCCTAGCGTTTTGGCCGTCGCGTATAGATTGGCGCCATCGATAAACAGGGCGATCTTATTGGAAGAAGGGGACATTCAGAGTTCTCACGTGGTTATTCTCGATGGACTCTAAGGCTTGGCGGCAGCGGCACGAATAATTCGAGGTGCTGCCAAAAGCCCAGCGGGTTCGAACGGGCGGACTCGCCGCTAGAAATAAGGAAGGTCACTGCTATCGAAGGTAGATTTTGATGACGCCATAAAGCGTCTTCGTGTCCGGGCAGCCGATTGTTACGGCTTAAATGCTGCTGTGCCCCCCAAAACGCGTTATCAGAGCAAATCATCAAGGCCAAATCACAATTTGGTCTTGCGAAAAGAGCCCCATAGTTATAACTACCCCGGACCAATCACCATATTCCGTCCCATTTAGCGGAGCGACAATTAATGGCGCGCGTCACCGTAGAAGATTGTATTGATAAGGTCGACAATCGGTTCGATCTGGTTCTGTTGGCGGCACATCGCGCACGCATGATCTCCTCTGGATCGCAACTTACGGTTGATCGTGACAATGACAAGAACCCGGTCGTGTCATTGCGCGAAATCGCGGAATCGACGATTTCGCCGGAGGATCTGCGGGAGGAACTGGTGCATTCGCTGCAGAAATTCGTCGAAGTGGACGAGCCGGAGCCCGATACGGTTCCCTTGATCGGATCCGATGGCGCCAGCGTGGACGCCGACGACACCGAGGTCGCTGTCGAGCGCATGACCGAAGAAGAGCTCCTCAAGGGCCTCGAGGGCCTCGCCCCGCCCGAGGAGCAGCCGGAGGAAGACGAGTAGTCTTTACGCCTTGCATCCAGTGGTTTAGTTAGGTGCTGCCATTTGAATCGGCTGGGGGCCCGGACATTGGTCCGGGCCTTTTGCATTCCATGTCTTCATCGCTACCAGGCACCTACGGGGCGAATTCTGCCGAGCTGGCTCCAATTTGATCGGAAGATCGGCGGTTTTCGCGTTAGACTGGGGATGGTCCCGAAATCGAGTGTTCCCGGTCTGGAATGGTGACGTTCCGGCTGAAAACACTAGATTATCTAAATCCTGCTAGAAGGCGGGCGGGCCCCCAGCTCGCGAAGGCATGGTTCATGGCGTATTGGCGCCGCAACTCGGAGCAGATGCAAGCCGCGACCGATTCGGTCGCCGTGGCGCCGCAATCGGCCGTGTCGGCGCAGACCAGATCGGGCAAGTCGCCCCGCGCGCGAATGATGCGCCAGTACGATCTGGTCGAACGCGTCAGGTCATATAATCCCGACACCAACGAGGACCTGCTCAACCGCGCCTACGTCTACGCGATGAGGGCGCATGGTTCGCAGACCCGCGCCTCAGGCGACCCGTTTTTTTCCCATCCGCTCGAAGTTGCCGCCATCCTGACCGGTCTGAAGCTCGACGATGCGACCATCGTCGCGGCGCTCCTCCACGACACCATCGAGGATACCGAGGCCACCCGCGCCGAAATTGACCTCGTGTTCGGAAAGGAAATCGGCGCGCTGGTCGAAGGTCTCACCAAGTTGAAGCGGCTTGAGCTGGTGTCGCGCGAGGCCAAGCAGGCCGAAAACCTGCGCAAGCTGTTGCTGGCGATATCGGACGACGTTCGGGTTCTCCTGATCAAGCTCGCCGATCGCTTGCACAACATGCGCACGCTCGAATTCGTATCGCCCGCGGCGCGCCAGCGCGTCGCCGAGGAGACGCTCGACATCTACGCGCCGCTCGCCGGCCGCATGGGCATGCAGGAGATGCGGGAAGAACTCGAGGATCTTTCCTTCCGCACGCTCGATCCGGACGCCTATTCGGTGGTACGGCAGCGGCTGGATTCGCTGGCTGAGCGCAACCGCAACCTGATTGGCGAAATCGAAAGCCAGCTCTCGAAAAACCTTCAGAAGAACGGCATGACCGCGCATGTCTTCGGGAGGCGGAAGCAGCCGTTTTCGATCTGGACCAAAATGCAGCGTAAGTCGGTCGGCTTCGAACAACTGTCCGACATTTTCGCCTTCCGGATCGTGATGAACAACGTCGAATCCTGCTATCGGGCGCTCGGCATCGTGCACACGACCTGGCCGGTGGTGCCCGGCCGGTTCAAGGACTACATCTCGACGCCCAAACAGAATGATTACCGGTCGATCCACACGACCGTGATCGGTCCCGGCAAACAGCGGGTCGAACTGCAGATCCGTACCGAGGAAATGGACGAGATCGCCGAACTCGGCATTGCCGCGCACGCCTTTTACAAGGACGGCGTGGGTTCGCCGACCGAACTTCTGAAACGCGAATCCAACGCCTTCGCGTGGCTTCGCCACACCATCGCCATCCTCTCCGACAGCGCCAATCCCGAGGAATTTCTCGAGCACACCAAGCTCGAATTGTTCCACGACCAGGTGTTCTGCTTCACGCCCAAGGGCAAGCTGATCGCGCTGCCGCGGCATGCCAACGTGATCGACTTCGCCTATGCGGTGCACACCGATGTCGGCAACAGCGCGGTCGGGTGCAAGATCAACGGCAAGTTCTCGCCGTTGTCGTCCGAACTTCAGAACGGCGACGAGGTCGAGGTGTTGACTTCGGAAGCCCAGTCTTCGCCGCCCTCGGCGTGGGAATCGCTGGCCGTCACCGGCAAGGCGCGTGCCGCGATCCGGCGCGCCACGCGCACGGCGGTGAGGGATCAATATGCCGGGCTTGGCCGGCGCATCGTGGAGCGGCTGTTTGCCCGTGCCAAGATCGACTATGCCGACGACAAATTGAAGGGTGCATTGCCGAGGCTGGCGCGGGGCTCGGTCGACGACGTGATGGCGGCCGTCGGACGCGGCGAAATGAAGGCTTCCGACGTCGCCCGAGCCATGTATCCCGATTACAAGGAGGAGCGGGTCGCCCGCTATGGCGCGAAGAAGGGGCTTGCGGCCAAGCTGAAGCTGAAGTCGCCGCCCGAGCCCGTACGAAGCCCTTCCGCCATTCCGATTCGGGGCATCAATTCGGATTTGCCGGTCAAGTTCGCGCCCAATGGCGGCGCCGTGCCCGGCGACCGCATTGTGGGCATCGTATCTCCGGGCAAGGGAATTACGATTTATCCAATTCAATCGCCGGCATTGAAGGATTTCGAGGAGGAGCCGGAGCGGTGGCTCGACGTGCGCTGGGACGTCGACGACTCAACGCCGCAGCGTTTTCCGGCCCGCATTCTCGTCGACAATGTCAACGAGCCCGGAAGCCTCGCTCAGGTCGCCACTGTGATTGCCGAGCACGACGGCAATATCGACAATATCAGCATGTTCCGTCGCTCGCCCGACTTCACCGAGCTCACCATCGATCTCGAGGTCTATGACTTAAAGCATCTCAGCGCTATCATCGCGCAGTTGCGTGCCAAGGCCGTGGTCGCCCGGGTGGAGCGTGTCAACGGCTAGTTTCTTGCGTCGCTGTCCGTTCAGCGTGAACGGCACTCTTGCGCCGTCCTGAACGATGACCAGAATGTAACTCCTTTCCGTCCGGCGAGCTTTTCCATGGCCACTCCTGCGCTCCGTCTCGGGGTTAACGTCGATCACGTGGCGACCCTCCGCAACGCGCGGGCAGGCGCGCGGCCCGATCCGGTGCGGGCCGCGCTGCTGGCGATCGAGGCCGGCGCCGACGGCATCACCGCGCACCTGCGCGAGGATCGCCGCCACATCCGGGACGAGGACATGGCGCGGCTGAAGGCCGAAATCTCAAAGCCTCTGAACTTCGAAATGGCGGCGACTTCGGACATGCTGCGCATTGCGCTCGCTACCAAGCCTCACGCCGCCTGCCTCGTGCCCGAGCGGCGCGAGGAACTTACGACGGAGGGAGGGCTCGACGTGGTCGGGCAGCAGGATGCGCTTGCGCCGTTCATTGCCCGCCTGGGCGAGGCCGGCGTGCGGGTGTCGCTGTTCATCGCCGCCGATCCGCGGCAGATCGAAATGGCGGCGAAGCTGCGCGCCCCTGTCATCGAGATTCACACCGGCGCATGGTGCGACGCGGTGGTCGATGGCCATGCGGCGAAAGCGGAATCCGAATGGCGGCGCATCGTGGAGGGCGCAAGGCTTGCACGGTCGATTGGTCTGGAGGTGCATGCCGGGCACGGTCTCGACTATGCAACTGCCGAGAAGATCGCCTCGCTCTCCGAGATCGTCGAGCTGAATATCGGATACTTCATGATCGGGGAGGCACTGTTTACGGGTCTTGCCGAAACGGTTCGGGCGATGCGGGCGGCGATGGATCGCGGCCGCAAGAGCGCTGGTTCCGCGCCTTCGGGCAAGACACAGGCGGGCAGGGCATGATCCTTGGCATCGGCTCCGACCTGATCGACATCCGTCGCGTCGCGAAGGTCATCGAACGGCACGGCGATCGTTTTATCGACCGGATTTTTACCGAAGCCGAGCGCACCAGGGCCGAACGCCGGGCCAAAAACGAAAAGATGGTGGTGGCGACCTACGCCAAGCGTTTTGCCGCCAAGGAGGCCTGCTCCAAGGCGCTCGGTACTGGTATCCGGCGCGGGGTCTGGTGGCGGGATATGGGGGTCGTCAATCTGCCGGGGGGGCGCCCGACCATGCAACTGACGGGCGGGGCGCTTGCGCGTCTGGACGCGCTGACGCCGGAGGGCTTTGTGGCCAGCATCGACCTCAGCATCACCGACGACTGGCCGTTGGCGCAGGCCTTCGTCATAATTTCGGCGGTCGAAGCCCGCAAAGCCTGAGCTTATGCGGCTGGTGGGCTCGCGCCAAGCGCGGCAAACCAAAGTCTGTGACTTTTCAGTATCTTGCGAACTTTTGATGCGGCCGTTGATTGCGTGGTTGCGAACAACCGTCTAAAAGCCGCAGGGAACAGCGAAAAGGGCGAATTCGGCTTGCGCCGGAGCTCGCCGCAACATCAGAACCAGGCATTTTTCCTGACGCGAAGCGAAGAACGATTCGCGAAGAAAAATGTTCTGTCACGGCGCAGGCACCAAGAGACCGCTGGCAAAAACAGATTTGGTAGTGGAGTTTTGGATTTGACATCTGCTGGGCGAGTTCGGACTGGGTCGGGAGCGAATGCCGGATCCGCTCCACCAATCGGCGGGGAAGTAGGAAAGCAATGAGCGTGACCTCCGGTACGAAATCTGAAAGCGGCTTAGGTGAAACGATCCGCGTCGTCATCCATGCTCTCCTGATCGCGCTCGTGATACGCACCTTTCTCTTCCAGCCTTTCAACATCCCCTCGGGATCGATGAAGGCGACGCTTCTGGTCGGCGATTATCTTTTCGTCTCGAAATATTCGTACGGCTACAGCCATTACTCGTTGCCGCTGTCGCCGCCGCTGTTTTCGGGCCGCATCCTCGGCTCCGAGCCGTCGCGCGGTGACATCGTGGTTTTTCGCCTGCCCAAGGATGACTCCACCGATTACATCAAGCGCGTGATCGGGTTGCCCGGAGACCGCATCCAGGTAAAGGAAGGGCTCCTCCATATCAACGACGTTGCGGTCAAGCGTGAGCGGCTGAGCGATTTCATCGGCGAGGATCCGTGTGGGTCGGAGGCAACCGCAAGGGTCAAGCGCTGGAAGGAGACGCTGCCGAACGGCGTCAGCTATGAGACGCTCGACTGCGTCGACAACGGCTTCTACGACAACACGATCGTCTATACCGTGCCGCCGGGCCATTTTTTCATGATGGGCGACAACCGCGACAACTCGACCGACAGCCGGGTGTTGTCGGCGGTGGGTTACGTGCCGTTCGAGAATATCATCGGCCGGGCGCAGATGATCTTCTTCTCGATCGCCGAGGGCGAGCACGCCTGGATGTTCTGGCGCTGGCCGGTCGCGGTGCGCTGGAATCGCCTATTCACCATTGTGCGATGAACGAAGACGCACCGGATATCCACACCTCCTCATCGCCAGGCGAAGCGAGCCTTCAGCCTGACCCAGCGCGCGAGTCTGTACCGCGCAGGAAAAAACGCTCCAGGGCCGGCGCCAAGGCGGCCACCGCCGCGCTGGAGGCGCGTATCGGCCACAAGTTCGCCGACCCCGCCCTGCTCGCCACCGCCTTCACCCACGTTTCCGCCCTGAAATCCGCGCGCAAGCGCGGCGAGAGCTATCAGCGATTAGAATTCCTCGGCGATCACGTTCTGGGCTTGATCGTCTCGGACATGCTGTATCGTGCGTTCCCGGGCGCCGATGAAGGCGAGTTGTCGAAACGGCTGGCCGACCTCGTGCGCAAGGAAAGCTGCGCGGATGTGGCGAAGTCGCTCGGATTGCTCGACGACATCAAGCTTGGCGCGGTCGGGGCCGGCGCAGGTGCCCGCCTGCGCAAATCGGTGCTTGGCGACATCTGTGAGGCGGTGATCGGCGCGGTGTTCCTCGACGGCGGCTACGAGGCGGCGGCGCAATTCGTCCTGCGAAACTGGACGGAGCGGATGCACAAGCCGCGCCGTCCGCTGCGCGATCCCAAGACCGTGCTGCAGGAATGGGCGCAAGGCAAGGGATTGCCGACACCGGTCTATCGAGAGATCGAACGCACCGGACCGCATCACGACCCGCAATTTCGGGTGGCGGTGGAATTGCCGGGCCTGGCACCCGCGGAGGGCGTCGGCGGCAGCAAGCGCGCCGCCGAAAAGCTCGCAGCCTCGGTGATGATCGAGCGCGAAGGCGTCGGTGGCGCCGGCAATGATTGATGGGTCGCCCGCTGCAACGGCGAATGAGCCGCCCCGTTGCGGCTTTGTGGCGCTGATCGGTGCGCCCAATGTCGGCAAGTCGACGCTGGTCAACGCGCTTGTCGGCTCCAAGGTGACGATCGTCTCGCGCAAGGTGCAGACCACGCGCGCGCTGATCCGCGGCATCGTGGTGGAGAACAACGCGCAGATCATCCTGGTCGATACGCCCGGCATCTTTTCGCCCAGACGCCGGCTCGACCGTGCCATGGTGTCGACCGCCTGGAGCGGGGCCCATGACGCCGATCTCGTCTGTGTGCTCATCGATGCCCGCGAAGGCATTGACGAGGAGGCCGACGCCATCCTCACCAGGCTCGCCACGGTCCGGCACGACAGGATACTGGTGCTGAACAAGATCGATCTGGTGGCGCGCGAAAAATTGCTGGCGCTCGCGAAGGCTGCCAATGATCGCCTCAAATTTGCCGGGACGTTCATGATTTCGGCGCTGTCCGGCGACGGCGTCGACGATTTGCGTCGCACGCTTGCCGAGATGGTTCCGCGGGGGCCGTTTCACTATCCGGAAGACCAGATGTCGGATGCACCGTTGCGGCATCTGGCGGCCGAGATCACGCGGGAGAAGATCTTCCGGCAGCTGCATCAGGAATTGCCCTACCAGTCCACGGTCGAGACCGACAGCTGGACCGAGCGCAAGGACAAATCGATCCGGATCGAACAGACGATCTTTGTGGAGCGCGAAAGCCAGCGCAAGATCGTGCTCGGCAAGGGCGGCGCCACCATCAAGTCGATCGGCGCGGAAGCGCGCAAGGAGATTGCGGAAATCCTCGGTCAGCCCGTGCACTTGTTTCTGTTCGTGAAGGTGCGCGAAGATTGGGGGGACGATCCCGACCGCTACCGCGAAATGGGACTTGAGTTCCCCAAGGAATAAACAACTAAATCCAGCAATTACCGGCGTCGAATGAAAATTCCCAAAAACGTGTTGCGCTTCGAGGTGCTGTTGTATTCGTCGCTGATTCTCGACGCGCTGTCGGTTGCCTTCCAGGACCGCACGCCGAGCGCCGACATGACGGAATCGACGATCGCCGCTGCGACCGTGCTTGCGGCCGGCCTGATCCTGCTGCTGTTCTACTTCGTCTGGCTTGCCGCGCGGCGGCGGAAAAACTGGCCGCGCTGGGTGCTGCTCGCCACACTGGTGCTTTCGGTGATCTCGTTGTTCCAGATCGTCGACGAGAGCGGTCTGCAGCTCGACACCGCCATCGAAGTCGTCTCCTGCGCGCTCACGGCGGCCGGGCTGTATTGTTCCTTCACCGGTGATGCGCGGGGCTGGTTCAACGCGTAGCTGCGCGCTGCAGCGGAATCCTGTAAACTCGAAGCCATGGAATGGACCGACGAAGGCATTGTGCTGGGCGTGCGGCGGCATGGCGAATCCTCCGCCATTGTCGAGCTTTTGACCCGCAGCCATGGCCGCCACCTTGGTCTGGTGCGCGGGGCTGCGAGTTCGAGGATGCGGCCGCTGTTGCAGCCCGGCAACGGCGTCAGCGCGGTGTGGCGGGCGCGGCTCGACGAGCATCTCGGCACCTTTCAGATCGAAGGCACGCGGCTGCGCGCTGCCGCGCTGCTGGCGTCATCGCACGGGGTCTATGGCGTGACCCAGCTCGCCGCACTGGCGCGGCTTCTGCCCGAACGCGATCCGCATGAAGAGATTTTCGAGATGCTCGAGCGGACGCTGGACGATTTCGACGATGCCAGGGGCGCGGCTGCCCATCTGATCAGGTTCGAGCTGGCGATGCTTGCCGAACTCGGTTTTGGGCTCGATCTGGAAACCTGCGCCGCGACCGGGGCGACCACCGACCTGATCTACGTTTCGCCCAAATCCGGCGGTGCGGTGTCGCGCGCGGCCGGGGCGCCCTTTCACGATCGGCTGTTGCGGCTGCCGACATTCCTGCGCCAGGACGAGGGGGCGGCGAACGGCTGGTCGGACCAGGACCTGAGCGATGGTTTTGCGCTCACGGGCTTTTTCCTGTTGCGTCATGTGCTGGAGCCGCGCGGGCAGGGTCATTCCGACGCCCGCGAAGGTTTTGTCAATGCGGTGATGCGAGCCCGTGCGAAAATCGGCTCCGCGGTTTGAGGGGACGGGCCTCGTCGAAGTTGGTCTCTGCCCGCGGCCATCGACGGGCTCGCTTGGGCGCCTCATCCACGGTCGTCGGGTGATCTTCATGACGATGGCCTTGGTCGGCTGCTATATACTGGCGCGAATCATCGCCAATCGAGGGCAGCTGCAACCGTCCTGGGAAAGCCCCACCGCAAACCTTTGAGAGCCAACGGCTATGGGCAAAACACTGATTCCGCCGGATCCGGCCGAAGTCCACGAGGTCATGCTGCGTGACGCGCTCGAAGAGCGCTATCTCGCCTATGCCCTCTCGACCATCATGCACCGCGCGCTACCGGACGCGCGCGACGGACTGAAGCCGGTGCATCGGCGCATTCTCTACGGCATGCGGCTTTTGCGGCTTGATCCGGGCGCGGCATTCAAGAAATCCGCCAAGATCGTCGGCGACGTGATGGGTTCGTTCCATCCCCATGGCGACCAGGCGATCTACGACGCCATGGTGCGCCTGGCGCAGGATTTCTCCTCGCGCTATCCGCTGGTCGACGGCCAGGGCAATTTCGGCAACATCGACGGCGATAATCCGGCCGCCTACCGCTACACCGAAGCGCGCATGACCGATGTCGCGCGGCTTCTTCTCGACGGCATCGACGAAGACGGCGTCGAGTTCCGGCCCAATTATGACGGCCAGTCGAAAGAGCCGGTGGTGCTGCCGGGTGGCTTCCCGAACCTGCTCGCCAACGGCGCGCAGGGCATTGCGGTCGGCATGGCCACTTCGATCCCGCCGCACAACGCCGCCGAACTCTGCGACGCCGCGCTGCACCTGATCGACAAGCCGGAGGCGAGATCGAAGACGCTTCTGAAATGGGTCAAGGGCCCGGATTTTCCGACCGGCGGTGTCATCGTCGATTCCAAGGAAAGCATCGCCGAAGCCTACATGACCGGCAAAGGCTCGTTCCGTGTCCGCGCCAAATGGAAACAGGAAGAAGGCGCGCGCGGCACCTGGGTCATTGTCATCAGCGAAATTCCCTGGCTGGTGCAGAAATCGCGCCTGGTCGAGAAGATTGCCGAATTGCTCAACGAGAAGAAGCTGCCGCTGGTCGGTGACGTCAGGGATGAGTCCGCCGATGATATCCGCCTCGTCATCGAGCCGAAATCGCGCAGCGTCGATCCCGAACTGCTGATGGAGTCCCTGTTCCGGCTTACCGAGCTGGAAAGCCGGATTCCATTGAACCTCAACGTGCTGGTGAAAGGCCGCATCCCGAAGGTCGTGGGTCTGGCCGAGTGCCTCAAGGAGTGGCTCGATCACCTGCGCGACGTGCTGATCCGCCGGTCCAACTACCGCAAGGCGCAGATCGAGCACCGGCTGGAGGTGCTCGGTGGCTACCTGATCGCCTACCTCAACATCGACAAGGTGATCAAAATCATCCGCACCGAGGACGAGCCGAAGCCGGCCCTGATCAAGGCATTCAAGCTGACGGAAATCCAGGCCGAGGCCATCCTTAACATGCGCCTGCGCAACTTGCGCAAGCTCGAGGAAATGGAAATCCGCACCGAGGACAAGGACCTTCGCACCGAGCTCAAGGGCATCAAGGCGATCCTTGCCTCCGAATCCGAGCAATGGTCGAAGGTCGGCGAGCAGGTGCGCAAGGTGCGCGACATGTTCGGGCCGAAGACCCCGCTCGGCAAGCGGCGGACGCAGTTTGCCGACGCGCCCGAGCACGATTTGGCCGCGATCGAGGAGGCCTTTGTCGAGCGCGAGCCGGTGACGGTGGTGGTTTCCGAAAAGGGCTGGGTGCGCACGCTCAAGGGCCACGTCGCCGATCTCTCGGGGCTTGCTTTCAAGACCGACGACAAGCTCGATCACGCGTTCTTCGCGGAGACGACTTCAAAACTGCTATTGCTCGGCACTAACGGCAAATTCTATTCGCTCGAAGTGGCAAAGCTCCCGGGCGGGCGCGGCCATGGCGAGCCGATCCGGATGTTTGTGGATCTGGATCAGGACGCAGCGATCGTCTCGCTGTTCGTCAACAAGGCTGGCCGCAAATTCCTGGTCGCAAGCCACGAGGGCCAGGGTTTTATCGTCAACGAGGACGATTGCGTCAGCAACACGCGCAAGGGCAAACAGGTCCTCAACGTCGAACTGCCGAACGAGGCCCGCGCGATCGCGACCGTTGCCGGCGATATGGTCGCCGTAATCGGCACCAACCACAAGATGGTGGTCTTCCCCATCGACCAGGTGCCGGAAATGGCGCGCGGCCGCGGTGTGAGGTTGCAGAAATACAAGAGCGCGGCGCTGTCGGATGTCGTCACCTTCGATTCGAAAAGCGGCCTGACCTGGAAGGATTCGGCCGGGCGCGAGCAGAGCATGAGTTTCAAGGAATTGTCCGATTGGCGCGGCAACCGCGCCGATGCCGGGCGCCTGGCGCATGGCCTGCCGAAGTCGAACAAGTTCGGGCTCGCGATCGAGTAGGGTCCTCCCGCCAAGGCACTCGGACTCAACGTGTCCTTCACTGCTCGCCCGCGTCGATGAGGTGATCGAATGAGGCGGCGGGAGTTCGTGGCAGGAATGGAGACGTAGGGTGGGCAAAGGCGCACCTGCGCCGTGCCCACCATGATGGGGTAAAAGCTGATGGTGGGCACGCTTCGCTTTGCCCACCCTACGACTGCTCGATTACCCGGCATTAGGGAGTAACGCGCAGTTGATCTCGGAACATTCTCGGGAGACGGTATAGCCGATCCGAAGCGAAAAATTTGCGCGCCGTAACGGAGGAAGAAAATGAAAAGAGCGATTGCCGTGGTGATGACAGTTTCGTCCCTTGCTTTGTCAGCCACCGTGGCTCACGCGCAATCCGAAAAGCCGGGCGTGGAAAGACTCTACATTCTCAACTGCGGCGAGGGAGTCGCCGGCGACATTTCGCGGTGGTCACCCGGCGTCAACGAAGGCAAATCGATGGATTTCGTCGACAACTGCTATCTCATCAAGCATGCGCAGGGCTGGTTCCTATGGGACACCGGTATCGCGGACGCGGTAGCGGACATGCCGAATGGCCTGGCGCCGGCCGACCCGAGAGCCACGACCTGGCGCCGCCCGAAGACGTTGGCCGCCCAGCTCGAGCAGCTTGGGGTGAAACCATCCGACCTCAAGGCAATGGCCGTCTCGCACACCCATCCCGATCATATCGGCAATGTCGAGATGTTCCCGAACACGATGCTTTACGTCCAGAAGGCCGAATATGAATGGCCGGGCGCCAACAACGCACCTCGATTCAAGCCGGAGCATCCCGTCACCAAGCTCGAAGGGGACAAGGATATCTTTGGCGATGGCAGCATCGTCATTCTCTTCACGCCGGGCCACACGCCGGGTCACCAGTCCCTGGTGGTGAAACTGCCCAAGACCGGCGAGGTCGTGCTGTCCGGCGATGCCGTCCACTTCAAGAGCAACTGGGAAAATCGCGGCGTGCCTTCCAACAACGTCAGCAAGGAACAGACGCTGGCCTCGATGCAAAGGATCGCGGATACGCTGACCAGGGACAAGGCGCAGCTCTGGATCAATCACGACAAGGCGCAGCGCGACACCTTGAAAATGTCGCCCGAATTCTACGATTGAGCGAGCCGGCTTCATCTTGGGCCGGATCGTTGCAGCCGTCGCTTCGGCATTGATGGCCTTGAGCACGGCCGCGCGGGCTGAGCCGGCCCGACAAATCGTCGCTTACGAAGACGTGCGCATCGAAGTCATCGTGCAAGGCAGCGGACCCCTGGTCGTCATGGTGCCGTCGCGTGGCCGCGGGGCCGAGGACTTCGATGCCGTCGCCACAGGATTGGCCAAAGCGGGCTTTCGCGTTTTGCGCCCGCAGCCGCGCGGCGTAGGTGGCAGCCGCGGATCGATGACGGGGCTCTCGCTCCACGATTTTGCCCGCGATACGGCGGCGGTTATCCGGCACGAAAAACGCGGCCCCGCTGTCCTGGTCGGCCACGCCTTCGGCAGTTGGGTCGCGCGCGCCACCGCCGTCGATCATCCAGAGCTCGTTCGCGGCGTGGTGCTGGTCGCCGCGGCGGCCAAGGGCTATCCGTCCGGGTTTTCCGGCGCGAAAGAACTGTCGGAAGCGGTGAGGAAGTCGGGCGACCCTTTGCTTCCCGAGCGCGAGCGGCTGAAATACCTGCAACTGGCTTTCTTTGCGCCGGGTAACGACGCCGGCGTGTGGCTGAAGGGCTGGCATGGGGAAGCGGACGAGGCGCAATCAGCGGCAGGCCGTGCGACCAAACAATCGGAATGGTGGTCCGCCGGCAGCGTGCCGCTGCTCGACCTCCAGGGAGCGCTTGATCCCTTCAAGCCTCGCAGCGCCAGCAACGAGCTGGTTGAAGAGTTCGGCGACCGGGCGACGATCGTCGTGATCGAAAACGCCAGCCACGCGCTGCTGCCCGAGCAGCCGGCGGCGGTCGTCGAGGCAATCGTTGCCTGGATCGGCAGGTTGCCGTCCGCCGAACCGCGATGAGGCGACCGGCTATCTTTTCGGTCACGCCGCCGCGATGGCCTCGATCTCGATCAGGAAATCCGGACCATAAAGTCTGGATACCTCGATCAGAGTCACAGCCGGAGCCGCCCGTGGTGTGACGGATGCGAAGAACTGGTTTCGCGCTTCGCGATAGGAACTGAGGTTATTCATGTCGGTGAGGAACACCGTCATTTTCACCAGATTGGATGCGTTGCATCCGCGCGCCTCAAGTGCGCTGGCAAGGTTGCGAAACACCTGAGCCGCCTGTGCGGCGAAATCGCTCTTGCCGACCAGATTGCCGTCGCGATCGAGCGCGGTCTGGCCCGATATGAAGATGATGCGGTTCGCTGTGACGTCGACGATCTGGGAGTAGCCCGGAGGCGTACCGAGTTCGGGCGGATTGCTGCGGACGATCGACGAATTTGTGTTGTGCGTCATCTATGCCCCTTTTCGTGAACGCGATTGACTGAATCTCTTGCTGCCATCTGCCGCCGCCTGCTGACACTTGCCGCCATTCGCGCGCGGCGATGTGGAGCAAACATCCACCATGGATGCTCGTGCCTTGCCTGCGTTTTCTTTCCTGTACCAATATCTGAGAACGATGATCCGGAAAGCAAGGGAGCAAAACGTGGGCGAATGGATCGGTGTATCGATCGCGCTGCTGTCGAGTTCGCTCGGCGGCACAGCGGCGGCAATCACCCGCTATCTGGTGTCCGGCGCCGATCCCGTCGCGCTTGCGATCCTGCGCTGGGGTATCGGTTTTCTCTGCGTGCTGCCGGCAGCACTCTTGATAGGGGTGCGCTGGCCCGAGCGTGGTGACTGGCTGCAGGTCGCTGCCCTCGGGCTCAGCTTCTTCGGATTGTTCTTCATCCTCTACAACATCGCCATCAGCTATACCACGGCGGCGCGCGCAAGCCTGGCACTGGCGACGCTTCCGTTGCACACCATGGTGGTTGCGGCCCTTCTCGGCGTCGAGCCCCTGACCATGCGCAAGACGGCTGGCGTCTGCATCGCGGTCGCAGGCGCAAGCGCAGCGCTTGCCGCAGGATTGGGGTCGGCGCCGGCAGGCGCGTGGCGCGGCGAACTGATCATGACGGCCGCCGTATTCTGCATGGCGTTCTACAATGTGCTGTCGCGGCCGATCATTCGGCGTTCCAGCGCGCTCGGCTTCCTCACCGTCGGCATGGGCACCGGCGCGGTGGCGCTGGTGGCGGTCGGACTGTTCACCGGCAGCGCCGAGGCCTTGAAGGATTTCGGAGCGGGGCAATGGCTCGCCGGAATCTATCTCGGCGTCGGCGGCGGGGCGGCCGCCTTCATTCTCTGGGTGATGGCGCTCGAGCGGGCGACGCCGACCCGGGTCGCCAACACCATGACGGTCAACCCGATTGCCGCGGCGCTGCTGGCGGCATGGCTGATCGGAGAGCCGATCACGCCTGACCTTGTCGTCGGATTGATCGCCGTGTTTGCCGGGATCTGGCTCGCCACCTCGGATGTGCGCAAGACTTGAATCAGTGAATTTCGAATAGAAGTAGTCCCGCCTATTGCGGCCTGGGCCGTTGCCGCAGCAGGCAAAGCGCCAGGAGCGCCGAAAGGCTGAGCGCAGAGGAGACGATCAGCACGCCGCGTCCCATCATGTCGATCAATAAACCGAACACCAGCGGCGCGAACGCCTGCGCCATTCGCGCCGGTGCGCCGATCAGGCCAAGGCGGTAGCCATAATTCTTCGGGCCGAAGATCGCGAGCGGCAACGTGCCGCGCGCAATGGTCAGGATGCCGTTGCCGAGGCCGAAAGTGATCGCAAAGACGCTTGAAGCGGCGCCACCCGCCACGGCGAAGATTGCAGCGCCGATCGGGTGTGTCACGCATGCAAGCCGGGTCGAGAACAGCGGATGATAGCGGCTGAAGAAACTCGCCTCGATGATCCGCGCCACCACTTGCGATGGACCGAACAGGGCGCCGGCGGCCACGGCCTGAACGGCGCTCGCCCCGCCAGCCTCGAGGATGCGCGGCATGTGCGCCGCCATCGCGCCGGTGACGCTCCAGGCCGCGGCGAAGGCAAAGGCGAGCAGGATCATCGTCCGGTCGATCGGGATATGCGGCTTGACCGGTGTCGCCGCCAGAACCTTCGCTTCGCTGACCGCGGGCAACATGAAGAAATTGAGCGGCAGGCCGATCAGGAGATGCGCCAAGGCCCATGCGAAGCAGGTGTCGCGCCAGCCGATGGTCTCAAGACCCAAGGCAGTGAGCGGCCAGCCGACCGTGCTGGCAAAACCTGCGAGCAGGGTAATGCCTGTGATCGACTTGCGGGCATTGTCACCGTAGATCCGGCCCAGCGCGCCGAAAGCGGCGTCGTACAGGCCGCACCCCATGCCGATGCCGAGCAGGATCCAGGCGAGGACCAATACGGGGATCGAGGTGCTGATGCCAAGCAGTGCAAGGCCGGCGGCCAGCGTCAGATTGGACGCGGTCAGCACCGGCCTGCCACCAAAGTGATCGATCTGGCGCCCCACGCGCGGACCGATGATCGCCGCGATCACAAGCGAAGCGGAAAAGGCGGCGAAGATCCAGTTCGAGGATACCCCGAGGTCGCGCCCGATCGGATCGGCCAGGATTGCCGGCAGATAATAACTCGAGGCCCACGCCAGTGTCTGCGTCGTGCCGAGCGCCAATATGATCGGCAACTGG
>Ga0207665_10000598_pt1 | contig 24233 bp, 20 predicted proteins | sample LARL112metaG_FD_184351 | JGI IMG/M metagenome (GOLD analysis project Ga0207665, IMG submission 184351) | Corn, switchgrass and miscanthus rhizosphere microbial communities from Kellogg Biological Station, Michigan, USA - LAR L11-2 metaG... | ecosystem: Host-associated > Plants > Roots >... | reverse complement strand
CGGGCCAATCCGGGGACTCTCAAGACGTAAGCACACTAATACTGTGTTGCCAGTGAGTTGTCAGTGGCAACTGAAAAATTTTTGGGAATCAAGCGGCTGCTAGAAAGTCAGCAGCAGGTTCATCGCCGCCTCGGCAACTGAAAGTATGTCCAAGGCGTTTGCAGCCGGCGGAGTTGATGCTTGTCCTGGTGGTGCCGCGTCACCCGGAACCGGTTGAGCAGCGGCGCACGGCGGCGTTTGCGCTTGTCCCGGCACACACATCTGGCCGAAAGCGGAAAGGCCCAAGACACACGTCAAAGCGATAGCAGCACCTAGTCTTTTAAGGTTCTTCATGTTTTCTCCTTAGGTTCGTGAGTTGGGAATGCGGTTTTTCCTTGAAACGAACAAGACGAAGCATGTTTCACAGTTAGAAGTCATCGACGGGGCCAATGATTCGGCTGCGCCTCGGCTATGCAAAGATTTTATCACTCTTATAGAAAGGCAGACCTCACATGAAAATAGCGTCCCAGTTAAGAACGCTTGCAGAGCAGACTCGAGGTCTCAACCCAGTCGAACGGGCCATGCTCTGCTGCCGAGTAGCTAAACAGTTAGAGAAGGCTGGCGAATATGACGCAGCGTGCGAAGCACTAAATGAGTTTTGGCCTGAGCGCAACGGACCACCGAAGGTCGAGGATCTTGATGAAACGACTAGCGCCGAGGTCCTGCTCCGGGTTGGCGCTTTAGCTGGATGGCAGGGTAGCGCAGATCAGACCGCAGGTAGTCAGGAGACCGCGAAGAATTTGATTACCCATAGCGTCGAGATCTTTGAAACTCTTGGACAAGCTGAAAAGGTGGCGGAGGCACGCAGCGATCTCGCGCTCTGTTACTGGCGCGAAGGTGCCTTTGATGAGGCACGGATTAATTTAGACAGTGCGCTAGCCCTCCTGAAAAGCGAGGATATCGCTCTCAGAGCCTGTGTTCTTATTCGTTCGGGTTTGGTACAAGTAACGGCGGGCCGATTGAATGAGGCATTGCGATTTTATGAGGAATCCGCAACTCTTGTGGAGAAGACCGGCGACCACGCGCTCAAGGGTGCTTTTCATAACGGCCTCGCAACTCTACTAAATTGCATAGGAGTCGGAGAAAACAGAGAAGATTTCATCGATCGCGCTCTCGTTGAGTTTGCGGCTGCCAGCTTTCATTTCGAACAGGCTGGTCACGCGCGATTTCAAGGTGTTGTTGATCTTAACCTTGGCTTTCTTTTCTTCACACTCGGCAAATTTGCCGATGCGCATAAACACTTGAACCGCGCATCCAATCTATTTGGCGACATCGGCGACGATGTTCACCTTGCCCAAGTAAACGATACCCGCGCCCGAACGCTACTCGCAGAAGAGCATTTTCGCGAAGCGGAGCGATTTGCACGCGCGGCGGTGAAAACTCTTGAGAAGGGCGGCGAGCAGGCGCTCTTAGCCGAAGCGCTCACCACCTATGGCGTCGTGCTCGCCCGCTCAGGGAGAACTCCTCAATCAAAATCAGCGCTGGAACGCGCGATAGAAGTTGCCGAAACCGCGGGCGACTTTGAAGGCGCGGCCCGCGCCCAACTGAGCATCATCGAGGAATTTGCCGAACAGATGACCGCCCCTAAGCTGGTTTCGATCTTTCACTCGGCGGCCGACCGTTTGCAGCGCTCGCAGGACCCTGCAGCCGCCAAGCGCCTGATTTCCTGCGCCCGGTTGGTCATTGATGCACTAGGCAAGTCGGAAGCGGCCGGCGAGGAACCAAACGAAAACATCTGGGAAAGCTTCTCGCTCAAACGGCAGATGATTCTTTCCGAGCGGGCGCTGATCGAGCGGGCGCTCAAAGATGCGGGCGGCGCAGTTACGCGGGCGGCGCGACTGCTGGGCTTCAGACATCATCAGAGTTTGATTTCAATCATAAACAGCCGCCACAAGGAGTTGCTCAAGTCAAGGTCCGCAGTTCGTAAGCGCCGCCGACACATCATCTCTGCTAAGGGAAGGACCAAGAAAAAGAAAGACGCTTCGGATCAGATTTCAATTCTGCACGTGGAAGACAACAAGACCCTGGCGCGGTGGGTTGCAGACACATTTGCCGCGGAAGGGATCGATGTGGACTCCTGCTCCAGCGGAACCACTGCGTTGAAGATACTTACCAGCGGTACTCGCTACGACGTGGTAATTGTCGACAATGATCTGCCCGGACTCAGTGGTCTGGAATTGGTGCGGCGGGCGCGGGGCATGGCCCGATGGCGGGGGAAGCCGATCATTATGCTGTCAGCAGAGGATTGTGAAACGGAAGCCTGGCGCGCCGGCGTCGATGCTTTTTTGCGCAAGCCGGAAGAAATCGACAAGCTTGCTTCGACGATTACCAGATTGCTGGGAGAAAGCAAAGAGCGAAGCGATTAACCGGCGAAGGCAGAACCTTCTGCTAACTGCTCGACGCTTACTTCCAAATCCCGCGCTCGGGCCAAATCAGCTCAAGAGCGCTTCTTGCCCGGCACTCTGCCGTGAGGCCAGAATGCGATGCGCGCAGTTGAGCACGTCAGCGGCTGCGTAGGGTTTGCTGATCGCTTCATCGATGCGCGCCTTGGCGTAATCTTCGCTCGTAATCATCTCGGCAAATCCGGTCGCGATGATGACTGGTAAGTCCGGACGAAACTCTTTCACCCAGCGCGCGACGTGAAGGCCGCTCAATTCCGGCAAGCCCAGATCGCAAACCATCAAATCGAACTCGTTACTTTCCAGACTCTTCAGCGCGTCAGAGCCATTCGCCGCATCCAGGACTTGATGACCGGCAGCGCGAAAAGCGTCGTTCAACATCGTGCGAATCTTTTCTTCGTCTTCAACAATCAATACTCGCGCAGGTTTTATCTCCGCAGCCGCAAAGACGGCGGCGCGGCCCGCTTCCGTCGGAGTGTTCTCGTCACGGGGCAACGTGATTTCGAAACGAGTTCCCTTACCCAGCTCGCTGGATACGTTGATGTGACCGCCGTGATTGTCGATGATACCGTGCGAGGCGGAAAGTCCGAGGCCGGTGCCGCGCTCGCCCTTAGTCGTGTAAAAAGGCTCGAAGATGCGCGCAATCACATCAGGATTCATCCCTGAGCCACTGTCTGCGACCCAGAAGCGCGCGATTTTTCCGTCGGCTTTGGCGCCGGCTTCGATCGTCCCACCCTGAGGCATCGCGTCGACAGCGTTGAACACCAGATTGAGTATAACTTCGCGTAACTCCGCCGAATCGCCCAGTGCCAATACTGGACCGGACGTGTTAATGCGAACATCGATCGCGCTCGTGCGGGTCGACGATCCGGACTGCCATTTTGGACGCGCGATCTCGACCGTGGACGCGATCAGCTCGCTCAAATCAACCGGCGCCAGCGTCCGCGATGAATCGCGCCGCGAGAAATCCAACAGCCGGCGAAGCGTCTGTGAACAGTCGGCGACTGCCTGGGTAATTACCTCCAGGCTCTTCTTGCTGGCGTCGTCCGCGCTGCGCATCATCAGCAGCTGCGCTCTGCCCTGAATCACCGTGAAAGAGTTGTTCAGATTATGCGCGACACCTGCCGCCAACTCGCCCAAGGCCCGCAACTTGTCTGAACGAGCAGCGCGTTCCCGGGCCAGTTTCTTTTCGGTAATATCGCTCATGAAGACCATCACGCCGGTAATGCCGCCGTCGTGCCAGAGCGGTGACGCGTGCGCGTCCATGCATCGCGTCCGGCCATCGGCACAGATGGTGTTCACCTCGAACTTACTTTCTTCGCCCGACAACGTGCGCTGAATCATCAGCGTCGCTTCGTGTTTCGAATCTGAAGCGATGGCCATTCCGAAGTCCTGGCCCATGAGGACCGAGGGCGTCAAACCAGTGTCGAGCTCAGCGCGCTTATTCATCCAGGTGAATTGTCGCTGAGTATCGAGGGTGTAAATTTCGGCGGGCGCCAGGTCAACCAGGCTGGCAAGCACCGCCCGATTCTTGCTCACCTCTTCCTCCGCATGACGCAGTTCTGAAATATCACGCGCTACGACTATGCATCCGGTGATTCCTTCTTTCTGTTGTCGCGCATTGAACGGAATCACGCTAACGTAAAGCGGGCGAGCAACTTTGTTGCCTGCAGGTATTTCAACCTCGACCGGTTTACCATTCGACAGCGCGCGATCAACCATGCACTCTGAGTCTTTCAGGCTCCACAACATTTCGCAGCAACGTCTTCCCGCCAGAAATGAGCGTGCTGCTTGCTCCAGACTTTCGCCCACGGAGTTAATTCGCTTGAGCCGCTTCTGCTGGTCAAACATGTACACGGCGTCGGGCAGCGAGTCGACCGTCGCTTCCCACATTCGCTCAGACGCGATGAGCTTATTGCACAGCGCCGCCTGCGCCTGAAGCTGAAGCTCGAGGCTTGAGGGCGCTGCACTTCTGGCTGGGTCTTCCGCGGTCATCATGTCCTGGTTATCGTCGCGAGAATCGCAATGTCTGGCTTCGAATCGAACCAAATGGTCCTATCCGCACCAACTTCCGCAAAGGATGTGCCGGACCCGAAGTTGCCGCCAGCATGGAAATTGAATTCGTGGTGAATAATAGCGACGTTACGATTAGTTACAACCAGAGGAAGCTGACTTCACAAGGATAAGGTCTGCTTTCTTTGGAAATTTTGGAGGCGGGCCGGAAGTGCCGCAGGTTGATTATTAATTCTTCGGCTCGTATTCGCCGCGCCTGCTCGCGGCTTCGTAATCAGAATCCGACAAACGCATCGCCAGAATTATTGGACGATAATTGAAAGGCGCGGGTCCGCCGAACGCATTTTGGATCTGGCCGACAATCTCATCCTGGTTCTGGCGAAAACGAAGCACGTTGCCCTGCTGATTCATGATTACGAACAAAATAATCTTTCCGTTTCTGGTTCGCGTCTGTCCCACAAGCGAGCTGGCGCCGCCGTCCGTGCGCGCCAGCGTGCCAGTTTTGGCAATCACACTGCCGCGCAAGAAATCAGACGTGTAACGATCCTTGAGCGTGCCGGGATCAATTCCGGCGACTGGTAGAATGTCGGAAAGCGAAAGATGGTTATTTTGCAATTCCGCGCGCAGCCCGCGCAAAATTTTCATCATCGCACGCGGCGTGACGCGATTAACACCGAGTCCACTGGTCGAGGAAATCACGAACTCTTCAGGATCGATCTTAAGCTGGCTGTTCACAACTGCGCGCACCGAATCCGGTCCGCCAAGCGTCTCTCCGATACGCTCTGCCATGAAGTTATTCGAGTAGCAGAGCATTACTTTCAAAAGGTCGACCAACTTGCTGGATTTGTGAATCAGCAGCGGAGTAGCGCCGGCGGGCACGGCCCCCACAATCACGCCACCAATCACTGCCACGCTTGGCGGATTCTGTAAACTTTTCTGGTCGCCGACGAGCATACGCTCGTCCATCCACGCTCTGGTGGCTGCCGCCGGACGCAATCGTAAATCCAACGTGTCGTAGAGTTGCTGACCCGAACTTTTTGGCGACCAGTCAAAATTCATTCTGAACGCTGGCGCTACAATCAAATTACCCGCGATCGTTTCGATTCCCGATTGGTTCAACTCGCGCGCCAACATCACCGCGTGTTCGTAGTGAAACGAAGGATCGCCGCCGGCGAGAATCAGATCTCCGTAAAGCGTTCCGGTTGTTTGATCGAGCTGGCCATTGGTCCATAGCGACGTCACGAACCGGTAATCTGGTCCGAACGACTTTAACGCCACAAGGGTGGTAGCAAGTTTGATCGACGAAGCAGGATTAAATTTTTCATCGATTGACTCAGCAGCAACGGTCGCGCCATCGTCCGTTTCAGCCAGCACACCCTGTAGTCCGTAGACGGAAGTCAGATAGGCCGGCCTGGTGGAACTATTCGGCTGCGCCGATTTTTCGGAAGCAGTGAGAGCGGTTGGGGGCTGAGACTGTATGGGGACCGATGTCGAGACGCCGGATTGTGAGGGCGTCGGTGAAGCCGAACTGAATTGCGCAACCGTGAGAGACGATCCACTTATCAAGATCGCCAGAGCCACGGCCCCCGGCATTAACCATTTTCCCGGGAACCCGTTGCGCCACGATATTATCAATTCTCGGCGCTTCACTCTGTCCAAAATCTTATCCATACTCACAATTGAATCGCCTATCTCGGCCAGCTCCAGGAATCATAACACGAAAAATGATCCGCGTTCGCCGCGAAGGGGCGAAGCAGAGCAAGGTTGGATGCCGCCGTCCTGGCGAAGGGATGCTAGGAGTTTTGTCGACGCTCCACGTCGCGCGCCCCGAGCAACATTTCGTTGACATAGCATCAAGCGCACTCATAGAATCCTCGTATTGACATGATTGCCACGCGACGCGATCGAGGACCCGCAACTCTCGAAACGATCCGCGCCACGCATAAAGCAAGGCGCCGAGAAATTCGCGCGCGGCTTCGCGAGTTCCGTGAGGTTTGGCAGACAGGTTCCGACTCAAGACTATGGGAAGAACTTGTCTACTGTATTTTTACGGCTGGGGCATCGGCGCAAATGGGGTTGCGTGCGATTGAAGTTCTACGGCCGCTGCTGAATGATGGCGCGCGCGAAGCGATGACGCGCTCGTTAGTCAAGGCGGGTGCGCATCGTTACCCTAACGCGAGACCGGCTTACGTCGTGGTTACGCGCGACTATTTGGAGGAATCATTTTCAATGCGCTTGCGCGATCGCTTGAAGAGCTTTCGCGATCCTGAGGAACGGCGCGACTGGCTGGCGAAAGAACCGCGAATTAAGGGTCTCGGATACAAAGAAGCCAGTCACTTTCTCCGCAACGTTGGTTTTAAGGGGTACGCAATTCTTGACAAACATATCCTGCGGTGCCTGAATGAAGTAGGAGTCATTGATTCGTCAAGGCCGCCAACTACGAAACAAAGATACCTGGAAACCGAGGCGCGCATGCAACATTTTGCCCGGAGATTGCAGATCGATTTTGATGAGCTCGATCTCGTTCTTTGGTCGATGAAAACCGGAGAAATCCTAAAATAGGGCTAGCGTTTGCCGTCGCCAAATTGCCCCCGACGCGCAAATGAATTGGAAATTGAGATGAAATTTCGAATCCATCACGGTCGTCAAAACCGCTTGGCGATTGGGGCAGGCGCGGTACTGGTATTCCTGTTACTTTCCGTGGCAATTGCCTCGGCCGCCACACTGAAAGACGAAAAGACGCACAACAAGGCCCAGCGTGCCTTACACGCTGGTGACTATGAGGGTGCGGAAAAACTTTATCGACAATTAGTCGCGAAGGATCCTGAAGACCTTGACGCCCGCCTCGGACTAAGCCGCGCGCTACTGAAACAAAGGCGTCTGCAAGATGCTTTTGATCACGCCGCGAGGGTGATTGCGATCAATCCCTTGTCAGCCAGAGCGCATGCGCTCCTGGGATCAGCCGTGCTCGCCTCCGGCAACTTCCGCCAATCGGTTGAAGAGTTTCGGACTGCTCTTAGCTTGAACGAGAACGAGTCGGCGGCAATCGCGGGACTCGCCATGGTTGATTTTTATGAAAACCGGCTGGCGTCCTGCCTGATCGGACTTCGGCGCGCTTCCAGCCTGGATCCCGACGAGCCGGATTATATCTTTGACCTGGGACAAGCGGCGGCGCGCTCTCAGAAATATAAGGAGGCCGCCGACTCGTACGAACGTTTTTTAATTGTCGCTCCCAGAACTGAAATCGATCGCCGGGCTCGTATTCGCGGATTGATCGATTTTCTGCGCTACCTCGGTCAACAAGGATCGCTTTACTCTCCAGCGGGAGCCGATCAAACATCGGTCTCTTTCGACGCTGGTGATAATCGTCCGATTCTCAAGGTTCGCATAAACGGATCGAAAGAACAGCTTCGGTTCGTGCTCGATACCGGCTCCGGAATGTCTGTCATTTCGGAGACGACTGCACACAAGCTTGGAATTCGTCCGATCGCGCGCGGTGGCCTGGCGCGCGCGGTTGGTGGCGGAGGCCGGTTCGAGATCGTCTACGGTTTTCTTTCGTCACTCAGCATCGGGGACGTGCGCGTCGAGAATTTGCCGGTTTACATTCGACATTTTTTCGACGAGAAAAACCCCGTGGATGGTTATGTCGGCATCTCGGCGCTGGGCGACTTCGTCACGACCGTTGATTACGGAACCAGGAATTTGTCGTTGGTGCGGCAACGAAGTGCCGATCCGAATGCGAATCCGGGAACTGGGGCCGCAAGCACCGCTTCAACCGAAGCGCATGCGGGCATCGATTTACCCATGAGAACGACCTCGAGCGGCTTTATCAGCAGCGAAGTCTTTCTGGAAGGGGTCAAAGATCCTCTTAACTTCATCGTCGACACCGGCGCCAGCGTGACGGTAGTGTCAGAAAAGGTCGCGGCCCTTGATGAGGTGCAGACTTTTTATCAGCAAGGGCGCATGCGCGTCTTTGGCGCGGCTGGGATCGCCGACAATGTAAAGATCATGATGATCCCGCGGCTGGTGATCGGATCGTATTCAAGAGAGCATATCGATGCGGCCGTGCTCGACCTCGATGCGGTCAATGAAACTGCCGGCTTTTTGCAAAGCGGAATTCTTGGCGGAAATTTTCTGCGACAGTTTCGCGTGATTTTTAATTTTCAGCGAGGCTTTATCCGACTGGAATCGATCGCCGGCGCCGGCCCGCCCAATGAAAGCACCGCGTCAACGACGACGGTGATGAAGCGACTTTGAATCGGACTGATCTTCGGCAACGAAAACGCAAATGAAGCAAAGCATTTATCTCGAAACTTCAGTCATCGGAGCATATCTCGACAACGGAGAGCCCTTCCGGCGCGATCTGACTATTCGCTGGTGGGAACACGAGATGTCGGAGTATCGAGCAGTGATCTCGCCACTGGTCGTGCGCGAACTTGAGCGGGTCCCTGAACCGCATCGTTCCGGCTATCTGAAATTGATCAAAGGCCTTGACGTAGTCGAACTACCGGATGAAGCCGCAATTCTCGCGGATGGTTACGTCTCGCGGGGAATTTTTCACCGCAAGTACATCGCCGACGCACTGCATGTTGCGATGGCGTCTTTCCACAAGATCGACTATCTGGTAACGTGGAACTTTGGTCATCTCGCGAACGTTCGCCGGCAAGCGCGCATTCGTCTCTTCAATGCCGCAGCCGGCTTTTTTGTTCCGATGATTGTGACGCCCGAGTTTCTGGTGTCTGAGGCGACCGAGAAAGAAACTATCGGCGCGCGTTTCTGAAAATGATGTATCGCAAGCCAAGATTTCTCCAGGTGCTGCATAAGATTCGCGAAACTATGTCGCGCGAAGTCGATTACGATGTCGATCTGTTTGCGGAAATGATTCGCTCGGGCGCAACGCCGTCGCATGGGCCGATACAAAACATTCGCGGATTCAGACGGCGCGCCGCGCGCGAAGATAAAACTAACGAGACTGCGCAACGCATACCACCTAAACGCGCAATCCGCTGAAACTGTGAACATGGACGCAACCTTTGGAACCATCGGTCTTGAAGTGCCCAGCGAGAAAGCAATAAACTTTCTCGCCAAACGCGCCGAGAACCAGGGCGAGCCGACCCAACTAAATCGTCGCGGCGCCGTTCTGCACGGCCGCTGCTGGAAACTGGGCGACGGCCTCGAAGTCTGGACCGTTCTCTATGAATCGGGAACCGGCGATGTGTTCTACGCCAATTGCCGCCCCGGTTTTCGCGCTCGCTACACGCAGCGAATTACTCCCTGGGCGTTAACTGAATATGACGAAGAAGGCGAAGCCGTCATTCACGGCTACTGCGAAGGCACTGAAACTGACGTGCTCTTCGAGCTTCAGAATCTGACCGAAGTTGGCTTGTCCGGTTTTCGCGCTTCCGCCCTGCACGTGGGCCTTTGCGGATTGGCTTACAACGCCAGAATTTGCAGCCGCGAGATGAGCGCACGCTGGTTGCCGCTTGAGAAAGCAGCTCCGTCGCGCGCCGCTCACGAAAATGACTGGACCTTGCGCGGCCGCGTGATCGCATACAAGACATTGCGCAATCCGTTGTCGGGCACCGAACTCTATTGGGCTTATGTCGATCTGGGTGGGCTGAAACTCGAGGTGCTGATTAACCAGCGTTCGCTTAGCGGCGGCCAGCTTTGCGTTGGCGCGACGCTTTCGGCAGAGGTTTGGCTGCAGGGTCACGTGCTGGATGAGCAGGCGCTTCGCCTCCGTTATGAAGGAACCGATCGAACGTATTCCATTGGAGATTTTTGGTCGCGCTTCTCGCGCCGTAATTGAATTCGAAAACGAACTGACAAACCCCGCGCTTTTTGTGCTCGAGAAAAGTCCGAAATGTCGATGAAGCGCGTTCTTATCATCGCCCTCACGCTGATCATAATCTTAGCGGCCGGTCTTTACGTTTTCTTCAACTCATATTGGATTCACCGCTACGATGCCTTGATAACGAAACAGGCGGGACTTCATCATGTCGATCCCGATTTAGTTTGGAGCGTCGTATATGAAGAGACGCACTTCTGGCCCTGGAAGAATGGCCGGAACGGCGAGATCGGATTGATGCAGGTTACCCCGACAGTGGCGCAGGAATGGATAAGCGAAAACCCGGCGCGAAGTCTCGACCGAGCAAGAAATCAGGATGCTGAGACGCTCTTGCGAGCTCCGGAACACAACATAGAAATCGGCTGTTGGTATCTGGAAAAGTTTTCCGAAGAGTACGATGCCACCCCGAGTCGCGAAGCCCGTATGATCGCCGCCTATAACGCGGGTAAGAGCCGAGTCAATGACTGGAGTCGCGGTAGTGAAGGCCAGCGGCCGCTGACCGAAGATGAATTCATCGCGCGCATCGATATCCCTTCTACCCGAGCGTACGTTATTTCGATCCTGTCGCGCTATCGCAAAATCAAGACGGAGAATTCCGGTATCGGCCAACAGATAAATCGATCTAAACCGGTCGCGACGAAATCTTCTTCTCGATCAAACTAACCGGCCGTTGTTTCTTCAAAGTCACCAACAATGACTGAAATCTATTTCGCGCGCTGGGTTCTGCCGATCTCGGCGCCTGCGATTAAGGATGGCGCAATTGCTATCGACGGCGATCGCATCGTCGGTGTTGGTACGGCGAGCGAGATCAGGCAAAGGTTTACCGGCGCTCATGTGACTGATTTTACGAACGCGGCGATCCTGCCGGGCCTTGTCAACGCGCATTCACACCTGGAACTCACTGTCATGCGCGGCTTCCTGGAACATGAAGAGAATAATTTCTTTGCCTGGCTGCGGAAACTGACTATCGCGCGCATGGCGATGTCGCCGGAAGACTTATACGTCTCAGCAATGTGCGGCGCAATCGAAGCAGCCCGCGCGGGTGTGACCTGTCTAGGTGATGCCGGCTCTTCCGCGCCCGCGGCAATGAAAGCGCTGCATGAAATCGGATTGCGTGGCATCGTCTATCAGGAGTCGTTTGGTCCAGATCCGGCTAACGCAAAAGAAAATATTGAGACGCTGCGCAGACAGCTTGATGAATTGCATGGTTATGAGACTGAGCTGGTTCGCGCCGGCTTGTCGCCGCACGCTGTTTACACCGTAAACGCTCCGCAGCTCGAATTGATTTCGCGTTTGGCGCTTGACGAGAAATTACCGGTGATGATGCACGCGGCCGAATCTCGCGCCGAAGAACTGTTCATGCGCGAAGGTGCGGGCCCTTTCGCCGAAGGCCTGGCCCGTCGTGGCATTGACTGGCAAGCGCCAGGGATTTCGACGATTCAATATTTGTCGAAACTAGGCGTGCTTGAAACCAAACCTTTGCTCGCCCATTGCGTCACGGTTGACGATACGGACATTGAAACATTAGGAGAGGGCGACGCCCGCATCGCGCATTGTCCCAAGTCGAACGCGAAGCTCGGTCATGGCCGCGCGCCGTTTGCTAAGTTCATCGGGCAACAACTCAAAGTCGGACTGGGTAGTGATTCGGTGGCCAGCAACAACGTTTGCGACATTCTCGAAGAAGCTCGCTTCGCAACGTTGCTCGCGCGGACCGACTGGGGCAGTAGCCCGCGCGTTAGCAAGGGCGTCGCTTTTCATACTCCGGATAAAACCGACGCCCTCCCTGACGGTCGGGCTACTGCACCAGTGACCGCCAGCGACGCTCTCCTGGCCGCCACGCTGGGTGGCGCGCGCGCCCTCGGTCTCGACGATCAAATTGGATCGTTAGTTGAGGACAAGCAGGCTGATGTTGTTGTCGTCGGACTGACAGGAGCGCATCAGCAACCTATTCGAGAACCTTCAGACGCGCTCATCTTTTCATCATCGGGCCGCGATGTGCTGATGACTATTGTGGCGGGAAAAGAGATTTATCGGGATGGTCGCGTCAACGGCGTTGATGAAGACAGTTTAAGAATTCAAATGGCAAAGGCCAATGCCAGGCTCGACTCGGTGATGATCCGATAGCCGCTCAGCTCGCTCCCACTCCGCCTTCTGCCCCCCGCCCACCTCTTCGGCGGGATAAATCATGCCATAGGTAAAGATTGACAGCTAGCTCGACTAACCATAAGCTTTGAGCGCTTTAGCCGATTCGACTACCGATTCTCAACCCACTAACGCTTTAGGAGCGTGCGTCATGAAATCAAAGCTTCCAATGGGCATCCCAGGTTTGATTATCTCGGCAGTACTGGTCAGTGGCTGTCAGCCTTCGGGCAACGTCAGCATAAATTCGGCAACGCCTGCGGCGGCAAGTCCGACCGCCAGTCCGGCAGCGAGTATAGAGACAAGCGGGCACAAGGGCCGGCATTGCGATGATGCTCCGCCCGCGAACCCGGCGAACTGTAACCTCAATGTCGATCAAGCATTCGTCGTAGGTTGTAATTTGCCATTCACCGGACAGAGTCACGACATCGATCAGCATTGTCCAAATGAAGGATGCGCCAAAAACGATAACGACAAGGCGCAAAATAAGGTCAAGAATAACCTGTGTGCGGCGGGACCTTCGATTCAGATCAACCCGGCTTCTATCGACAAACTACAGGCTGCCGTCGATCAGTTGGTCCAGCAAGGCAGCTTCAAATACGGGCAGTCAGCTCCTCAGCCGGCCGATCGTGCCAAGTTGCAGCAACTTTCCACTGTGGACGTTAATGGCAACCCGGTCATGCTGGGCGAGGGCAAGCTGGTCACGATTGAGGCGTTTGTACTTGACGCAAAGCACGACGACACCTACGTGCTTGGGTCAGGGCCTGAAGGATTCAAAGGCGAGGGCGTCAATTGCAAGAACTCGCTCTTTGAATGGAATGATATTCATATTGCTCTCGGCGAGACCGCTTCGGCTGAAGAATGTTCAAGTGTGACCGCCGAGATCATCCCGCACTTCCGGCCCGCCGTCTGGGACCGATTCGATTCCAATGCTTGCACTTCTCCGCACGTCGCCAACCCGCTTCCCGTCAAGGGATTGCGCGTGAGAATCACTGGACAGCTTTTCTTTGATGGCAGTCACTCGCCTGGTCCGTGCAGTGGGCCAACCGGACCAAACAGTTTTCCGCGCCGGGCGGTTTGGGAAATCCATCCGGTCTACGCCATCGAGGTCTTCGACACCTCCAGGAACAAATTTGTCACGCTGGAAGAGTGGGCGCAGGGGAAATAGGTAGAGTACGTCCGTTGCCATCAACGCGAAGGCAATGTGAAGAAGAAAGCCTGGCGCTTACTCATCGTTTGCTCGGTCCCGGCACGCGGGACCCGGTGCGGGCCTTATCAACCTTCTATCGTGCTCATCGCGGTTACGGCTTTCTTTTCGTAAGCGGCGATGACGGCGAGGTTGCTTTTCTCAACCGGACTTAGTGAAGCGTCGCTGTAGCTGGGACTAGCCTTGTACCAATCGAGGCTGGCGAAATATTTTTGCGTCCAGGGATCTTTGAAAACCTTCCCGTGCCGCGCGTAAATCTCGTCGCGCATTTTACGCACGTCCTCGACGAACAATCCCTGCAGCAAAGCGCTGGTAATGGGTTTGGTGGCAATCTGATTGTGAAGTTTATTTTCGTAAGCAACGATCGTTTCGACGTTGGTTTTGTCAGCGCCCGACAAATCTTCGTCCTTGAAATCCTCTTTGGCATCGTACCAGGGCTGGGTGCCGAAGTATTGTTCGAGCCACAAAGTCTTGAAAACGCGTCCGTGTCGCGCGTAAATCTCGTTACGCAACAAACGCAGCTCATGCAGGCTCAGTCCGTGCAACATCTGCTCTGAGATCAATTTGTTTTCAAAGAACTCCATGTCGCCTGGCGAGAGAGCCACATGCCGCTGCTGCCGGTGAATCGTCGTCATCAAGGCAAGGTTCTTCTTCTCAATATCGCTGAGACCTTTGGGATCGTAATGCCTGGCCGGTTGGTACCAGTAACGATCGTCAAAGTACTGCTGTAGCCACGGTGTGTCATCAAAGCGCTTACCGTGAATGGCCTCAATCTCGGACGCCAGCACGGTCCATTCGGCGCCCGTGTGTTGGCCCAGCTTCTTTCGGCTAAGCAAGCGCGTCCGATAAAAGCGCATGTCGCCGGGTTCAACCTTCGGATGTTTGCGCGCCTCCGCGTCCCGAATTATGTCGAGATTGACACGCTCAATTTCGTTCAGTTTGGAATTCTGAAAATTCGGATCGGCCTTGAACCAGGGGCGGGATTCCAGAAACGCCCGAATCTCCTGATCTTTGAAGACGCGGCCGTGCTTGCCAAAAACGATACCGCGCAAAAGTTTCAAGTCGTCGAGTTCAAGCGACGAGACTTGCGCGAAGGTGATGTTATTCTTGCGGAAATCAAAATCCTCCCAACGCTTGATAGCTTCGGATGGCTCCTGCGCGCGCATGACTGAGAACGAGCAGGCCAGAAGCAGGGACATCAGAAGAAAACGGGAGACAGGGGAATGAAGAATCATGTTAGTCGCCTTTCTGCGTCGACCTGGTTAAGTCACGGAAACACAGAGTCACAGAGAAAAAGACCAATTTAGAAATCGCGGACAACAGGTTCACTTTTCCAGCGCTCTACCGTTCTCTGTGCCACTGGTTTATTTCTAACCGAATATATCCCGCACTTTGTCTACGATGTTCTTGTCTTCAAGATCCTTGGTTTCGATTTGCGCGAGTTGTTCCAGCAAACGGCGCTGCTCTCTCGTTAGAGTCTTTGGCGTCACCACGTTCACGGAAACAAACATGTCGCCTTTCCCGCGGCCGCCCAGCACGGGCATGCCCTGCCCGCGCACGCGAAAAACCGTTCCGGTTTGCGTACCCGCGGGAATTTTCAACGACTGTTCGCCGTTCAGCGTGCGCACGCTGACTTCGGAACCCAACGCCGCCTGGGCGAAAGTGATCGGTACCGATGAATAGAGATTATTACCCTGTCGCTCGAATTCTTCATGCTCGCTGACATGAATTACCACATAGAGATCGCCCGGCGGTCCGCCGTAGAGTCCGGATTCACCTTCCCCCTGAATGCGCAGACGCGATCCAGTTTCAACTCCGGCAGGGATTTTGACCTCCATCGACTTTTCGCGCTCGACGCGTCCAGCGCCACGACAAACATCGCACGGAGACTTGATTACTTGGCCGGCGCCGCGACAGGTTCCACAGGTGCGAGACACCGAAAAGAAACCCTGCTGGTAACGAACCTGGCCCGCTCCGCCGCAAGTCTGACACGTTTCCGCTTTCGTACCCGCAGCGGCGCCCGAACCGTCGCACTTCTCGCATTTTTCCAATTTGGGAATTCGTAATTGCGCGGTCATTCCGGCGGCAGCTTCTTCCAGAGTGATCTCAAGGTCGTAACGCAGATCCGAGCCGTGCTGTGCCGCTGAGCGTCGTGAGCCGGGGCGCGCGCCAGCCGCCCCGAAGACATCGCCGAAACCGAATAGATCGCCAAGGATGTCTTCGATACCACTGAACCCTGGAGCCCCCCAGGCGCCCGCCGTGGCGGCGCTGGAAACGCCCGCGTGTCCGAAGCGATCGTAACGGCGCCGCTGCTCAGAATTCGAAAGAACGGAATAAGCTTCAGCCGCTTCCTTGAATTTCTCTTCGGCGTGCGGGTCTTCCGGATTTTTGTCCGGATGATGTTTCACGGCCAGCTTGCGATACGCAGTTTTGATCTCCTGCTCAGTTGCCGATTGCCCAATGCCAAGAACTTCGTAATAGTCACGTTTGCTCATTTGAAAAATCGAAAAATCATCAAAAACTGAGCGGCCAATAGTCTTACCAGAAGAACTGGTCCGCCACTGACCGCGATAATAATCTTAACTGATTCCCGGCGCCTTACTCAATCTCCTTTTTCGTCTCCCTTTTTCTTTGTTTCAGCGCCCTGTTTTATCATGGCACTGGTGAGATTTCCAGCAAGCCTTTCCACCCCATCCAGGGCGCGCCGGATCTCTCCCAACTCCTTGGAACGGACTGAGGCTTCGCCTTCCTTCAGGGCTCTTTGGCCCATTTCCTGATCATTGGCCGAGAGCAAGCCGCCGAACTCGATAAACGTGCGCTGAGTGTTTTTCACCAGACTCTCGAGTTTGTTCTGAAGGCTGATTCGTTCTCGTTCCTCACGATCAGAGTCGGCAGTACTTTCGGCTTCTCTGATGATGTTCTCGATCTCATCCGGCGAAAGACCCGATGTCGGCGTAATGCGCATTTGTTGTTCGCGCCCGGTCGCTTTGTCAGTCGCGGCCACAGAGACGATCCCGTTTGCGTCAACTTCAAACGAAACTTCAATCTGAGGGACGCCACGCGGCGCGGAAGGAATTCCAACCAGCTCAAACTTGCCAAGTGATCGATTTCCCCTGGCGACTTCGCGCTCGCCCTGCAACACATGGATTTCTACTGAAGATTGATTATCGACTACGGTGGTAAACGTCAGGCTGTTGCGCAAGGGAATCGTCGAGTTGCGTTCGATGATTTTGGTGTAGATTCCACCCCGCGTTTCCAGGCCCAGGCTCAGCGGCAGCACGTCAAGCAGCACGATGTCCTTCACGTCGCCGGTCAAGACGCCGCCCTGGATTGCCGCTCCCATGGCGACCACTTCGTCGGGATTGATTTCCGCGGAAGCTTCCTTGCCGAAGATTTGTTGCACGGTGCGCTCGACGATTGGTGAACGCGTCTGTCCTCCCACCAGGATCACTTTGTCGATATCGCTCGCTTTCAGCTTGGCGTCAAACAGCGCGCGTTCGCAGGGTTCGACTGTTTGCTGCACCAAATCGGCAACTAACTCCTCGAACTTTGTGCGCGACAGCGCGCGGTTGAAATGCTTCGGTCCGGACGCATCGGCAGCGATAAAAGGCAGGCTGATATTTGTTTCCGTGGCCGACGAAAGTTCGCACTTCGCACGCTCTGCCGCCTCTTTCAGCCGTTGCAAAGCCAGTCGATCCTTGCGCAGGTCATTCCCTGTCTCTTTCTGAAACTCTTCGGCCATCCAGGTCATGATGCGCTCGTCAAAGTCCTCGCCACCGAGGTATGTGTTTCCGGCCGTAGAAAACACTTCAAATACGCCGCCATTCATCTCCAGAATCGAAATATCAAACGTGCCGCCACCGAGGTCGTAAACCGCGATTCGCTCAGCGTTGGATTTTCCCAAACCGTAAGCCAGGGCTGCCGCCGTCGGTTCGTTGATGATTCGCTCAACTTGAAGACCGGCGATCTTTCCCGCGTCTTTGGTCGCCTGTCGTTGAGTGTCGTCAAAATAAGCGGGCACGGTAATGATGGCGTCCGCGACTGCTTCGCCGAGAAAATCTTCGGCGGCGGCCTTCAGACGTTGCAGGACGATTCCGGAAATCTCAGGAGGACTGTAGACGCGGCCCTGGACGCGAATGCGCGCGTCGCCATTTTGCGAGTCAACTATTTCGAAAGACGCCGTCTCGCGCATGCGCTGGGCTTCCGACGACCCGAATTTTCGTCCAATTAAACGTTTGACTGCGTACACCGTGTTGGCAGCGTTGGTTACCGCCTGACGTTTGGCGATTTGCCCTACCAGGCGTTCTCCCTTATCGGTGAATCCCACGGCGCTGGGGGTTGTGCGGCCGCCTTCCTTGTTGGGCACAATCTGCACAGCTCCGCCTTCGAGCACCGCCACACAGCAGTTCGTAGTTCCTAAATCGATGCCAATTATTTTACCCATAGAAAAAATGGAGGGCTGCTTGAAGGTTCTAATCGTCGGCGGACTTCGCGGCCACCTTCACCATGGCCGGCCGAACAAGTTTGTCTCCGAGGCGGTAACCACGTGCCATTTCCTGGATCACAGTATCAGGCTCAAATTCATCGGTAGCTTCAGTGACCACTGCTTCATGAATGTGTGGATCAAAACGCTCGCCCACGGCTGGGATCGGTTGCACTCCGAAAGATTCGAGCACGTCATTAAGCTGTTTATTGATAAGCTCGACTCCATTGAGAAAGTGCCTGAATTCCTCCGATTCACTCGCTTCGACCGAACGTTCGGCGTCCAGCGCGCGCGCCAGATTATCGACGACCGGCAGCAACTTCCGCGCAACCTCAGCCACCACGCGGTTGTGCGCTTCTCCGCGCTCGCGCTCAATCCGCTTCCGGTAATTGTCAAAGTCCGCGATCCTTCGCGCCAAACTGTCCCGAGTTTCAGCTAATTCTGCCTGCACTCGCTTCAATTCCGCGCGAGTCGCTACAAGTTCCGCGAGGGCGGGACCCCCTTTATCATCCTGCATTTCCGAACTGGTGGAGCGAACCGGATTGCCGGAGTTGTTGGACCTGTCATCATCAATCGCAGGAGACGGATTCTCGGCCGCAAACTTGCGGCCCGAAGCGTCCAATTCGTCGTCGTCCGCTGCCGGCTCGTGTTCGCGTCCCAAAAGTGATTCGTCATCACTATCAAAAAAGCGAATGGGAATGCGGTTGGACGGTTTTGATTTCCGATCGGATGCCATTAACGTTCAAGCTTTCTATGCGGAAGTAGAATCGTTACCGCAAATCCGAGATTGGAATTACTGGAAAGACGTCTCATGAGAAAGTTCGCGCTCGATAAACCGCGCCAAATAGTTTACCACAGCCATCATGCGCGCATATTCGATTCGCGTCGGACCCACCACGCCGAGCGTGCCGGAGGTATCGCCTTCTCCGATCTGGTAAGAAGTGGTAATTACCGCGCAGCCCTTCATTGAAGGCGCCGAGTTTTCGCGACCAATCACGACCCTGATTTTTCCCGGCGCATCGGGCTTCCTGGTGATACATTCGTTGAGGATTTTTATCAATCTTGATTTTTCCTCGAACATGCGAAACAGCGCTCGCATTTTCCCGGTATCCGCGAACTCCGGTTTCAGCAGAATGTTCGATGCGCCATCAACAAATATTTCGCCGGATACCGTTTCCTCGCCTTCAAGGCTGCGCTCGCATAACAGCATCGCATTGCGCAGTAACCGATCGTAGAGCGCTTTTTCTTCCTGCATCAGCTCAATGATCTCTGATCTTATCGTCAGCAAACTCTTGCCGCTGAATTCGGTATTTAAGTAACGAGCGGTCCGCTCCAATTCGTCCTGGCTGAACTTCTTGTCGACATGAATTACTTTGTCATGAACGATGTTGGAAGTTGATACCAGCACTACCAGAATCCGATTGTCCGGCAACTGCACGAACTTGATGTGTTGCAGCCGATTCTCGGCCAGCGAGGGAGAGACAACGATGCCGACATTTTCAGACAGAGCCGACAATGCATGCGAAGTCTTTATCATCAGGCGATGGGGCTGAAGTCGCGCTTCATCCGATTCGCTGGAAAGGATCTTTTGCAGAGCCGCAATATCAGCTCGAGACAACCTTGCGTTTCCCGGCATGTGATCCACGTAAAATCGATAACCCTGGTCCGTCGGAATCCGCCCTGCTGAAGTATGAGGTTGCTCTACAAGGCCGCATTCCTCGAGGCGGGCCATTACGTTCCGAATCGTAGGAGCACTCCAACCCGCGGCATGAGCAAATCGATCAGACAGCGTGTGGGAACCGATCGCCTCACCAGTGATCAGGTGCTCTTCGATAATCGCGGACAGTACCGCTTGCTCCCGGGAATCAGGAAACATGCTCATTGCGTTTGCGCTATTAGATTCGCGATTAACCATGGACTGTGATCCGAGAACGCTCTCTGGTTTGTCGTGCAAATCAAAATGGGAGAACGTCAGTATAGCGAATAAGCAAAGACCCCGCAAACTGTTGTTTTCAAAGGGCAGAACGCCATTCAGCCTTGTGAATCGTCAGCCGGGCTGAATCCTCGAAAACCGATGTAACATCTTAAGAAATTTAGGCTTAGCGTTAGTAATATTGGCGCCTGTCAGATGAGAATGAACGAGTAGCCCGGGAAACTTTCTACGCGGTCAACACTTTAGAAGGTGTGCCCGAAGCGGTGTTTGACGAGACTGAGTTCTGCTCAATAGTATGGACGAGTTCAAACTTGCCGCGTTTTCTTTTTCGAGTTAATTCCGCGCCGGTTGATTGGTAATGGCCCAGTCGAGTAATCATTTGAAGCGTGTGTTCGCCGACGCTTTTCGGCAACTTGATCGCCGGACTGTGCCGCCGATCGAGGTCAGGTTTTACCCTTATGTTGGTCTCCACCACACCATCAGAATACGCTCAGGTCGCGTCTATGTCCGATTATCAGATCTCTTCCGGGCAGCTCCGCCTGAGGTCATCCGGGCATTGGCATACATTCTGGTTGCCCGGCTGATTTCGAAAAAAGCGCCGCCGGCGCATCAGCGCGTCTATCGTTCGTACGCTCTCAGCCCGCAAGTTCTACGCGCCTCAGAGATTGCCCGCAAAGAGCGAGGCCGAAAGCATCTGACATCGGCCTACGGCAAAGTTTACGATCTGGAAAAGATGTTCGCGCGTCTTAATCGCCGCTATTTCGCGGACGAGATTGAAAAGCCCACTCTGACCTGGTCGCGTCGACGTGCGCGCAGCATTCTCGGCCATCATGATGCGGCGCACAACACGATCACGATCAGTAAGACCCTGGATTCTTCGAATGTACCCGAATGGTTCGTCGAATACATTCTGTTCCACGAAATGCTGCACATAATCCATCCGTCCCAGTTAATTAACGGCCGGCGGCATTACCACACTCGCGCTTTCCGAGCAGACGAGCAGCGCTTTCGACGTTATCAAGACGCGCAGGAATGGCTGGATCGTGTCATCCGCCAGCGTCATGAGCTCCGCGCCCGGGCTGCTTAGCTCTTACAATCCGCTAAAGCATTCAGAGGATGACGGAACTTCGCGCGCGGGCCTGCGTTAAAGCTTTAGGTAGGTGGGCTCCTCCTGGGAGCGGACGGGTTAACGAGGATCGCCTTGAGGCATTTCTCGCAAGCTCGTCCGCTTTCTTTTTATCTCTAACGGGTCGTGATCTGAATCGTGTAGAGAAGTAGATCGTGTCCGTTTGGTTCCTCGCTGGACAACACTAGTTCGCGCCGCTAGACTACGAGGTTTGCGAAGACAACCGTGGACGCTGCCGTCGTACTGTCATAAGCCTAAAGGTTAGGAGATCGTTTTTTCGAATCATGGCAATTCCTGCAACCCAGATCCGCCGCGGCATGGTCATCGTTTTTGAAGGCCAGCCATGCAAAGTCGTCGAATTCCGTCATCATACCCCCGGCAATTTGCGCGCAATGATCCAGACCAAGCTGCGCAATATCCGCACCGGTTCCTCCTTTGAACATCGTTTTCGCTCCGCTGACACGGTCGAACGAGCATCTTTGGAGCAGCATGAAATGGAGTATTTGTATTCCGATGGATCGCACCATCACTTCATGAACACCGAAAGTTTTGAGCAAACTGCGTTGAGCGGTGACGATCTCGGAGACGCCGCCCAATGGCTGTCGCCGGGACTTAAGATTCAGGCGGAGTTTTATGAAGGAGAACCCATTGGGATCGATTTGCCGCCATCGCTGGAGCTTGAAGTTAAGCGGACTGAACCCTCGCTCAAGGGCGCCACTGTCTCAAACGTCAATAAGCCTGCCACGCTCGAGAACGGCGTCACGATCCAGGTTCCGCCGTTCGTTAACGAAGGCGATCGGATTCGCGTCGATCCGATCGAAGGGCGTTATATCGAGCGCGCAAAATGAGGAACTGCGTTCCGAGTTCAACCTCAGGTTGGGCTCTTTCAAAACCGCAAGCTGAAGCTTGAATCTAAGCTGTGTATTTGATCTACAGCCTGTTGCTGACTGTCGCTTTCATCGCGTTGATGCCGCGATTCCTAATCGACGCGCTGCGGCACGGTAAGTACATTCCCGGGCTTCGTGAACGACTGGGAAATTTGCCCGCCATTGAAAGCAATGGTCGTCCGCTGGTTTGGCTGCATTGTGTTTCGGTAGGTGAAGCAGAGGCAGCACGGTCGTTGATACATGAGCTGGCACATCGCTTTCCTTCACATCGGCTGGTTGTTTCCACGACCACTTTGACTGGACAAGCATTCGCCCGCCAGGCTTTTAAAGATCGAGCGGCAGCGATTTTTTATTTCCCTTTTGACTGGGCGTGGACAGTTCGGCGCGCTCTACGCGCGTTGAATCCGTCGGCGCTTTTGATAATGGAAACAGAACTGTGGCCGCGTTTGTTACGTGAATGCCGGGTCCGCGAGGTTCCCGTTGCCCTGGTCAACGGAAGGATCTCTGAAAAATCCTTTCGCGGCTATCGCAAGCTCAGTCGATTCATCAAGCGAGTAGTTAATGATCTCACAATCGCGCTGATGCAATCAGAGGCGGATGCCGAACGACTTCGCCGCCTGGGTTTTTCAAACGCGCGGATCCACGTATCAGGAAATTTGAAGTTTGACAGCGCCGAATTGGCGGTTGAAAGAGAGTTGACAGACGCGCTTAGCAATCGATTCGGCCTTGATGGCCGCGCCAAAGTTATCGTTGCCGCCAGCACGCATGAACCCGAAGAACGTTTGATCATGGAAGCTTTCAAGAGCGCCAGGATTTCGCAAGACAGCCGGGTTCGATTGTTAATTGCGCCCCGCCATCCCGAAAGATTTGAAGCCGTTGCTTCCCTGCTGCAAACATCGCAGCTAACATGGGCAAAGCGTTCTGAATCAACCAGCGAAAGAGATCGAGACTGCGATGTCATCTTGCTCGACAGCATCGGCGAATTGCGCGCGGTCTATCCGTTATCGGATATCGTCTTTGTGGGCGGCAGCATCGCGCCGCAAGGCGGACACAATATGATCGAGCCCGCCGTGGCCGGCGCTTGCGTCGTAGTGGGACCGCATACGAAGAACTTCGCGGCCATCACCAAGGCCTTCCTTAATGGCGATGGATTAATTCAATTGCCCGACGCGTCCATCGAGGAAGCACCAGGCCTGCTTACGTCAATCTTGAATGAACTGCTTTCCGATGATGAACGCCGGCGGCAAATCGCCGCCCGAGGTATCGCTGTATGTGAAGAAAATCGCGGAGCCACCGTGCGAACGATCCAAATGCTCGCTGGCATTCTGACCGTGACGGATCCAACTCCTCAATCACTTCCCTTCTCCGCCCGGCCTGCCGCCGTTTCGAAATGAATCGTGCTGCGTCATTCGCGCTGCTACCTTTTAGCGGCTTGTACGGCGCGTCGGTAAAGGCTCGACTCGCTCTCTACAAATCCGGACTGCTGCGCACGCGACGTCTGGGCGCGCCGGTTATCAGTGTGGGAAACATAACGGCTGGTGGAACGGGAAAGACTCCTTTAGTTGAATGGATTGCTCGCTATCTTGCGCGCGAAGGCTACCGCACTTGCATACTGACGCGCGGCTATGGTCGCGCAAACGAGCGCGAACGCGCGCTGGTGTCAGATGGAAAAACGATCCTCGCCGATGCAAATCAAGCCGGCGATGAAGGATTGTTGCTTGCCGAAAGACTCAAAGGACAGGTGGCCGTAATCGCCGATGTCGATCGCGTGGCGGCAGCCCAATGGGCGATGGATAGTCTTAAGAGCGACGTATTCATTCTCGACGATGGATTTCAAAATCTCCGTGTCGCTCGCGATTTGAATATCGCCACAATCGACGCTACGAATCCATGGAGCAACGGCAGGTTACTGCCCGCAGGACTCTTGCGAGAGCTGCGCAGCGGACTTGCCCGCGCTGACTGCATCGTTGTTACTCGTGTCGATCAATCGAATTCGATCGATGCCCTGCGAAAAGAGATCCGCCGATTCAGCGACGGACGCCCCGCCATTCTTTCACGCATGAAGACTCGCGAGCTAAGACGCATATCCGCCGCCAAAGAAGACGTCGAAACTCGTCACGAAGGTGGATCGGCCGCGGCCGCATTCTGTGGCATCGGTA
>Ga0207665_10000597_pt1 | contig 24250 bp, 19 predicted proteins | sample LARL112metaG_FD_184351 | JGI IMG/M metagenome (GOLD analysis project Ga0207665, IMG submission 184351) | Corn, switchgrass and miscanthus rhizosphere microbial communities from Kellogg Biological Station, Michigan, USA - LAR L11-2 metaG... | ecosystem: Host-associated > Plants > Roots >... | reverse complement strand
GCGCGTCGAGCGCCAGGCCGCCGTGGCTAAGCGAAAAGATGCGATCACCGGCACCAGCGATTTCTCCAATCTCGCCGAGACGCCCGCGTCGGTGCTCGACGTGGCGCAGGTAGCGCTGCCGCCCCCCTCCGCGTCCGAGTTCGAAGCGTTGCCGAGTATTCGGCTCGCTGAGCCGTTCGAACAGCTGCGCGATACATCTGATGGGATACTCGCCCGCAACGGATCGCGGCCCAAAGTGTTCATTGCCAATCTCGGCACGCCCGCCGATTTCACCGCGCGCGTAACCTTTGCCAAGAATTTCTTTGCCGCCGGCGGCATCGAGGCGACGGACAACGAAGGCTTTGCCAGTCGCGAAGAAATGGTCGAGGCATTCAGAGCCGCTGGCGCCCATCTCGCCTGCCTGTGCTCGTCGGACGAGGCCTATGCACGTGAGGCGGTCGCGGCGGCGCAGGCATTGCGCCGCGCCGGCGCTTCGGTCTGGCTTGCCGGCCGACCCGCGGTGGAGAGCGAGCTCAGGCACGCCGGCGTTTCCGGTTTTATCTTCGCCGGCTGTGACGTGCTGGCCGCGCTACGGGCAGCCTACAGTCTCATTGCTTGATGACACCGCGCCGCGATGGCAGTGGCCCGAGGGGTGGCGACGCTGGAAGAGGAACGATATATGCTGCATAGCGTGCGACTATCGGCCCGCGACTTCGTTAGCCGCTGAGTGGGCGCGGTGCCGGCCTGTTAACGATCGGTCCAATCGCGAGTTACGGCGAAAGCGGCGCTCGAGCGGTAGAACCATGAGCCGCATTCCGAATTTCGCCTCGGTTGATTTCGCGGGTGCGGCGCCGAAGCCCGCACCGGCGGACGGTGCGTGGCTCACGCCGGAAGGCATCCCGGTGAAGCCAGTCTATGGGGCCGAGGACGTCAGATCGCTCGACTTTCTCCAAACCTTTCCCGGCATCCCGCCTTATCTGCGCGGACCGTATCCGACTATGTACGTCACGCAGCCATGGACGATCCGGCAATATGCCGGTTTCTCCACGGCCGAGGATTCGAATGCCTTTTATCGCCGCAATCTTGCTGCCGGGCAGAAAGGCCTTTCAGTCGCCTTCGATCTTGCCACCCACCGCGGCTATGACAGCGATCATCCTCGCGTCGCCGGCGACGTCGGCATGGCGGGTGTGGCGATCGATTCCATCTATGACATGCGCACTCTGTTCGCCGGCATCCCGCTCGATCAGATGTCCGTGTCAATGACCATGAACGGCGCCGTCCTGCCGGTGCTCGCGCTCTATATCGTGGCCGCCGAGGAGCAGGGCGTGAAGCCGTATCAACTCTCGGGCACGATACAGAACGACATCCTCAAGGAATTCATGGTGCGCAACACCTACATTTACCCGCCCGACCCGTCGTTGCGCATCATCTCGGACATTTTCGCCTTCACCGCGGCGCAAATGCCCAAATTCAATTCGATCTCGGTTTCCGGCTACCACATGCAGGAAGCGGGTGCGACGCAGGATCTCGAGCTCGCCTATACGCTGGCCGACGGCGTCGAATATGTGCGCGCGGGCTTGAGGGCAGGACTCGATGTCGATCGGTTCGCTCCCCGCATCTCGTTCTTCTGGGCCATCGGCATGAACTTCTTCATGGAGGTGGCGAAGCTACGCGCGGCCCGCCTACTCTGGGCGAAGCTGATGAAGCGGTTCGAGCCGAAGGATGCGCGCTCGCTGTCGCTGCGCACCCACTGCCAAACCTCGGGCTGGTCGCTCGCCGCCCAGGACGTGTTCAACAACGTGGCACGGACTGCGATCGAGGCGATGGCGGCGACGCAGGGCCACACCCAATCTCTGCACACCAACGCCCTCGATGAAGCGCTCGCCCTACCCAGCGATTTTTCCGCCCGCATCGCCCGCAACACGCAGATCGTGCTGCAGCAGGAAAGCGGCACAACGCGCGTGATCGATCCCTGGGGCGGGTCGTTCTACGTGGAACGGCTCACGTATGAGCTCGCCAAGGCCAGTTGGCGCCACATCCAGGAAATCGAGGAAATGGGCGGGATGGCCAAAGCAATCGAAGCGGGCCTTCCGAAGCTTCGTATCGAAGAGGCCGCGGCCAAGACGCAGGCGCGCATCGACGCAGGAGAGCAGGCGGTCATTGGCGTAAACAAATATCGGCCCGAGCGAGAGGCCCCAGTCCACTTGCTCAAGGTCGACAACGCCGCGGTGCGCCGATCGCAGATCGAGAAGCTCTCGCGTCTCAAGCGCGAGCGCGATGCGAAGGCGGTCGAGGATGCTTTGGCCGCGCTCACCCGCAGCGCCGCGGGCGGCAATGGCAACCTGCTCGCGCTCGCCATCGACGCGGCGCGTGCGAAGGCGACGGTGGGTGAAATCTCATCGGCGCTGGAACGGGTGTTCGGCCGGCATCGGGCGGAGATCAAGGCGATCACGGGCGTCTACAAACGGGAGGTCGGCGCCATGTCCGAAGCGGTTGCGCGCGTGCACAAGCTCGTCAGCGAATTCGAGATCAATGAGGGCCGCCGGCCGCGCATCCTGGTGGCCAAGATCGGCCAGGACGGTCATGACCGCGGGCAAAAGGTGATCGCGACCGCTTTCGCCGATCTCGGCTTCGACGTCGATATCGGCCCGCTGTTCGCCACGCCGACGGAGGCGGCGCGCCAAGCCGTCGAGAACGACGTTCACGTGCTCGGCGTGTCCTCGCTCGCGGCGGCGCACCTCACGCTCGTTCCACAGCTCAAGGCCGCGCTCGTCAAGGAGGGCCGCGACGATATTATGATCGTTGTCGGCGGCGTGGTGCCGCCGCAGGACTATGAAGACCTCAAGCGTGCCGGCGCCGAGGCGATCTTCCCTCCCGGTACGGTGATCGCGGAGGCGGCCGAGACCTTGCTCCACAAGCTCAATCAACGGCTCGGCCACGGGCAGCAAGCGGCGGAGTGATCTCTCCCTCGGATGGATGCGGCTTTTAACGCTGCATTCGCCCCGCGTGCTCAGTGGGCGCCATCTTGCGTGGGAGCTTGCTTCACGTCCGGCTGTTCCACCAGTGCGCGCACGTGCCGCATGACGTGATCGGCGACGATGGCGTGCGCCTCCGCGGTCGGGTGGATCGCGCCGCTGTAAAGCGCGGCGTAGGCCGGCTGCAAGATGTCGAACAGCGGCGTGCCTTCCCGATGCGTATTGGCCGCCAGGAAGGCGTCGTTCGGCGTGCGAAACAGCCGCCATTGGTGAGCGTAGGGCAGCGCAGCGGCCGGCGAATAGGGCTTGAAGGCGTCGCCATTGCCTCCTTTGCGCGGCATGCGCATTGCGATGTCATCGGCGAGCGCGTGCTTGGGATCGCGAGCGCAGAGGCCGCGCTTGCTGAATTCCGGAATGTGGTCCGTCACCAGCGCGAATCCAGTGCCAGCGCCGGTCGCGAGACCGGCGGGACAACCTGCGCGGCTCTTGCCGCCGCTGATGCACTCGAGCCGGGCGAGAAAATCGCGCAGAAAATCGGCTGTCTCCTGCAGACGGTGTCGATCGACTCTCAAACCGGGATGCACATCCATGCCCAGCGTGGGCTGCGCGCCGCACAGCGCGCCGGTCTCGTCGTATTGGATCGGCTCATAGGAGGACTGCACGACGCGGGAAGGCGCGACGCCGAAGCCGTCATACAGCGCCTCTTTGACCGCTTTCATGCGTTCGTCGAGCATCTCGAGATAGGCGCGCGAGACTTGCGGTCCGAAGCGGCTCGTGCGTCCGGCTAGGCCGGCGATGGGCGCAAGGTCGGCCATGTTCTCCGTCAAGGAGTACGCCGCAAGCGCGCTGAAGCCCACGTCATTGCCCCCGATCGACATCAGAACGATATCGATCGCCCGCTTGCGCGATTGCGGCGGGCACCAGGTCTTCACGATCGTTTGCGCCGAAATGCGAGCGCTGCCGTGCGCGTAGGTCGGCAGCGCATAGCCCGCACGCTGCGAACGCGCGCCGCGGCAGATGAAGTCGCTGAGCTGATCGAACTGGGCGCGGACTTTGCCACCGGGGATTTCGCTCGCAGCCTCGCGCGCCTCCATGTCGAGAAACAAGCCCTCGGTCACCTCTGCGCCCGAGCAGGTGAAGCTTGCGAACGTGATCGAGCGGTGGCGGTTCTCAAGAGCAAGCTCAAGCGCGACGCGGAAGGGATAACCATACTGCGAGCGATGGCAGTCGCGGCTGAGCCACCGCGCCGACGCTTTCTCGAATGCGGCGAGGAATTGCGGCGATCCGAGCCCGTAAAAACGCTCCGCCGCCTCGTCCTCCATGTACCGGCGCGGCAGCACCTTCGGATTGTGGCGATCCTCCGTGGATGCGACATCGAAGCTCGGTGTCGCGCGCTTGTTCGGCATCCTCGAGGCAAGACCGGCGCGTAACAAGGCCGGCTCGTACACCATTTCGCGCCCGGCGCTGAATTGCACCGGCCGATCGGGGTTGCTTTCTCCGGAGGCGAAAGAATCGCCGAGGGCAACAATGAAGAGATCCTCAACCACCACCTCCGGCTCCGTGAGTTCGCGGCCGTCGGGTAAGCTGACCGTCACCGACACTCCGGAATTCGCTCGATCAAGCGCATAAGGCACGCGGGGGATGACGAGCTTATCTGTGCAGGCGATGCGCTTGCTCTGGGTTTTTCCCCCGGGCTTGCGCGGATGCCAGCTCCAAGTGCAGTCGCCGGTTGCAGTTGCAAGCTGCTCGGGCGCGATGTGGATGGCGACCGTGTGCGCTTGCGGCAAAACGTAATCTTCGGTCGCCGCACCCCATGAGTATCGGCGCTCACAGACCGGCGAATATCGCGGAGGACGACCGTTGCTCTCGTAGCAGGTTTCGGCCAACGTCTGCGCCGCCCAGCCGAGGCGGCTTTGCTGATAGCGCTTGCCCGCCGTGGCGGCGCAGCGGTCAGGCGTCGAACCATCCTTGCAATCAGGATCATTGAGCGCCCGTTCGGTGCGCCAGATGATATCAGCCGGCGGCGCAGCGGACGGATCGCCACGTACCGTCTTGAATGCCGCCTCGTGCAAATCGAAAGATCGGCTCGGCTTGAAGAACCGAAATGGGCTTTCGACTTCCCAGACCAGATCGGCGGCCTGGCTGGTGTTGGCGGCGAGGCTGACGAATAAAGATAAAGTCCAAGCGGTCGCGCGCGCTGCTGGACGCATGCATGCCTCCCGACCCCATCCGCAGGCTATAATAGAGCCGGGCCGGCCTGGCTGGCGAGGGAACTCGGCGCCCGGTAGCCAGTTACGGATCATCCTGTTTGCCGTCGAGCTATCCCACTGAAATTCATATGGAACGCGCATTGGATCGCAGCCGGCCAGCGCCCCGCGAGCGGCTCCTGCGGACGCGTCTCTAGGGCAAATTCATGGCTTTGCGTCATCGCCCCGCCATTCCCGATCTTGCCGATCTGGCGCGCGGCATTCGTGCGCGCGAGCGCGCAGTCATTGCCCGCGCCATCACGCTGATCGAGAGCCGCCGCAGCGATCATCAGCACGCGGCCCGCCGTCTGGTGCAGGAGCTTCTGCCGTTGACCGGCAAGGCGATCCGAGTTGGCATCACCGGTGCACCGGGCGTGGGCAAGTCGACCACCATCGACGCGCTCGGCACGTTCCTCACCAGCAAGGGGCACAAGGTCGCCGTCCTTGCCGTCGATCCTTCTTCTACCCGCAGCGGCGGCTCGATTCTGGCCGACAAGACCCGAATGCCGCGCCTCAGCAGCGATGCCAATGCCTTCGTACGCCCCTCACCGTCTTCCGGCACGCTCGGCGGCGTCGCGACAAAAACACGTGAGTCGATGCTCATCTGCGAGGCGGCGGGCTACGATGTGGTGCTGGTCGAAACCATCGGCACGGGTCAGTCGGAGACCATGGTCGCCGACATGACCGATTTTTTCCTGGTGCTGATGCTGCCTGGCGCCGGCGACGAACTGCAAGGACTCAAGAAAGGCGTCATCGAGCTCGCCGAAATGATCGCGATCAACAAGGCCGACGGCGATAACATCAAGCGCGCCCAGGCAGCCGCGGCCGAATACCGCGCCGCGCTGCACATTCTCAATCCCCGCTCGCCGAGTTGGTCGCCGCCGGTCGTGACCTATTCAGCTCTGACCGGAGCCGGCATTGCCGAATTATGGGGCGGCATTCTCGAGCATCGGCAGCGCATGGGAAAAGCCGGGGAGCTCGACGCGCGCCGGCGAGAGCAGCAGGTGAAATGGATGTGGGCCATGCTCGAAGAGCGTGTGTTCGCGCGCCTGAAATCCAATCCGGCGCTCAGAGCGAAGCTGCCTCGCATCGAGGCCGCCGTCGCTGCGGGACGGATGTCCCCAGCCCTCGCCGTCGAGGAGATCGCGTCGCTGTTGGACGTCTGAACCTAGACGTCTCGGATGAGGCCATTCCCAGCAAATCCCGGCCCGATATATTCTGGGTCGGCGCTCGCGTATTGCGCGGGACTTCTCCCCTGACTAGCTCAGGTCGCATGACGGCGACGATCCTTATCACCGGCTTCGGCCCGTTTCCCGGAGCGCCATTCAATCCTAGCGAGCCGTTGGCCCTCGAATTGGCGCGGCGCCGCCATCCCGCGTTCGCCGGCGTTCGTCGCGTCGGGCACGTTTTTCGGGTAACGTACGAGGCGGTCGATGCGGAACTGCCGGCGCTGATTGCGCGCGAAAAACCCGCCGCCTTGGTCATGTTCGGGCTGGCAGCCCGCACCAAGCACGTGCGCATCGAGACCCGCGCGCGCAATGTGGTCACGCACGTCCTGCCCGATGCCGACGGGCAAATCCGGACCGCCGCCACCATCGCCCCGGGCGCGCCGGTAGCGCTGTCGCTGCGAGCGCCCACGCACCGGCTGTTGCTGGCGGCGCTGGCGAGCGGCGTGCCGGCCGCGCTGTCCCACGACGCCGGCCGCTATATTTGCAACTATTTGTGCTGGCGCGCCGCCGAGGCCGCCGGTGCCGGCGCCCTGCGGCTGGCGACATTCATCCACGTGCCCAGGGTGCGCCGGGCGCAGGTCCATCGGCGCCGCCCAGGACTGACGCTCGATGACCTCGCGCGGGCGGGTGAAGCTATCGTGCGGACCGCGCTCGCGGCCGCACGCTGATCCGCGCGGGCGGCCCATTGCATGACGGCGGGACCCGCTTTCCTTGCCCCTTTTTAATGTGCCGCTGTGACGCATTGCCGTTGCGCCTCGGCGATGGCACACGCCATATTTTCGTCTGCAAGCCGGTCTGATTCCACTCCATGCACCGCATTCGAAAAGTGCTCCTCGGAATTCTCATCGTCTTTCTCCTTCCTCTCGCGGTTCATGCGGCGCTCTACGTCAGCAAGGACCGTCCGGCGAGCTTCCGCGACGCCGATTGGTCGAGCGTCGGCATGCTGCCGCCGGCGGACGCCGACCGCGAGGCGCGATTTCTCGTTTTCACCGGGCGCACGGGCCGCTGGAAGGGCATCTTCGCCGTCCACAGTTGGGTGGTTTTCAAGCCTGAGAACGCCACCACCTGGAGCCGTTATGACGTGGTCGGATGGGGTCAGCCGCTGCGCACCAACGCCTGGGCGCCGGATGGACGCTGGTTCGGCGACGCCCCGCGCGTGCTGATCGACGTGCGCGGAGCCGCGGCGGCGGATCTTATTCCAAAGGTCAAGGCGGCGATCGCGGCCTACAGCTACAGCCACTTCGGCGACTATCGCATCTGGCCCGGACCGAACAGCAACACCTTCACTGCCACGGTGCTGCGTGCGGTGCCGGAGCTCGCGGCCACGCTGCCGTCGAACGCCGTCGGCAAGGATTTCCGTGGTCATCCCTATGTGGGCCTCACCGATAGCGGCACGGGCGTCGAAGCTTCATTGTGGGGGCTCCTCGGCATGAAGCTCGGCTGGGTGGAGGGCCTCGAGGTCAACGTCCTCGGCCTAGTGGCAGGTCTCGACCTTCGCCACCCCGCCGTGAAACTCCCGGGCTTTGGCCGCCTCGGTGTCGCTGATGGAAGCGCGATTGCGGCCCCTGCACGGGCGAATTGACCGCTCTGGCGCCGCCGGGCCAATTAGCGCGCAGCAAGATGAGAAGCGACTGCTCGAAAGCGAGCACCGCGCCCATGCACGTCGCGCGAGGGCTGATCCGCACGCGATTCCTCACGCGGTTTTGTCCGCGAGCAGCACCGGTCAACGTGACGCGCGCGGCGGGCTATGCGAACCTGCCTCGGCAAAAAGGGTTAGCAATGCACGATACCTGGCCGCGGCTTGAACGGATTGCCTTTCCGTCGATTCGACGCGGGCCGCTGGATACGCTGCAAGTCAACATCGGCTATCGCTGCAACCAATCGTGCGTCCACTGCCACGTGAATGCCGGACCGCACCGTAAAGAAGAGATGTCGAGCGAAGTGATCGACACGGTCCTGGCTTTCCTCGCAAGAAAGCGCGTGCCTGCCCTCGACATCACGGGCGGCGCGCCGGAACTCAACCCGCACTTTCGCAGGCTAGTACGCGCAGCGCGGGCGATCGGCGTGCAAGTCATGGATCGCTGCAATCTCACCATTCTTGAAGTCGCCGGGCAGGAAGATCTCGCGCATTTCCTTGCACGCGAGCGGGTCGAGATCGTCGCTTCGCTGCCCTGCTATCTCGAAGAGAATGTCGACCGTCAGCGCGGCAAAGGCGTCTTCGACGCATCGATCCGCGGACTTAGACAGCTCAACGCGCTCGGCTATGGGCGAGCCGAAACCGGACTCGTAGTCAACCTCGTTTATAATCCTCAGGGCTCCTCGCTGCCGCCGCCGCAGCGAACGCTAGAGGAGGATTACAGGCGCGTGCTGGGGGAGCGCTACGGGGTTGTTTTCAACCGTCTCTACGCGCTTGCCAACATGCCGATCCAGCGCTTCGGCGCAATTCTGATCGCGAACGGGGAGTTCGAGCGCTACCTCGATCTGCTGCGGCGGGCGCATCTCGATGCCAACCTCGAGCACGTCATGTGCCGAAATCTGATTTCAGTCGACTGGCGCGGCTATATCTACGACTGCGATTTTAATCAGATGCTCGACCTGCCCCTCAAACATGATGCGCGCGAGCGTGTACATTTGTCGGAGCTGCTTGACGCCGAAATCGAGGGTCAGCCGATCCGGGTTGCCGGGCACTGCTACGGCTGTACTGCCGGACAGGGTTCGAGCTGCGGCGGCGCGCTGGCGCAAGCCGCGGGACGCTCCGCTTGATCGTTTGGGCGCCTGGCGTGTCGCTGTGAGCCGGAGCGCCGTCTGCCGGCGCACGATGCCCACATGTCAAAGCTCTCGATCATCATGCCCGTGCTGAACGAAGGCGACGGTATCGCTGCGGCGCTCGATGCACTCGCCGAGCTGCGAGCGCTCGGCACCGAAGTAATCGTTGCCGACGGCGGCAGTCGTGACGCGACCGTCCGGCAAGCGGAATTGCGCGCGGACAAGGTCATCCTGGCGCCGCGAGGGCGCGCGCTGCAGATGAACGCGGGCACTGAAAGTGCGTCCGGCGACGTCCTGCTTTTTCTTCATGCCGATACGCGGCTTTCGCCCGAGGCCGACCGCGTTGTACTCAGCGGCCTCGACCGGTCGCGCCGTGCCTGGGGCCGCTTCGACGTCAAGATCGAGGGCCGCTCGCCGCTGTTGCCCGTCGTTGCTCGGCTGATGGGCTTGCGTTCGCGCCTCACCGGGATCGCAACGGGCGACCAAGCGATATTCGTGCACCGCGAGGCGTTCCAGGCAGTGGGCGGCTTTCCGGCAATTGCGTTGATGGAGGACATTGCGCTGTGCAAACGGCTCAAGCGCCTGGGTAGACCGCTGTGCCTGCGCGCGTGCGTGACCACTTCCGGTCGGCGCTGGGAGAAGAACGGCGTGCTCAGCACAATCCTGCTGATGTGGCGCTTGCGACTCGCATATTTCTTCGGTGCCGATCCGAAAGACCTCGCGCGGCAATACGGTTATGACTGAAACGATTGCCATCGCAGTGCTCGCTAAGGCTCCGCTGCCGGGGTTCGCCAAGACGCGGCTCATTCCCGCGCTGGGCGCGGAGGGCGCCGCGCTGTTGCAGGCGCGCTTGGTGGAGCACGCGGTTGCAACCGCATGCGCCGCTCGGATCGGCCCGGTGACCTTGTGGGGCGCCCCTGACGAGAGCCATCCGCTGTTTCAGGCGCTCGGAGCACGCCTCGGCGTCGCGCTTGCGCGCCAGGACGGCGGCGACCTCGGCGAGCGGATGCTGGCCGCGGTCGCGGCGGCAGATATGCCTGTGCTCGTGATCGGCACCGATTGCCCCGCCCTCACGGCCGATCATTTGCGCGCGGCCGCCGATATTCTGCGCGGCGGCGCCGACGCCGCAATCATTCCGGCAGAGGACGGCGGCTATGCACTCATCGGGCTGCGGGCACCCGCCCGGACGCTGTTTTCAGAGATGCACTGGAGCGTGCCGAGCGTGATGGAGGAAACCCGGCGCCGCCTGCGAGACCTCGGCATGACATGGCAAGAGCCGGTCACATTGTGGGACTTGGATTTGCCGGAGGATATCGAACGCTTGCGCCAGATCGGCCTGCATGACCTGATCCCGTCAGCGAACGCGTGAATGTCTCGTGTCCCGCCGGCGCAGCACGAAAGTTTCAATAGAGCGGATCAGGGTCGCTCCCGGGACGATCATCAATGCCGCGACAACACGGCCGTCCCGGAGGCCGTATGACGATCCGCGCCTCAATCCCGAAACGCCGCTCCCGCCCATGCCTTCGGCGCGGCGCGCTGGTACTGCTGGGGGCGAGCAACTTCGGCGCCGAGCACATACGCCGCCCGCCAGCCCCAATGGGGATCGTCGAGCATGGCGCGCGCGAGCGCGACCATATCGGCCTTCCCTTCGGCGATGATCGCCTCGGCCTGCTTGGGCGCGGCGATCAGCCCGACCGCACGCGTCACGATGCCGGCGCCGCGCTTCACCTTTTCGGCGAACTCAACGTTGGTGTTGGCAACCAAGGTGGGCCGGGCATCGGCGCTAATGCCGCCTGAGGAAACGCACACGAACTCCATCCCAACCGCCTTTAGCTCCTGGCTGAAGACAACTGCATCGTCGGGCGTGAGCCCGCCTTCGACCCAGTCGTTCCCAGTAATGCGCGCGCCGAGCGGCACGCCGCGCGGTATGACCGCGCGCACCGCCTGCGCGACTTCGAGCGGATAGCGCATGCGCGCCGTCAGGGAGCCGCCATACCGGTCGCTGCGTTTGTTGGAGATTGTCGAGAGAAAACTATGAATGAGATATCCGTGCGCTGCGTGCAACTCGATGGCATCGACGCCAACCCGGACCGCACGCTTTGCGGCTTCGACGAAGTTATCGCGCACGCGCTCCATATCCGCCGCCGTCATCTCGCGCGGCACCGGCCAAGCGGGGCCGAAGGCGATCGCTGACGGAGCGAGGGTTTGCCAGGCATCCTCATCGGGTGTGAGCGGCTGGCCTCCCTCCCACGGCCGCCGCGCGGAGGCTTTACGGCCCGCGTGAGCGAGCTGGATGCCGATCTTGGCGCTACCGTAGCGACGGCAATGGGCGAGCACGCGAGCCAGCGCCGCTTCACAGTCGGCTGAATAAAGACCAAGGCAGCCGTGGCTGATGCGGCCGCCGCGTTCGATCCCGGTCGCCTCGATTACGAGCAGCGCCGCCCCGGAGTTGGCGAGCATACCGAGGTGATTGAGGTGCCAATCCGAGGCCACGCCATCATCGGCGCTGTATTGGCACATCGGCGAGACTGCGATGCGGTTGGGAAGCTCGAGTTGGGCGAGGCGAATGGGAGAAAACAGGGCGCTGGTCATGTCACACGATCGGTTACGAGCCACGATGGAGGAAAGTGAACCATAGGGAATGGCGGCGCGGCGCGGAAGCGCTTGGGATCGCGCTTACGACGTCCGGGCACTGCGCATGACAGGGGAGACAACGCGAAGGCGCTTCAAGCCGCGGTCCGACGCAGACTCTTGGCGAGGCTTTGCTCCTGCCCCGGCGCGACTTCATCCATCGCCGGCGCGATCTCGGACCATCTCTGCGTCATGCGAATGGCCTCACGCATGCGATAGAGGAATTGCTCTTCGCTGTAGTAGTGCTTCCAGCGCCCACTGTCATAGAGCTCGAGAAAATGCGCACGGCGGCGCTCCGCGAGGGCGCGCCATTTCTGGGCGACCGCGTCGAGTGCATGCGCAGGCATTCGTGCCGACATGGAGGAGCCGGGTCGCAATGCTCATGGCGACGTTGGGTCGTCTGGTCCGGAGCACGCACAAGCAACGACAGACCGCTCTTAAGATCGCTGCACCCAAGGCACATCAGCGAATCGCTCGACATCATAGTCCTTCTGCGGGGCACAAGGGCGGGAGTCGTCCAGGCCGGAAGGGATTTCGCTTGCTCCTGGGGGAGGCGCAGCGTGCAGCCCAAAAACTGACCCGCCCGGACGGGGAAATCCGGGCGGGTCGCGTTGATCGGCGCAGGGGATCGGGGGGGCGTGAGCGCCGATCGGGGCTGTAATTCAGGCCTCAGTGGGCCTGTTCGCCTATTAGTCTCCGCAAGTCGTGAAAAGGTTCAAGCCGATTTTTAAGCTTCCGGGGGGAATTTTTCGGCCGCCCTGTTCCTCTCCTGACGGCGGTTCCCGCAAGAGAAATCCAATAATTTCAACGCTTTAGGAGGTAGCGCGCCGGACTGATGCCGGACCGCTGTCACAATCGCCGCAGCCGGCGCAAACGGCCGTTCCCCGGGGCTTGCCGTCTGCGGCCGCCCCCCGTCCGGCCTTACTCCCTGACGGCAATGAAACCGACGACCTTCGATTCCGATTGCATCTGGCGCACGATTTTGCCGACTTCATCCTTCGGCAGCTTCGTTTCGGAGAGGCGAATACGGTAGAGCTGGCCTCCCATATTCAGCGGTCCCTCGACCAAGGTGGCCTTATAGGCGCCAAGGAAATTGGTGATGTCGTTCGCCGTGGCCTGAGGCGCAAAGCGCACGACGGCAAATGAGCCTTCGGTTGAGGCACTAGCGAGCCCCGGGCCGGCCGGAGTTGCCGGCTCTTTGACCATGACCGCGGCGATCACGGCCGCTTGCAACAAGATCGCAGCAGCCGCGGCGGTTGCCGACCAGGCAAGCGTGCGAGGAGTGAGCTTCGACAGGAATTCAGATACGCGGCTGCCGAGGTCGAACTGGCGCTGGCGCCGCGGCGCGCGTGCCTCCTCGGCGTCGATCGCGGCGAACAGCTTCTCCATTGCGCGCGCCGACGGCGCACCGAGCGTCTCATTGAGATGGATCGTCTCGGCAAGCTCCTCACGGACGAGATCATAACGGCGCGCCAGTTCGCGGTCGCCGGCAAGCGCTTGTTCTACGCGATCGGCGTCGCGGCGACTGAGCGTCCCTGCCGCGTGCCACGGCAGAAGCGCTTCAATCTCGTGGCGCTCCGGCTCCTTACTTATCGCGTTCATGGCCAACCTCTTTCAATTCCTGCCGCCTTGAGCAGCTCCGCGAGCCGCTTGCGCGCGTAGAACATGCGCGTCTTGACCGTGTTCTCCGGGATGCCGACGATTTCGGCTACCTCTCCGACCGATTTCTCGTGGTAGTACACGAGGTCGATGATCTCCCGGTGTTCCGCCGAAAGTCCCAGCAGGCACTTTCGGATCATTGTACTCTTGTCCTTCTTCTCGAGCGCGGTCCCTGGATCGTCTGCTGGATCCTCGATCGCGCTTGCAGTCTCTTCGTCCAACTCCCCGTCCAGCCGGCGCCTGAGTGCCGAAAGGGCCTTGAAGCGCGCGATGGCCAACATCCATGTCGATACCGTGGAGCGCCCTTCGAACCGACCGGCTTGGCGCCACACGTCGAGAAACACCTCGCTGATCAGGTCCTCCGCCACAGCGTCATCGCGTACCAGACGCACGACAAATCGAAACACTCGCACGTGGTAGCGCGCGTACAGCACCTGCATAGCGAGCCGGTCGCCGTTCGCGATTCGTCCGATCAGCACCTCATCTGATGTCGATTGCATCGCTTTTGGCGGTCGGACTCGTCACGTTAGTCGCAAGCGGCTACCGTTGGGTTCACGCTTCCGCCACAGAGATGGCCCCCGGCGGCCCCCTTTCCCCTCTCCGCCGGCGGGGATGTTCGCCGGGTTTGACGCTAAGATTATGGCCAAATGGAACTCGTGGCGCGTTTGAAAATCCCCAAGGAATTTAAGCCGTTAGGCCGGCAAGGCCGAGACAGCCGGCCCCAAAACCAAAGGCCGCGTCGCAGTTTCCCTTGTTTACAGAGGCTTAACTCAAGTTCCAATTCGCAGGGGCGAGCCGAGCTTGCGCAGTGCCGCCAGCACCGAGAGCGCCGTGATCCGTCCGGTTCGGGGATTGTCCGAAGGAATATTCTCGATCGATAGGGTAAAGCGGGCCGAGTCGCTATCCACTTCGACGGTGTGGCAGTTGCGGTCGAGCGAGGGGTCGGCCCAAATCTCCGTCATCGTCCGGTCGGGTCCGATGCCAGCAAGCGCCAGCGCCGCCGCCACATTGACGTTGGCAGGAAATCCCGCCGCCGCCTCTCGGGCAGTTCCGGAGAAGACGAGCTTGGGCGCGTTCAGTCCCTCCACTGAGATGCCATTTGCGGTTAGATACGGAGCGCCCACGAGGCCGCGCGGCGGCTTGCGCGTGATCAGGCGCACGGAATGAATGCGGCCTTCGGCCGCGGCGGTGACCGCATCGAGTCCAAGCAGCGCTCCCGTCGGCACGATGATCTGCCCTCCCCGTGCTTTGGCGAGTTCGACCAGATCGGGCCGCGGCAGCAGCGCGCCGGCTGAGAGCACCATCACTTGTTTTCCGGCCTCCAACATCGGCCGGCAAATTCGTTCGAGCATTGGTGCCGGCGTGCATTCGATTGCAAGATCGGCATAAGCAGGAAAGGCCTCCGGCTCGACCAAGGCGCACGCGATCCGCTCACTAGCAAGCCACGCTTGCGCTTTGGCGTGGTCGCGCGCCGCCGCGCAGGCGAGCGCGAAGCCGGGTATGCCGGCGGAGAGCCTGCGCGCGAGCACGCCGCCGATGGCGCCGAGGCCGGCAACGGCAACGCGTGTCGTCGAGATCACTGGCCTGGGCACGAGAGGACCTCCCCGAAGTTCGCTCTTACGCGGAGCGTTGTCCGACCACAAGCAGGTGTAGGCCCGCGTCAAAGGGCGGCTTGACCATCATCCGGGCAAGGGACAAGTGTCTCGAACGACCAGGGAGAAACGAAATGCTCAAATCAGGAATGAGCAACATGCTCAAGGGCGTAGCTGGCGCGTGCGGCATCCTGCTCGCCGCTACCAGTATGGCACTGGCGCAGGCCTACCCAGCCAAGCCAATGACGATGGTCATTCCGTTCGCGGCCGGCGGACCCACGGACGTGCTCGGCCGCGTGATGGCTCAGCGCATGAGCGAGATCCTCGGCCAACAAGTCATCGTGGAGAACGTCGGCGGCGCCGGCGGCATGACCGGGTCCAAGCGCGTCGCCGATGCCGCGCCCGACGGCTACGCTTTCGTGCTCGGCACCGTCGGTACCCATGCGCAGAGTCAGACCATGTACAAGAAGCCGCTCTATCAAGCGGCGACGGATTTTGTGCCTGTTGCGCTGATTGCCGAGGTTCCGATCGTGCTCATCACGCGCAACGATCTACCGGTGAACAACCTTCAAGAATTCATTGCCTATGGCAAAGCCAACCAGGGGAAGATGCAATACGGTTCGGCAGGCGCAGGCTCCGCAACCCATCTCGGTTGCGTGTTGCTCAACTATCTCATCGGTGTCGAGATCACCCATGTGCCCTATCGTGGCACGGGCCCGGCGATGCAGGATCTCCAGGGCGGCCGGATCGACTATCTGTGCGAGATCGTCAGCACGGCCAAGCCGCAAATCGACGGCGGGACAGTCAAGGCGATCGCGATCATGACCAAGGAGCGCTCGCCCGCGCTGCCGAACGTGCCGACCGGCCTCGAGCAGGGCGTACCCAATCTCGAGGCCTATACTTGGAATGCTATCTTTCTTCCAAAGGGCACCCCGGCCGACATCGTCAAGAGGCTCAATGACGCTACGGTTGAGGCGATGAAGACACCGGGGGTGAGGGAGCGGCTGGAAGCACTCGGGGCGGTGATTGTGCCGGAGGACCGCGCCACGCCGGAATATCTCGACCTGTTCGTCAAGCGTGAGATCGACAAATGGGCCGGTCCGATCAAGGCGAGCGGTGTGACCGTGGACTGACCGGAGACCCGCTGCGACGGGCGCCAGCAGGCGCGGGCTGCATGCTTCTCATTCCAGCTCGATCTCGCCCTTGACCTCGTGCGACAGGCCGATACCGCCGAGCGTGATCATGGCAGCGGCGGGAAACTTCTCGTTGCCTTTGAGCCGGCCTTCCGCCAACGCCTGGCGGACGGCCTTCTCGATCTCGCGTTGGGCGCTCACGCCAACCGTCTTGAGAAATTTGCGAATACTGCCGTTGAAGACATCCTCGTTCATGATCGCCTCCTTGCGCCATTATACGCTTGAACAACGCCTGAGTGGCTGCCGCCGAATCGCCGTGTTTCGGCCGGATTGAGCGAACAATTCCCCATTTGCGTCAATGTGAAGCCATTACCGCGGGCCGTATATGCGGGTTGGGCCTGAGTGACAGGAGCGTGCGATGCCGAGGATGCGTACTTTGGCAATTGCGGTGGCTGCCCTCGGAGTGTTGAGCGGCTTGTCGCTGAGCGGCGCGCGGGCATGCGATAACGATCGCTATCCATGTCCGATCGTATCGCAAACCGAGGATGCGGCGGGCGCTGCGGCTCGCTCGCCCGCGCCAGCGCGCAAGAAAGCGAGCCGCACCGCACCGCAGGACGAGAAACCGCGCGCGAAGACCGAAGCGGAAGCGTCGCGGGCCAACTCCCGCACAACAAAGGTCAACCCGCCACCCGGGCAGGAGCAAACGAGCGCTTCCGGCCCACAAAAATCGGAAGATCCCGCTCCCGCACCCAATGAGGGTGCTCGCGAGGAAAATTCGGTCGCAGCCGGGACTGCCGGCGCCGCCGCGCAGGCTGCAGGTGGGGATGAGGCGCCGCCCGTTGCTGCGGCAAATGAAGTTCGAGTAGTCGACCCCAACGAGCTCAACGAGCTCGATCTCGCCGCTACCTCTGCCGCGCCGAGGGGATCGGCCGAGTCGTCTTGGCTGTCCTACTTGCTGATGACCTTGGGCGGAGCGCTCGCCGCGGCGTCCACGGTGCGCTTCCTCTTCTTTGTCTGACGGGTGACGGACGGGGGGGTAGCCTCCAATTGCGGTTGACAGCCGTTCCCGTTCCGTTCCTTATAGCGGCCATGCAGCCGTTTGGCCGTCCATGCCGAGCTTCACACCCCAGCAAGACGCCGCGCTGACCGCGACCTCGACCTGGCTCAAAGCCGCAGGCGGACGCGCGTCCGTATTCCGTCTTTTCGGCTATGCCGGAACCGGCAAGACGACGCTGGCCAAACACTTGGCGGAGGGAATTGACGGAAAAGTCCTGTTCGCCGCTTTCACCGGCAAGGCGGCTTGCGTGATGCGCAGCAAGGGCTGCAACGGGGCCACCACCATCCACAGCCTGATTTATAAGGCGCGCGACAACGGTGAAGAAACGCCGAGCTTCGAGCTCTGGCACGAGGCGCCCGCCTCAAAGGCCAAGCTCATTGTCGTCGACGAATGCTCGATGGTCGATGCCGAGCTCGCGCACGACCTGATGTCGTTCCAGGTACCGCTGTTGGTGCTGGGCGATCCCGCGCAACTGCCGCCGATCCAAGGCGGAGGTTTTTTCACCGACGCTGCGCCCGACGCCATGCTCACCGAAGTCCACCGGCAAGCGCAGGACGATCCCATTGTGCGGCTGTCAATGATGATTCGCGCCGGCAGTACGCTGCGGCAAGGCCGCTACGGCGAGACCGAGGTGGTCAGGCGCGATAGCTTGGACCCCGCGCGCGTGATAAACGCCGATCAGGTTCTCGTGGGCCGCAACGCGACGCGGCGCGCCTATAACGCGCGGCTGCGAGAGCGTCGCGGCTTTGCCGATCAATTGCCCATGACAGGAGACAAGCTCGTCTGCCTGCGCAACAACCGTCGCAAGGGCTTGTTCAACGGCGGGCTTTGGACGGTGAGCGAGCGCCCGCGCAGCCGGCGGCAAATCATCCGAATGCGACTCATGCCCGACGACGCCTTGGGTGAGCGGACGACGAAGGTGTCGGTCCTGCCGGAATGCTTTACCGGCGTCATCGACCACTTGGATTGGGCCGCGCGCAAACGCTACGACGAGTTCGACTTCGGCTATGTCTTGACCGTCCACAAGGCGCAAGGCTCGCAGTGGGACGACGTGGTTTTATTCGACGAATCCGGTGCGTTCCCGGACAACCGCGACCGCTGGCTATACACCGGCGTGACGCGAGCGGCGAAGCGGCTCACTGTGGTGGTTTGAGGGGCCGAATACTTTTTTCACTGGCAGCAATGACCGGACTTTACTCCGGCCAATCCTGAATTCTCACCCGAGCCGAGCTATTCATCCTTCTCCTCGACCTCGCGCGCCGGTGTCTCCGGAATGAGACCGGCGCGCCGGCGGGCGAAGGTTTCCTCGCCGCTTTGCTGCCATTGGCCGGCAACGGCGCGTTCGGCATAACGCTCCCAGGCCGGCGACCAGTCGCCCAACGAATAGCCATGCCACGGCGGCTGCGGCGTCAGGGTCGGCAAGCCGAGCTCCTGCCAAATCGTGCGCGCTTGCTCCATGTACTGCCGCGCGGGCAGCGCGAGCGGCGGCGCCGAATGCTTGAGCGTCGCGTCGATGAGAAAGGTCGAATCTTTTTCCCTCGGACCCGATTTCGGTCCGTGTCCCGCGGAGCGGTGTGGCGCGATATGCGTATCCTGCATTGGATTCGCGCGATAAGCGAGCGACCAGAACACCGCGTCGGCGTTGGTCGGGTCGATGTCCTCGCTTACCGCAATGCAGACCTTGCCGCAGTCGGACAGCAGGGTCGAGGCGCCATGCAAGCCGCGCCAAACCTCGCTGCGCGGTGTGCCGTGCGCGTATTGCACGAAAATTACCTTGCGCAAGTTGGAGAGCGGCTCGTGCATGACCACCCGGCGGACTTCCTTGATCCCGAGCTGTCGCCGCAGATGCGTAAAGAACAGCGGCTCCATGGCCACCTTTTTGAGCACGCTCGATTCGCTCGGCGTCACTTGGCTGATGATGGACGCAAAAACCGGTGAACGCCGATGCGTGATCGCGCTCACGCGCATGGACATGTTGAAGTCCTCGAGAGCCACATGGCCGTGACTTTCGCCGAACGGCCCCTCTGGCTCGAGCAGATCCGGGTCGATCAACCCTTCGATCACGATCTCGGCGTCGGCGGGCACGTTGAGGTCGACAGTGAGGGCTTTCGCCATTCGGATCGGCACCCCGGCAAGCCCCCCCGCCACCGCCAGTTCATCAAGATCGACCGGGAGCTTCATGCCGCCGGTGAACATCGCGACCGGGGCACAGCCGATGATGATTGCGCAGGGCATCGGCTCGCCGCGACGGTTGTATTTCTTCCAGTGCAGATATCCGCCGGCGCCGCCGATTCGCGAGGCCATGCGCACGCCGAGCCTATCGGTCGCCTTCAGGGCGGCGCGATATGTTCCCATGTTCTGGATGCCGGTCTCGGGATCGCGCGTGACGCAAAGGGTCGCGGTCAGATAGGGCGCCGCGTCGAAACCCGGCGTCGAGATCGGCACCGGCAGGCGCGTCAGGCCCTTGCCGATGCCGCTCAGCTCCTCGCCTGTGATCACGACCGCCTGGCATGGCGGTGCGTCGACGAGGATCGGCGGGATTGGGCTGGTGATCGCGCGTACCCACGCTGCCTCGATCTCCTCCACCGGGCGGCCCATGCCGACCGCATAAATTCGCGGCGAGGCGGCGAGCGCCCCGACTGCCACCGGAATGTCATAGCGACGGCCCGAGGAATCGATGACATTGGTAAACAAGAACGCGCGCCGTTGATCCTCCTTCAGTCCTCCTTGAAATTGCCAACGCACCAACGGGTGCAACTCGGTATCCTTGTTGATCGGGCGGTCGATGCGCAGCAGCAATCCTCGCGCCTCGAGCGCGGCGAGATGTGATTGAAAATCGAGCGGCGGCCCGGTGTCCGGCTTCTGTGCGGCCCGACGCGCATCGACGTCCAGCATGGTCGCGACCTTCTTGCCTTTCGCTAAGGTACGATCCGCGGCGATTGCAATGCAACGCTTTCAGTATATCGTGGGCGGCCGCGTCGCGCTGTTCCGGGACATCCAACCATGGGCGCGAGACATTTCGGCGCCCGCGTCGCGCGCCTTGAAGATCCGGCGCTGCTGACCGGACGCGGGCGTTTCGTCGACGACATCAGGCTTGCCGGCGCGTTGCACGCCTGTTTCGTGCGCAGCCCCTATTCCCACGCCAAAGTCCGCACGATCGACGCGACGGCGGCGCGCGCCATGCGAGGCGTGCATGCGGTGCTGACCGTGGACGATCTGCCGGCGCGTATGGCGCGCAGCCAGATCCCCATGCTCGTGCCCAATCCGTCGATTGCCACGCCGCGCACGCAGCTCGCCTTGGCACGCCGCGAAGTCTGCTACGTCGGTCAAACCATCGCGGTCGCGATCGCGGACAATCGCTATCTCGCAGAGGACGCCGCCGCGGCGGTCGACGTGGACTTCGAGATTTTGCCCGCGGTCAGCAACTGCCGCGAGGCGGCGGCGCCCGACGCGCCGTCTGTACATAGCGATCTCACGACCAATGTAGCCGCTGTCGTCGCCATGAGCTACGGCGACGTCGAGGCGGCATTCGCGCACGCCGCACACGTTTTCGAGGAGGAATTCTCATTACATCGCGGCGGTGCCATGACGCTTGAAGGCCGCGCCGTGCTGGCAAGCTACGATGCCGGCGCCGATATGCTGACCGTATGGTCGGCGACGCAGACGCCGCACCTTTGCCGGGCCACGCTCGCGGACCTTCTCGAACGCGACCTGGAGTCGATCCGGGTCATCGCGCCCCACGTCGGCGGCGGCTTCGGGACCAAGGCGCCGTTCTATGCCGAGGAGGCCGTCATTCCGGCGGCCGCGATGATTCTCGGCCACCCGGTCGCCTGGCAGGAGGACCGGCGCGAGCATTTTCTCTCGGCGACACAAGAACGCGATCAACACTGGAAAGTAGCCATTGCCGTCGACAGCGCAGGCAAGATTCTCGGGCTCTCCGGCACGCTCCTGCACGACACCGGCGCATTCCTGCCCTGGGGCATCATCGTGCCTTACATCGCGGCCACGACATTCCCCGGTCCTTATCTGGTGCCGGCTTATCGCGTCGAGGCAACGGTCGTGTTCACCAACTGCGTGCCGACCACGGTCGTGCGCGGCGCCGGCCGGCCGCAGGCGGTTTTCGCGATGGAGCGGTTGATGGATCGGGTGGCACGCGAACTCGCAGTTGATCGCGCCGAACTGCGTCGACGCAATATGATCGGCCCCGAGCAGATGCCCTATTCCCTCGGATTGGTGTTTCGCGACGGAAAGCCGCTCGTGTATGTCAGCGGAGATTTTCCAGAAAGCCAGCAGCGGGCGCTTGCGCGTGCCGACTACGAGCATTTTCCCATCCGCCAGAGCAAAGGACGCGCGCAAGGGCGCTACCTCGGCATCGGTATCGCAAATTACGTGGAAGGGACGGGGCTCGGACCCTTCGAGGGCGTCACCGTGCGCGTTCTGCCCAATGGAAAGGTCGCGGTGGCAACCGGCGCCACGACACAAGGGCAAGGCACGCGCACGACGCTTTCGCAGATCGTCGCCGATGAGGTCGGCTGCCGGCTGGAAGACATTGTCATGACCGTCGGCGACACCGCGGCGATCTCGCAAGGGGTGGGCGCGTTCGCCAGCCGACAGGCGATCAACGCCGGCTCGTCCGCGCTGATCGCCGGCGCAAGCGTGCGCAAGCAAATCATCGCGCTCGCTGCCCGCATTCTCGGCGTGCCGGAGGGCGACATCGACGTCGATGACGGCCGCGCCGTCGCCCGCGGCGGCAATAAGCCGTCGATCGCATTGGGCGAGCTTGCGCGGGCGGCGCAGGGCATGCCCGGCTTCTCCTTTGCCCCGGGACAGACGCCAGGCCTCGAGCACACGGCCTATTTCACCCCGCCGCAAGCTTCGTATTGCAATGGGACGCACGTGGCGGAGGTCGAGGTCGACCCTTTCACCGGCGCGGTGAAACTTCTGCGCTACACGGTCGCCCACGACAGCGGAAACATCATCAATCCGCTGATCGTCGACGGCCAAGTGCAAGGAGGCGTCGCCCACGGGATTGGCAACGCGTTGTTCGAATGGATGAAGTACGATCACCGCGCGCAGCCGCTGACGGCGACGTTTCAGGACTATCTGTTGCCGGCAGCGCTTGACGTGCCGGCCTGCAACATCGAGCACGTGGAGACGCCAAACCCGCTCAATCCGCTCGGCGTCAAAGGCGCCGGCGAGGGTGGGACTATTCCCGCGCCCGCCGCGATCATCTCGGCGGTGGAAGACGCCCTCTCACCCTTTGGCGTGCATTTTGCCACCATGCCGCTGACGCCTGATGCCATTGTCAACGCGCTGCGCATGGCTGGCGCCTACGACAACTTGGCGTGAGGAGCGGTTTGGCGTTCGGCTGCGCGGATTGCCGTGCAGCGTCGTCGCCTAGGGTGTTCCTGCGCGATCATCCTATATACATCGGAAGTCGTTGAACTTTGGAGGACTCGATGTCGAGCAATGGAAAGGAACCCCGCCTGCGCTCGCAATTGTGGTTCGAAAACCCCGACAACCCCGGCATGACGGCGCTTTATCTCGAGCGATACCTTAATTTCGGCTTGACCAAACACGAGCTCACTTCCGGCAAGCCGATCATCGGCATTGCGCAAACCGGTTCCGACCTCTCGCCCTGCAACCGCCATCATTTGGACCTCGCCAAGCGCGTCCGCGAGGGCATCCGCGATGCCGGCGGCATCGCCTTCGAGTTTCCCATCCATCCGATGCAGGAAACCGGCAAGCGGCCGACCGCCGCGCTCGACCGCAATCTCGCCTATCTCGGTCTGGTCGAGGTGCTGTTCGGCTATCCGCTCGACGGTGTCGTGCTCACAACCGGCTGCGACAAGACCACGCCAGCGGCGATCATGGCGGCGGCAACCGTGAATACGCCGGCGATCGTGCTTTCCGGCGGGCCGATGCTCGACGGCTGGTGGAAGGGTGAGCGCGCGGGGTCCGGCACAGTCGTGTGGTGGGCCCGCCAGGAGCATGCTGCCGGCCGCATGGACTACAAAGAATTCCTAGATCTTGTCGCGTCCTCGGCCCCGTCGATTGGTCACTGCAACACCATGGGCACCGCCTCGACCATGAACGCGCTCGCCGAGGCGCTTGGGCTTTCGCTCCCCGGCTGCGCCGCCATCCCTGCACCCTACCGCGAGCGCGCGCAAATCGCGTACGAAACCGGCCGACGCGCCGTCGAGATTGTGCGTGAGGATCTCAAACCGTCCGACATACTTACCCGCCAAGCGTTCGAGAACGCCATTGTCGCGTGCTCGGCGATCGGTGGCTCGAGCAACGCGCCGATCCACATCAACGCCATCGCCCGCCACGTCGGGGTAGCGCTCGCGATCGAGGATTGGGAAACGATCGGCTACGAGATACCGTTGCTCGTCAACATGCAGCCCGCCGGCAAATATCTCAGCGAGGAATATTACCGCGCCGGCGGATTGCCGGCAGTGCTCAATGAATTGATCGCCGCCGGCCGCCTCCATGCCGATGCGCCGACGATCAACGGCAAGACTCTCGCGGAGAACGTGACGCAGACCAAGATCGCGGACGCCGACGTGATCCGTCCCTACGACAAACCGCTCAAACAGCATGGCGGCTTCAAGGTGCTGTCGGGAAATCTGTTCGAGTCGGCAATCATGAAAACCAGCGTGATCTCCGACGAGTTCAGGCAGCGCTACCTGTCCAACCCCAACGATCCCAACGCGTTTGAAGGCCGTGCCGTCGTGTTCGATGGACCGGAAGACTACCACCGCCGCATCGAGGACCCGTCGCTGCAAATCGACGCGAACACGATGCTGTTCATGCGCGGCGCCGGCCCCATCGGCTATCCGGGCTCGGCGGAGGTCGTAAACATGCAGCCGCCGGCGGCGCTGATCAAACGCGGGATAACATCTCTGCCCTGCATTGGGGACGGCCGTCAGTCGGGGACGTCGGCCTCCCCTTCGATCATCAATGCTTCGCCCGAGGCGGCG
>Ga0207665_10000596_pt1 | contig 24294 bp, 21 predicted proteins | sample LARL112metaG_FD_184351 | JGI IMG/M metagenome (GOLD analysis project Ga0207665, IMG submission 184351) | Corn, switchgrass and miscanthus rhizosphere microbial communities from Kellogg Biological Station, Michigan, USA - LAR L11-2 metaG... | ecosystem: Host-associated > Plants > Roots >... | reverse complement strand
GGCAGAAGTGTATGCGGCGCATAGCCGACAAGGAGTTGGGTCTTCGCGTGGCGCTCGTGCAATAACCCGGTGTAGTAAAGCTGCTCGTAGGGATCGCGCAACCCCTGGAAGATAGACTGAACCTCGACATAGCGATCGCTTGCGGCGCCGATAAATTGATCGGTGATGGCCAGGCCGAGCATGCGGCGAGCAAGCTGATGGTCGGGATCAACCGCGAGGATATCCCTGCAAATGGATTCAGCCTCCTCGGGCTCGTTGAGATAACGGTAGAGCTCGACTTTGGCAAGAGCCTCGGGAATGCCCGCCTTGGAGATGGATTTTAGTTGGTGACCCATGGGACCTCCTCTTTCCTGGCCCGTCGTTCAATCGAAGCCTGCGTAGAATTTCCTGCCCCTAGCACTCAACCGCCGCGAATCTTCCGGAACAGCATGGTCAAGGGATCGTAAAACTCGTCCACAACGCGTTCCTTCAGGGGAATGATGGCGTTGTCCGTAATGTGAATCTCCTCAGGACAAACCTCCGTGCAGCACTTGGTGATATTGCAGTAGCCCAGGCCAAGCTGATCTTTGAGCAGGCCCGCGCGGTTGAGCCCGTCCAGAGGGTGCATTTCGAGGCCGGCCACGCGAACGAAGAATCGCGGGCCGGCGAACTGTTCCTTCTTGTCGTGCTCGCGAAGTACGTGACAAACGTTTTGACACAGAAAACATTCGATACACTTGCGAAACTCCTGGACCCGGTCTACATCCAGCTGCGAGATTTTCCATTCCACGCCCTTACGCGGCTCGAAGGGAGGGATTTTGCGATTGACACGATAGTTCCAGGAAACGTCGGTGACAAGGTCTTTAACGCGCGGAAAGGATTTCATGGGAAGGACGGTGATGGGCTCGTCCTGCGGGAGATCGTCCATGCGCGTTTTGCAGGTCAGGCGCGGGCGGCCGTTGACCTCCGCGGAGCACGAGCCGCACTTTCCTGCTTTGCAGTTCCATCGAACGGCGAGATCGGGAGCGAGGCGTCCCTGAATGTAATGGAGCGCGTCGAGAACAACCATGCCGGGAGCAACCGGAACGCGATAGTCGACGGTTTGTCCGCCGTTCGAATCGCCGCGAAAAACGCGCAGGGTAGCTTCCTTCATGATGGCTCCCCTTTTTTCGATCTCTCCATCGCGTCCTCCCACTGCAGAGGCAAAGCCGATCCCGATACCGTCCACTTAGTGAACTTCGTGGGTCCCATATGAGGCATCATCGCCTTCATCGCTTGCCCATGAGGAATCTTCGCGACGAAATCGATCAGCTGCTTTTCCTCAGTCCACGCCGAGAGCGTCCAAAAATTCCGAGTGAATATCTTTGCGCGAAGCGAGTAACCGATAATCCCAGGGGTTGCGCCCAATTGCTTTTGGATCTGGAATGAGAACTTGAGGAATGCCGGGATTGCGCGGTATTTCTTCAGCGGCAAGAAAGAGAGCAGCGCAAAGTACTCCCGGTTCGCATCGGGTGTCGCGAATTTGATCCATGGCGTATCCATGTCCGGCATTCATCCTTTTATTTGGCTATTTGGCTGGCCAAATGGAAAGACAGTTCATGCTTTGTCCTCGGCAAGGATCTGCTTCAATTCTTCGGGCATCGGCTCAACGGGAACCTCGCGCCGGCGGATGCCTCCGGATTCCCGGACAATCATGTTGTGTTTCTTCTCCCAGGCGGAATCGACATTCGGGTGATCGATGCGGCTGTGCGCCCCGCGGCTTTCTGTGCGGGCCAGGGCACTATGCGTGACGGCTTCGGAGACGATGAGCATAGCCTTCAAGTCAAACGAAAGATGCCAGCCCGGATTGAAGAGGCGAGAACCTTCAACACTCACCTTGGCGGCTCTGGATTTTAGCTTGGCCAATTCGGCCAGGGCCTTCTTCAAATCCTCATCGGTCCGGAAGATCCCGACGAGGTTCTGCATCACTTCCTGCAAATCGCGATGTACCGCGTAGGGGCTTTCGGTGCCGGAGTTGGAAAACGGAGAAAGCAATTCCTTTTCCGCTTGGGCGACTTGCGCGTTGTCGATGGAAGGGACTGAGGAGCGCTTCGCATGCTGAGCGGCGGCTAGTCCCGCGCGACGCCCAAAGACCAGTAGATCGGAAAGCGAATTGCCCCCCAGGCGATTTGCGCCATGTAGGCCAGCGGCCGCTTCGCCCGCCGCAAAAAGACCAGGCACGGTCGATTGCGCTGTTTCCGCATCCACGCGGATGCCACCCATCATGTAGTGGCACGTTGGGCCTACCTCCATAGGGCCTTTGGTGATGTCCACGTCCGCAAGTTCCTTGAACTGGTGATACATACTGGGAAGTTTTTTCTTCACGTATTCCGCGGGCTTGTGCGAGATATCCAGGTACGAGCCACCATGTTCGGTGCCGCGGCCTTCTTTGACTTCTGTATAAATAGATCTCGCGACCACATCGCGCGTGGAAAGTTCCATGCGCTTGGGATCGTACTTTTCCATGAAGCGTTCGCCGGCTTTGTTCCGCAAGATGCCCCCTTCGCCGCGCACCGCTTCCGTGACGAGGATGCCTTGCACGCCGGGCGGCCAGACCATTCCCGTGGGATGGAACTGCACAAATTCCATGTCCATAAGTTCTGCGCCCGCCTCGTAAGCAAGGGCCATGCCGTCGCCGGTGTATTCCCAGGAGTTGGAAGTAACGCGCCACGCCTTGCCAATGCCTCCCGTTGCAATGACGATGGACTTCGCCTTGAAAATGATGAAGCGGCCGTTCTCGCGCCAATACGCGAACGCTCCGGCAACGTGGCCGCCGTCCATCAACAACCGGGTGACCGTGCATTCCATGTAGACGTCAATTCCCTGCTGGACGCCGCGATCCTGCAGCGTGCGAATCATTTCGAGGCCGGTTCGGTCACCTACATGACAAAGCCGCTTAAACGTGTGGCCGCCAAAGGCGCGCTGCAGGATGTCGCCGCTTTCCGTGCGGTCGAAGAGGGCGCCCCACTGTTCGAGTTCGCGAACGCGATCCGGTGATTCCTGGGCGTGAAGCTGGGCCATGCGCCAGTTGTTCAGAAGTTTTCCGCCACGCATCGTGTCGCGAAAGTGCGTCTTCCAACTGTCGGCGGCATCCACGTTGGCCATCGCCGCGGCGATTCCGCCCTCGGCCATTACCGTGTGAGCTTTTCCCAGCAGCGATTTGCAGACCACGCCGACAGACGCGCCTTGCGCGAGCGCCTCGATAGCCGCGCGCAGTCCGGCGCCCCCGGCGCCGATGATGAGAACGTCGTGTTCGCGAGTCTCGTAGTTTGCCGTCACAGGAGCCTCAGGTCCCGGAACGCGCCGCAGGCCACCATGCGCACGTAGAAATCCGCAAATCCCACGGAAACGAGGCTGCACCAGGCGAAAAGCATGTGGTGCTCGTTCAGGAAGCTGAAGAAACTCCACGCTTCAAATCGCGAGCGTCCGAAAGTCGTACAGGAGAAACAGTCGACTTTGCCGCCGGCAAGATGACGCAAAGAGTGGCAGGAGAACGTGTAAAGCGAAAGCAGGGTGACATTGATCGTCAGGACCAGCGTGCCAATGCCAATGCCGAAATGCCCGTCGAAGAAGAATGAACGGAGCGCGTCGTGCCATAGGAAAGCAATGAAAAGCACCGCCAGATAAAAAAAGTAGCGGTGGACATTCTGCAGAATGAACGGAAAAGAGGTTTCGCCTCGATAATTGCGGCGCGCCGGTTCACCGACGGCACATGCGGGCGGGTCCAGAAGGAACGCGCGGTAAAGCGCCTTGCGATAGTAATAGCAGGTGGCACGAAAACCGAGTGGGCCGGCAAGAACCAGAAGAGCGGGAGAATGATTCCACCAATGATGCTGCGGATCGATGAGCGGCGAGTAGAAGGGCGAAAGGTACGGTCCCCACTCATAAAATTTTCCTTCGAACGCGCGCACTGTCGCATAGATGCTGAACCCGCCCATCATGATGATGATGGGGATGATTTCGATCCACCAGGCGTCGCGGCGGAGAGTGTTGCCGAGCTTGGAATCCGGCAAAAGGGTTGGAGAACCAGCCATTCAATAACCTCCAGCGTGGCTGTAGGGTAGTCAATACACAGATTATTTCAAGCGAAAACTATCGACAAGACGATAGGAGACCAATTTACAGAATGGTTTGGATTTTCCCGTCGATGGAGACGTGCGTGGCTGGAACTCCGTCGATTGTGAATTTCTCGCCTGCAACTTCCGAAAATTGGAAAAAGCGGCTGATGTGATAATCCTCGTCGTAACCGGAGAAGAGGCGTTCCGTTTCCGCCTTCGTCAACCCAAAAGCGGAGAGTGCAACCGGCTCTCCAAAATTGGCTGCTTGAGAGCGGTATAAGCCGACGAGATCGCGCAGTGGCATCATGGAAGGGCGGCCAGTTCCTGCGGCGGTCATAGACTTCCCTCGCGAAAAGTGTACCGCCTGCAGCAAAAAGAAAGAAAGGATTTCGCTCAGGAAGACCAAGGTGAACTGAAGCCGGAACGTTCACAGAAATGGAGAGCAACCAGACCAGTGAAAGTCGGAACTTGGTGCGGAACGCCAGGATTGGGTAAGATGCTGAGTGCGATTTCAAAGACCAAGGAGGAGAGTATGGGTATCGCCGTGGGACAGGCAGCTCCGGATTTTACGTTGCAGAATCAGGACAAGAAGGAGGTGAAGCTTTCCGATTTTGCGGGAAAGAAGAACGTTGTGCTCGTGTGGTACCCGCTGGACTGGAGTCCGACGTGCACCAATGAGCACGCTTGTTTCGTCAACGAAATGAAGGCGTTCGAAACGCTGGACGCGGAAGTCCTCGGCATCAGTGTTGACAGTGTGTGGTCGCACAAGGCGTACGCGGAGAAAATGGGGATCAAGTATTCGTTGCTTGCGGATTTTCATCCGCGGGGAGCGGCCAGCGAGAAGTACGGCGTGTACCTCGCTGACAAAGGCATTACCGGCCGGGCCATCGCCATCGTCAACAAAACCGGAAAAGTCGCCTGGTTCAAAAATTACGACATTCCGGTCGTTCCGGATTTGAAAGAAGTTGCAGCTGCGCTGGGCCAAGTGAAGGCGGCAACCGCGTAAAGACCAAGGGATCGCCACTGAGCAGGGGAATTCGCGGGCCTTCCATTGGCTGGAGGGCCCGGGTCAGAAATGCAGGGTGCGCATTGTTCAGTGGCTACCTTGAGGAGTAGTCGTTGCGCACAATGGCGCCGCCCTTCATCACAAATTTGACCGATTCAAGGACATGCACATCCGAAGCTGGGTCACCGCTGACGGCGATCAGGTCGGCGTAGTGACCCGTCTCTAGTGCACCAATATTGCCGGCCCACCCGATCAAATCCGCCGCGTTCACGGTAGCAGCCTGAATAGCTTCCACCGGCTTCATGCCCCATTCCACCATTTTGCCAAACTGTCTCGCGTTGTCGCCGTGCGGGTAGACCCCGGAATCGGTACCAAACGCCAGCTTCGCGCCGGACTGATGAGCGTGGCGGAAATTTTCGCGTTGCAGTCGGCCAAGTTTCTTTTCCTTTTCGATGGACTCTGGCAGCATTCCGGCCTTCGCGCCTTCCTGAAGAATGTAGTCATCGTTGTATATGTCGAACACCAGATAAGTGCCATGCTGCTTAGCAAGGGCGATGCCTTCCTCGTCGATCAGACTGGAATGCTCGATGGAATCGATGCCCGCTCGGATGGCGTCCTTAATCGATTGCGTACCATGAGCGTGGGCAGCAACTTTACGGCCCAGTTTGTGGGCCTCATCCACAATCGCCTGCATCTCTTCAAGAGAGTACTGCGGAGTGCCCGGCTGATCGCCTTTGCTTAGCACTCCGCCCGAGGCGCAAATCTTGATCACATCGGCGCCGTATTTGACCACTTCGCGGACTTTAGCTCGCGCAGCCCAGGGGCCGTCGGCGACTCCATCGGATTTGTAATGAAATTCTGAGGGGAGCAAATTGTTGTCGCAGTGCCCTCCGGTGATGCCAAGCGCGGGTCCTGAGACCAGCATGCGCGGCCCCTCGATATCACCAGCATCAATGCCGTCGCGAAGAGCGACGTCGGTGTAGCCGTGTGCGCCGACGTTACGGACTGTCGTGAAACCGGCCCTGAGCGTAAGGCGCGCATTTTTTGCGCCGGTGATGGCTTCGCGCGGAACGGAAATGCCGAGACGCGAATAGCCATGGTTGGAAGGATCCCCTGTAAGATGCGTGTGAACATCGATCAGCCCAGGGAGGCATGTAGCATTCGAAAGATCAGTCGCAGTAACCCCGCTCGGCAGCTTGGTCGCGGAAGACGAGCCGACCGCGGTGATCGTGCCGGAGGCGTCGAATACCACGGCCTGGTCGCTGAGCATCTGACCGCTGCGAACATCGAGTAATTTGCCGCAGCGAACGGCGCCAGGACCAGAATGCGCCAGCGGTGACACCATAAGTAGGAAGAGAACCACGAACACAATCTTGCGCATGAGTCTCCTTGAAAGTGCGAATGAAGCCAAATGAGAATATATCCGCGGCACAGGTTTGGGAAGCGGAGTCGAGGCCAATCATCAATCTTTCACGGGTGCGGCTGTCGTTCCAACCGCGTCCGCGTTCTTCCCAACCGTCGGCAGCGCGGAAGGAGCGGAGAAAGATCGAACGAGAAGCACTAACCCCCAGCGCTGATCTTCAGTCAACCGCGTCTTGAACGAAGGCATCGGCCTCCTGCCTTCGCTGATTTGGTAAAAGATCTCGCCGTCCGTGAGCAAATTCATGCGCAGAGCGTCGGTGAGGTCGGCTGGAACCGGAAAGTGCAGCCTGGCCTTGGGGCCATCGCCCTTGCCGTGTTCCCCGTGGCACTGGGCGCATTCCTCCGTGTAAATCTCTCTGGCAGCCCTCAGCGTTGGCTCCGTGGGCGCGATTGGATTTTTCAGCTTTTTGACTTCCTCAGGAACAACCCACGGCCGGTCTCTCTGGAACGCAGCGTAAACAAGCACGATGCAAATAAGGGCAAGGAGCGAGGCGAAAAGGATTTTGCGCGTTTTCAGACTGAGCTGCGCGTCAGTGAGCATAGCGGCCGGGAAAATTTTCGCACATTCAGCGTGGCGACGGAAGGCAGAGACAAATACAATGAAGCGCCTCTCCAAGAAGTGGGTTCAGGCGGAACGAAAGATGAGCCAAACGAGTTCGCCATTAAAGAAGAGAATGGCGGCGGCAACGACCCACGCAACCACGCTGGTAAATCGCGAGTTGGCAAATTCGCCCATCTTGGTGCGGTCGCCTGTAAATTGGATCAGCGGGATGACCGCAAACGGCAACTGAAAACTCAAGATCACCTGGCTGAGAATGAGCAACGAGGTCACTTTGTTTTCGCCCGCAATACCGATCACCAGCGCCGCAGGAATGATGGCGATCGAACGGGTAATCAGCCGTCGAAGCCAGGGCTTCAGCCGAATGTCGAGGAAGCCTTCCATCACGATCTGGCCGGCCAACGTGCCGGTCAGCGTGGAGTTCTGGCCGGAGGCCAGCAGCGCGCAGGCAAAGAGCGTACTGGCAAGGCTTGCCCCCAGCACAGGGCTTAGAAGTTTGTAAGCGTCGGCGATTTCCGCAACGTTGTGAAGGCCGCGCGTATGGAATGCTGCCGCGCCCAGGACGAGAATCGCCGCGTTGATAAAAAGCGCGAAGCCGAGCGCAAGGGTGGAATCGAATATGGCATAACGCACGGCTTCCCGACGGTCTCGCGTCGAAGAACCAAACGCCCGGGTCTGCACGATGCTGGAGTGAAGATAGAGATTGTGCGGCATCACCGTGGCGCCAAGGATGCCAATAGCGATGTACAGCATCTCGCGGTTCCGCAGGATTTCGGCGCGCGGAATGAAGCCGATTGCGGCTTCGCGCCAAAGCGGGTGAGCGAAAAAGATTTCGTAGGCAAAACAAGCGGCGATCGAACCGATAAGCGTTACGACAAATGCTTCGACCAGCCGAAACCCCCGCCCTTGCAACGCCAGAACAATCAAAACGTCGAACGCTGTGATGATCACGCCCGCCAGAAGCGGCAGTCCAAAGAGAAGTTTCAGCGCAACCGCAGAACCCAGCACCTCCGCGAGATCGCATGCGGCGATGGCGATTTCGCAGACTACCCAAAGAAACAGCCCCGTCCTGCGCGAATAGTGTTCCCGGCACGCTTGCGCTAGGTCACGGCCCGTCGCAATTCCGAGCTTTGCGGACAGAGCCTGCAAGAACATCGCCATCAGGTTGCTGATGAGGATGACGCTCAGGAGCGTGTAGCCAAATTTCGAGCCGCCGCCGATATCCGTCGCCCAGTTGCCGGGGTCCATATACCCGACGGCGACCAGGTAGCCCGGACCGGCAAATGCCAGGACTTTTCGGAACCACGAAGCTCCGGACGAAAACGGGATAGTGCGATGCGACTCCGGCAACGAGGGCAGGGCGGCCCCCGTGGGCGTCTCCGCCTCGTAGAAGTCACCGGAAGCTCCACCGGTGACTGGCGGATCGGTTTCGAATTGTGGGGGCCCCGTGCGTGCCATCTCTGAAGTTAACTATGCTAAATAACATTCCTAAACTACAATTAATGCCCTCGCTTGTCAATGGGACTTTGTGTCCCACTCGCTAGCATGGCTGCTGCAGCGGACGGCGAGAGGCAAGAATCATGCGAACCGCCAATGCTTGTGATAACTTCGATGCGTCATTCCGGGAGCGAAACGAAATGGATCAACAGCAGCCGGTACAGGGCCAGGTACAGATCAAAGCAGACGAGAAGGAATTGCAGGGGCAATACAGCAACCTGGTGATGATTCACCACAATCTCGAAGAGTTCACCATGAACTTTATCTATATTTTCCCCAACGGCTCGCAGGGAAAACTGCTCAGCAGTATGATCCTCAGCCCGGGACACGCGAAGCGTATCTGGCGCGCGCTGGGAGAGAATCTGGCGCGCTACGAAGCGCAATTTGGCACCATCAAGGAATCGCCGGAAGGAAGCACGCCGGCGCCAAACGTCGGCTTTGTGCAATAGAGGCTGGTTTTTTCGCCTCAAGCGACGCAGGCCCAGCTCAAGTCAAGCAGGAGATTTGCTTTTTCCCTTCGCGCGCCCAACAATGAACACTGCATTTCATCCTGCGAGGTCCGACCATGCCTGAAGCCGTCATCGTCTCCGCTATTCGTACTCCCATCGGGCGCGCTTACAAAGGTTCGCTTCGTGCCACACGCCCCGACGACCTGGCCGCTCTCGCCATCAAGGAAGCGCTCGCCCGTGTCCCCGGCCTCGACGCCAAGGAAATTGACGACGTGATCCTTGGTTGCGCCATGCCGGAAGGCGAACAGGGCATGAACGTCGCGCGCATCGCCGCTCTTCGCGCCGGACTCCCCGTCGAAACCAGCGCCATGACCATCAACCGTTTCTGTTCTTCCGGTTTGCAAGCCATCGCTCTCGCTGCCGAGCGCATCCGCTCCGGCTCCGCTCAGGTCATCGTCGCCGGCGGCACCGAATCCATGTCCATGGTGCCCATGGGCGGCAACAAAATTTCGCCCAATCCTTGGCTGGTCGACAATTATCCCGACGCCTATATCAACATGGGCCTGGGCACGGAAAACATCGCGCGCAAATTTGGCATCACCCGCGAGCAAGCCGATCAGTTCTCTGCCGATTCCCACAAAAAAGCGCTCGCCGCCATCGCCGCCGGCAATTTCAAGGACGAAACCTTCCCCGTCGAAGTAAAAATCACTTCCCTACCAAACGGCAACGGCGCTTCCGCCAAGCCTAAGTCACCAGTCAAACCGACGACGCAAATTTTCGTCTTCGCGACCGACGAAATCCCTCGCGCCGACACCAACCTCGACGTCCTCGCCAAACTTAAGCCCGCCTTCCACGCGAAGGGCACTGTCACGGCCGGAAACAGTTCTCCGATGAGCGACGGCGCCGCCGCAAGCGTCATCATGAGTGACGCGCGCGCCAAATCGCTGGACCTCAAACCGCTCGTGCGTTTTGTCGCTTACGCTACGGCCGGCGTTCTTCCAGAAGAATTCGGCATCGGGCCAGTGCGGGCAATTCCGAAAGTATTGAAGCTCGCAGGTCTTTCGCTGAACGATATCGCCGTCATCGAGCTCAACGAAGCCTTCGCCGCGCAATCGCTCGCCGTCATCCAGCAAGCGGGCCTGGACGCTTCGCGCGTCAATCCGAACGGCGGCGCCATCGCCCTCGGCCATCCGCTTGGCTGCACCGGCGCAAAACTCACCGCCACCATCATTCGCGAATTGCAGCGCCGCAACGCGCGCTACGGCATGGTCACCATGTGCATTGGCGGCGGCATGGGCGCCGCCGGCATCTTCGAGCGCATCTGATGGAGGCTCTCCCGAATGCTCACTTTTTTGCCTTCCACAGGCCGACAGTATTACCTTCGGGATCCTGCATCCACGCAAACGTTCCCGTGGGAATTTCCACCGGTGGGACCAGCGTTTTTCCGCCGAGCGCTTTGGCTTTTTCCAAATACGCCGCGACGTCGTCCACGTCCACGTAGAACATCGTGTAATGATTCGGTTCATGCCCCAGCGCTGTGATGTGTCCTGCGATACCGCCAGACTCCGCCGCAATCATCGCCGCCGGTCCCATCGCTTCGATTTTCCAATCGAAAAGTTGCTCGTAAAATTCCTGCGTTTTTGCGCTGTTTTGGCAGCCAATTTCAAAATGCACGACCGCTCTTCCCATCGCAGCCTCCTTTGGCGAACTACCGGATTCGGCAGCGTAGCGCCGGAAAAACGAGTCATCCTTCCAGCGCGGACGCGCCGGAGCGTTGGCCGTTTCCAGGAGCAGGCGCCGCGTAAACTCCTCGTAACCGGCAGCAGCTTTGAGATCGACAGGCTGGTTGACGTCGTCGCTGGGCGCGTGGTAGCGGTTGGTGAGCCAATCCTTGAAAACTTTTTGTTCGGGGGTGCCAAGTTCGAAGCCGACGTCCACCTTCACGGCAGGAACACCCTTCTTGATGAAGCTGTACTGATCGCTGCGAATGAACGCGTTGCGCAGCGGCTCTGGATCCGGAATCGGTTTGATGCCCATCGACTGCGCGATTGCAGCAGCGCGCGTACCAAGGTCGGATTCTTCAATGCCTTCGATCTTGAGAATCTTTAGCGGAACGATGGGGAGAAACATGTCCACGTTTATGTCCGCAACGATGGATTTCCCCGCGACCGTGGGATGCGCGGCGAAATATTTAGAACCGAGAAGACCTTTTTCTTCAGCGGTCACGAGAAGGAAGAGAATCGAGCGTTGGATTTTCTCGGGATGCGCTTTCAAATTTGCAGCAATATCCATGACGAGGGCGCTGCCGGAGCCATCGTCCATCGCGCCGTTGTAAATGCGGTCGCCGTTGATGGGCGCGCCGATACCGACGTGGTCGATGTGCGCGGAGAGAACGACGAATTCATTCTTGAGCGTTGAATCGGAACCGGGCAGCTTGGCGACAATGTTGGAGGATTCGAGAGACTTGGTGAGTATGATTGCATTCGCCTTGAGAGAAACAGCCAAAGGAAAGTGCGGAAGGGGTTTGCGGTCTTTGCCCAGGGCGGCGATTTCCGCAAAAGTGTGGCCGGAACCGGCGAAGAGCTGTTCGGCGGAAGCGGGGTTGAATGTCACTCCGAGCTGCTGGCCCGGAGTTTCATTGAACTCCGCGTCGGCGAGATCCATGGAAGGATGATTTCGATTAACGGAAATACGCGGCCAGGGAATATCCATGGACGCGGGATTCATAATGGTGACCGTGCCGATGGCTCCGGCGGCGCGTAAAGATTTCCAGCGCTCGGCTGCGGTTTGATAGTGCGATGCAAGCGCAGTGGGAATGTCCGAAGGGGATCCAGCAAGATAGACGACGATTTTCCCCTTGAGGTCGAGTCCGGCGAGCTCATCGAGATTTTTTTCCGGAATTTGCAATCCGTATCCGACGAAAACCAAGGGAGCGGAAAGCGCGACGGAAGCATGCGTGGCGCGAGTGCCGATGAAGGCATCGTCGGCGAAGGAAAGACTTTTCGTTTGGCCGTTGGTGACGAGAGCAAGAGAGGATTTGGCTTCATCGACTTCGTATTGGTTGAAGCGCACCGGCTGGTAGAAACCGTTCGAGCCCGCGGGCTCAAGGCCGGCTTTCTGAAGCTGCTCAACGGCGTAAGCCTGCGCCTTGCGAAGACCTTCGCTTCCGGTGTCGCGCCCTTCGAGAGAATCGTCCGCCAGAAATTTGACGTGGGCCCACCAGGAATTGCCGTCAAAGTGAGAAACCGAATCATTTTGCTGCGCCGGAGAAATTGCAGCGCAAGCCAAGAAAACAATCGCCAAACCAATATTGCGCATCAGATCCACTCCTAAAGTCGAATTGAGAGGCCGTCAGCATAACAAGGAAGAAGCTCAAGAGTCACGCGCAGGCGCAGAGGGTGGCAGTTCAGTTTCCAGGTAGCCGACCGCTCGGAAGTTGGCCAGATCGATGCAACCGAAGCTATGGCTATTCTTGCTCAAATTAGGTCCTGACAGCGAAACTCAGGAAACACCTTCCAAGATTCGCACATCCCGCATAACGGCACCCTCCAACACCTTCAATGCAGTCTGATATGCAGAGCTCCCGTATGCGGTGATTGCTTTTTCCACACTGTCAAATTCGATCACTATGGAGCGTTGGTTCAATCCCGCCTCGAAAGTTTTGGCGGGGTTTCCTCGTGCCAGAAAGCGGCCTCCGCCGGCTTGAATCGCCGGACCAGACAACTTCGCGTATTCCGCGAGCGCAGCGGGGTTTGAAACAGAGTGCTAAAAAACGATCCAGTATCCTTTGGCCATTGATGCCTCCTCGAGAGAGCCCGGACGCTAGGGTACATCAAGAGGCTTGCAACGCGGCCTCGCACCGTCTGTCGTCGGTTGAAGCGGCTGAGTCCTGGCGCCGGGCAACCGGGCAAGCGCCCGTCGCTGGGTCGCTCGATCCACTAGCAAGAACAGAGAGAACCAGCTTAAGATGTGCAGTTCTCTCTCTTCCCGTCGCACACTGGTACGGCATCCATTGAGTACGAGGTTCACGATGATGACGAACGCAAGCCTAACGCAAAATGTAGTAAGCCAACTGCCCGCGGCAAACGGTTTGGCATTGGTTCGCGTAACGATCGGCGCGATGTTCGTGTGGGTCTTCTTCGAGAATCTGGGGAAAGGTCTCTACACACCAACGGGTTACGGGGGTCTAATCAGGCACTACATCGAGGCGGGTCACTCGCCGGCTGCCTGGAAGGCGGTGATGGGCCTGGCGGCAAACCACGCCGCCATGGCTGCTCCCATGCAGGGCATGACCGAGATCTCTCTGGGTATCCTGCTTGTCCTTGGTCTACTCACGCGTCCAGCGGCCTTTGTCGCATTCCTGTTCTTGGGTAGCCTCTGGATCTCCGAATGGGGCACCTCATGGATCTGGGAACTACTGGTTCCAGTGATTGCATCGCTCGGACTCGCGGTGGGACGTGCGGGTCGTGCCTGGGGCATCGACGCGTTGCTGGCACGGCGGAATCCGGCGTCGCCGTGGTGGTGATGAGGGATCTGCGTGCGAGTATCGGTCATCATTCCTACCCACAACGAAGCGGAGGCCATTGGCCGTGTGCTTGCCGATCTGCCTTGCAATCTCGTCACGGAGATCATCGTGGTCGACAGCGATTCGACTGACGGAACACCCGATCTCGCCCGAAAGATGGGGGCACAAGTCATCCAGGAGCCTCGGCGTGGATACGGGCGCGCCTGTTTGACCGGGGTTGCGAATACGCAAAACCCTGATGTGGTCGTTTTCCTCGACGGAGACTACAGCGACCGCCCCTCGGAGTTGCCGATTATCCTGGCACCGATCATCGAGGGGCGCGCTGACATTACGCTCGGTTCGCGCTTCGGCGGCAAAGGCAACCCCGGTGCGCTACCGTGGCACCAATCATTCGGCAATCGATTCGCCGCCGGCCTGATCAGGCTTTTGTACGGCGTGAAGGTCAGTGACCTCGGCCCGTTTCGCGCCGTCCGCGCAGATGTGCTGCGCGCCCTCGCCCTTGAAGAAGCTACCTACGGCTGGGCGGTGGAAATGATCGTGAAGGGGGCCACCGCGGGATTTCGCATCGTGGAAGTCTCTGTGAGCTACTACCCGCGCATTGGAAAGTCCAAAATTAGCGGTACGGTGAAGGGCACGATAGGAGCAGCGTGGTTCATCCTGAGCCGGATCCTACGCTATTATTTTCGACGTCTAAGAGCGGGAACGCCGCGACCGGCGTAGGTCCCGATGGACCAACCTCCCATGGAATCCTCCAGACAGAACACGGCATGTCTTTCTCACGCAAATCGTAGGTTAGTCATTATGGCGAAAGCCCCGAAGCCCGGTGCGGTCAAGACCCGTCTCACTGAGAGCCTTCCTTCTCCCGCAGTGACAGCGCTGTATCGCTGCCTCTTAGAGGATACCCTCGCGTTGGCGACGTCATTGACGAGCGTGGAGGTTGCGGTGATGTGCCCTGAGTCGGATCAGGACGAATTGGCGCATTTATTAGGCAATACAGTGCAGGTCGTGGCGCAAAAAGGCGAAGGTCTCGCAGCTGGACTCACCTCTGTTTTTCGACATTTCACTGCCGCCGGCCGGCAGCACGTCATCGCATTCAATAGCGACAGTCCGCACCTCGCGCCGTCGGTTCTGGACAGCGCGTTCGAAATACTCGCCACGCATGACGCGGTTATCGGGCCGACCCACGATGGAGGCTACTATCTGGTGGGCGCCAAGGCCGCTCACCCGGCGCTCTTTGAAAGCGATCGCATGGGAACAAAGAGTGCGCTCGAAAGACTGCTTACGCGCGCGAAGGACCTTGAACTCTCAATCGGCTTCACGGAACCCTTCTATGACATCGACGTCGCAAACGACTTGATTCTGCTGGCTCAGGAATTGCGGCTCGCTCCCGCGAGAGCCCCAAGGACCGCGGGCTGGTTCAGCGAATGGCAGCAAGCAGTCGCGCAACTTCGTCATTGAACGGGAGGCCGGTGAAACTCTCGCCCTCGCACAGGCTGTACGGACTCGGCGCTATCTTGCTTGTGGCGCTGACGATCTGCTCGCGCAACTTCAGCCGCATCGGTGAGCCGTCATTTTTCGTTCCTCTGGCTGTTGCTGGCGTCGCGTACCTCCTAGCCATTCGCGAGCTCTTTTCCACGCCAGAATTTCCGAAGCGCGCCATCGTCTTCGGTCTCGCCCTGTCTGCCCTGTGGCAGTTGCAATTCCTACGAATGCCACCGGGGTTAGATGACGACATTCATCGATATGTTTGGGACGGCCGCGTACAGCGCCTTGGCTATAACCCTTATAGCGTGGTTCCGAGCGACCCTGCAGTCGCCAGCTTGCACACATCTGAGACGCGGACACTGAATAATCCAGAGGTGCCGAGCCCCTATCCCGCGGGCGCGCAGCTATTCTTCCGCGCCGTAACATCGATTCACGAGTCTACATTCGCGCTGAAAGCAGCATTTGTAGTTTGCGATTTGGCGATTGCCTTGGTGTTGCTCGATGTTTTGCGTCGTACGCGGCAGGGAGAACACTGGATTCTCGCTTATGCCTGGCACCCACTGCTAGCGATTGAGGCGGCGGGCAGTGGTCACGTTGATATAGTTGGCGCGCTCCTGCTCTTGGTTTCCGCGGCCTCGCTGTTGAGACGCTGGCGTGCCGTGGCAGCACTGGCACTGGGGCTAGCTGTTTCAGTGAAATTCCTCCCGATTGTGCTGCTGCCACTCTACTGGAAGCGGGTTCGTATGCGCGACGCCGCACTGGCGGCAATCGTCGTCGGACTTCTATACGTACCGTTTCTCGACGATGGCCGGATTCCGATCGGCTCGCTCGGCACCTACGTGCAGAGGTTCCGCTTTAATGATCCCGTTTTTGCAACGCTCGAGCGGGTGACGGCTCCACAGGTTGTGGCTGGGCTCGCAGTGCTCGTCGGCTTTCTTACCGCGATCTGGATGAGAAGAAAGTCCGCGGAAGCGTCTTTGGACGCGTTTGCTTGGCCAATGGCAGCGTCCCTCTTATGCGCTCCGGTGGTATATCCATGGTACCTGGTGTGGCTGCTGCCATTCATAAAGTCGACCTCTACGGTGCCAATCATGGTCTGGACTTTGAGCATTATTCCTACTTATTATGTCTGGCATCTGCGCATTGTTGGACGGCCGTGGGTAGTTCCTGACTGGATCATGGTGCTGGAATACGGGTCCGTGGCAGTAGTTGCTGCCATTATCGCTTTGCGAAGGATCACGCGACCTGCCGCCGCACTACAATGCTCAGCGAACCAGGTAGAGTGAAGGCACGTGCACCACATACGATTCATGTATCTGGGGACTTTTGTACTTCATCCAACACCACGTTCGTTTTTATTCACTGAGGAGGAGCTCCATGACAAAGTTGCGCCGTTCCATGACGATCTGCTTCCTGTTTTTTGGAGTGCTGCTCATTGCGGGCACTTCCCAGGCACAGACTCGGCCCCCCATTGTCGAACAACTTGCCAAGACTTATGGCCTTGATTCGTTTGGGCAATTAGATGCGGTCCGATATACGTTCAACCTGGAGCTCCCCGCTTTGAAAGTGAGTCTCTCGCGCACTTGGACCTGGGAGCCTAAGACCGGACAAGTAACATATGAATCAAAAGACAAGGACGGCAAGCCGGTGAAGGTTAGCTATAACCGGTCTCAGCTCAACAACGCACCTGCCAACGTGAAAGACGAAATTGAGCCGGGTTTCGTCAACGACAATTATTGGTTCATTTTCCCCTTCCATGTTTATTGGGATACCGGCGCCGCTGTGACGGTCAAGGAAAAGCAGAAATTGCCCCTGGCCAAGGCTACGGCAACACTCGTGTCCGTGAAATATCCTTCGGAAGCTGGCGGCTACACGCCTGGAGACACTTGGGATCTTTACGTCGGGTCGGATGGGCGAGTAGCGCAATTCATCTATCATCGGGGTGGACCCAAGAAGCCGAGCAACGTCACAACTACCTGGGCGGGCTACAAGAAGGCTGGCCCTCTGCTAGTCTCAACCGAACATCGCGGGACGGCCGACGGCAAGGCTGCGCATATCTTCTTTTCGAATGTGGCCTTCAAGCTGGCGGGCTCCGATAAGTGGGTGGACGCGCAATAGGAAACGCGTAGCTCGCTCGGTCAATCGATGTCGAGCTTCAAGACTCAGACTCTGGGGCAATCACCACGGTGGTGCAGGAGCTGCCGAGTTTGGGCAGATCGCGATTTGCGGCCATGCGGATGTCGAGCCGTGGGCGCTTCCCCCGAATGATCGGACAATAAAAATCCGGCTCCCGTAGGGCCCCGTGCAGGCCCCGTCGTCCTGCGCATCCCCCATGACATGTATCCTGAAACTCGCAAGACCGGCACGCTTCTGGAAGTGTACGGGCCTGCTCAAAAGGCGCAGAGTTCAGAATCTCGGGCCCTGACAAAATCAACTCTGACAGCGGCTCTCCGGAGCCAGGCCAATAAACGCAAGGCTGTGTGGTGGCGCGGGGCGTAACTCGCACCGTACTGACGCCACATCCTCCTTCGAGTGGCGGCAGGCCGGCCATCGCCCGCACCAAGGGCTCGCCGATGGCGATTACATCGGTGCTCTCGAAAAGCTTACGGAATCCTTGCCAGTACTCTTCGTAAGTGAGTGCGTAGAGATCGGACCGCACTGCCTGATAGACGTTCACACGCAACGGAGCGCCAAACCGTTTCGCGACTCGTGCGACATCCGCAAGCCGTAGATAGTTTGACTTCATCATGACGGCGATAATCGTCACGGGTACACCCAGACGCACACAACGCGCGGCTTGTTGATGAATCAGTTCCCAGTTACCTGGGCCGCGTTGGGCGTCCTGTTCCGCCTGGGTAGGGTAATCGAGAGAAAACTCGATGTCATGGAAGGCGCGCAAGTCATGGTCTTCCAGAACGGCAACACTGTGACCGTTGGAAGTGATGGTGAGCTTCACCGGTCGAGTTCGCAGGTAAGCCAATATAGCCTTGTAGTCAGGATGCATTCCGTTCTCGCCCGTTCCCAGATTCACGGAGCGCACCGGAAGGCATTCGATGGCCGACTTGACTTGTTCTAACGAGAGACGGTCGGCGCGAGTCGGATCGCGGTAGCAGAAAGCGCACTTGAGGTTGCACTCGTTGGTGAGTCCAACCCCGAGAGAAATGCCGGTATCCGGCCTGAGGGCCTTCGGAATGGTAGACGAAGCTGCCGGTCTGGCGTTGCTCATTCATCTCCCTCCGATCCAGGTGTTGCACAGGTTGCCAAACATTGCAGGTACCGAGCAACGCCGAAGAACTCCCGCCTCTTGCCTAGCTTGCGCTCGAAGGCGAAGATTCGCTCATACTCTGCCGATCGAGAAATCTGTGCCGGCAGGTAATCCGCGACAACGCGCACTCCTCTCCGAGCGTTGATTGTGAATGACGCGTCTTTCAGGATCGCTTCGAGAGCCTCGGACGTGAACAAACGTACTTTGCCCCCGTACAGGGATTCTTGTCCCCACTCCGCAGTCAGGTTATGTTCCGCTGCCGGCAAATCGCCCGTTTGAAGAACCGCCTTCAGCACTTCACCCGCCTGATTGCGAACGAGGACGGACAGTATCGACGACGAATTCCGCATTACACGCGCCGCGCCGCCCAGCACGGCGCCCGGGTCATCGAGATATTCCAGTACGTTGTGGCACAGAATTACATCGAACGATGCAGCGTGAAACAAGTTCGTCAACCGCGCAGCATCCCCATGTTGTAGTACGACCCTGTCCGTAACTCCAGCTTCCAGTGCTGCGCGTTTCGCCATATCCAGCATCGCTGGAGAGGAATCCAGCAACGTCATGTGTATGCCAAGACGCGCCAGGCGGACGGCGGCCGCTCCAGTGCCGCACCCAAGGTCCAGAGCGCGCAGTGAGTTGACTCCCGCCGACGCAGGCAGAAATTCCTGCAGGTTCGCAAAGGCCAGGTCTGCGCGTAGGCGGCCCTCGGGAGTCTCGAGATATGCGGCGTATCGGCTCGCATCGTTTTCGAAGCGACTTTCGCTTTTGACGCCTGTCTTCATGCAACCCTCAAGCAATGATTGGACTGCGTCACTAGCGCGGGTTAAGGTGCAGTGACCAATGGTAACTCGATAAAAGTTGCCTGGCCGGGTGCGTGATAGATGCGCTGCGTGGCTTTGCGATAGTCGGCGGGCCTGGCCCAGAAAATATTGGGAACAAAAACCTGTGGATTGCGGTCGTAGAGCGGGAACCAGCTCGATTGAATTTGCACCATGATGCGGTGGCCCGGAAGGAACACGTGATTCACTGTGGGAAGCGCGAAGCGATAGAGAAGGGGCTTGTCCGGCGCGATGGCCTTGGGCGTCTCAAAGCTTTCGCGGTAGCGCCCGCGGAAAATGTCCGCGGCAACCATCAGTTGATAGCCACCCATTTCGGGTTGCGCGCCCACTTCGTCGGGGTAAAGGTCGATCAGCTTCACGACCCAATCCGAATCGGTCCCGCTGGTGGAGGCGACCAGGTTGGCGATCGGCTGTCCGCTGATTTTCAGCGGCGCGCTTAACGCATCGGAGACGAACACCGCCACATCCGGCCGGCCGGATGCTTCGCGCTGATCGTCCACCAGCCACTGCGACCAAGTCATGCCGTTGGAGTAGCCAACGGCCTGAATGGGGCGCGCACGGTACGGCACCGGCTTGGCGGGATCGGAGACGTATTCATGGAACGGAGTTTCACCCGCGGACGGTGCGGTGAAGCTTAGCTTTGATCCGGCAGTGAGATAGAACGGCGCCGGTTTTACGGTGCAGCCGCTCGCACAGCCGGAGGGCCACGTGGGCAAACGCCGCCAGACATTCGTACCGGTTTCGAATGCAGACACTGGTGCAACGTCGCTCTTCGGCGCGCCGTCTTTCAAGTATTGGGCCAGGAACGGCCCCAGAATTTCTTTGCGAAAATACAGCCCCGTATCGCTCCCAAACTTCAATGCGCCCAGCCGGCTGGCGTCATCAATCTCCTGTCCGTGATGCCACGGCCCCATCACCAAAAATACTTTGTCGTTGCCTGTGTCCTTCGGCTTTATGGCCTTGTAGACGGCCGTTGCACCGTAAATATCTTCCTGATCCCACAAGCTATCGACGAGCATGGTCGGAACCTTCAGCGGCTGTGCGGCAAGAATCTTATCCATCGCTTGCTGTTGCCAGAAAGCGTCGTAAGCCGGATGATCCAGAATTTTTCTCCAAAAGCCGACTTGTTCGAGACCGTGACGGCGGCCCAGTTCGCCCGCTGAGCCCGCCTGCAGATACATGTCGTAATCGTCGAAGTGGCTGGTCCACCAGTGCTCGTCGTTTTTGCGCGTGGCTTCCTGCTCGTAGATGTACGGCATATTCTGCTCGCGAAACGCGCCGTAGTGAAACCAGTCGTCGCCCATCCAGCCATCGACCATGGGGTTCATCGGCACGGCAACCTTGAGCGCGGGATGCGGATTGACCAGCGCCATCAACGGCAAGAATCCGTCATAAGAAATTCCGAGAATGCCGACTTTGCCGTTGCTCTCCGGAATATTCTTCACCAGCCAGTCGATGGTGTCGTATGTGTCGGTGGAATGATCGACCGCGGTAGGATTCAGCGGCCCGCGCAATGGGCGCGTCATCACGTAGTCGCCCTCGGAGCCGTACTTGCCGCGGACATCCTGGACGACGCGAATGTAGCCGCCTTCGAGAATGACTTCGAGCGCGTTGTCATAGCCATGAAGGCTCGGTCCCAGATGTGAGCTGTGCGCTCGCGTGGTGAGATCGTTGGCGTCGTAAGGCGTGCGCGTAAAAAGAATGGGCGCGTTCTTTGCGCCTTTGGGCACGAGGATGACGGTGTGCAATTTCACGCCGTCGCGCATGGGAACCATCACTTCGCGCCTGGCATAGTCGAAGCTATCGGTGACGGGCGTGAATTGCGCCGGCGTTTCGCTGGGCAGCGTCGAAACGGGAGGAGCTTGGGACGCAGCGAAGTCGACGAGGAAGAGGCCGCCGAACATCGGTACGAGCAGAGTGAGCGTGCGAGCGCAGTGGAGCGGTTTCATCCGGATCCTCGGTAATGCTTGGAATGAGCGTGGATTATACCGCGAATTCCTTCGCCTGCCAGATTCACCGCGGATGACGAGTAATTATTCGCAGCGTAGAACAATCAAGGGATCGACACGAGTGGCGCGGCGCAAGGGAATCAAGGTGGCAAGCAGAACCGCTATGCACAGCACCACTACGGAAACCGCGTAAACGTCCAAGGTATTTATGGCCACGCCGAACACATTGCCCATCAGCAAGCGCGCAATGGCCCAGGCTCCCAGCAATCCTGCGGAAATTCCCGTCAACGTCAGTTTCAAGCTGCCCGTGAGCACCAGCCAAAGAATGCTGCGACGCTCCGCGCCACAGGCTATGCGAATGCCGATCTCGCGCGCGCGGCTTTCGACCAAGTAAGCCATCACGCCATAGATACCGATAGCCGCGAGGAATAGCGCCAGCAGCGCGAAGTAGACGGAGAACTGAGTGATGTTGCGAACCGGCGCTTCCTGGTTGTTGATGCGAGTCTCAAGGGTCTGTACGCCAGAGATGGGCTGCTCCTTGTCTACGGCCCACACGGCGCGCTGCACGGCTGGGGCGAGGGCTATGGGATCCGCCGTGGTATGCAGGACCAAATGCATGACTGGACCGGGCGCCTGCGCAAAAGCAATGTAGCTCTCGTTCATGGGATTATCGCCGGGCCAATAGAACTTAATGTCTTTGACGATACCGACGATGGTGTACCAAGTCGCATCGTCGTGTCCTAAACGAATCTTGTGGCCCAAAGCCTCTTCCTGAGCAAAAAATCGCCCGGCCAGGGTTTGATCAATGACCACGACGGGAAGTGTGCTTGGACCGTCCTGTTTGCTGATAAATCGTCCGCGGAGGAGAGAAAGTCCTATAGCGTCCGAGTATCCCGGAGTGACGGCGGTAATCAGCGTTGAAGGTACTTCCCCTGGTGCAGGCTCGGGACGGCCGTTAATCCGGAACTCCAGCCAACTTGAACTATGGCCGAACGGAATGTGCTGGCTCGCTCCCACCGATTCCACTTGCGGGAGGCTTCGCAGGCGCTCGAGCAGTTGATCGTAGAAAGTCAGGCGCTGCGCGCTCGTTGCATATTTGACGGCTGGCAAGCTCATTTGCGCGGTCAGCACGTGGTCCGCGCGAAAGCCGAGATCGGCCTGCAGGATGATGGAGAGGGACTTCGAGGTCAAGCCCGCGGGGACCAGCACCATTAGCGCTAGAACGATTTGACAAATGACCAAGAGCTTTCTCAAACGCTGGCCCCCCGCCGCTGAAGTCGAGCTGCCCGATTCTTTGAGCGTGTCAGTCAGGTTCACTCGATATCCCTCAAGCACGGGCGAAATCGAAAAAAGCAGCACGCTCAGAACAGCAACGGCGATGGCATAGAGCACCATGGTGGTATCCACGGTAATGCGGCCATAGTTTGGCAAGTAGCCGCGGTTCTCAAAAGGAATTGAATTCGTAGTCCATTTTCCGCCCAGGTTGGCGATGACAAGACCCAACCCGATGGCAGCGGGCATCAGCAGCGCGTTTTCTGACAAAAGCTGCCGCGCCAGGCGGCTCTTCTTCGCTCCAAGAGCCAGCCGCAAGGCCATTTCCCTGCGGCGGGTCCATGCGCGGGCAAGATAAATCCCGGCAAGGTTGGAGCACGCAATCAGGGCAATGCAAATCCCCACGATGAACGCGGTGTAAATTGCCTGGTCACCTACGTGCTTTCCAATTTCTTTGGAGAGAGTATTGATCAGGACTCCCGAGTTAGTGTTGGTATCCGGATGCTCCTTTTCGATGTTGCGAGCGATCGTGCTCATGGCCTGGGCGACGGACGCTTCCGCGAATTCCGGTTTGCGCCTACCGATAATATTGAGCCAGCCGGTACCACGATCGGAGCGCTGTTTGTCCGTGAAAACAAGCGGGACCCAAATATTGGCGCGGCCCATCAATGGGAAATGGAAGTCCTTAGGCACAACGCCGACGATGGTGTATGGTTCCCCGTCCAACTTGACGATTGTATCGTTCAATTCTGAGTGAAAGCGCTCTCGCCAAAGTCCGTAACTGATGATGGCTACGTGGGCCGCTCTCGGCTGGTCGTCACCGTTGAAGAAGTCGCGGCCCGCCACCGGTTGCACGCGGAGCATGCGGAAAAAGTCTGCTGTGACGCGCGCGCCCTCAATGCGCTCCGGGATTGTGCCGCCAGTGAGGTTGAATTCGTCCGAGACCCAGGCGGATAAATTTTCGAAAACGTGATTCTGCGCGCGCCAATCGAGGAAGTCCAGCGCGGAGACTGGCGCATTCCAGCCCTTCTTGATGTCCAGCTTCCAGATCACCTCCAGGCGTTCGGGATGGGGAAACGATACAGCCTCGATGACCCATTGCCGCAGCATGCTGAACAGCCAACTGCTGGCGCCCACGCCCAAGGCCAGCGTGAGGACGGCCACGAGCATTAACCCGGGGCTTTTCCGCAGGCCACGCAAGCCGTAACGCAGATCTTGTGTTAAGTCGTCGAGCCAATTCACGCGGCGCGTCTCACGGACACGCTCCTGGTAAGCTTCGATGCCGCCAAACTCGATTTGCGCGCGACGCCGGGCTTCTTCGCGCGGAAGGCCAGAGCGAACCAGGTCTTCCATTCGCGCTTCGAGGTGGAAACACATCTCATCGTCCAAATCGCGCTCGAATCGAGAACGATTCCAGATCGTCAGCCAGAATGAACGCAACTTCGGAAACATGTTCAATCCTCCTGCGGTTTGGCACTCAAGGCAGCACCAATCGCCATGGCTAAACGGTTCCAGCTTGCGGTTTCTTCGCGAAATCTTTTTCGCCCGGCGGCGGTCAGCCGGTAAAACTTGGCGCGACGATTGTTTTCGGAGGTGCCCCACTCGGATTCGAGCAGCCCTTGATGTTCGAGGCGATTGAGAGCAGGGTACAACGCGCCCTGCTCGGCCAGCAGCGCGCCACGCGTGATCTGCTCGATGCGCAACAGCACGCCATAGCCGTGCAAGGGGCCCAGCGAGACCGCTTTTAGGATTAACAAGTCGAGAGTGCCTGGCAGGAGTTGGGCTTGTTCGGGCACTTCACTCTCCTAAATAGATTAGGAAGGATAACACAACTCTCCTAAGTTGTATAGGAGTGCAGGCGGAGCTGTCGCCGCAAAATGAGAATGTCCGGTTTGTGCAAAGTAGAAATGTCCGCTTTCATGGATGGACGAGGGCCCCATGGAGACGGAG
>Ga0207665_10000595_pt1 | contig 24296 bp, 24 predicted proteins | sample LARL112metaG_FD_184351 | JGI IMG/M metagenome (GOLD analysis project Ga0207665, IMG submission 184351) | Corn, switchgrass and miscanthus rhizosphere microbial communities from Kellogg Biological Station, Michigan, USA - LAR L11-2 metaG... | ecosystem: Host-associated > Plants > Roots >... | reverse complement strand
TTGAGGTTCTCCACCACGAACGCACGGAGATCGTCGGTGTCGCGCGCGGCGACGTGAAGGATGAAGTCGTCCGCGCCCGCCAGGAAGTACACGTCCATCACCTGTGGCCGCGACCGGATGTGGGCAATGAAGCTGCGGATCTTGCCGCGGGCGTTGGATTGCAGGGTCACCGAGATCATCGCCTGCAGCGACAAGCCGATGGCCGACGGATCGATGTCGGCGTAAAAACCGCGGATCACCCCAAGCTCCTGCAGACGTCGGACCCGGCCGTGACACGTCGACGCGGCGATGCCGACAAGGTCGGCCAGCGCGCTGTTCGACATCCGCGCGTCGGCATGCAACGCGGTCAGGATGCGCCGATCGACGTCGTCGATCTCGATCTGCCGAACATCCTTCGAGGGGCGGGCCGACGCCACGGCCGTTCTCGTCATTCCTTCTGCCATGCCCCGATGTTATCGAAGTGTCTGCGGAGTGATTGCCATTACACCGAAAGTTCTTCACACTTTAGGGAGCCAACACGACTTTTTAGGAGCCGTCATGCGCGTCGGAATCCCGACCGAGATCAAGAACAACGAATACCGAGTCGCCATCACCCCCGCGGGCGTCGCCGAGCTGGTTCACCGCGGTCACGAGGTGATCATCCAGTCCGGTGCGGGCGAGGGTTCGGCGATCACCGATGCCGACTTCAAGCGGGCCGGCGCTCAGCTGATCAACAGCGCCGATCAGGTGTGGGAAGAGGCGGAGCTGCTGCTGAAGGTCAAGGAGCCGATCGAGCCCGAGTACTCGCGGCTGCGGAAGGGCCAGACGCTCTTCACCTACCTGCACCTCGCGGCGTCCAAGCCGTGCACCGACGCCCTGCTCGCATCGGGCACCACATCGATCGCCTACGAAACCGTCCAGACCGCCGACGGCGCACTGCCCCTGCTCGCCCCGATGAGTGAGGTCGCCGGACGACTGGCGGCCCAGGTCGGCGCCTATCACATGATGCGCAGCCACGGCGGCCGCGGCGTCCTGATGGGCGGCGTCCCCGGCGTCGCACCCGCGGAAGTCGTCGTCATCGGCGGTGGCATGGCCGGCTACAACGCAGCGCGCGTCGCGAAAGGCCTGGGCGCCCACGTGACGGTGTTCGACCTCAACTTCAACACGCTGCGCAAGATCGACAACGAGAACAGCGGCAGCATCGAGACCCGCTACTCGTCGATGCTCGACCTCGAAGACGCGGTCAAGAATGCCGACCTGGTCATCGGCGCCGTTTTGATTCCCGGCGCCAAGGCGCCCAAGCTGGTGACGAATTCCACTGTCGCGCACATGAAGTCGGGCGCGGTGCTGGTCGACATCGCGATCGACCAGGGTGGCTGCTTCGAGGATTCGCGGCCCACCACCCACGACGACCCGACGTTCGCCGTGCACGACACGCTGTTCTATTGCGTGGCGAACATGCCCGGCGCGGTGCCCCGCACGTCGACCTACGCGCTGACCAACGCCACCATGCCGTACGTGCTGAGACTGGCCGACAAGGGCTGGCAGGCGGCTTGCCAGGCCGATCCGGCGCTCGCCAAGGGCCTGTCCACACACGATGGCGCACTCCTCTCGGAGCAGGTGGCGGCCGACCTTGACCTTCCGTATACCGATCCGGCCGTGCTGGGCTGACGTTTCACACCCGCGAACCCGGGCGCCGCACACTAGCGGCGCCCGGGTTTGCTGTCACATGGGGTAAGTCGCAAAACCGTAGGGAATCGCCCGATTCCTCCCCTGCAATGCAAGCCATAGCGTCATCCCCACGACAGGCCGGCCGGGGCTGAGTGCTTCCTGGCAGAGGAGATGCGATGCACCACGTGACGGGAACATTCGGGGGTCGGGCTCGACTGGGGCCATCCCCGACGATGCCCGCCCAGCAAATCGCTGCCAGCGATAATGGCAAATCAGTATCGAGCCCGATCCGGTTGTCCTACTCACGGGCGTTAGCTCCCATCCTTGGGAAAATGCTGTCGCCATTGCCCGTGCGCCGCCCTTCAACCCGGCCTGGCCGCGTGACCTCGGCGTCGTACGGTCGGACGATCGATTCAATATTTGCTACTTCCTACGGCTCTCGAATTCGATCGTGACCGGACATTGAGTAGTGCACTACTCATATGAATTGGCGCGGCAGGGGCATAGGCTCATAGCACGCAAACGACAACGGCGGGGAATAAGGTCTCACGGCAAGGTCGGTACATATTGGAGTCAGACCATCGGCGGTTGACGCAGAGGCGCTAAGCCGGGGTGCGACTGTCGGCCTGTCGCCCGGCCACGAGGGGTTGCCGGGCGACTTGGCCGTCGAAGCATCGCAAAGTTTCTGAAATCCGAACTATGTGCAAGCTCGAGAGACTTCGTTTTTGCCGACTTCGCACGTGTTCGAACTCTTCGGGGGAAGACGGTCAGGAATGAGGCGGCGGGCCGCATGGCCAAATGCGTCGCCGGACCCTGGTTCGTTCGCAGACTCGAGACTGGCAGATTATGCAACTCTCGTAAACCCGTAGCGCCCCATCGAGCTAGATGTCGTCGACGTTGACGATGCCGTCCTGAATGGCCCTGGCCACCAGCGCAGCCTTGGTGGTGGCGGGCCGTCCCACCGCGGCGTATTTCGCCCGAACTCGCTGCAGATGGGTGCGAACGGTCGTCGGTGCGATCTGCAGTTGGCGGGCAACAAGATCCTTGCTTTCGGTACGAAACCACGCGACCAGCACTTCCTTTTCCCGCGGGGCGAGGTTCGCGCGGCCGACCGTGCTGTCGTTGAGCATCGCCAGGGCCATCCGCGGTCCGACATAGGGGGTGTCGGTTCTCGCCGCACGGATTGCGTCGATCAAATGGTCCTTGCTTTCGGATTTCGTCAGGTATGTGACGGCACCGCGGTCCAAGGCCGTCAAGATCACTTCATCAGTTGCGATGTGCGAGTAGACGATTACCCGATGCCGCCGTAAAACGACGCGGTCAAGCGCGGCGAAGTCCACGCCGTTCCGCTGCATTTGCAGTTCCAGCACAATCAGGCCGACCCCTGACTCGGACGGCGAAGGGTGCTCGGAGAGGAACTGCTCGGCCGAGAAGTAGTTGCCTGCGAACCCGATGGGCGGTTGCGCCTGGCTGCACCACAACTCCACGGCGGCGTGGATCGCGTCGTGCTCGTCAACAACCGCCACCGACGCCGTGCCGTTGGCCGCCAGCGGGGGCATTGAGTCACCACTGTCCATCTCGTGATGAATCGCTATCGTTTCAATCGCCAACGTCTATCGCTCCGTGCTCATGCCGGCCCGCAATTCAGGCGCAGCTCGTCTGCCCGCAAACGTATTGCAGGAGGGGTGACCACGGAATCGGGTGTTTCCCTCGAAGTGCGCCTACCCCAGCAGTTCGGGTATCAGCAGGGTGGTGAGTTCGCCGATCAGCGGCCGCAGATTCTGGGCCTTCGGGTCGTTGACCTGCGAACGCGTCATCAGCGCGAGCAGCACACGCCGACCTGCGGGACCGTACGCGACGCCGACGTCGTTGGTGCTGCCGTAATCGCCGCTACCGGTCTTGTCGGCACTGGTCCACCCCGGCGGCAGCGCGCCGCGCATGCTCGACGTCTCGTTGGACCGCATCCAGTCTTCGAGCTGCTGGCGCTGCGGCGGAGCGAGCGCGTCACCCACGAGCAGATCGCGATATCCACCGCCGAGTGCCTCGGGGGTGCTGGTGTCACGCGCGTCGCCGGGCACCGCCGAATTCAGCTCCGTCTCCCAGCGATCCAGCCGGGAGCTCGGATCGCCGATGCTGCGGGCGAACGCGGTGATGGCCGACGGCCCGCCGATCGTCTTCAGCAGCAGGTTGCCGGCGGTGTTGTCGCTTACCTGCAGCGCCGCCTGGCACAGCTCATCGAGTGTCATGTCCGCGCCGGCCCGCGGCTGCGTCCTCGGCGAGTTCGCCACGATCGCTGCCGGATCGACGAACACCTTCTGACCCAGCATCAGCTGGCCGCGTTCGACCATCTGCAGCACTCGTGCCGACGCGTAGCCCTTGAATGTCGAGCACATGGCGAAGGTTTCCTGGCCGCGATGGGCGATGGAGCGGCCGCCGTCGAGGTCGACGGCGAACAGGCCAACGTCGGCGTTGTAGCGTCGCTCCAGCGCCGCGATGCGTTCGTCGATCGGCGGGAGCGGCTGCGCAGGGTCGGCCAGCACGGTTTTGGGTGAGCATGCGGCGGCTGCTGCGAGCGTCAACCCGCCAAGCAGCGCCTGCCGCCGGGACGGTCCAGTCATCGGCACCAGGTTAGGCGATCAGCCTGCGATGCTCCGAAGCGGCTGCGGCAGAGAGTTTTTCGATCGTTTTGGGCCCAGGACAGCGGCGCCGTAGGGTCGGGTCAGCAGCTGGTGCGCGACGGCGTTCACCTCGTCGAGGGTGACGTCGTCGATTTTGCCGAGGGTGTGCGCGATGCTGCGGTGTTCGCCGTAGTTGAGTTCGCTGCGGCCGATGCGGTTCATCCGCGAACCGGAATCCTCCAACCCGAGCACCAGCCCACCACGAAGCGATCCCTTGGCGATTCGGCATTCCGCTTCGGTGATGCCGTCCCGGGCGACATTCTCGAGCACTTCGGTGGTCACCCGGACCACTTCATCGAACCGTTCGGGCTGGCACCCGGCATAGATCGACAATGCCCCGCTGTCGGAAAAGGTGTCCACCGTCGAGTACACCGAGTATGCCAGGCCTCGCGTTTCCCGAATCTGTTGGAACAGCCGCGAACTCAGGCCGCCTCCCAACGCTGTGTTGAGCACCGACAGCGCCCACCGGTGGTCCCAGTTCCTGCCGGGGGTGCGCACACCGATCGACAAGTGGGTCTGTTCGGCGTCGCGGTTGACCAGCTGCAGGGTCGGTCGGCCAGTGACCCGGCCCGAGCCCTTTCGCGGGGCCATCGGGCTGCGGCCGCGAACCAGCCTCGGCCCGAAGTGCTCGCGGACCAGCGCGACCACCTCGTCGTGCTCCACGTTGCCCGCCACCGCAACCACCATTCGTTCGGGGGTGTAGCGGCGGAGATGGAACGAATGCAATTGTGCCCGCGTCATCGCCGAGACCGACTCGACGCTACCGATCACCGGACGGCCTACCGGGTGCTCGCCGAACATCGCCGAGAGGAACACATCGCCGAGCGTGTCCTCGGGGTCGTCGTCGCGCATCGCGATTTCCTCGAGCACCACGTCGCGTTCGACTTCGACATCGTCGGCGGCGCAACGGCCGCGCAGCACCACGTCGGCCACCAGGTCGACCGCCAACTCGAGGTCGGTGTCGAGCACGTGCGCGTAGTAACAGGTGTGCTCTCTGGCGGTGAACGCGTTCAGCTCGCCGCCGACGGCGTCGACGGCCTGGGCGATCTCGACCGCCGTGCGCGTCGGCGTCGATTTGAACAACAGGTGTTCCAGGAAGTGCGCGGCGCCTGCGACGCTGCGTCCCTCGTCGCGCGATCCGACACCGACCCACACACCGACCGACGCGGAATGCACCGACGGGATGTACTCGGTTACGACGCGCAGACCACCGGGCAGGGTGATGCAGCGCACCGCTTCCGACGTTTCGTCGGAGCGGGCGCCGCGATGCAGTGCCCGGGACCTAGCTGCTGGCGGTTGCGGCATCTGCCGGCGCCGGCGCGTTCTCTTTTGCCTCTGCACCGTCTTCTTCGGTGACGAGGACCAGCGAGATCTTGCCGCGGTTGTCGATGTCGGCGATCTCCACACGCAGCTTGTCGCCAACCGTGACCACGTCTTCGACCTTGGCGATGCGCTTGCCCCTGCCCAGCTTGGAGATGTGCACCAGGCCGTCACGTCCCGGCAGCAGCGACACGAATGCACCGAAATCGGTTGTCTTGACCACGGTTCCGAGGAATCGCTCACCGATCTTTGGCAGCTGCGGGTTGGCGATTGCATTGATCTTGTCGATCGCGGCCTGTGCGGAAGCACCGTCGGAGGCGCCGACGAACACCGTACCGTCGTCCTCGATGGAGATCTGCGCTCCGGTCTCCTCGGTGATCGAGTTGATCATCTTGCCCTTGGGCCCGATGACCTCGCCGATTTTGTCGACCGGGACCTTGATCGTGGTGATCCGTGGCGCGTATGGGCTCATCTCGTCGGGCCGGTCGATGGCCTCGGCCATCACTTCGAGGATCGTCAGCCGGGCGTCCTTGGCCTGCGACAGCGCGCCCGCAAGCACCTGCGACGGGATGCCGTCGAGCTTGGTGTCGAGCTGCAGCGCGGTGACGAAGTCCTTGGTGCCGGCGACCTTGAAGTCCATATCGCCGAACGCGTCCTCGGCGCCGAGGATGTCGGTCAGCGCAACGAAGCGACGCTCAACTTTCTTGCCATCGGCCGCTTCAACCTCTATGTCATCAGACACCAGGCCCATCGCGATGCCCGCGACCGGCGCCTTCAGCGGCACACCGGCGTTCAGCAGTGCCAGCGTCGATGCGCAGACCGAGCCCATCGAGGTCGATCCGTTGGAGCCCAACGCCTCCGACACCTGCCGGATCGCGTACGGGAACTCCTCGATGCTGGGCAGCACCGGGACCAGCGCACGCTCGGCCAGTGCCCCGTGGCCAATCTCGCGGCGCTTGGGCGAACCGACGCGCCCGGTCTCACCGGTCGAATACGGCGGGAAGTTGTAGTGATGCATATAGCGCTTGCTGGTCTCCGGTCCCAGCGAGTCGATCTGCTGAGCCATTTTGATCATGTCCAGCGTGGTGACACCGAGGATCTGGGTCTCGCCGCGCTCGAACAATGCGCTGCCGTGTGCCCGCGGCACCACCGCCACCTCCGCGCTGAGCGCGCGGATATCGGTGATCCCGCGACCGTCGATGCGGAAGTGGTCAGTCAGGATGCGTTGGCGCACAAGCTTCTTCGTCAGTGATCGGAACGCCGCGCCGATCTCCTTCTCGCGGCCGGCGAACTGCTCGGCCAGCCGCTCGAGCACCTCGGCCTTGATCTCGTCGATGCGGTCGTTGCGCTCGTTCTTGCCAGCGATGGTCAGTGCCTTGGACAGCTCGTCGGTCGCCACCGAGGCGACCGAGTAGTACACGTCGTCGCCGTAGTCGGGGAAGATGGGGTACTCGCCGGTCGGCTTGGCCGCACGATCGGCTAGTTCCTGCTGCGCCACGCACAGCGTGGCGATGAACGGCTTGGCGGCCTCGAGGCCTTCGGCGACAACGGCTTCCGTCGGCGCCTGCGCACCACCGGCGATCAGCTCGATGACGTTCTCGGTGGCCTCGGCCTCGACCATCATGATCGCGACGTCGTTGTCTTCGAGCACACGGCCGGCGACGACCATGTCGAACACGGCGGCCTCGAGCTGCTCCACGGTCGGGAAGGCGACCCAGGTAGCCCCTGTATTTCCAGCATCCGAGATCAGCGCGACGCGCACCGCGCCGATGGGCCCGGAAAACGGCAGGCCCGCCAGCTGGGTGGACGCCGATGCCGCGTTGATGGCCACCACGTCGTACAGATCGTTGGGATCCAGGCTCATCACGGTGACGACGACCTGGATCTCGTTGCGCAGGCCGCTGACGAACGACGGGCGCAGCGGCCGGTCGGTCAGCCGGCAAGTCAGGATCGCGTCGGTGGAGGGGCGGCCCTCGCGGCGGAAGAACGAGCCGGGGATGCGGCCCGCAGCGTACATCCGTTCCTCGACGTCGATCGTCAGCGGGAAGAAGTCGAAGTGGTCCTTGGGGTTCTTGCTGGCGGTGGTCGCCGACAGCAGCATGGTCTCGTCGTCGAGGTAGGCGACGGCGGAGCCGGCGGCCTGCTGGGCGAGCCGCCCTGTCTCGAAGCGGATGGTGCGGGTGCCGAAGCTCCCGTTGTCGATTACGGCGGTGGACTCGTATACGCCGTCTTCAATTTCAACTACAGACATGGGACGTCCGTATGGCCTCTCTGATTCATTGTTCAGCTGTTTCGTGTCGTCACAGCGTGTGAACCACCGACCTTGAAGCGGCTACGGCCATCGATCGAAGCTGTCGGACTCGGCCCCTGAAGACAGGGAAACCCGGCAGCCACTACCGAAGACCGCGCGATCAGGCGGGTTCCGATATGACGCGCGGGAACGGCACTCGCGGAGCTGCGAAAACCGCACCCAATCGTTCGAGCCAAAACGGCTGGCGAACGAACGCCATCGTACCTTGCAGCAGGTACGGGGCCGAATAGCCGGGCTCGGGCGTCAGCGACGCAGGCCGAGCCGGTCGATCAGGGAGCGGTAGCGCTCCACATCGACCTGGGCGACGTACTTGAGCAGCCGGCGCCGCCGGCCGACCAGCAGCAGCAGCCCACGCCGCGAGTGGTGGTCGTGCTTGTGCACCTTCAGGTGCTCGGTCAGATCGGCGATCCGCTTGGTCAGCAGCGCGACCTGGGCTTCCGGGGAGCCGGTGTCGGTGTCATGCAGGCCGTACTGGCCCAGAATGTCCTTCTTCTGTTCGGCGGTGAGCGCCACGAAATAACTCCATATCCATCGGTCCGCGACATAACGAGTGCCTTCAGAAGGCCGACGCGGCCGCCGCGAACTGCAGCACACGTCGTGGTCGCCAGGCAGTTTATCTCATGGTCAGCCCGCGGACAGAATCGTGCGGGCGTGCGCGGTGTCGTCGCCCATCGTCGCCACCAGCTCGTCGACGTGGGCGAATTTCTCCTGACCGCGGATGCGGGCGACGAAATCCACCGCGACATGTTGGCCGTACAGGTCCGCGGTGGTGTCGAGGACGAACGCCTCCACGGTGCGGGTGCGCCCCGAGAACGTGGGATTGGTGCCCACCGAGACCGCGGCCTGGTACCGCTCACCGGGGACCACGCTGCCGGTGATCGGGCCGTGTCCCAGGACGGTGAACCAGGCGGCGTAGACGCCATCGGCGGGGATCGCCGAGTACATCGGCGGCGCCACATTGGCGGTCGGGAAGCCCAGCACCTTGCCCCGCCCGTCGCCGCGCACCACCACCCCCTCGACGCGGTGCGGACGGCCCAGCCCCTCGGCGGCGGCCACCACGTCGCCTGCGTCCACGCAGGACCGGATGTACGTCGACGAGAACGTGATGTCCTCGTTCTGGTGGTGCTCACTGACCAGCGACATGCCCTGCACCGCAAAGCCGAAGCGCTCCCCTGCCTTGCGCAGCGTGTCGACGTTGCCCGCTGCCTTCTTGCCGAAGGTGAAGTTCTCCCCCACCACCACTTCGACGACGTGGAGGTGTTCGACGAGCAGCTCATGGATGTAGCGGTCCGGGGTGAGCTTCATGAAGTCGGTGGTGAACGGCATCACCAGGAACACGTCGATACCCAGTTCCTCGACGAGCTCGGCGCGGCGGGTCAGCGTGGTCAGCTGCGCCGGATGGCTGCCGGGGAACACGACTTCCATCGGGTGCGGGTCGAAAGTCATCAACACGGCAGGCACGCCGCGGGTCCGGCCGGCCTTGACGGCGTGACCGATCAGCTCCTGGTGCCCGCGATGCACACCGTCGAAGACGCCGATCGTAACGACGCATCGACCCCAGTCCGTCGGGATGTCGTCCTGTCCCCGCCAGCGCTGCACAGCCGCAAGCCTACGGCGCGGAGTGTCGCCCGGCTTCGCTAGCGCCCCAGATGAGGTGACGATTGCCTAAACTTTCTAGGTGTGAGTCCAGAAGGCGACCCCCGCGACCTATCCACGGTTGCCCAGGACTACCTCAAAGTCATCTGGACCGCGCAGGAGTGGTCGCTGGAGAAGGTCAGCACCAAGATGCTCGCCGAGCGAATCGGCGTGTCGGCCAGCACCGCATCGGAGTCGATCCGCAAGCTCGCCGACCAAGGGCTGGTTGATCACGAGAAGTACGGCGCGGTGACGCTGACCGAGGCCGGCCGCCGCGCCGCGCTGGCGATGGTGCGCAGGCACCGGCTGATGGAGACGTTCCTCGTTCGCGAGCTGGGCTACAGCTGGGACGAGGTGCACGACGAGGCCGAGGTGCTCGAGCACGCGGTGTCCGATCGCATGCTCGACCGTATTGACGCCAAGCTTGGTCATCCCACCCGCGACCCGCACGGCGATCCGATACCGGCCGCCGACGGACAGGTGCCGACCCCCGATGCGAGGCAGCTGTCGGCATGTCAGAACGGTGACGCGGGCACGGTGGCCCGCATCTCCGACTCCGACCCGGAGATGCTGCGGTATTTCGACAGCGTGGGCATCAGCCTCGATTCGCGGCTGCGGGTGCTGGCCCGCCGCGACTTCGCCGGGATGATCTCGGTCGCAGTCGAGGGGCCGGAGGGTGCTGAAAATAGAGCCACCACTGTCGACCTGGGAAGCCCTGCCGCAGAAGCGATTTGGGTTGTCGGCTGATCAAAACCACAGGCTCCGTTCGGGAGGTCACCCGCGGTCCTCGTGCCGGTGGGCGGCAGTCAGGAAATTGCGGCCTTGCCAGGTGTAGACGTCGCGGGTGTTTCGGTTTGGTCTGGAAGGTGGCCGGCTAACGCCTGGCCGGCCTATGAAACTGCGGGTGATCCTTCGCTGATGCGACCGCGCGCTAGGGATGCGATGCCGGCAAGCAGCGCCAGGATCACCGAAACCCCGAAGACGACCGTCAGCCCTTGATGGAACGGGCCCGAGATGAGATCGGGGAAGAACTCTCGGCCGGTGATCGTGGCGGTATTTTCGGGCGGCAGGTGCGTCAGCACACCGCTCGGCGCAAGCAGGTGTTCGAGTGGATTGACGCCCAACACCGCGGCGAACAAGGTCGACACCGGAGGCAACACCGCGACCTGCGAAGCGACGGCGTGCGGCACACCCTGATCCTGTAGTCCACTCGTCAGCGCGGTGGGCAGGCTGTGGGCGAGGCCGACAACCATCAGCGAGAAGAACACGCCGATCGACAGCGCCGTGCCGCTGTTTTGGAATGTCGCACGCATGCCGGACACCACTCCGCGCTCACCGGGCCGCACGCTGCCCATGATCGCAGAGGTGTTCGGAGCGGCGAACATACCGCTGCCAATTCCGTTGAGCGCGATCAACAGTGCGAACGCCCAGTACGAGAAATTGATCGGCAGTAACAGCAGACCGACGAAGCTCAGCCCGAACAGCAGCATGCCGACCGACGCGATGCCGCGCGCACCGAACCGGTCCGACAGTGCGCCCGCCGCCGGGCCTGCGACGAGGAACCCCGCCGTCAACGGCAGCATGAAGACGCCCGCCCACAACGGTGTGTCGGCATAGTCGTAGCCGTGCAGTGGCAGCCAGATGCCCTGTAGCCAGATGATCAGCATGAACTGCAGGCCGCCCTGTGCAAGGGCCGCCGCCAGCGTCGCCGTGTTGCCCGCGCTGAACGCCCGGATCCTGAACAGGCTCAGTCGGATCATCGGTTCGGCAACCCGAGATTCGATGACGACGAACGCGATCAGCAGAGCGATCCCGGCCACCAGCGTTGCCAGGACGAACGGGCTCTGCCAGCCGGTCGGGTGGCCGCCGCGCGGTTGGATGCCGCTGGTGATCGCGATGAGGACCGAGGACAGCCCGACAGCGAATGTGATGTTGCCCCACCAGTCGATGCGGCCGCGGTGCCGTTCGCCGTTGTCGTGCAGGCGCCGGTACGCCCATATGGTGCCGAACACACCGACAGGCACGTTCACCCAGAACACCGCCCGCCAGTCCCATGCGGCCAGCAGTCCCCCGGCCACCAGGCCGATGAACTGTCCGGCCAGCGCAGCGACCTGGTTGAAGCCGAGCGCGAAGCCACGCCGGTCGGGCGGGAACGCGTCGGTGAGAATCGCGGCCGAATTCGCCGTGAGCATCGATCCCCCGACGGCCTGCAGCAGGCGCCAGCCGATGAGCCACTGAGCGGCCGCCGCACCGGCAAAGGGATCGAACGACAACAGTATCGACGCAACCGTGAAGACGGTGAACCCGAAGTTGTAGACGCGGACGCGGCCATACATGTCGCCGATGCGGCCGAGCGTGACCACCAGCACAGACTGCACCAGGCGGTAACCCATGATCATCCACAGCAGGTAGGTGATATTGGTCGGGGCAAGCGGATCCAGATGAATGCCCCGGAATATCGCAGGCAGCGAGATGATGACGATCGATCCGTCGAGTGCGGACATGAAAACCGCCGCGGTGGTGTTGGTCAGCGCAACCCACCGGTAGTTGTCGCGCGTCGCCGCCTCCAGCTGGTCCGTAGCCATCTACAGGTGGTAAGCCAGTCGTTCGATCAGGGGTGCGGCGATCGCGAGCTGTGCGAGCTCGGGTTCGGTGAAATCCGCGAGGCCTTGCGCGAGCTGTTCCACGCGGGCGTTGCGTCGCCGATTGAGTTCGTGCCCGCCGGCGGCGCTGATGGACAACAGGATTCGCCTACCGTCAGTGGGATCGGGCTGGCGCTTGACGAAACCCCGTGCTTCGAGCTCACTTAGCGTGGCGCCCATCGACTGGGGGCTGATCTGTTCCTGACGCGCGAGATCCGCCGCGGTCGCAGGACCGCCGCGGTCGAGGCGGCCAAGGGCCGCCGTCTCGGGGAATGTGAGTGCACCTGTGACGGGCACCTGCCGCAACCGGCGACGCAGCAGCCCCACGCACAACAGCAGCGCCCTCGCCACCTCTTCGGCCTGTTGGTCGACGGGCATACTTATCAGCCTAGACTGATCAGTAACAATTGATCAAACAGAATCAAGCGTCGCGGGACGCAGCACCACCACGGGCTTCGTACGAGTTGCGCCGTCTGTGAGCAGGGCGACGACCCGCCCGTCAGGCGCCGTCGCGGCGTAGACCCCCTCGATCCCGGCCGGTTTCAGCGGCCTGCCGTGCCCGGTGTCCTCCGCCTCCACGGGAGACAGATCGCGGCGCGGAAACGATTGCAGGCAGGCCTCGTCCAGCGAATAGCTCAACCGAGGCTGCTCTGCGAGGTCATCGAGCGTGCGGGCCTGATCCAGCCCGAACCGGCCGACCCGGGTGCGCCGGAGCGCGGTGAGATGGCCACCGACGCCCAGGGTCGCGCCGATGTCGCGGGCCAGCGCCCGGATGTAGGTGCCACTCGAACAGTCCACCTCCACGTCCACGTCCACGTCCCCGTCATGGTGTCGGATCGCCAGCACGTCGAACCTGTCGATCCGGACATTGCGGGGCGCCAGTTCGACGGCCTGGCCCTCGCGTGCCAGCTTGTAGGCCCGCTGGCCGCCCACCTTGACCGCGCTGACCGCCGACGGAATCTGGGCGATCACGCCGCGCAGCGCGGCGACGGCCTCAGCGATCTGAGCATCAGTGACTTCGTGAGCCGAAACAGACCGCAGCACTTCACCTTCAGCGTCTTCGGTCGACGTGGTCTGACCCAGCCGCATGGTCGCCGCATACGACTTGTCGGTCGACGTCAGCAGACCGAGGATCTTGGTGGCCCGTTCGATGCCGACGACGAGCACGCCGGTGGCCATCGGGTCGAGCGTGCCCGCATGCCCCACCTTGCGGGTGCCGAAGATGCGCCGGCAGCGGCTCACGACGTCATGGCTGGTGACGCCGGCGGGTTTGTCGACCACGACAAGGCCGGCATCTGTCATAAGACGATCGCCGTCAGGGCCAGACCGTCGCGAACCGACCAACGTCCCGCCAGTGTCTGCAGCGGTGGGCCCGACTCTGCGGCCGGATCGATGAGGATGCGTGATTCGAACACGCCCGCTGTGCCGACGCCGTCGACGCCGAACGTGATGTGTGCATCTTCGAAGCCGAGCCAGCGGTGTGTCAGCGGAAACCACGCCTTGTACGTCGCCTCCTTGGCGCAGAACAGGATTCGGTCCCAGTGCAAGCCGTCGGACATCGCCTGCAATTCGGCACGTTCCTTCGGCAGGCTGATGGCGTCAAGCACACCCTTTGGCAGCACATCGTGGGGTTCGGCGTCGATGCCGACGGTGCGGACCGCACCGTGCCTGCCGACGGCCGCGCCGCGAAAGCCGGTGCAATGGGTGAGGCTGCCGACGACGCCATCGGGCCAGCAGGGTTCGCCCTTGTCCCCCTTGAGGATCGGCACCGGCGGCACGCCCAGTTCACCCAGGGCCTGGCGCGCGCAGTACCGCACGGTGATGAATTCGTTGCGCCTCTTGGCCACAGATTTGGCGATCAGAGGTTCTTCCTCGGGCAGCGGTGCCAATCCGGGTGGATCGTCATACATCTCGGCGGCCGCCAATCCATGCGAGTGACCGGGCAGAACATCGGAGAGCAGCGACGCGCTGATCGTCATGGCTGTCTGGCCCTGATGCGCTCTTGCACCTTCTCGGCGTGGTCCCGCATCTCCTCGGTGATCTGGAAGTGACCGCCGAACTCGTTGAGGTAGCCCGGCGCGTATTTCGGGTCCGGCAATATCTGCCGAAGCCAGCGATATGGCTTGCGGCGCCGCCATTCCCGTGGATAGCCCACCGACACCTCTTCGAACCGCACGCCGTCATACCAGGTGGTGCGCGGGATGTGCAGGTGGCCGTAGACCGAGCAGACCGCGTTGTAGCGGGTATGCCAGTCGGCGGTCGCCGTGGTGCCGCACCACAGCGAGAACTCCGGGTAGAACATCGCATCGCAGGGTTCGCGCACCATCGGGAAGTGGTTCACCAACACGGTCGGCGTCATCCAGTCGAGGTCCTCGAGCCGCTTGCGGGTGTGCGACACCCGGTCGCGACACCATGCGTCGCGAGTGGCGTACGGCTCTGCGGACAAAAGGAACTCGTCGGTGCCCACCACGTTGCGCTCACGGGCGATGGCCAGTCCCTCTGCCTTGGTCGCCGCGCCCTGCGGAAGAAAGGTGTAGTCGTAAAGCAGGAACATCGGCACGATGGTCGCCGGGCCGCCTTCTTCGGTCCACACCGGAAACGGGTGCTCGGGGGTGACGATGCCCATCTCGTCGCACATGTTGACCAGGTAGTCGTAGCGGGCCTTGCCGAAGATCTGCATCGGATCGCGGTTGGTGGTCCACAGCTCGTGGTTGCCAGGCACCCAGATGACCTTGGCGAACCGCTTGCGAAGCAGGTCGAGCGACCAGTGGATCTCGTCGGTGCGCTCAGCGACGTCCCCGGCGACGATGAGCCAGTCATCGGGTGAGGACGGATGCAGCGACTCCGTGATCGGCTTGTTGCCGGTGTGACCGGTGTGCAGGTCGCTGATCGCCCACAGCGTGGGTCGGCGGCCGTCTCGTGTCACAACCGATCAGCCTACTTGCGGTGGTGTCGACGCCCGCACTGGCAACTAGAACATGTTCTTGTTTCCCGTCCGGGTGGCAGTGGCAGACCGCTACACTCCCGGGAGGGTCGGACGAGCGTTCGGCGGCTGAGCCGCCAAAACAGGCAGGGGTGAAATGGTCGCCAAACTGCGCGTCCTGTCGGCGCTGTGCGCGCTAGTCGCCGCGGTGATCGTGGTCTGGCAGACCGCCCCGACCGGCCCCGCCGCCGGCGCCAGTGTCGAGCTGCGGTCGACGGCCGCTCCCCTGTCCGACGTGTCGACGACGATCAAATGGCCGGTGATCGAGACCGTCGACCCGCGGCCGTTCGACCCGTGCGAGGACATTCCGCCCGACGTCATCCAGCGGATCGGCTTGGCGTATACCCCGCCGTCGCACGAGGACGGCCTGCGTTGCCACTACGACGCGGGCAACTATCAGATGGCGGTGGAAGCCTTCGTCTGGCGCACCTACGAGGCGACGCTGCCGCCCGATGCCCTCGAGATGGACATCAACGGGCACCGCGCGGCCCAGTACTGGATCATGAAGCCGACCGACTGGAACGACCGCTGGTGGATCACCTGCGGGATCGCGTACCAGACCAGCTACGGCGTCATCCAGCAGACGCTGTTCTACTCGCCGATCTACGCCGCCGACGACGTGGACTGCCTGCAGACCAATCTGCAGCGCGGCCGTGAGCTCAGCAACTACTACAAGTACTAGCCGTTACGGGCACTTGGCCAGCTGATCGGCGGGAATCTCGTTTGGCGGGTCGGTGATGCCATGGGTAGACAGCACCGTCTCGGTCGTCCGCCTGCGTAGCCTTTGTTAGGTGACCGCAGTATCAACCGCCGCTCCGTCGTCACCGCTTCGCTCAAGGATCAAGAACTACGCAGGCCGCGCCGTCAGCAGCCTCCTGAAGCTGCCGCCGCACACCACCGACTACCGGGTGCACCGAGGCCTGCGCACGCCTATGCGTGACGGGGTTGAATTGATCGCCGACCACTACGAGCCGCACACCTCAAATCCGGCGGGCACGCTCCTGGCCCGCGGTCCTTATGGCCGGGGGTGGCCGTTTTCGGTGTTGTTCGCCGATGTTTACGCATCGCGGGGTTACCACGTTGTTGTGCAAAGTGTTCGCGGCACGTTCGGTTCCGGTGGCGAGTTCAGCCCGATGGTCCACGAAATCGCCGACGGCGCCGACACGGCCGCCTGGCTGCGCGACCAGGCTTGGTTTACCGGCTCATTCGCCACTGTCGGAATTTCCTACCTTGGCTTCACCCAGTGGGCCCTGCTGACCGATCCACCGCCGGAGATGAAGGCCGCGGTCATCACCGTCGGCCCGCACGATCTCAGCGCGCCGCGCTGGGGTACCGGTTCGTTCGGGCTCACCGATTTCCTCGGCTGGTCCGACATGATCGCCCACCAGGAAGATCCGGGTCGCATCCGCGCCATCGTCCGTCAGGTTCAGGCGCGACGGGCGGTGGCCCGAGCTACAAGCGTGCTGCCCGTCGGCGAGGCGGGACGGGCGCTGCTCGGCACCGGCGCGCCGTGGTACGAGTCCTGGCTCGAGCATCCCGAGCACGACGACCCGCACTGGGCTCCTCTGCAGCTGCATCAGGCGCTGGAGCGCACACAGATTCCGGTGCTGCTGTTCGGCGGATGGCAGGATCTGTTTCTCGAGCAGACGCTGGCGCAGTACCGACGTCTGCGTGAGCGCGAGGTGCCGGTCGCCGTCACGATCGGACCGTGGAGCCACGCGCAGATGATGACCAAGGCGGCGCCGACGGTCGTCCGAGAATCGTTGGGCTGGTTGGACACTCATTTGGCGGGGTCTCGCAGGGTGAGACGCAAACCGGTGCGGATCCACATCGACGGGCACGGATGGCGGGACCTGAACAACTGGCCGCCCGCGATGCCCGAGCACGTGCTGTATCTACGGCCGGCGGGCCATCTCGGCGCCACCGCGCCAGATCAGGACGCGCCCGCATCGACGTTCACCTACTACCCCGCCGATCCGACGCCCACGGTCGGCGGCCGGCTGTTGTTACCGGACGGCGGCTACCGCAACGACACCCAGCTCGCCCAGCGCGCCGATGTACTGACCTTCACCGGCGCCCCGCTGCCCGCGGACCTCTACGCCGTCGGAACCCCACTCCTTGCGCTCTCGCACTCGTGCGACAACACCTACAACGACCTGTTCGTCCGGATCAGCGAGTTGGATGCGCGGGGCCGTTCCCGCAATGTCAGCGACGGATATCTTTGTGCGACACCGGATTCGCATAACGTTCGCATCGAACTCGACGCGATCGCCCACCGCTTCCCCGCCGGTTCGCGCATCCGGGTGCTGATCGCAGGCGGGTCGCACCCGCGGTTCGCTCGCAATCTCGGCACCGGCGAGCCACTGATCAACGGGCGGCGGCTCGCGGCGGCCACGCACACCGTGCACCTCGGCGATGGCGGCACCTCGAGGCTCGTGCTGCCCGCGGGACCGCGGCCGCCGTCAACCGACTGAGCTGCGCACGCGCTCGGCGATCTCCTGCAGCGCGGCGTCGTCGTGCACCGGGTCCGCCCAGGCCGGTGCGACCGGCAACGGAACCCAGCTCTTGCAGCCCGCATAGTCGGGTGTGCGGGCCAGTCGAACAGGCTCGACTAGCGGGCTCGCTTGTACGACCAGCACGGTGAGCCGGTGCCTGGGCCGGAAGTCGAGCCGGTCGGCCCGAACCGATTCGGCTGTCCAGATGTGCATGGACGCGATCTTGTCAAGAGCCTCGGGCCGGTTGACCTCAACGGCGGCAACGACTTTGGCGCCCGCGCGGATAACCAGGGCGTCTACGGTGCTGTCGGCTGCCGCCGGGTCGAGCAGGTCACGGTGTTCGGGCCGCACCCGCTCGGCGTGACTATGTGCGACGGTCGGAAACAGCAGGAAGCGTGAAGCCGTTACAGCGAAGCGCTTTTCGTGAACGCCGCCCTTGCGCAGCAGCACGGTCTGCCTGCCGTCGAGCAACGCGCGCACCGCCGCGCTCCACTCCTTGAGCGCCGGCTGCGTCAGTGTCGTCGTCATGCAGTGTTTGATGTCGCCGGTTTCGCGGCTCCGGCCTTCAGCCGCGCTACCACTTCCGGCTTCCGCAGCGGAGGCACGGTCTTCGGCGGTTGCCGTCGTGGCGCGAGGCCGGCCAGCAGCCGGGTGGTGACTGCGGTGACTTCGGCGACCGCGGTCTCGAAGGCCTCGATGTTGGCACCCGACGGCCGGGTCATGCCGCTGACCTTACGGACGTACTGGCGCGCGGCGGCCTCGATCTCCTCGGCGGTCGCCGCCGGTTCCAGGCCGCGCAGCTCCGTGATGTTTCGGCACATACCGCCACGATAGGTTGCTCTCATGGCTGACGACATCCTGCTCATCGACACGCAAGACCGGGTGCGCACGCTGACGCTGAACCGGCCACAGTCCCGCAACGCGTTATCGGCCGAGCTCCGCAGGCGTTTCTTCGGCGCGCTGCGCGATGCGGAGGCCGGTGACGACGTCGATGTCGTCATCGTCACCGGCACCGACCCGGTGTTCTGCGCGGGCCTGGACCTCAAGGAGCTGGGCGATTCGTCGCAGCTGCCGGATATCTCGCCGCAGTGGCCGCCGATGACCAAGCCCGTGATCGGCGCCATCAACGGCGCGGCCGTGACGGGCGGGCTCGAGCTCGCGCTGTACTGCGACATCCTGATCGCCTCCGAGCAGGCCCGCTTCGCCGACACCCACGCCCGGGTGGGGCTGCTTCCCACCTGGGGGCTGTCGGTGCGGCTGCCGCAGAAGGCCGGCATCGGCATAGCCCGCCGGATGAGCCTGACGGGTGACTATTTGTCGGCCACCGACGCGCTGCGTGCCGGGCTGGTCACCGAGGTGGTGCCACACGACGAGCTGTTGCCGACGGCGCGGCGGGTCGCGGCATCGATCGTCGGCAACAACCAGCACGCGGTGCGCGCGCTGCTGACGTCCTACCACCGCATCGATGGCGCCCAGACCGACGCCGGACTGTGGATCGAGGCGATGTCGGCGAAGAAGTGGATGAACTCGGCAACGGGCGACGACATCGCCGCCAACCGCGACGCGGTGCTGCAGCGGGGCCGCGCACAGGTGCGCTAGCGGTGGCTCAGGCTTTCGGTCCATGTTTGGTGATGTAGGCGATGTGAAAGGTCACCAGGCCGCCGAGGACGACCAACCATTGCACGGTGCTCACCAGCGGTACCGAATCGATCGGGATGGTATAGGCGAGCAGAACGCGCATCAGCGCGTCCAACGTGAAGCCCATGCCCCACACCGCGGTCAGCATCCGTAGCCAGCTGCGGAAGCGACAGTCATTGTCCCAGCGGGCATCCCACTGTCGATAGCCTTCCTCACCGACCTTCACGGCGACGATCGTTCGAGAAGTGGTGCGGATGAAGGGATGTTGTGTGAACAGCGTGGCCAGCACCCACAGGCCCAACGCCCGAAAATCCAGCTGTCGCGGACCAGGAGCGTGCGGGGATCGCCGGTGACCAGCGACGTCGCCGTTCCCACCACGATCGCCGCGAGCGTGAACAGTGCCAGCATGTCGATGCGGCGCTGACTTATCGCGTGGTAGGCAAGGAACGGCACGGTGAGCACCGCCGGCGCGATCAGCGCCAGCCAAGGGTTCTCCCCCGCGGCGCGCAACGCGGCTCGCTCCTGCTGTGGCGTGCGCTCGGTCGCGATCACGACTACCTCCGTATCGCATGGTCGAGGGGGTCGGCCCGGACGGCGATCTTCGCGAGCGAGGTGTTCGGATAGCCATGTTCAGCGGCCACATCGATCGCGACGTCCACGGCGGGCGGTCCGATAAAGTCCTCGTCCCATGCCTGTCCGGGCTATCGTCTTGCCTGCATTCGCAAGAAACAGCGCTTCGTACCGAGGCAAGTAAATGCCCGCGGGTGCGCTGAACTTTCCTAGGCTGGTTTCATGAACAAAGCGCATGAGGCATGCGGCAGCGACGAATGGCGGCAGGCGATACGAGAGGTCATCCTGCCCTGGGCGTTGGGCGAGACCGATCTCGGTGACAACGTGCTCGAGGTCGGACCCGGATACGGCGCGACGACCGACGTGCTGAGCCAGTCGGTGCCGCGGCTCACCTCGGTCGAGATCGACGACGAGCTCGCGGCCATGCTGGTGGACCGCTTCGCGGATGTGCCGTCCGTCCAGATCGTTCACGGCGACGCCACGTCACTTCAGTACACCGACGACAGCTTCTCCGGCGCGGCGTGCTTCACGATGCTGCACCATGTTCCGACCGCCGAACTGCAGGACCGCCTGTTCGCGGAGGTGGCGCGGGTGCTGCGGCCAGGTGCAGCGCTGGTAGCCAGCGACAGCCTGGGCAGTGACGAGCTGAAGGCGCACCACGACGGCGACACCTATAACCCCGTCGACCCCGCCACGCTGGGCGAGCGGTTGGCGGCGGCGGGCTTCAACGACGTTCAGGTGAAGACCAATGAATACGGCTGGGCTGCGATCGCCCGCGCTCGGTAAGTGCTAGGAGGTGCCAGGCACCAGCCAGTGACCGGAGAACGCACGCCAGCCGACGAACGCCAGCCGCAGCACCATGAATGTGCTCAAGCCTGACCAGATGCCGAGTAGACCCCAGCCGAACACCAGCGAAAGCCAGATCAACGGCAGGAACCCGACCAACGCGCTGATCAGGGTGGCGTTGCGCATGAACTTCGCGTCCCCAGCGCCGAGCAGCACCCCATCCAGCGCGAAAACGATTCCGGCGACCGGTAATTGGGCCACCATGAACCACCACGGCACCCCGATGGCGTCGAGCACCGAGCGGTCGTCGGTGAATACGTTTGGAAACACCGAAGCCCCGACGGCAAAGACCCCGGCCAGCACGCCGGAGGCCAGGGTCGAAAATATCGTCACCCGCCATGCGACCGACTTGGCGTGCGCCAGCTGTCCGGCACCCAGCGCGGCCCCCACCAGGGACTGCGCGGCGATCGCCAGCGAATCAAGCACCAGCGCAAGGAAATTCCACAACTGCAGCACCACCTGGTGGGCGGCAACGGCGGCCGCGCCGAACCGGGCGGCGACGGCGCCCGCCGATACGAAGCAGGCCTGGAACGCCATCGTGCGCAGCACCAGATCGCGACCCATGACGACCTGGGCCCGTAGCACCTCCGGTTGGATCCGCAACGGCACCCGCTCGGCGAGCAGCGAGCGAAGGAAGAGCAGAGCAGCCACCCATTGCCCCACCAGGTTCGCGACGGCCGAGCCGGCGACCTCCAGCCTCGGCATGCCAAGCCAGCCGTACACCAGCAGCGGACACAGGACCGCCGACACCGCGAACCCCGCGACGACATAGCGCAGCGGGCGTCCGGTGTCCTGCACGCCGCGCATCCAGCCGTTGCCCGCCGCCGAGACCAGGATCGCCGGCACGCCCACGATCGCGATGCGGACCCACGGCAACGCTGTTGCCGCGATGTCGCCACCGGCGGCCAACACCGAGACCAACGGCACCGCGGCGGCCTCGACCACGACGACGATCAGCGTGCCCAGGCCCATAGCAAGCCAGGTGGCCTGCACTCCTTCTCCGACGGCCGACGTGCGGTTGCCCGCCCCGAAGAACCTCGCTGAGCGAGCGGTGGTGCCGTAGGACAGGAAGGTCATCTGCGAGCTGAGCGTGCTCAGAATGAGCCCGCCGATGGCCAGCCCGGCAAGCGGCAGTGCGCCCAACCGTCCGACGACTGCGATGTCGAAGAGCAGGTAGATCGGTTCGGCGGCCAGCACTCCGAGCGCGGGGAAGGCCAACGCGGCGATGCGCCTACCGGTGGCCGGGGCGACGGGCAAGCCATCCGGCTCCGGCTCAGCCAAGAGCGGTATACAGCGCCTGCACGACGTCGTCAGCGGATCCGGTCGCGGAGTAACCGGCGGCCAGGCGGTGCCCGCCGCCGCCGAACGCGCTGGCGACCGTTGCAAGGTCATAGGACTTCGCACGCATCGACACCGACCAGTGCGCGGGTTCGATCTCCTTGAATACGGCCGCCACCTCCGCCTGCTGTGTGGTGCGCACGATGTCGACGATGCTTTCGACTTCCTCAGGACGCGCGTTGGTCCATTCCTGGTGTGCGACAACGGCATAGACCAGCCCACGACCACCGGCGGCGGCGGGCAGAAGCTGCGCCGACGACAGCACACGCGACAACATCGGCAGCCACGCGAACGGGTGGGTGTCGAGCAGGGCGCGGCTGATCGAGGCGTTGTCCACTCCGAGCTCCAGCAGCCGGGCTGCCAGTCGATGCGCGCGGGCGCTGGCCCACCGGAACGACCCGGTGTCGGTGGTCAGCCCCGCATACAGGCAGTGCGCGACGCCGACGTCGATGGGCTTGCCCCACGCGTCGAGCAGCTCGGCGACCAGCATGGTGGTGGAGTCGGCCGACGGATCGACGTAGTTGGCGGTGCCGAATAGAAGGTTTGAGGCGTGGTGGTCGATCACCAGCACCTCACGGCCGGGCGCGGCGAGCACACTCAGTGCACCGAGCCGGTTGACGCTCGGAATGTCGACGGTGACGACCAGATCGGGGTCGCGGCGCATTCTGTCCGGACCAACCAGCAGATGGCCACCCGGCAGCGACTGAAGGGACTCCGGCAGCTCGGCCGGTGCGGCGAAGCTCACCTCGACCGCCTTGCCTGCGTGGTCGAGCACCAGCGCGAGCGCCAGACCTGCGCCGATTGTGTCCGCGTCGGGATATACGTGGCAGACGACGCTGACGGTGGCGGCCGCGTCCAGCAGGTCGGCGGCCTGTCGCGCGTCAACGCGCTCGCCCACCACGGGGGCGTCAGTCGTCGAGTCTGTCGCGGTCACCGGTTCCTTCAGCGTCTAGCGTGTCGTCCAGTTCCCCGCCGGCGCCCTCCACCCCAGTCACACGGTACGGGTCCGCGTCCCCCGCTGGCTTCGCACCCTGCCGAACTCTCGCCAAATCCTCATCAGCGGCGCGAGCCCGAGCCAGCAGCTCCTCCATGTGGGCCGCGGTGTCGGGGACCTTGTCCAGGACAAATGACAGCGTTGGCGTGAACCGCACACCCGTGCCGGCGCCGACCTTGGTCCGCAGGGTTCCCTTCGCGCGTTCCAGCGCAGCTGCCGCGCCGGCGTAGTCGGGTTCATCCTGCAAGGTCTCACCACGCACCGTGTAATACACCGTCGCGTCGTGCAGATCGCCCGTCACCTTCGTGTCCGTGATGGTCACGAAGGCCAACGGGGGATCCTTGATCTCGAACTCGATCGCGGAGGCGACGATGGTTCCGATGCGCTTGGAGAGCCGGCGCGCCCGGCCCACATCAGGCATGTCGCTCTTCGCGCGAGCGATCATCGACCATCTAGGCGCGCTCCTTTTCCACCAACTCGTAGGTCTCGATCACGTCGCCCTCCTTGATGTCGGAGTAGCTCAGCGTCAGACCGCACTCGTAGCCGTCGCGCACCTCGGTGACGTCGTCCTTCTCTCGGCGCAGCGACTGCACCGTGACGTTCTCCGTGACCACCACGTTGTCGCGCAGCAGCCTCGCCTTGGAATTACGCCGGATGGTGCCCGACGTGACGAGGCAACCCGCGATGTTGCCGACCTTCGACGACCGGAAGATGGCGCGGATCTCGGCGCGGCCGAGTTCCCGCTCCTCGTAGACCGGCTTGAGCATGCCCTTCAGCGCGCTCTCGATCTCGTCGATGGCCTGGTAGATCACCGAGTAGTAGCGGATCTCCACGCCCTCGCGGTTGGCCAGCTCGGTGGCCTTGCCCTCGGCGCGGACGTTGAACCCGATGATGATCGCGTCCGAAGCCGACGCCAGGTTCACGTTGGTCTCGGTGACGCCACCGACACCGCGATCGATGACGCGCAGCTCCACCTCGTCGTCGACCTGGATGTTCAGCAGGGCTTCCTCCAGCGCCTCGACCGTGCCGGCGTTGTCGCCCTTGAGGATCAGGTTCAGCTGGCTGGTTTCCTTGAGCGCCGAATCCAGATCTTCGAGGCTGATCCGCTTGCGGGTACGGGCGGCCAACGCGTTGCGCTTGCGCGCGCTGCGCCGGTCGGCGATCTGGCGGGCGATGCGGTCCTCGTCGACGACGAG
>Ga0207665_10000594_pt1 | contig 24308 bp, 17 predicted proteins | sample LARL112metaG_FD_184351 | JGI IMG/M metagenome (GOLD analysis project Ga0207665, IMG submission 184351) | Corn, switchgrass and miscanthus rhizosphere microbial communities from Kellogg Biological Station, Michigan, USA - LAR L11-2 metaG... | ecosystem: Host-associated > Plants > Roots >... | reverse complement strand
CCGTTGGGGAACTTCGGCGTGCCGGGATAGGGCGCCGGGTTGGCAACACCCATGAAGACACGTCCGCTGCTGTCGACCGACGGTGGGTACCAGAGGCCGCCGCCGGAGTTGACCTCCGGGTGGCCGAAGAGCTTGTAGCCGCCCTTGATCGTGTTGAACTTCCAGATCGTCTTGCCGCTCTTGGCGTTCAGCGAGTAGACGATCCCGAGGGCGCCCGGGTGGTAGAAGTTCGTCGCGCTGCCCGGGATGGTCGAGATGAGCACCTTGTTGTCGTACAGCTGGGGCGCCATGTCGATGCCCTCGTTCTTGTTGTCGGTCAGCTTGTGCTTCCAGAGCTGCTTGCCCGTCTTCGGGTCGAGCGCGAAGGCCGAGGCCTCGCTCGCGCCGAAGAGCATCCCGTAGCCGAGTGCCAGACCGTTCGGCCCGCCGCTCGGGGTCGGCGACTTGAACAGGTGCTTCCACAGCACCGCGCCGGTCTGCTGGTTCAGCGCATAGACGTCGGAGTCAGGGTCCTGGATGTAGACGACGCCGTTCAGGACGATCGGGTTCGAGGCATACGCGCCGAACGCGCCGACGTACGGGAGCTTGAACCTCCAGGCAGGCTTCAGGTTCGCGACGGTGGTCGCGTTGATGTCGGTGTTCGCGGTGGCCCGCGTGTTCGAGAGGTCGTAGTTGTGAGCGGGCCAGCCGTCGGTGTTGGCGGCCCATTCGGGCGGCGCCACGCCCAGCATGGCGTGGCTCGGCGCGGCCGTCGTGGTGCCGCTGCCGCTCGACGAGCTGCTGCCGCAGCCCGCGAGGGCAACGGCCAGCGTGAGGAGAGCCGCGGCGATCGCCGCTCTACCCACCCAGCGGGTTCGGATCTTGTTCGGCTTAGTAGCCACTTCCGCCTCCTGAGTTCGTGGGTTGGCTCGCGACCTGGTCGCCGGCGGGCGAGAGCGCGTACCAACTGCCGCCGAACGCGTTCAGACCCTGGCCGTTGGTGTCGCCGGGGCTGCTGTCGCCTTTGAAGAGGTAGAGCGGGTGCCCGTTGTAGGTCACCTGCTTTGCGCCGCCTGACCGGCTGGTCGTCGAGACGAGCGAAGCGTTTGCGCCGCTGCCGATCGTGGGCTTTGCCGTCGCTCGCACCGGCGGCCAGTTGACGGCGCACGACCCGCTGCACTCGCTCATCGTTCCCGAGTCGCGGGTGAACAGGTAGACCGTGCGGCCCTGCGAGTTGACGAGGATGTTGCCGAGGCTCTCGTTGGACACCCCGACCGTCGCGGTCGCTCCGCCCGCGGTCTTCGGCGGGCCGGACGAAGCGTTCGACTTGCCCCCGCCGCCGCAGCCGGCGACCGCCAGCGCGGCCAGGACGAGCAAGGCTCCGCCGGCGAGGCTGATGGATCGCTTGGCTCTCATCGAGATACCGCTCCTTTCGAATCCGTTCGTTCGTGTGGAGATCAGCGTCGTCGTCGAGCCACGAGCAGGCATCGGCGGTACCGGTCGTTGCGCGGTGCCGCTGACCGCCGTCCTGGAATTCCTGCTGGCAGGTAGTCGAGCTGGACGGTGGCCGCGAAGACGCGACCGCGCCGAGGCGCGAACGTTGGGGCACCCTGCAACGACCAGGAAAGGAAGCAGCGTGATCGAGCAGACGAACGTCCTCTACACCGCCGAGGCGACAGCCACCGGCGGCCGCGAAGGCCACGCACGCACCAGCGACGGCCGGCTCGACGTCGATCTCGACGTTCCAAGGGAGATGGGCGGCAAGGGCGGCGCGGGCACGAACCCCGAGCAGCTGTTCGCGGTCGGGTATGCAGCCTGCTTCCAGTCAGCATTGCTGCGGTTCGCCGCGGGCCTCGGGCTCGACCTCACCGACGCCCGCCTTACGGCACGGGTAGGCATCGGGTTGGTTCCGAGCGGCGGCTTCGGCCTCGTCGCGGCCCTCGACCTCGACGCCCCACAGCTGAGCCGCGCAATGGCAGTCGACCTGATGAGCCGGGCGCACGGGGCCTGTCCCTACTCACGGGCGACCCGCGGCAACATCGAGGTCACGCTGACCGTCGGCGGCGCGACGATCGAGCAACGGGCCGCGTGATGTCTAGCGAGTGCCGTTCTCGAGCGGCAGCTCGACGATCAGGCTCGTGCCGAGTGTGCGACCGCTCTCGAGGTCGAGCGTGCCGCCGAGCGCCTCGACGCGATCCTTGAGGCCGAGCAAGCCCGAGCCGCAGCCGGGATCTGCTCCGCCGACACCGTCGTCGCGGACGGTGACGCGAAGGACGGGTTCGCGCACCTCCAGCTCGACCTCCACCTTCGAGGCGTGCGAATGCTTGGCCGCGTTCGTCAGCGCCTCGGAGACGACGTAGTACGCCGCGACCTCGACCGATTCGGCCAGCCTGCCGTCGTCGCGCACGTCGAGCTCGACGGGAATCGGCGACCGGTGGGCGAGTGTCTTCACCGCGGGCCCGAGCCCGCCCTCGGCGAGGATCGCCGGATGGAGTCCGCGCGCGATCTCCCGTAGGCCGTCGAGGACAGTCGTGAGTCCCTCGGCGATGTGGGACAGATCCTCACGATGCGCGCGCATCTCCTTCGGCGTGTTCGCCTGCGCCGCCCGTACCTCGAGCGCCAGCGAGACGAGCTGTTGCTGCGCGCCGTCGTGCAGGTCACGCTCGATGCGCCGCCGGGTCGCGTCCGCGGTGGCGACGATCCGGGCGCGGGAGGCGTCGAGCTCGGCACGGCTGTCGGCATTCGCGATCGCAGTCGCGACGATCTGCGTGAATTCGCCCAGGCGCCGTTCGGTGTCGGGCGGTAGCGGCTCGTCGCCGTCCGAGTAGACGACCAGAACACCCCAGAGGCGGCCCTCGACCCAGATCGGCGCGCCCATCGCCGAGCGCCAGCCTATCTCCCGCATGGCCGCCGCGGCCTCGCCTGGCAGGCCTTCGAAGTCGTCGATGCGGGCGGGTCGGCGGGTCTCGAGGACCAGCCCGGAAACGCTGCCGTCGAGCGGGAAACGCCGCCCGGTGACCGGGTAGTCGTGATTCCTCGCCCAGCCGCCCAGCGCGGTGAACGTCCCGTCTGCTTCGAACCGCGTCACCCCCGCGGCGTCGCTCCCGACCAGCGGAGCTACCTCGGCACTCACGGCTTCGAAGACCTCGCCGGGTGGCGCACCCTTCGCGGTCAGTGTGGCGACTCGCCGAAGCGCAGCTTGCTCGTCTGCAAGCCGAGCCAGCTCCTGATGGGCCTCGGTGTTCGCAATCGCAGTCGCCACGAGGTCAGTGAACTCGGCCAGTCGCCGCTCCGTGTCGGAGGGCAGGGCCACCTCGTCCTTCGAGATGACGGCCAGGGTTCCCCAGAGTCGGCCGTCGACCCTGATCGGCGCGCCAACGGACGAGCGCCAGCCCATCTCGTGGGCGGCATTGCCCGCATCACCCATCGCATCGGCGTGGTACTCGACCCGACCGGGGCCGCCCGTCTCGAAGATCAGGCCCGAAACGGTGCCTTCGACCTCGTAGCGCCGCCCGACGTATCGGTAGCCACCCTCGGTGGTCCAACCGCTCAGCGCCGTCACCGTCCCGTCTTCCTCGTACCGCGTGAGCGCCGAGGCGTCCGCAGGGAGCAAGGCTGCGACCTCTGCGCTGACCGCTTCGAACACTTCTTCGGGACGTGCGCCTGCCGCCACCAGAGTGGCAACGCGCCGCAACGCTGCCTGCTCCTCGACGAGCCGGGTGAGCTCGTCGTGGGCGTCGCTGTTGGCGATCGCCGTCGCCACCAGTCCGGTGAACTCCGCGAGCCCGTCCTCGAGGCCGTCCGGCAACGGTGTCTCGAGCGACGACGTCACGATCACCCCCCAGACCCGGCCGTCGACGATGATCGGGGCTCCCGCCACCCGGCTGAAGCCCCCCTCGCGAGCTTCGGCCGCCAGGGTCCCCGGAAGACCGGCGTAATCCTCGACTCGCTGCGGCCGGGCCGTGCGCAGGATCTCTCGGACAACCGACGGACCGTCGAGGGGCCAGGAGGATCCCCGGTGAAAGGAATCCGGATGGGAGCCGACGACCGCTACCACCGTCATCACTGTGCCGTCGTCGGCATAACGACACACCGCGACGTTCGGGAGCTCGAGGACCTGGGCGACCTCTTTGGCCACCGCGTCGAACACCTCGGCCGAGGGCGCACCGCCTGCCACGAGCGTCGCCACGCGCCGTAGGGCGGCCTGCTCTTCGGCAAGCCGTCCCGGCTCGCCGCGGCGCTTCGCGTGGGGTTCCGCGAGCCGGGCGAACGCGCCCATCGGCTCAAGGTACCCCATAATCGGGGCCGTGAGCGCAGGCGGGACACGGGTCGTGCTGGCCGACGACGACGTTCTCCTTCGCGAAGGGCTGGCGGGCCTCCTGGAACGCTCGGGCTTCGAGGTCGTCGGGCAGTCCGGCACGCCATCGGAGCTCATCGATGCCGTCCGCGAGCTCCGGCCCGACCTCGCAATCGTCGACATTCGGATGCCGCCGACACACACTGCGGAAGGTCTCGACGCAGCCGCCGTGATTCGCGAAGAGCTCCCCGACACGGCGATCGTCGTCCTGACGGCGCACGTCCAGGTGGACCGAGCAACCGAGCTCCTGTCGGGCGGCGAACGGGTCGGGTACCTGCTCAAGAGCCGAGTCACGGACGTGGACGAGTTCGTCAGGACCCTCGAGAGGATCGTGAAAGGCGGGTCCGTCGTCGATCCCGCGCTCGTCCAGGAGCTCGTCGCCGCCCGCCGGGTCGAAGACCCGCTCGAGTCGCTCTCTCCGCGTGAGCTGGAGGTCCTCGCGCTGATGGCCGAAGGGCGGTCGAACGCCGGCATCGCCCATCAGCTGTGGATCACCGAGGGCACGGTCGAGAAGCACGTGCGCAGCATCCTCATGAAGCTGCGCCTGCCGGTGAGCGAGGACGACCAGCGCCGCGTTCTCGCCGTGATCACGTACCTGGACGCCCGCTAGCCTCACCGCGGACGCTTCTCGACGAGCGAGCGAACCGCGTCGGCCGACAGCTCGGCCTTCGGCAGAAAGCCGTCCGCTCCGCTTTCGGCGACCAGCTCCGAGACGTCCGCCTCGGCATGCGTCGAGATGAGGATCACCGCCGGGCCGCCGTTCGGCTCATGCAAACGAGCCGCGAGCCCGAGACCACTTTCGTCGCCGAGGAAGATGTCGACCAGGATCACGTCGGGACGCAGCGTCTTCGCGCAACGCAACGCGTCGGCGGTCGTTCTTGCAACGCCCACGATCGAGAGACCGTCCTGCTCGAGAAACGTGCGCGCGGCGGAGATGAACGACCCGTTGTCGTCGACGATCAGGCAGCGCATCGGCATCCGATGAGCATCGCAGCCCCACGCGTGGAGCGCATTCCGGCTACCCGGAATCCGAAGAGAGTAGCCCGGCGCTTGCGCCAGGGCCCCACGGTGTATGGAGCTAGCCGGACTCGAACCGGCGACCTCCTGGGTGCGATCCAGGCGCTCTCCCAGCTGAGCTATAGCCCCGCGCCGAACAGTGTAGCGCCGGCTCTAGGAGGCTTTGGCAGCCGCGGTGACGGGCTCCGCTGGGAGCTCGAACGACGCCGTCGTGCCGAGGCCCGGCTCGGACTCGACCCAGATCCGCCCACCCATCGAGCGGACGAGTTCCCTACAGATGTAGAGCCCGAGCCCCGTGCCGCCGATTCCACGTCGCTGGTCAGGATCGAGGCGGTAGAACTTCTCGAAGATCCGCTCCTGCTCGCCGAGGGGGATCCCCAGGCCCTCGTCTCGGACGGTGAAGCGCAGCCACTCCCCGACGCTCGCGACCGTCACGTCGATGCGACCTCCAGACGGCGAGTACTTGATCGCGTTGTCGACGAGGTTGAGGAGCACCTGCCGCGTGCGCTCCTCGTCGCCGTGCACCTCCGGCAGAACGGCGGGCAGCGTTACGTCGATTGTCGTCTCCGTCCCCGCCCGCGCACGCCCGGCGGCTACGACGTCGCGAACGAGCCCCTCAGGGTCGAATGAATCGGCGACGACGCTGAGCGAGCCGCTGTCCAGCTGCCCGGCGATCAGGATCTCCTCGACGAGCCGCGCCAGCCGGTTCGACTGCTCGGCGATCATCGCGAGCAGGTCGTCCTGGGTCTGGGCGGGCAGGTCGTGCTCGCGCAGCGTCAGCGCCGCACCGTGCAGTGAGGCGAGCGGCGTCCTCAGCTCGTGGGAGATGGTCGCGACGAACTGCGAGCGCAGGTTCTCGAGCCGGCGCTCGTGCGTCGCGTCGCGGAAGGCGTAGACCGTGTCCTCGTCGAGCGCCACGGCGACCATCGAAAGCCAGAGCTCTCTGCCGGCGAGGTCGACCGGCACTGTCTCCTCGGTCGTCGTCCCGTCACCTTCGCCGGGGCGGTTCGCGACCGGTACGAACGACACGATCGTCGCCCAACCCGGGATCGCCTCTTCGGCGGGGCGGTTGACGACATCTGCCGCCCGTAGCCCGATGATCGTCTCTGCGGCGCGATTCCAGACCCGCACGACGCCGTCGCTGTCGACCACGATCACGCCGTCGCCCAGATGCGCGAGCACGCGCTCGGCTTGGTCACGTTGCTGCCTCGAGAGGCGGCTGCGGGCGATCGCCGGCGCGACAGCGTAGACGATCAGGAGCAGCGCAGCGATCACGCCGAGCCCGACGAGACCAGCCAGCCAGCGAGCGCGGGTGGCGGCCGCCGAGATCTCGGAACGCGGCTCCAGTGCTACTAGTTCCGCGCGCGGGACATGCGCAGGGACACGCACGGCGACGACCCGGTACGAGGAGAGGTCAGACGCCCTTCCGAACTCGGGCCAAGAAGGAATCGGAATCGCGCCCGCTCCGGTGAGGATGCGGTCGCTGCTGACGACGAAGCCGACACGATCCCCCGTACCCGCGCGCGGCGTCAGGCGGCGCACGAGACGCTGGTCGAGCGGTCCGACCAGCACGTGACCGGCCAGGTTGCCTCGCACTTTGACGTCGGCCCGTCCCAACGCTGCCAAAGGCGGGATCGCGCCCGGTAGAAGGACTACGCCTTTTCCGGCGTAGGTGCGCTCGAGCCGGCGCATGGCGCCGCGATCGTTTTGAGCGAAGGCGCGCTGGACGCGCCGGTTACTTGCGACCCGGATCGCGGTCGCCTGCGCCGCTTTTGCGGCCGGCTGGTAGCGGTCGGCGGCGGTGTTGAGCGCATGTACGAGCCGCTGGTCGGCATTGCTTCGCTCCCGCTTGCCGGCGACAGCGCCGAATGCCCAGACCGCGACGGCGAGCGGGAGCGCCAGCAACAGCAATCCCGTAACGAGTCGCAGGCGTCCGCTGGTGACTCGCCCTATTTCTTTCCTCCCGGGCCGTGCCCGTGGTCGCCGTGATCGTGGTCGTCGCCCCGGTGCTTGCCATTGTCGTGCGCGGCGGGAGGCGGCGGGGCGGCGGGGGCCGCGGGCGTGGTTGCGGGCCCAGCGGGGGGCGTGTCGTGCTTGCCGTGCGACTTCTCGTGCTTGGGCGTGGGTGCAGCCGCCGGTGCTCCGGTGGACAGCTCGTGCTTGCGATGCCACCCGACCGCCTTGCCCCTCGGTGCAGCGGCTGACGACACTGACGCCGTGGTCGCAACGGCCGGAGGCGGAGCGGGAGCCGAGGCTACCGTCTGAACCGGCGCTGAGTGCTTCGGCCTGCCCGCGGGGTGCTGCCGGTTGGCCCGATGCGGCCTCTGGACGGCGCGCGGCTTCGACTGCATGGCTGCCGGAGCCGACGCGGGCGGCAGGAAGATAGCTCGAGCGACTACTGGCGTTGCGACCGCCCGGTGAGGCGCGGCCACAGTCTTCGGCGCATGATGGGGCTCGGCCACGGCGACGACCTTCCCGGCGGCGCTTCCGATCGCCGGGAGCAGCGGAGCCGGCTGAATCCCGGCGCCCGGAAGGAAGAACGCAGACAGCCAGACCGCCCCGGCCGCTGCGACGACGACCAGTGCGGTTCGGGAGACGTGGGCGAAGGGCAGCTTCATGTCGGAATAACCAGGTCACGGGCCGCGCCGGTAGCGCGCAGCGCCGTCCACAAAATGTATCGCGCCGGACGCCGGTTCTCCAGGCCTGACAACGGGTAATCCCTCCCCCAGGTGGGTCAAATTTCGTCGGTCGCACCGGTCGCGCCGCCGCGACGCGGTACACACCGGCAATCGGCAGCTGCCGCGGAATGCTTTAGCCGACCAAGCGGCACCGCACGCAGCGGCCTCAGATGTGCCCGAGCAGGCCCGGCTAGTTCGCGGTCGAGACCACGCGCTTCGGGCCGAGCGGCGGGCTCTCGCGGCCGGCCCGATCCTCGATGGCCGTCATCCCGGGCAGGAACAGCGCCGCCAGCGTTATCGCGGCGCCGACGAGGCCGGCCCCGACCAGCGTCGCGCGCACGCCGAGCGCCGCGGCGACGGGCGCCGTCAGCGCGAACGAGATTGGGAGCAGGCCGATCGAGATCAGCCAGTCCAGGCTCGAGACGCGGCCGAGCATCGAGCTCGGGACGTGGCGCTGCTTGATCGTCGCCCAGACGATCGTTCCCGCGGTCTCGAGCGCGTTGAAGACGAGGCACGCCAGCATCAGCTGCCACGCCGCCGTTGCGAGCCCGTAGCCGGCCACTGCGAGCGTCGCCAGCGTCCAGGTCGCGTACATCACGCTGACATCGCGGCGCGGGTGGCCGCGCTGGCCCATCAGCACCGCCGCGCCGATCGCGCCGACGCCGCCCGCCGCGAAGACGAGGCCGAGGTCGCGGGCCGAGGCGTGCAGCTCGTTCTTGACCATGTACGGCAGCAGCACCTCGCTCGGCCCGAGGAAGACGAGGTAGGCCGCGGCCGCCGCGCCGAGCGTCCCCCAGAGCCAGACGCGACGGCGGATGAAAACGAACCCCTCGCGTAGCGCCGCGCCGTGAGAGCCGTGCTCTTTGCCTACGGCCGGCCGCGAGCGCATCGCGAGCACGGCGAGCGCCGAGGCCGCAAATGACGCCGCGTCAACGGTGAACGCGAGGCCCGCGCCCGCCGCGACGAGCCAGCCGCCGAGCAGCGGGCCGACGAGGCGCAGCGCAATCGGCCGAACGAACTGGTCCAGCGAGTTCGCCGCGGCGAGGTCGTCGGGCGGCAGCAGGTCGGGCACGATCGCCTCGAAGGCCGGCGTGAAGAAGGCCGTCCCGCAGCCGTAGAGCGCGACGAGCGCGACGAGCTGCCACAGCTGCAGCGCGTGCGCGAAGACGAGTACCGCCAGGCAGGTGACGGCCGCGGCGCGCACCACATCGGCCCACAACATCAGCAGCCGCCGGTCGTGCCGGTCGCTGAGAACGCCGCCGAGCAGCAGGAACGCCACGGTCGGAACCGTCATCCCGATGCCGACGATCGAGAGCGCAGCCGGCGTGTTCCAGAGCACGTACGCCTCCCAGGCGATCGTGATCAGGAAGATGCCGTCGCCGACCAGCGAGACCGCCATCCCGCTCCAGAGGACGCGAAAGTCGCGGTGGCGAAGAGGCGCGAGCAGGCGCGCGCGCTCGAAGCCGCCGGGGCGGTCGAGAGCCTCGTGACTATGCTGCATTGCTCGTCGCGTCGAGGTCGGCGTCGGACCATTCCGGCCGGCCTGCGAGGTACGCGGCGAGATCCGAGCTCGGCATCGGGCGCGCGAACAGGAAGCCCTGGCCGATCTCGCAGCCGAGGTCGTGTAGCGATTGCTCCTGCTCGGGAAGCTCGATTCCCTCGGCGACGACGTCGAGCTCGAGGCTCGCGCCGAGCGCGATGATCGCCGACTGCAGGGCCACGTTCTCCCCTGCGCCGACGAACGACCGGTCCATCTTGAGGATGTCGACCGGGAAGCGGCTCAGGTAGCTCAGCGACGAGTAGCCGGTCCCGAAGTCGTCCATCGCGAGCCGCACGCCGAGCGCCTTCAGGTCGTCGAGGCGCTGGACCGCGAAGTCGGTGTCGGACATCATCACCGACTCGGTGATCTCGAGCACGAGCGACTCCGGCGGGAGGCCGCTCGTCTCGAGAGCGCAGCGCACGTCGGAGACGATCGAGTCCGACTGCAGCTGGCGAACCGAGAGGTTGACGCTGATCGTGAGCGGCTGGTCGCGCTCGAAGCGCGTCTGGATCTCGACGCCCTCCCGGCACGCCTCGTTCAGGACCCACCGGCCCATCGCGACGATCAGACCCGTCTCCTCGGCCAGCGGGATGAACTGGTTGGGCGGGATCGTCCCGCGGGTCGGGTGCTGCCAGCGCAGCAGCGCCTCGACGCCGACGATCTCGTGGCCCTCGAGGCGTACCACCGGCTGGTAGTGCAGCTCGAGCTGGTCGGCCTCGATCGACTGCTGCAGCTCGGCGCGAAGCTCGAGCCGCTCGACGACGCGCTCGTGCATCGCGGGCTCGAACACGCGGTAGCTGCCCTTGCTGTCGCGCTTGGCCATGTACATCGCGACGTCCGCATTGCGTAGCAGCTCGGCGGCCTCGGGCACCGCGTCCTGCCGGTCGACCAGGCAGATGCCGACGCTCGCGCGTGGGAAGACCTGCTTGCCGTCGATCTCGTAGGCGAGCTCGAGCGCATGGAGGATCCGCGCTGCCGCGTCGGCGGCCATGGCCGAGTCGTTGACGCCCTCGAGCAGGACCGCGAACTCGTCGCCGCCGAAGCGCGCCACGGTGTCGGTCGGGCGCACCGCGATCCGCAGGCGGCGCGCCACCTCCTGCAGCACCGAGTCGCCCGCGGCATGACCGAGGCTGTCGTTGACGGTCTTGAAGTCGTCGAGGTCGATGAAGACGACGGCGATGTCCGGGAAGCCGCGTTGCGAGCGCATCAAGGCGTGCTCGACGCGATCGGAAAACAGGGCGCGATTCGCGAGCCCGGTGACCGGGTCGTGGAAGGCCTGGTGAGCGAGCTGGTCCTCGAACTCCTTGCGCTCGCTGACGTCGCGGCTGTTCAGCACGATGCCGCGGACGTGCTCGTCGTGGAGCAGGTCGGTGTGCTGCACCTCGAACCGGAGCCTGGTGCCGTTCTTGTGGGTCAACGCGCACTCGAGCGTGTGTGCCTCGCTGCTGCCGCTTCCGTCACCCGCGATCAGACTCCTCAGGCGCGGCCGGTCGGCCTCGCTCAGCAGCCAGTCGAACTGCGTGCCCTCGATCTCCTCGGCGCCATAGCCGAGCACGCGCTCGACGGACGGGCTCTGGTACGTGACGAGGCCGTGCGCGTCGAGGACGGTGATCAGGTCGCTCGAGTGCGCAACGAGCGAGCGGAACCGGGCCTCGCTCTGGCGTCGGTGAAGGTCGGCCGCGAGCGACGCCCCCTCGACCGCGAGCGAAACCTGCAGGCCCAGCGCCTCGAACGAGTTCGCGACCTCCTCGGAGACCTCGTCGTGAGAGTTGGCGACCAGCAGGCCGCGGACCTCGGAGCGGATCGAGAGCGGCGTGATCAACACGGTGTGCCCGCCCTCGAAACGGAGCTCGCTGCGAGCCTCGCGCGGGAGCTCGAAGTACGGGATCCGCAGCTGGCCCGCGTTCCCCTGAAGCCAGTCGAAGGTCGGCTGGGTCAGCGCCCAGTCGCAGTCCTGGGACGACGCGGCGACAACCGGCCCGGAGTCCCTCAGCAACGCCAGGTGGACGCAGGGGTCCTCGCCCAGCAACTGGCGCACGCCGGCGATCGCGGCCTCGTAGATCTGCTCGTAGCCGGCAGCGCCGACGAGCTTCGTGCCGGCTCCCCGGAGTGCGCGCTCGCGCGAGACGATCCGCTCTTCCTGCCGAACCAGGCCGGCCATCCTGATCACGACGAGGAGGAAGAGGACGGCGGAGGCGACGATCAGGACCAGCACGTCGGGGTTCCCGAGCGACTGGAAGAACCGGATCGAGGGGGCGATCAGGCACGCCGCACCGAGCAGGGAGAGCCGGAGCGAGGTCAGTCGTGGACGCGAGTCGCCGGCGGGCTCCTCGAGCACCCGCATCGACGGGTGGAGAGCGGCCGCTCCCCAGAGGACGTAGTAGAGGATCCAGCCGAGGTCGTAAATGAGTTGGTGGTCGTAGGTGTTCTGCAGGAGCGCGAGGTTGTACGCCGAGTCGGTCGCGAGCAGGCAGACGATCGAACCTGCCAGCAGGAAGAAGGCCGGCGCACGCTTGCCTGCGTCGACCGCGAGGCGGATCGCCACGGCGAGCAGCAGCACGTCGCCGAGCGGGTAGGCGATCGAGACGCTCTTCGCAAGCCAGGAGAGGCCGGAAAGGTGGATGTTCGGGGCGATCAGGAACACCCACGAGAGCAGGCCGATGCCGATCGTCAGGATCAAGGCGTCGACCAACGCCGCCGGATCGCGCCGGGGATTGCGCCGCCTGACCAGCAGCAGGAGCCCTCCCATCAACGCGGGGTACACGAGCAGGTAGAGGGCGTCGCCGGCCGACGGGAAGCCGACGTCGGCGCCGAAGACCTTCGGGTAGCTGTAGGTGTAGAGATCGCCGGCGAAGAAGAGGAACTGGCCGAGGACGAACAGCCACCAGGCGGCCTGAGCCTGGGGCCGGTGCATCCGAATGCCGACGACGATGGCGACGACGCCGGAGAGCCCGAGCGCGTTGATCAGCGGCCCGTTGCCCTTGAACGGCGGCACGAACAGGTAGAGCGCGGTGAGCAGACTCGCTCCGCCGACGTACCACGCCCACGCGTTCGCGCGGCCGACGCGGAGTTGCGCGCCCATCAGGCGGCCCTCACCTTCGCCCGGGCCGGCTGCAGGTCGAAGCTGTTCGCGAGCCGCCCGAGCACGTCCACGAGCTGCTCGATTTCCGCGTTGGTGTTCGCGGCAGTGACCTGGATGCGGAAGCCAACCTCGTCACGCGGGACGAGCGGGTAGGCGGCCAGCGTGACGTAAATGCCGTTCTCGAAGAGGAAGCGCCCGGCGGCGTCGATGTCTTCGTGGCGCGCAAGCGGGACCTCGATGATCGGGAAGCCCGAGCGGTTCGGCGTGTGCGCCCCAAGGCGGTCGAGGCAGTCGAGCACCGTCGCGGTCTTCCGCCAGAGGTCGGCGCGGATGGCGTCGCCGCGAGCCTCGTTGACCTCGAGCCCGGCGATCGTGGTCGCGAGCGAGGCGATAGGTGAAGGGCCGGAATAGAGGTACGGCGGCGCGGCGGTCTTGAGCAGGCGCTTCAGCTCCGGCGGGCAGGCGAGGAACGCGGCGAGCGAGGAGTACGACTTGGACAGGCCCGCGACGAAGACGACGTGGTCGTAGCTCTCGTCGAAGTAGCGGACGATCCCGTTGCCGCGCTTCCCGTACGGGCTCGTTTCGTCGGCGGCCCGCTCGCCGATCACGCCGAAGCCGTGTGCGTCGTCGACGTAGAGGAGCGCGTCGTGCTCTCGAGCCACACGGGCGAAGGCCGACACGTCCGCGGCGTTGCCGGTCATGCTGTTCACGCCGTCGATGCAGATCAGCCGCGGCGCCGTGCTCGCTTCGCGCAGCAGCCGCTTCAGGTCGTCAACGTCCTCGAAGGCGAAGCGTTTCACGGTCGCCCCGCGCACCTTCGCCAGCTCGCAGCCGTCGTAGATCGTCTTGTGCGCGCGGTTCTCGAGGAAGATGGTTCCGCTGCCCGCGAGCACCGGGATCACGGACATGTGGATCAGCGTGATCGTGGGCAGAACGAGCGTGTCTTCGGCGCCGAGCAGCTCCGTGAGCCGCTCCTCGATCTCCTCGTAGAGCACAGGGCTGCCGAGGAGCCGCGACCAGCTCGGGTGCGTTCCCCAGCGCTCGAGGTACTCCGGAACGGCGGCGACGATCTCGCGGTCGAGGTCGAAGCCGAGGTAGTTGCAGGAAGCGAAGTCCGCGAGCCACGCGTCGCCGATGCGGATCATCCGCCCGTCGATCTCGTCGACGACGGCGTCCGTCATCGGGTTCGAGCGCGACAGCTCGGCCAGATCGTGGCAGGCGTCGAGCCACCGGTCGATCCAGCGTGGTGCCGCAGGTGCGGATCGTCTCGAACCGCCGTCCACGGGCCGTGAATCGGCACGGTGAACCAGAATCTTTAGCCGCGAAAGGGCTAGCGGCGGCGCACGAGCGTGACGCCGTCCCGCACCGTGAGCTGGACCGCGACCACGCGGTCGTCCGACGCGATCCGGTCGTTCAGCTCCCGGATCGAGCGCGTCGTCTCCGTATCGTCGTCCCCGTCGAGCACGCGGCCGCTCCAGAGCGTGTTGTCGATCGCCATCAGCCCGGCCGGCGCGAGGCGCGGCACGAGCGCCTCGTAGTAGTTGCCGTAGTTCTCCTTGTCGGCGTCGACGAAGGCGAAGTCCCACTCGCCGCCGAGCCGCTCGATCGTCTCGAGCGCTGGCCCCATGTGGATCGTGATCCGGTCGCCGTACGGGCTGCGCGCGTGGTAGCGGCGCGCGACCTCGGCGTGCTCTTCCGAGACCTCGCACGTGTCGATGTGCCCGCCCTCCGGTAAGCCCATTGCCATCGAGAGCGACGAGTAGCCGGTGAACGTGCCCAGCTCGAGCACGCGCTTCGCCTGCAACCCGAAGACGAGCTGCTCGAGGAAGCGGCCCTCCACCGTCCCGGTCAGCATCTGCGCGGAGCTCATCGTCTCGCGGGTCTCCGCCGCGAGCTCGGCGAGCAGCTCGGACGGCGGCGTCGTGTGCGCCTCCGCGTAGGCGTCGATCTCGTCGGGGACGATCACAGCGCCTCTGCTTCCTGGAGCTTGCCGTCGCGGATCCGCTGCGCCATCTCCTTCGACTCTGCGCGGTAGATCGAGCCGTCCTCGAACTCGATCCAGGGGAAGCGCTTCTGGCCCGTGTGCTGCACCGTGTTCTCGCGCGGCCCGAAGTACTTCTCGACCACGACCTCGTACTCGACCCCTGAGTCGTCGAGCGCGCTCTGCACCTTCCAGCAGGGGTGCGGCCCCTTCACCCACAGGTTCTTGCAGCGGTGGAGCTTGATCGCCATTGCGCCTCCTCGTCCGATTCGGCGCGAGCTTAGCCGCGTTAGCGTCCGGAACGTGTCCGAGCGCGTCCTCTCCGAGCGGGAGCTCAACCGTGCTCTGCTGCGGCGCCAGCTGCTGCTAGAGCGCCGCCGCGTCGGACTACCCCGGGCGGTCGAGCTGATGGGCTGCGTCCAGTCCCAGTACGCGCCGTCGACGTACGTCGGGCTCTGGTCGCGCGTCGAGGGCCTGAACCGAGACGCGGTGACGCGCGCGATCGAGCGCCGCGCCCTCGTCCAGGCGACGCTGATGCGCAACACCATCCACATCGTCTCGCGACGCGACTACTGGCCCCTCGTGATCGCGATCCGCGAGGAGCGGCGGGCATGGTCGCGGAGCGTGCAGAAGCCCGACGAGCGTCGGCTGCGGCGGGCAGCCGCTCGCCTCGAGCGGTTCCTCTCGGGCCACCCGCGGCGGCAGCGTGAGATCGAGGAGGCAGGGCTGTGGCTGCCGGGCATCGGTCTGTGGACGTGGCTCGTGCGGGTGCCGCCGGCCGGCACGTGGGAGCGGCGCCGCGCAGATCTTTTCGGCCTCGCGGAGGACTGGGTCGGCCCGGAGCCGGCGCTGTCCGAGGTGGAGGCTCGGATGCACCTCGTCCGCCGCTACCTCGCAGCCTTCGGGCCCGCGCCCGCGGCCGACGTCGCGAGCTGGGCCGGGATACGTGTGGCCGCACTCGCCGAGGCCCTCGGCGGCCTGACGCTCCGCCGGTTCCGGGACGAGCACGGCCGCGAGCTGCTCGACCTCCCGCGCGCGGCGCTGCCGGCTCCCGAGACCCCAGTACCCGTCCGGTTCCTGCCGACCTGGGACGCGACGCTGCTCGTCCACGCACGCCGGACCGGCATCGTCGACGAGCAGCACCGCAAGCGTCTGTTCAGCTCCAGTAACCCGCAATCGGAGCGGACCTTCCTCGTGGACGGCAAGGTCGCGGGCGCCTGGCGCTACGAGGACGGCCGCGTGAGGCTCGAGCCGTTCGTCCGCCTCGAGCGACGGACGCGGGCCGAGGTCGACGAAGAGGCTGAGCGGCTAGCCGCGTTCCACGCGTGAGCCGCCGACGATCGCGTCGCGTCCGTCGGCGAACCGCACCCACGCCTTGCCCTTGCCGTCGTAGTCGGGCGACCAGACGACGAGGGTCGCCTCTTCGCCGCCCACGTGCACCGGCTCGGTCCCCTCGGGCTCGGCGCCGCGCCAGACCCGAACGAAGGGGTTCTCCTCCCACTCGCGGCCGATCGTGGTCTCGTCCGTGTGGCCCGGAAGAACGCGCGTCTCGGGCGGCAGCTGCATCAGCACGTCCATCACCGAGCGCTTGATCTGCTCGAAGTCGCCCCCACCCACCGCGTCCTTGAACAGCACGTCGCCACTGCAGCACAGGCGGTCGTTGACGACGAACGCGAGGTGGTCGTCCTTGTGCCCGGGCGTCGGGAGCGCGCGGATCGAGAGGCCGCCGGTCTCGAGGTCGCCCTTGACGACCTTGCAGTCGTACCGGCCGCGGATCGCGTCGTCGCCGGCGATGTGGTCGGCGTCCGCGTGCGTCGTCAGCAGGTGCGTGACGGTCAGCCCGTGTCTCGAGACGGCGTCGAACAGCGGCCGGAGGGGCGCCCCGGAGTCGACGAACACGGCCGTCCCGCCTTCCTTGTCGCCGATCAGGTAGGCGTTCGAAAGCCAGTCTGGATGCATGCTCCGCTCGACGATCACGGCCGGAGCGAAGGTTGACACATACGCGGCCCACCTGGAATCCTCCTGCCCCAATCGCAGGAGGCGACCGTGCGAGGGGTAGGACCTCGCTGCGGCACATGAACACGAGGGCGTTGGGGTCGACGTCGGTTTCGACGGGGGCACGGCCGCACCCACTTCCGGCGGCGGCGCGTGTGCTGCTCGTCGGCGACGTGCGCCTCGTGCGGGAGTTGCTCGAGCATGCGCTTTCGGACCAGGCTGACCTCGAAGTCGTGGGGAGCGCTTCCTGCGACGTGGCCGCGATCGCCGCCGGCATGTTCGAGCCGGACGTCGTGGTCGTCGACACGGCTTCCCTCTCGAGCCCGGACGGAATGCATGCGCTGGCGACGGCGCTTCCCGACGCGAAGCTCGTCGGCGTTGGCGTTCCCGACGACGAGGATCCGATCGTGGCGCTGCTCGAGGCCGGCGCGTCGGGCTACGTCACCGCCGAGCAGCCGTTCACCGATCTCGTCGCTGCGGTCGAGGCCGCGGCGAACGGCGAACTGCCTTGTCCTCCACGACTATCCGCCGCACTCGCGCGGCGGATCGCCGCGCTCGCGGCGGAGAAGAGGCACGAGCTTGGGAACGGGACGCTGACTCGTCGCCAGCGCGAGATCGCCGCGTTGATCGCCGACGGCCTCTCGAACAAGCAGATCGCGCGCCGCCTCCTGATCGAGCAAGCGACCGTGAAAAACCACGTGCACACCATCCTGGTCAAGCTCGGCGTCAGCCGCCGGGACCAGGTTGGCCGACGCCTCGGCACGCTCTAGCCCGGGTGTAGTCCTTTCGGGGTCGTTCTAGACCCAATTTGGCCCCCGGGATTCATTGCCCTTCGCTGGAGGTCGCCAGAACAATCGCGGCCGAGGCCAGGGCCAATTTCGACCCGGCCAATCCAAGGGGGATCCCGTGACGCGAAAGCGGAAGCAGTTCGCGATCGGCGGCACGCTGCTCTTCGGCGTGCTCGTCCTCGTGCTCTCGCTCGGGTCAAGCGTTGGGGCAAGCGTCGTTCCGGCGGGTGCAGCCGGAAGCGACGCGGCCACAAGCAAGGCCACGAGCACATCTCAACCGTTGTCTTCGTCGATGAAGGTCACGGTTGGGCACTCGTCCAAGAACGACGTCTCTCCGAGGCTGAGCGCAGTCGTGCCACTGGCGCCGACTGCGGGGCCGACCAAGCAAGCCGTGGTCAGCCCGCGGATCGGCCACTCGCGCTCGGCGCGTCACGATCCGGCGGTTCAGACCAAGCTCTCGGCGCCGAACATGCCGAGCCCCGGGCTGAACTTCGACGGCATCGCGTTCCCGGGCGTCAACTGCAACTGCGCTCCGCCGGACACGAACGGCGAGGTGGGCGCGACGCAGTACGTCCAGATCGTCAACACGGGGCTCCAGGTCTTCAACAAGACGACCGGTGCCTCCGTGCTCGGGCCGATCAGCATCGAGTCGCTGTGGAGCGGCTTCGGCGGCGTCTGCCAGACCAACGGTGAAGGCGATCCGGTCGTCCTGTACGACCAGCTCGCCAACCGCTGGGTCGTCAGCCAGTTCGCAGGCACAGCTCAGCCGACGCACGAGTGCGTCGCCGTGTCGACCTCGAGCGATGCCACCGGCACGTTCAACCGGTACGACTTCGACCTCGGGACCCAGTTCGGGAACAACTTCTACGACTATCCGAAGCTCGGCGTCTGGCCGGACGCGTACTACATGAGCACGAACGTCTTCAACGCCGCGGGAACGCAGTTCTTCGGCCCGCAGCCGTTCGCGCTCAACCGCGCGGCCATGCTCGCCGGCAGCCCGGCGACGATCATCAGCACGGGCATGCTGACCGCGACCGACGATCAGCTGATGCCGGCCGACCTCGACGGGATCAACCAGCCGCCCTCGGGCGCGCCGAACCCGTTCACCGAGATCGGCACGAACCCGACCTGGAAGGTCTGGCGCTTCCACGTCGACTTCGGCACCCCGTCGAACTCGACGTTCACCCAGGCCGGGACGCTCACCCCGGCGCCCTTCACGCCCGTCTGCGGCGGCTGTGTGCCCCAGGCCGGTGTCAGCGACACGCTGGACACCCTCGGCGACCGGAGCATGTTCCGGAATGCGTACCGGCGCTTCGCCGACGGCCACGAAGCGCTCGTCGGCAACATGACCGTGGACTCGAACGGCACCGGAGGCATTCGCTGGTACGAGATCAACAACGCCACCTCCGGCACGCCCAGCTTCGTCCAGCAGAGCACCTACCAGCCCGACACCACCTGGCGCTGGATGGGCAGCGCCGCGATGGACGCGCTCGGCGACATCGCCGTCGGCTTCAGCGCGTCTTCGTCCAGCATCAACCCGCAGATCCGCTATGCGGGGAGGCTGGCCAGCGATCCTCCGAACACTCTCGCCCAGGGCGAGACGACCTTGTTCTCGGGAACCGGCAGCCAGACGGACACGAACAGCCGCTGGGGCGACTACTCTGACATGACCGTCGACCCCACCGACGACTGCACCTTCTGGTACACGAACGAGTACTACACGACGAACAGCTCGTTCAACTGGCGGACCCGGATCGGGAGCTTCAAGTTCCCGAACTGCACGTCGGGGCCGCACGGAACCCTGACCGGGAAAGTGACGGACGCGAGCACCAGCAGCCCGATCGCGGGTGCCAAGGTCGACACGGGCTTCGGTAGCACCGTCACTGACGCAAACGGCAACTACACACTCACCCTGCCGACCGGCTCGTACACCGTCACCTACTCGGCATTCGGCTACGCGACCGACACCGAGAACGGCGTCGTCATCACCGACGGTGGGACGACGACGAAGAACGTCGCGCTCACGCCGTCGCCCTCGGTGACAGTGAGCGGCACCGTCACCGACGGAGGCGGCCACGGCTGGCCGCTGTACGCACGAGTCGACATCACCGGCAAGCCGGGCGGACCGACCTTCACCGACCCGATCACGGGCAAGTACAGCGTCAAGCTGCCGGCGAACGCGAGCTACGACATGACGTTCACGTCACAGATCGCCGGCTACCAGGCCGTCCACGAGACGGTCCCAGTCGGCGGAACGGACCTGACGCACAACGTGGCCATGTCCCCCACCCCCGCCTGCACCGCGCCGGGCTACACGCTCGACTACGGCTTGGCCACCGAGGGGTTCGAGGGGAGCACGTTCCCGCCCGCGGGCTGGACCGTGACCGATCCTCTCGCCAACGGCCATGTGTGGCAGCTGAACGATCCCGAGGGCCAGCAGAACCAGACCGGCGGCTCCGGGAACTTCGCGGACATCAACTCCGACTTCTACGGGTCGGGGAGCTCTCAGGACACGTCGCTGGTCACGCCGGCGCTGAATCTCTCCAGCGCGGCAGCGCCGTACCTGACGTTCAACAACAACTACAACGCGTCGCCGTTCTTCCCGCAGGTCGGTGACGTGGACGTCAGCAACGACGGCGGCACCACGTGGACCAACGTCTGGCACCACACCGGCGACGCCGTTCCCGGACCCGACCTCGAGACGGTTCAGCTGCCGACCGCAGCCAACCAGGCCAACGTCAAGGTGCGCTTCCACTTCACCGCGACGTTCGGCTTCTGGTGGATGGTCGACAACGTCACCGTCCTCAAGAGCTCGAACTGCGTGAAGGTCCCGGGCGGGCTCGTCGAGGGCAACGTCTCCGACCTGACCACGAGCGCCCCGATCAACGGCGCGAAGGTCACGAGCAACGACAAGCCGGCCGACAACGGGACGACTGTGGCAACGCCGGACGACCCGGCCAACCCGGACGGCTACTACTGGCTGTTCTCCTCGGTGACGGGATCGCACGCGTTCACGGCCACCAAGTCCCTGTATTCACCGTCCACGAAGACGGTCAACGTGGCCGCGGACGGGACGGTCCGGCAGGACTTCCAGCTGGGCTCCGGCCACCTGGTGATCACGCCGACGTCGATCTCGAAGACGCAGGTGCTCGGACAGACCTCGACCGCGACGCTGCAGTTCAAGAACGACGGCACCGGGCCAGCGCACGTGAAGCTGAGCGAGCGGGGCGGATCGTTCCAGATCCTGCACCTAACGGGAGCGAAGCGAATCAACGTGAGCCTGGAGGAAGAGGACCTCGCGACTCCCGCGTTCCTCGGCAACCACGAGCACGGCGACGTGCCCGGAGTGGACGCCGGCGCGCCGAAGGACCCGACGTGGTCGCAGATCGCCAGCTACCCGACGGGGATCATGGACAACGGCGGCGACTTCATCGACGGCAAGGAGTACTCCGTCGGTGGTGTCGACTCCAACTTCACGCTGCAGAACAACGGCTTCGTCTACAGCTCGGACACCAACACGTGGGCGCCGATCGCCAACATGGCGAACGCCCGCGAGAAGCCGGGCGTAGCGGCGGTCAACGGCAAGCTGTACGTCACCGGCGGCTGGGATTCCAACGGGACGCCGGTCGCCGCGACCGAGGCGTACGACCCCGGCACGAACACCTGGACCACCGTCGCGCCGAACCCGAGCCCGACGGCCGCGCCGGGCGTCGCCGTCGTCAACAACAAGATCTACTTCGTTGGCGGCTGCGCGGACGGCAACTGCACCACGTCCACCAAGGTCGAGGTCTACGACACCTCGGCGAACACGTGGTCGAGTGCCGCGGACTACCCGTTCGGTGACGCGTGGCAGGGCTGCGGCGGTATCAACGGCAAGGTGTACTGCGCCGGCGGTACCAGCGGTGCCAGCACGTTCAAGAGCGGCTTCGTCTACGACCCGGCCGCGAACGCATGGAGCCCGATCGCCGATCTGCCGGTCGACCTCTGGGGATCGGTCTCCGGCGCGCCGAACGGGATGCTGGTCATCTCGAGCGGCGTCACGAACGGGTTCAACACGATCACGAACCAGGGGTACGCATACGACCCGGCCGGCGACAGCTGGACTGCGATTCCCAACGCGCAGTTCCCGCGCTACCGCGCCGCGGGTGGATGCGGCTTCTACAAGATCGGGGGCTCGTCCGGCGGATTCAGCCCGACGCCGGAATCGGAGAAGCTCTCCGAGCTCGACCAGTGCGGCGTGACCGACGTGCCGTGGCTGTCCGAGACCCCGACCGAGTTCGACGTCCCGGTGGGCGCCACCGTCACCGTCACCGCCACGCTCAAGGCGACGACTGACGCCGGCGTCACTCAGCCCGGGACGTATGCGGCGCAACTCGCCGTCAACGCGAACACGCCGCAGAACCTGAGCCCGATCAACGTCACCATGAACGTGACCCCGCCCAAGAGCTGGGGCAAGCTCGCCGGCACGGTGAAGGGCACCGACTGCAAGGGGAACACCAACCCGCTGCAGGGCGCCCAGATCCAGGCCGTCGGCAAGACCACGTTCACGCTGAAGACGGCGAAGGACGGCACCTATGCGTTCTGGTTCGACGCGACGGGCGGCCCGGTCACGCTGATCGCCAGCAAGGACGGGTACCAGTCGCAGACGCAGAAGGTGAACATCAAGGCCGGCGGAACGACGACGGTCAACTTCGGGCTCAAGGCAGTCTGCTGACCCGCAGACGCCCAGCCTGAGCACAACCAGAGCGGCCCCGGGGAGACGGGGCCGCTCTCTTCTTGGGGGCGTCGTGGTGGTGCGCGTTCCGGCTAGCCTGGGCCCACCGCACCGAGAGGAGGACGAATGGCCGGGCTGATGTCACGTGCGTCGCTGGTGGTGAAGTCGAAGTTCTCGAAGCTGCTCGACCGCGCCGAGGATCCTGGGGAGACGCTGGACTACTCGTACGAGAAGCAGCTGGAGCTGCTGCAGAACGTCAAGCGCGGGATCGCCGACGTCGTGACGGCGAAGAAGCGGCTCGAGCTGCAGGAGACGCAGCTGCAGCAGAGCCTGGTCAAGCTCGACTCGCAGGCGCGCGAGGCGCTCGCCGCCGGGCGCGAAGACCTGGCCCGGCAGGCGCTCGAGCGGAAGTCCGGCCTCCAGCAGCAGCTGCAGTCGCTCGACCAGCAGACGCAGCAGCTCCAGCAGCAACAGGAGAAGCTCGTCGCGAGCGAGAAGACGCTCTCGGCCAAGGTCGAGGCCTTCCGCTCGCAGAAGGAGACGATCAAGGCCCAGTACTCGGCCGCCGAGGCCCAGGTGCGGATCGGCGAGGCGGCGACCGGGATCGGCGAGCAGATGGCGGACACCGGCCTGGCGATCCAGCGGGCGAAGGACAAGACCGAGCAGATGCAGGCGCGCGCGTCGGCGATCGACGAGCTGACCACGTCGGGCGCGCTCGAGGACTTCACCTCCGACCAGACGGAGCTCGATCGCGAGCTCGGCGCGATCGCGTCGCAGTCGCAGGTCGACAAGGAGCTCGAGCAGATGAAGTCCGAGCTCGGCACGGGCGAGGGCAAGAAGGAGCTGAAGCAGTGATCGTCCGCGTCATGGGCGACGGGCAGTACGACGTCGACGACGAGGTCGCGAAGGGGCTCAACGACCTCGACGGCCAGGCCGAGCAGGCGCTGCAGGCCGGCGAGGAGGAACAGCTGCGCGAGTTGCTGCGTCGCATGGCGGAGCAGGTCCGGGCAAACGGCGCGCGGCTGGCCGACGACGACCTGAGGCCCTCCGAGGCGATCGTGCCGCCGGACGACCTGGCGCTCGACGAGGCGCGCCAGCTGTTCGACGGCGAAGGCCTGATCCCGGACCTCCCCTAGCTCCCGCCCCGGTCGGCACCGCCGCCGGTTAGATGTTCACGCGCGCGCGTCCCCACCCGGGTGGGGACTGAAGGTCCACCCGCCGCCCGCTGCGAGCGTATCGGCGAACCTGTGCCGTGTCTGTGCCCTGATCGTCACAAGAGCGCGACGATCAATCCCCAACCCGCCCCTCTCAGGCCGTCAGCGCGCCGGCCTCAGGTGTTCGAGCGCGAGCCGCAGCCACGGCGTCGCGTGGCGCAGCCAGAGCGACTGCGAGTGGCCGCCCTCGTAGACCTCGAACACGTGCGGCACCTTCGCCTCCGTCAGCTCCCGGTGGAGCTGGAGGTTCTCGGCCAGGAAGCGTGAGTCCTCCGCGCCGACGTAGAACGCGAAGAGCGTCGGCCGCTTCGCGAACGTTCGACGCAGCGACGTCACGAACGAGTGGGCGCTCGCGTGCCGGTTCGCCGCGGTCGAGCCGAGGTCGAGCGACTTGGTCCCCGTCGGATCGGTCGGGTGGAAGTACCCGCTCCACGACTCGATCACCGAGAAGGCCGAGAGCCGGTGCAACGCGACGAGCGCCGCGCCGTAGCCGCCCGCAGAGAGCCCCACGAGCGCCCGGCCCCGCCGGCCGGCGATTGTCCGGTAGTGGGCGTCGACGTAGCGCGGCAGCTCCGTGCCGAGCGCGGTCTCCCAGTTGCGCCCGGTGCCCCAGTCGATGTACTCGGGGTCGGAGTCGCCGTCGCGGGCGCCTTGCGGCCCGACGAGGATCGCCGGCTTACGCGCCGCTTCGAGCGCCTTCGCGAAGGCTGCGGCGCCGCGGAAGGAGTCGGACGAAGCCGGGAGCCCGTGCAGGAAGTAGACGACGGGGTAGCGCTTGTGCGAACGGGCGTAGCCGGGCGGCAGGTAGATCTCGAACCCGACCTGGCCGCGAAGCGCGCTCGAGTGGAACTGGCCCTCGAGCAGCGACCCACGGACTTCGAGCCGGGCGCCGGCCGTCGAGACGACCGCGCACGCGACGACGACAGCTAGAGCGGCGCGTCGAAGACCCCGAACCACCGTGAC
>Ga0207665_10000593_pt1 | contig 24341 bp, 19 predicted proteins | sample LARL112metaG_FD_184351 | JGI IMG/M metagenome (GOLD analysis project Ga0207665, IMG submission 184351) | Corn, switchgrass and miscanthus rhizosphere microbial communities from Kellogg Biological Station, Michigan, USA - LAR L11-2 metaG... | ecosystem: Host-associated > Plants > Roots >... | reverse complement strand
TGTTGTATAGGAAGTGCTGACAACAAGGGATTGAAACCTATATGCGAGCAGTGTGGCCTTGGTTGTTATTCTATATTTGTTGCACAAGGGATCAAGGGGGCATGAGAACATCCGGTGCGGGCCCATTTGGGTAAATCTGTGTAAAACAGACTGTAGTACCAAAGCTGATAATAGGCACCAAGAGATAAGGCAGCGAAATATAGATCTCGGTCTAACGTATATGAAACCTAATTTGCTCTTTGTTTACCTATACCTGATTCTGCAGGTGTCATTAAGCCAGTAGAATTATTATTCCCTGCCAGAACAGAGCGTAATACAAGTGTGCCTGCATGACTGTCAGATCCGATTAACTTGATGATTTAAGAAGGGTTGGAACCAACTCTATGACATTGCATCAAACGATATTAAGATGCATTTCAACAGTTACCAGACGGTGTTTAGAAAAAATGTCGCCTATACAGTATCATTTTTTATCGATCCGCTTTAAAAATTCTTTTCAATGAGACAATTACAATGAACCAGACCAATTGCAATCAAGGAAAGAAAATAGGCAATTATGAGTTGAGTTTCGAAGCTGTCAGAGAGAAAAGGCCATGGGCAATAATGACATGATTTGGGACATTATAACCAGCTACATGCTAGAATAATAATGGCGCCGCTCTAAAGAAATAAAAGATAGTGTAGACACATAATAGTAGTCTAAACGCACTGTACACATTTTTGTCTTCTGTTCTTAGCTATCATAAAAGTATCAATAATACAATGGTTCCTAAAATCTTTCCATTCGTTGATTTAATGCTGCATTGACATTGACGATACATGAGAAATGCCATGATACTTGTACGACTATTGATCTCGTCGTATACATGCATTTCAAATTCTTCCTATTTAACTGATGAAGCAGCAATCACTGGAGCAGTCTTCATTTTTACAATCTGACTGTATAACTGACCATGCTGGGAAGCTATATTTTGCCAACTAAGTTCCGGCCTAAATTCGTCAACTGCTCTTTTGTATATGATATAGTCCTTGTCCAGATCTACTAATGCCTTTGAAAAAGCCTCAGGATTGCGTTTTACCGTTATGCCTAATCCTTTCCTAGCGTATTCAATAAAAAAATCCAAGTTAGTCGCAACGAATGGGAGGCCATGTGCCAGGGCGTCAAACATTACCCCTGAACCGGAGCTGACCTTGTATGGAAGGATTACTGCATCAGCCGATGAAAATAGCAGTGATAGTTCTTCTTCAGAAAGGAAATCCCTCTGCAAATCGATTATACCATCTTTAGCAAGGTTCTTGCCACATTTTTCTATACCAAGATTGTTTGTTGAGGAGTTCACTACTATTGTCCATCCTGAAGGGACGTTCATTTTTTCTAATATATCCCATCCCTTGGTAACAGTAGCAAAGCCTAATGCAAGTGCAATCCTATTTTCTTGCGGGAGATTAAAGACCTTTCTTGCTTCCATCTTTCCTTTCCCAAATGTCGAATTAGATTCTGCGCCATGGAGTATCACTTGTCCTCCTCCGATCATCTTGGACATGTAATCAGAGAAAACTATACTTGCTGCACTTTTAGCGACCTTCTTCTTATTCAGATTATGAAAGGAATTATAATTAATTATCCTCTTCCAATATCTAATAATCGTACTATTGGAGTACTTTTTGAAAATGCTCAGTTTGGATGGAAGTTTCAAAGGAACAACCAAATTTAACCATTGTCTAATTGTATATGCAGAATGGAATGTAGTTACAATAGGTACTTTGCAACGATCATAAAGAGAATCTATATTCGTACGAGTTTTTCGAGGATCTAGTCCAGCTAACACTAATCCATACATACCCTGCTCATACTGAAGGTGGACTATATCAGGTCTGATTTTATCCACGAGTTGTAGTATGACATGGGAATCGTCAGTGTTAGATGGGGAAAGTCCAGTGAAATTACCAGTATTACCTAATCTATTACAAACAACTTGTACGTCAAACCCTATTTTGCGTAGAGCAGTGGTCAGATTATGGGTATATCGTCCAACCCCACCCTGCATAGGGGGATATTCTGTACATACCATTAAAATACGAGGAACTGCAGTAGACCGTTCAAAATTTGTATTCACGTATTAAGAAATATATATATCTTAATATAAGTCTATTCATATATCTATTACAATGGTTAAATACATTCTCAGATCATTATGTGACATATAAATGCCTACAAAACACACAGTTACCATTACAGCAATGGGGTCTAGCTCGATAATAGTTCTGCCGAAGCCTGTAGTAGATGGTTTTAATTTGGCAAAGGGCAGCAGGTTAGAAATGATAGTGAAAGACGATGGAATCTACATTCCTCTTGGAAGAACAATAGGTCAGGATGCTAAGGCCATTAACTAAGCATAAGGGCAAAACGTAAACTTCAATGAATTAACCGATTCAATTTGTTATCTTCTATCTGGTAGTCTCAGATGGGGCTTTCGAATGTCAGCCATAATTCTTCTGCTATATCGACGGCAGATATGAGAAGCCTAGGCTCCCTTTTACGAAATCTTGTTACTACTGGAAAATCTCTGAATGCATGAATTCATAATGAATACAACTTTATAGATAAGTATAAATTGATATAATTATCGCCGAGTTCGATTCTAATAAGCACTTATAGGAAAAATACCTGTCATCAATAGAATTCATGAATAGAGGGTCTGCTATAACCTACCGAGACCATCTTAAACCATTTGAATCCTTTGCTATGAACGCCTCGAATATGGATCTAGACAGCTTAGTATTAGGTATACAAGAAGGCAAATACAATATATACAATATCCTATCAGAAATCACTTCAATTTGTAGGATCATAATTATAACAAACCATTATCATATACTACTTTACCTAATCGAAAGGCTTTAAAAAACTTTCTTGAGTTTAATGATGTTGATATAACTGATAACAATTTCAAACTAACGATAAGATTGCCAAAGATAATAATAAGAAACAAAATGGCTCTTACTGAAGATGACTTAAGTGATATTCTTTTGGCATGTTCAGACGTTCGATTAAAGACCTATGTCATGTTTTCGGCCTTTACTGGAATGAGAGCTGTTGAGACTTTATCAATTAGACTAAAGGATATCAACCTAGATTCTAATCCTGCTCGAGTTTACATTAGAGGAGAATTCACAAAGACAAGACAGGATCGATATGTATGTGTGACTTCCGAGATGACACAGCAGCTAAAAATATGGTTGGACTCCGGCCAGAGTGACCATTAACAGAAGAGTGCTATACTATGAAACTTCTATACCATTTTGGTAGTTAGCAATAGCGACTCCTCAACACTACAGATGAGTACTGTCAAAAGGTGTACCTAAAATAATGTGAATTATTACTGGCTCTTTGTAGCAGCCTGAAATCTGCGGGCTAGTTGATACATGTTATCATGACATTGACATTGGCAAATTCTTGTTATTTTTGATCCATGAATTGTTTCTGTTACATTGCCTTCACATAAGCTATGTTCATTTTGTATACAGTTTTCAGATTTGTAACCTGACAATTAGCTTCTTACCTTATATTCAATATAAGTGTAGGTCAAAAAGCCTTCGATGAAAATATTGTGAAAAGGTGATAAATGATGTGTTGTTACTTATTACGAAAGAATTCTCCAGTCATGTAATTTACCTCCTTCTTCTATTTCATCTAAGATATGACTCGTGGATGCGGTATGGTATCGTTGTCAAGTCGTTGAGAAAATACTGATTAACTTCGAATCCAGATAATAATGAGTACTATACTTTTTCTTCCAATTTTTACTGTTCTATTTCTCGTTTTATAGTTCAAATCCCATTAAGTTGTCACAAATCAGAGAACGTTAGGAAAAATAATATCACTAGTCCACAAATTAACTCTCTATATTTCTGACTATCTCACTTCTTCTTTACATTAAGATAGTCCTTACAGCAATCATCTGAACAAAATAACACAACTCCATTAGCTACACTTGAATATCTTATCCCTTCAGTTAGTTCGTTAAATTCCTTACCACATGACTTGCAAGATATGTACATTTTAGATTATGTGTTTTTAGGGCTATCTTATTATAAAGTATTTTGTATAATGCTGGGCTTTCATATACAGTATGTGGAATTACTATAATCGAAAAACAAAAACGGCAAATATATTTCATGTTATCGACATAGGCAAGTGTATTAGGACAAGAAGGACTGACAACTGGAATGAGTTACGAGAGAGGTAGTGGTTATGGGCATAGCAGAGGTAGAAGTTACAGTGGAGGTGGAAATAGAGGTTTCACAGAGGTTCTCCTGCTCCAAAACCAGTTGAGGTAGGCAAGGAATATGAAGTAGATATTACAGCAATTAGCAGACAAGGTGATGGGTATTGCTAGGGTACAAGGATTTGTAATATTTGTTAAGAATGGAAAAGTTAAACAGAATGTTAAGGTTAAGGTTGAATAAGTAGGAAATAGGTTTGCTACAGCAGGCACTTATTGAATAGATATACAACAATTCGCATAGCTACAGAGATGTGATTAATGAAATATCTAGGATCTTCTTTATTGTGATTCATTTAGGGGGTTTAGCTGAGAATAATTCTATATCTTATCGTGGACTTTACCCTCAAAGATGAACAGAATACTAAATAGAGTGCAGAACTAAAGGTAAGAAAAGTTGGTTAGAAATTAACTGTAGAATTATACTAGAACCTCAAGAAGGTACAAGGCCAATTTACAAAAAGAATGAACGTAAAATTGAACCATTCATCGTGGGAGAAGGCGATCTAGATTATATTTGTGGTAGATGTGATAATGTTATAGATCAAAGCGTGTCTCGAAGTCAAATAGCCTCAGATGCAGTATTTCAATGTCCAAGTTGTCAAACCTTCAATGGGGTCGAATAAATAGTTCTATTTACCAGAATGTAAAACATAAGCTACAACTAATGTCCATAATTGCGGTACTATTTTATCCAACCAAGTCCTACTGTTCAGCTGCCTTACCAAGTATGTTAAGACAGTTTTTACAGCAACTCTGAGCAAAAGAATAGAACTCACCTTAATGGGGGCTTGAATAACGTAGTCCTTTCAGTTATTCGTTAAATTCCTTCCAACATATATTAGGGCTTTACATTAAGTTATAATCAAGCGCGCATCCCTATAAAGATCTTGCAACTTACAATATTTCAATCGTTAAAAATAAATTATTTAGGATAAGGATTAGATTTTAGGCATGACTATTCTATACACTATTAAGGTAATAGTTATATTGCCTATCCATATTAAAAAATACTGAGCTGGTGGATATTTCATAATGGCTACACTTCGAGTCTACAAGAGAAATTCGACATTTGCAGAGTTGGCTACCCTTGTGGAGGAAATAGGTAAATTGGGACTAAATGACACACTTCAAAAATATTACAGCAAACCTGTCGAAAAGGAAGCAAGGAGCATAGTAGCAGGACCTAGTTTTCTACAATTCTTAAACAAGTTATTTCAGACTCAAATATCTGCCGGAGATGTCATACAGTTTGAATCTGGTGATACAAGTAAATACTATATGTTATCGACTACCGGAACATGGGACGAGATAATCAAGCTGCAATAATAGTCTCTCAATATACGAATAAAAATCAACTAGTTACATAGATTCCTGTAGAGGCAATCTACTGTTTATGATTAGATAGAGTAATTAAAGAAGAGCAGATTATCAAGTGCAGTATTTGTGAATGAGAGGCAATTATCCATACAGCAGGATAAGAAGTTAGGAAGTTACAACAATATAACACTGATAGAAGCAAAAGTTACTGTAGACTGAGGAAAAATACTGTTAGTGGTGCAACAGATGTTATAGATTTAACAGACTAGCAGCAAACTTTACCATTAAACTTGATCAAATTAAGAGGCGGAATGCCGAGGGCAAGACAGACAGTAAACGATCGAGTCCCAACAATTTCGAGAATCTGAGAGTGGAATATGATTAAAATGATAGTTACTAGTGACTCAGTCGGAAATCAGTATTGCTAAATCGTGGATATATTCATGAAAGCAAGGAAGATTATAGAATCTGCGATTATTATTGTCTGCAGCACAAACACTGGCCATCTGTACCATAACCAGCATATTACGTATGACTTTGCCAAGCGTCTTCTCTCAACGTTTAGAGACTGTTGTAATCAACAATTTGAATGACTGACAGTTAAGCCAAGAGTTATCACTATTTCCACGTAGATTACTGCCTTTGAATCAATCCGTGAAGCTCTCAGGTTGAGTAATAACCATGCTACTAATTACGATGAAGCAGTTAGGAAAGCATATCAAAACATTGTGGTCATCGACTTACAGAATAATAAACTATTCTCGAGTATTGGTTCACATGATTCGATCACAATCAAGATAATATACTTATATAAGTGCGATTCCGATGCATTAACACCAAATGAACTTATGGAACGATTATTACAGAAAACAAAACATATAGATAATAAAAAAACTGATTACTATAAATGCGAATAACAACAGATATGGCAAAAGCAATCAACGATCAAATTTCTTATGAAGCGTCCTCTGCAAATGCGTATATTGCGATCGGATCATGGTGTGAGAGAATAGGATACGACGGGAGTGCCGCCTTCTTCTTTGAACAAGCTGTAGAAGAAAATGGACATATGTTAAAGTTTATCCATTATCTTAATAGTGTTGAAGCAGAGGCAATGATTCCAGCAATTGAAAAACCTCCAAGTAATTTCGAATCCCTCGAATCTACTTTTCAATTTGGTCTAAATAGCGAGAAAACCGTAACCAAGTCCATTTATGATCTAGTTGACATGACTGAAAAGGAAAAAGATCGCTCTACCTACTTATTCTTGCAGTGGTTTATAAGTGAACAGATAGAAGAGGAAACATTGTTTCACACGATTCTCCAAAAGTTTGATTTGCTCGGAAGAGACAAGCTGGCCGTATATCAAATTGACCAATCTCTTGCCTCAGTCAGATCTCAAGTTATGAGCAGGCAGACAGGTCAAAAATAACCTTCTATTAAACAGAAGGAATATCATCTTTTATATTTTTGAACAGTCTTAATATTTGAAAGGTATGTGTTAATACCTCCAGCCTTGGTCAGTTCCGTTAGATTGACCATACTAAATTTTCTTCAGACATATGACGAGGAGCGGCTAGCAAATACTCTAGTCCAGAGGTTATGAAAGTGTAATATTCCTCTTGCTCGTCAGCATACTAGCAGTTTTGGTCGTATAACAAGTCCAGCTCCTGCCGTTTTCTCTTTACTTCGCTAGGACCCTTCCTACCATCCATGTATGTAATCCACATACATAGTTGTATGTACCAACATTTTGAAAACGTACAGCAAAAGTGCTAAATGCCAGGAAAAAATTCTGTCCTGCTGTTGGAACAAGCCCAGTCTGATTTAACGTACTTTTACCATGAGTCATTGTAAAGCTAGGCTATGGAGACGCAGTCTTCCTTTTCCTGCTTAGTCTATAATTATTGGATTGTAAGGTATTCCATTACGGACAAGTACAGTTTCCATTCAGATTTTTACTGCTACCAAGAAGAATTTCTGGTTTGTTGTTAGGACTAGGAGTAAATGAAATGAACTTTTGAGCTTGGAACAGCAAATTATCTATCAGGACATGTCATGGCACTACTGTTCACTGTAAATGAAACAGTAGGTGGTACTATAGGTGTATTATAAGGAAAATACATACTAGACTACTTCCAGCCTCAACTAGTATTTGCTGTAGATTATATCCAAAGAAAGCATAAGTTTTATTCAAGCCAGATACTTGGACTCTATTAGCGGCACTTGTTTGCTATTGTTGTTGTTGCGATTTGTCTTGGAAACTGAGCGATATCAAATTTGTTGCCGGTAGCAGAAGTAACAACGACACTGCCACCTAGCCTAATACACCTATTAACGAAAGAGTCGCCATTTTCATTCTTTCTCATATCATTTAAAAATATTATTTTGCATAACATGTTCAAGCTTCTTCTGCTGGTATTAGTATCAATTCCAATCGCCAGAGGATAGTGGATTGGAATTAGAGCAGCTACTACAAGCAGAGTCGGCTTTAGAAGGCAATTCCAAATTATCAACCGCTGAAAAACATGTCGAATCATCACTTCAGGCGTTGAAAGATGGAGATACCAATGGAGCAATTAATCATGCCCAAGAAGCAAAGAGTGGCCTAAGCTCAGTTTAATGTGATGGTCCCTTTTTTGTTCGTTTGATAGTAATAGTGAATAAAAAGAGGAAAGGGATATTTGAAGAAATATCAAAGAACTACAACAATTATTTATTCGCTTTTTGCAGTACTTGTTGCTTCGGGAATTGCATACTTGCTAGTAGCTAATAGCGAATACAGTGGCTATAAGAATTTAGCTAGTGTAGGTATGAAGGCTAATGAAATTGCAGAGGAGCAATTTGAAATATCGTTCTTTATTGTTGCGGCTGCTATATACTTTGGACTATGCACATGGGTCTTAAAATCCAGAAATAACAGAAGAAGAAAAGTACCGTATGTTGCTTCAATCGCAGTATCATCCTTCTTAATAGTAGCTTATATCGCATCAAGAACATTAGGAGTACCGACTGTTGGAGTGGAATATTATGTTGGAAGTCTAGATATTCTTACCAAAATCCTTCAAGGCATAGCAACTGGATTATCTTGTGCTGCCATCATCAGTATGAAAAAACAACAGAGTATAGCCGCAGAAAATAGATCAACTATAGAACTAATAAGTAAAAGCCGGAGCGTTAGTTCCAAACCAATTCTTTCTTCAGCATTTTTCTTTATACTTTTGCTTCTTTATCCATATACCCTTACAGCCGTTACCAGGACGATAAAAGAACAAGGAGGATAGACTGTATCACCTTATTAGCTGGCATCAGATAATGAAGGGCTTTATATGATGAATACTAAATATATTCCATATAGAATGAAGCCAATAGAAACCATATTTTGGTTAGGTACAGCTGGCGTGTTGTATATGACTGCTAATAATATTGTAAAAAATGTGGCGAAGGACGTAGCAAAGGATGTGTTCAAAGAAACCATGAAGCATAGCGACCATAACCGTTGCATTTGGTGGTAATAGGCAATCAGTCATCGATGCTCTGAGCATAATTACTTTCTAAGGGACCCCACTATTTTTATTTAATCGATATTAACCGGCTGAACAAAATCCATAGAGCTTGCTACCTTAAGGTATAATTGGGCTACAAAGAGATGAGAATGCTATATACTATAAGCACGTGCTATATACTATAAGCACGAAAACGGAAATCCCTTATTAAAATCATAGATGAAAAATGAAACCTTTGAGTCTGCAAGCAGACAACAGCAATAGGCGTATGAAAGAAAATAAAGTACAGCGAGCCTTACAGCAGTGGATACGGGCGAGAAAGATATCTTTTATACTGCAAATTGAATTAGCTATAGTAAATATAGATTTCATGTCTGAGAAATCAGCGCAGATCAAAAGTCGAAAGGTACACTGGTCTTCAATTGTCCCAGACACATATTTGACAAGATAGTCCATAAAGGTACTAGTAAGCAACGCCATTGCACCCACCTACACTGGGGGAACTAACCTACTTGGGCGCATTATGATATTATTTCTCGAATGGGTTCTGCTGCCAACTGGAAATGAGGCAGTCTAATAATATCCGTTCTTGCTCAACTCGTAAACCCTGAATCGTACAATGCATTTCGACCGTGACCTGCTACACAATCGATACAGTACAGCTGATATCATGCTCTCTGCTTTTGTATTTGGTTCTTTTTAACGTCGCGTTCTTATATTTATTGATTCAGATCAGTATGGCATTCTATTTGTAATAGTTCTACCTGGAAAATATTGGAACATAATTTGACTATTTTACTGTATTATGGGTACGCTTTGAATCTTTATTTAACCTAAATGTAAATTAGGATGCTAGAATCAATAGAGCCCTGAGCTTTAGTAGCGACTCCATTGCGTCAATTCCTAATAACCCAATCGCGGTCTCCCTTAAGTCCATATTATGTATTCATGCGAGGATGCCAGCCAACGTAGCGTACTTTGCTCTTATCCATTAATTTTTGCTTCAACCATTTGATCGACCTCCTTATCTTCACATATAAGGCTCAATTTTGTAGCATGCGTCTTTAGTACCGACCTAACAGGATCAATCAGCGACAGGAGGCTAACAACTTCTTTTAAATCCGTTAGAGGAATCCTTTCCACGATAGCAGTAAATATGGGTACTTTGCTTTTATCTCGTCAGTCTTTTTCTTAACCCTCTGCTCACTAGCTTTTGGATAATATCACTTCTTAGTTAATGATGGTACCAAACAGCTCATCAAAAGGGCCTTATTCCTTCTTTAAAAGAAAATAATATTTGTCAGCTTGCATTGATATCTAACTAAAGTCCTACCGATTTCTTCATTCATGTTAAATTAATTTATGGATTTTACATAAAAGTCTTAATAAATAGATAGCAAAGCTTAATGGCAATGCGTAATGGATATAGGATATGTCAGATACTCAAAACAAGAATATAGTTAGAAAGTTCGTCGAAGAAATATTTAATGCCAGGAAAACAGAGTTGGCAAAGGACTTCGTTACACCTGATATAGTTTACCATGGTATGGGTGAAGAGGTTAGTGGTCTAGAGAATTTCAAACAGTGGGTGGCCGAAGATCTATCCGCATTTCCAGATATGAAGATAACAATACTAGACGAATTTGGAGAAGGAGACAAAATTGCCATTAGGTGGAGTTTAAAAGCTACACATGAAAAAGACTTTGCTGATTTTCCTGCCACTCATAAGAAGTTTGAAGCTCAAGGAGCGGATATCATTCATTTTAAGGGAGACAAAATAAAGGAGGCATGGACCGTAAGTGACCTGTCAGTGTTGACCAAGTGATCATAATTTGGAGTTCACTCCCTCATTATCATTATTATTGATAAAGTAGAACCAACACCTAACCATGCAAATTCCACTCTAGCCGTTATTGTACTTGTCATTCTAATTTCTATAGTCGTGGGCAAGCTTCTACACATGTCTGGACTAGTAATAGTTATTTTTAGCCTTTCGTTGGTTAATCTGTCAGCCTTAAAAATTGCCGTGCTGTTTAAAGATGAACCTTGATTCGCCAAACTATTATTATGCAATCATGGGAGTTCTTTACAGACTGTTATGCTAATTGTTTTTTGTTAATAGTTGCTGAGCTAATTCCTGGTATTATTAAGAGGTAGTATGTATCTAAGCCAAGAGCCTATTTAATGAATCTTCAAACTAGTCGAAAAAAAGAATTCATCCTACATCTTTATGGATGTTATAGATTACAGCTAAGAGATTATTGTTACTCTAATTGTAGATTAAATCTTTGATAACAAATCGGCCTTGAGTTTCCGAAATTCATCATCAGTTAATAATCCCTTCTGATGGAGATCTGCAAATTTTTGCAACTTCTGCGTTATATCTTCCTGCTGTGGTTGGGATTGCGGATTTTGGAATTTTTGTTGTTGTAGTGCTTCAATCTGCCTTTGCTGTGCTTCAATCTGTCGTTGTGCTTGTTGTTGTTGAGCTTCAAATGCTTGAGCTTGTTCATCCATCTCCTGTCCAGCGCGGCGTCTGGCTATCCCTGCTCCTAAAGCAGCTGAGGCCCATCTTCCTCTCATATTCTTCACTAAAGTAATTGGTATTTAATATACTTTCAGAAAGGAACTCCACTGCTCTTAGTTTAGCATTATATCCTGTATGGAAACATTGCTCATACAATTGAGACTGAGCGTGAGGTACCCTAGATATATCCAGTAAACGCTACTACAATGTTCTCTTTAAATTAAGATAGGAAGGGGTAGCTTTAATCTTGATGGTGTCAGACTTCCTATCGTTAATACCTAGAATTAAACCATCTAAAATAGAGGTTAAATAAATATTGAGAGGCATGTAACGATAATACATTCAGATAACGTCTTTAAGTTACATTTGGGCCTTCAGATCTAATGTGCATTAATCGACAGTTGATTGCGACTTCCAAAGCCAATGTATAATACAATTAATTTAATATTTCGTTGAAGACTAGTCCCGATAGATTTGGATAAGAAATAGCCCCCATACGTCCGTAGTCCTAATAGTGCTATCCTTTAATTTAGTAGAGGCAATAACAATATTATCTGCGGCAATGATGCAACCATCCGTTAGGTTTTTAAATATAGCATTAGCGCATGCATAAGGAAAGTTTACCGCAAAATTGACTGGTCAGCATGAAGCGCTTCCAACCAATAGTAGAGCTACAGGAACTGCAGATTTTATGATTCATAGCAATGGAAGGATCATGAGCAATAACGTAAATGTTAATGATCTAGATAAAGTTATTATGGCAAATATATACCAAGGCAAGAAAGGCGAGAATAGGCATATTCCAGTAACTGTTATTCGTTTCAAGACACTAATGCCTTCTGGTCCAGTAAGTGGGAAGTTAGCACAGGGCAATATATCCTCTGTCGATCTGAAAGGACCATTGAACGGAATGCAAATAACAGATCTGACTAGGCTTATCGAAGATAACAACGCATATGTTAATGTTCAAACAAAACAACATCCAGATGGAAATATTAGAGGAAAGACATCTAGATAGACTTGTTGAAATATTGATACCAGATACGTCGAAACTATGTCTCTTGTAATCAGACCAGTTAATACGGAAAAATAGCAAACCGTAAAATTTTTTTTGTTTTGTACTTTGTTGATGGTAAATCACCGAGGACGTGATGCTGTCAATAGTAGTATAATGGATACTATATCCTCCAAAAAGGTATCACGGAGTGCATTTTTTCTTATAAAGATTTGGACATGTATCATAGTTGCTCCATACTCCAATTATATGGATATCGATAGTGAATTTAGCATGTTAGGATTTAATCGGGGCTGGGTGCAACTCTCACGGCGATACATTTCACAAAGTATAATTGTTTCATCTCCCGGTGCCCCTAGTGCCAAAACTCGTCACTGCTGAGGGTATCAAAGATAATGGGTGTATCTAATAACATGTTCGAATCCTATTCTCTGAATTCTTTGAAGACAAGGGAGCTTACAATACCTTAAATTCCGCCTCCGGAGTTATTAATTCCATCTTCCTTTTCGTAACTATCAAAAATCGCTGGAGTAACATCCTGTACGACTACGGCAACCAACAAGAGTCGTAGTTCATCATTTTCGAAATTTGTTGAAATAGGAAACTTCGCGAAAATTTCCAAGCTTGCCTTAAATGATTTAATATTATAAACATACCACGTATTTGACGTATCAAAGAACCTATTGCCTTACTGAGGTGTCTTTACCGATACTTTCTTATTTGCGAATATCATCTGGAAATCTTTTATGTCAGTACTAGCAAATCAATCAATGCCCATTCACTATGTATATAATCTCGGAATTGCTAACTTATCTAGTTAGTCTAGTATTAAGCATTCGTGTGTATCACTATTCCCCATAAGTGGTAAAAGGTAAAATATCTTAACACTACGGAACTATGAATCCTATACTATCTGTTTAAATATTTATCCTTACTGCACAATTAATTGAACGATACATCTTCAGGTTGGAAACGAGGCGTGCTTGTTGGTCTTGGCGTTATAGCAATCATCTTGTCTATACTTGTATTCATTCATCCAGGAATGACCGTGGTTACAATCGTATACATAATGGCTATAACCCTAATCATAATCGGAATTGAGAAAATTATAAGTGGAATATTTGTCAGGCGTGGATCAAAGTGGGGAACAGTAGGTCTTGGGGTACTAGCTCTCATATTCGGTTCAATTGCTCTGGGATTTCCAGTAAGTACAGGTGTCTTCGTAATTGTTATGTTGGGCGTTGGTCTGCTATTTGCGGGCATCTCCCATATAGTATACGGATTCGGCAATAAAGAGAGTCCTCGTTGGGCGAGAGGATTTAGTATCGGTGCAGGTGCACTAGCTACAGTTTTATCCTTCCTGGTAATGGGGGCTCCTTACGCGGGGGCAGTAGCTGTTTCATTCTTTGTGGGGATAGCGCTGTTAATAATAGGCATAGAGACTATGGTAGTTGGGGTCTCGGGAAGAAGAATGCCAATGATGGCCTCGGATATAAAGCGTAAAATCTAGTGCTGCTTCTGCACTGCGTTTTTTATTTTAGAATTAATAAGAAACAATTGGGTTCCACTCTGTCGGGTTGCCGGACTTCAACAGGAGTTCATTTTCTACTAAACAAATACTAACAAGTGATTATACAATAGATTTTTGCTAGCACCTCAAAGGTTTAGTAAAGAAGACAGCGGTGTAGGTTGATTTGGCTTTTGTAGAATTTGAATATTTTGATTATGTTGGTCGAGCTTGTTTCAATTAGTGCATCTTTTACATTGATTGTGAATGTCAATCTATGTCTCAATTCAATTACTTAATAAACCAGCTATTCAATTGTAATTGATGTCATATGACAAACTGGTATGAAAGCCCATTGATGATAGTTAAAAGTGCAGATCCGTCAAAACATGATGGTGCAAGTTTAAAGAAAATGCTTGCTGAAACGGAAGCTCTTTTAGCTAATGGTGGATATTCTCTAAAATCTGTGACGGAGTGTAATGGTCAGATCTTTGTATTTCTGATTAACGATTCAGAACTGAAAAGATCCGAAAAAGAACAGCTATAATAATGACGACGACAACATATCAAGAACCTAAATTTACAGTACTTTACCGTTTTTTAACAAGTCATTTACTTTTTGTTCATACAAAAAATCCACATCACTATAGGCTTAAGATTATCTATTTCATAGCGGTCAAAGGATAAGAGAAGAAATATAAACATAAGAACAAATGAACGGCACTCCTTCTGCTTATACTCCTAATAAAGCCAGCTGATAATAATTACCAAAAGTTATTTTAATAATCAAACTGATAATAAGGAGAATAATAGATATATAGGCATGAGCATGGGACTAGGAAAAGACAAGAAAAAGCTAAACAATAAAACGAAGGATCAAAAGGAAGAGAAGAGATCATCAGTAAAGGAAGCAGTCAGCTCCGCACCGCAACCAATTCAAACAGAAGTATTTGATTCATCTAGTGATAATGCCATGTCAGAAATGAAAGAAGTAGCAGATATGGGACAAAATGAGACAACCAAGGTATTCCACGATGTGGAAGGGAAAGAACCACTAGATCCCTTGACCACAAATATTAACGATGGCATTAAAAAAACCGATTCTGATCTCACTACACTTTCTCCTATGACTGAGCCAAGCCTACAAGAAAAAAATCCTCGTCTGATAGAATCAAACGAAGCTGGCATGGCACCTAAGCAGGAGGCAGAATCAGAAAGCCCTAAGGTTGAAAATGAATCAGCAGGACAAAATTATTTAGATGAATCTGCTACGGTTAACAGCGGGAATAATGTATTCTTTTCTGATTCTTCTAACAGTGATATTTATAATCCATTCATTATGGGAATAAAATTTTGGCAAGCCTGTAGCATTGCGTGGATCGATGCATACGGTGGATTTTTGAAAGCTTGGATTGACAATATTAAACTATTGAGAATACCTTATGAAAAAAATGACCCACTATAGAATGCTGTCGCGGAATTAAACTGGAAAACCACTTATATCTAGTTGTAATGTCCATAATTGAAATTGGAGAAATATCCCTAGTTTCAATTCAAGAATATTTATAGAATAGGAATATTGCTTAATTACAAGGAACCTAAAAATTAGTTTTACTTACGAAGTTCTGGCCACGAAAATAGTGGCAGGCTTAATCGGTTTTATTAAATGTTAATGATCAGACAGTTGTGTTAGGATGGCCAGTTTTCTTACTCATTATGTGAGTTTGCATTTCGTAGATTTGTTTAACTTTTTGAAGTGAATCTATATCTGAAGCAGCTTTGTCCCAGCGTATGTTCTTAATTCTGGGAAAACGTAAGGCAAAGCCACTATTGTGTCTATTACTTTTCTGTATACTGTCAAATGCAACCTCTATAACTATTTCTGGCTTTACTACAATTCTAATGCCCTCATCCTTTATTATTATCGAATTTAATTTTTTTGTCATTTCAAGGATTTCTACGTCAGTCAATCCTGAATAAGCCTTGCCAATTGTTCTCAATTTGCTATTGGCGTTGATCTCTTCATCTTTTACCGCAAATGTATAATCGGATAACATTCCTGCCCTTTTTCCATGTCCGTACTCGGCTACTATTATAACCACATCTATAGTATCTAATTCCTTTTTAAGCTTAGCCCAGTATCTTCCTCTCTTTCCAGGATGATATTGAGAGTCTGGATCCTTCAGTACAAGTCCTTCATGACCAATATGTCTGCTCTTCTCAAACATTGCAATAATCTCCTCCTCTGAATCTATAACTTTGTACGCAGAATTAATGAGCGGTTCCTTAAAAAAAATATTTGATAGGATTTCTTTTCTTTCTTTAATTGGCGTTGTAATCAAGTTCTCTCCATTTAAATACATGATATCATAAACTACGTAAACAAGTGGAATCTCCGCCAATGTTTGCTCAGTAAGAATCTTTTTGTTAAGTCTTTTTTGGAGTTCTTGAAAATGTAGTGGTTTACCATTTAGTAAAGCCATCACCTCCCCATCAAAAATGAAATCTATATCTGTGGATGATGGAGCAGATGATGGTAACGAATGCACCTCCAATGCGGCATTAACCAATTCAGGAAAAGCCTTCGTAACATCAGAAAGCCTACGAGAAAATAGTCTAACTTGTCGTCTAAACTTATGCATCTGTGCCCGTATCCCATCATACTTAAATTCACAAATCAAAGGTTTTCCATAATATTTCATTATCTCTTCGGCGGTAAACATTACATCTGCTAGCATATAACTCATAGGTGTAAGCGGTTTGATAAGTGCGGTATACAATAGATTTCTCTTCGCCAAAAGCACTATCCGCGAAACATCTCCTAAAACGAGCATTGCATTTCTAACACGTTGAAGATCTTGCTGATATGCTTTTGATATAGCAACTTCAACCAGGCCTTCGGTCAGACCAATTCTCAATTCTCCATTAATAATCCTTGTCAGGTACTTTGCCTCAGCTGGTCCACTTTCAATAAGTAATCCTTTCAAAATATCCTTCTTATCTTTTCCAGACCCACTGCCTATAGCATCGGCGATTAGTTTAAGCCGATCATATACTGAGAGTACTGTTAAAGGCTGTTGTTGGAAAAGTGATACTACGTTTTTCATTGAAACTGTGTATTCAGATAGCGCACCGAGATCACCGTACTTCAAGTAGATAGTTTGAATCTGATTGAGATTTAAAACGGCAATTTGAGAAAGGACTTGCATTATTGTACTAAATCCTATATTCATCACAAATTTTGATCCTTTTGGGAATATTCTATTAGAAAAGAACAGAACAACCACCGATAAGGTTTCATCATCATTTAACGAAGTAAGATATTTGGAAAGGATATTCACTTTTTCAATTGTACTTGTGGTAGCGCCTATTCTTTCGCAGATTTCTGTGAAACATGAGAAGTGAGTTGAATTACTATTACTGCTAATTGGGCCACACCTTTCTCAAATATTAGTGCCAGGTTATAAAAAGAAAACGGCGTGTCAATAGAATGATCAAATAAAATATGGCATTATGGGGTAGTCTGCAGATTACTACAAAACTGCAAACCATCAAAATATATTCAACTAAATCCTCGTGTCGGGATACTAGGGAATTCATAAACCTAATGCTGCCGACCTTATTGTCTCCTACAACTTTCTTGCAATTGGTACTATCTCATACGTACGACTTATTAGCACCAACATAGAATGTTCTCGAGTTCGGTCACGTTGAATGAAAGATGTTAGCATACGAACTACAAGTACACTAATATCAGAGAGATTAAGGTATAACCTACCCTATAGCAGAAGTTTAGTACTTGTATAGTTGAGCTGTTTTAATGATATAAAAAAAGATTACTGTGCTCACTGGAACAATATGTGACGTCGTGTAGATAATTATTTTTTTACCATTAAAACCATAATGGATTTAAATTTAATGACACCACCATTCCACCTGTGAGGCTAATTCCCTCCACGAAGCCACTTTACTTTAGTTACTGGATTCCATCTCCTGAAGTTCTGAGACGTATTTTATTTGTTATTATCTTGTGCTCTATCTTGACAAATAATACTTATTTTGTGAATCCATTAAATCATCTACAAGAAAGGGAATACTGACAAGCATTTTTAACTCCTAGCTTCAGACCTATTATGTAGGAAGATTGGCTTACTGTACCTGTCGGTACTCCTCGGATTATTATAAAATCTGAATCAATCGAGATCTATTTAAGCATTTTTAACAGTGGTATTATGTTGCAAGGACGTTGCAAAATAAGATTTTAGGGATCCAATTTAAATTGCCATAATCGGATCCGAAACGGCACAGTAGATCGATTTTCGACTATAGTTAGGATAAATGCTAGAACAGCTAAAATTAATATTATCTTCTCATAAATAAAGGGGTAGAACAGACATTATATTATATTATTAATGAATTTTTGACTTTTATGTACTAGCGAACATTATCTGCAAGGGGACTGGCAGCTTCGATACTGAAGGTTTGCTAATAGTTAGTGCAAATTAACCGTTACCTATGAGTACATTTTTTGAAAATCATTTTGAGTATGTTGTTCCTTGATATTTTGTTTCTGTGACTTTTGGCGGATCTTGTCATCATCTCAAGCTAGTTATGGTCCAATTTCCGTTTATTGTTTAGTATATTAAACAATGAACACGAACCGCTTATTAGGAATATGCGTGTGAATTGCGCAATGTATAAAGAAATTAAATTTGAAAAAGCACAATTTAGGAATAATGGGGTCAATTTGCCATATGCAAGGGTGTGTTTTATCATACCTTCACATTATTTTGAGCACAAGATTAAGGATGGAAGTGCAGAACAGCGTGACAGAGCAATTTATACACTGAAAATCACCCAGCTTATACGAGGACAACGAATGGCTCTAGCAGGATTGCGGGGCTTGGCTGCATCTGGACATCAAGAAATGCGGCGAGAAATTTATGATATGCAAAACTCGCAAACTCAGACTGAACTACCTGGTAAACTTGTACGCCAAGAAAGCGGAGATGAAACCGGCGATTTGGATGGCGACAATGTTTACAATAACACCGGCAGCGTGCACGAGTTCTATAAGAAGATATTTAATCGAAATTCTTTGGACAATCATGGTATGCCGATGGTTTCGTCGGTCCATTTTGCTAGGGACTTTGATAATGCCTTTTGGAACGGTCGTCAGATGGTATATGGCGATGGCGATGATGTTGACTTTAAGAGACATAAACTAGCAGAACTTCTTGACGTTACGGGCCATGAAATGACGCATGGGGTAACCAACCATACCTCTAACCTTGATTATGTGGGTGAATCCGGGGGCTTGAATGAGTCTATGTCAGATTGCTTTGGTATAATGATTTCACAATGGGTAAGCAATCAGACAGTTGATGCTGCTCACTGGTTAATAGGCGAAGGGTTAATGACAGATGGTAAAGCACTTCGTTCAATGAAGGATCCTGGGACAGCTAATCAGTACGACGATCAAATCAAAAACTACCGAGACTACAGACCTGACATGGATGTCCATACTTCGTCTGGCATAGCAAATTACGCGTTCTATCTTGCATGCAAGAATGTAGGCGGAAACTCATGGGAGAAGATCGGTAAAGTATGGTATATTACGAATACAGCCAGACTTCGACACAACTCGGGATTCCAAGATGCAGGTAACCACACTTTTGATGTTGCGGGGTCACTATTTGGTGAAGGAAGTCCTGAACAGAATGCAATATATAACGCTTGGCATGATGCTGGCATTGATGCCGAAAAACCTGACTTGGTCGCTAATGTAAGACCCAGGATTATAATGAGATGATTTGATGAAAGATAAGGGTTAATTCATTGCTCGGTGGTCACATAATACAATTTGAGAATTTCTTTTGAACAGAGTGGAGGGATTGCTGGTCTATCTAAAAAAATTAATTTAGACACCAGTTCTTTACCCTCCTCAGAGGTTCAGCAGGTACAATCAATGGTCGACAATTCGAATTTCTATGAATTACCTAACAATACCGGTCAACCCGATCCAAATGCTGCCGACTATCTAAAATACAAGATTACGTTGGAATCAGAGGATGGAAGAAAGCATACTGTTGAGACCACAGATGTTACAATGCCTGCGGCGTTAAGTCCTTTTGTTGGATATTTAAGAAAAAAGATCAAAGAACAGAGACGTTAGTTAGCGCAATTTCCGTATCCGGTACCAGTAGGAGCAAATAAGTGGCTCGGATATCTTCTAATGAGTCCTATTAGACCTTGTGTGTTTCTGAGGTATCTTTACCGAATTATATTCTACCAATCTCTACATTTTATCCTTTAAAAATAAAAATTTACGCTGCACTGAAGATATAGTGGTCACTTGACGACTCGACAAGTGCGACGATTTCCCGTTACCAAAAGTGTGCATGTGCGACCATCAAAAAACACATCCGTTTTCGATTCTCATTATCTTTCCCTATCAGGGAGAATTGTCATAATCGTTATTTGACAATGAGTGAAGCTACAAACACTTGGTTCAAGTCTGCAAATCGAGGAGTTGTTCCTACACCTAGTTTCAGACATTTTCCTTCTTGACTAAGAGCCTATCCAAAAATTATTCTCCTATAGATAATAATAAGATAGATAATAATAAAACAGCCTAAACATACTACTACTACTACTGCTGCAAAATAGCTTCCTAACTTCTTTTCATCTCTAACCAAAAGTTTTCTGAACCTGTCGCGCCAAGAGTTGGTTCTTTCTATAACCACATCTTCTTTTAGCATGATGACAATGATTATTACAACCACTAATGTTTATTTTTGATTGTGTCTCCTCTATGTCAAATAGCGATAGATATCCTCTATAGGTTTGCATACCTCGATCGCTTGAAAGTCATATCCTTATCAAGATATCTTTGGGATAGGTTTTGAGTTATCTATCTATCAATTTAATTCGTGTTAACAACAAGGTAGTTGTCCGCATTACGGATACTGAATAAGAATGTAAATTAAACCACAATGCTCATTTCAGATTTAAATCATGACTATATATCTTCGACCGATAGATTAGGCAGTCGGTTTCGAATTCCATAATATTATTGCATTGCTATGACTTGCTATAGTGCTAAGCAGCTAAACGTTTAGGATTTTTTACTATGAACATTCGCAGACCGACTACTTTTTTTGCTCGCGAATTAAAATTTGCTCATGGATTGTTAAGCGCGACTTATCCACGGACTCGATCCTCCGTCCCGAATAAGCAATACCTGAATTTGGAAAGTCCTGGCATCTAAATGTAGTTACTGGAATAAGTAATGTATGATAAATTTTAGTAGGTAAAATCTAACGTGGTAAAAGACTTAACGGACGCCTGGTATGAAATATGTGAGCATTGGCTAGGGATAATCAAGAAGATTACGAAAATCTCGGTAAAGTACTTAATTCATTATATGTTAACACGATAGAATGCGCTAAAAAGATGATATCTAGGACTAAGTTTGGGCCTGGAACACACGAACAGGAATGTAGCCGGGACAATCTTCTATGCTACTTGGCATTAAGAAAGCATGACATATCAGACTTACAGATACGCTTAGATCAACAGGGCCTTTCATCATTAGGAATGATAGAAAGTAATGTACTTTTTAGTATGGAGCAGGTTCTCAAACATTTTGGAATAACAGCACCTAATGGCGAGACACTATGCAAGATTACCGCTCAAGAAGGCAATGCAATATTAAACGATCGGACACAGCTGATGTTTGGTCATCACGAGAAAGGAAGAAGAACACTAATAATGGTAACTCTTGATGCCTCTGATATTTTTCAATATGACTTAATTGAGTTGCTTCTCGAAAACGGGTTGGATATTGTTCGAATTAATTGTGCTCACAACACAAAGAGAGAATGGAAGCTCCTGATCGAATCAATACGAATTGCAGAGCAACGATTAATCGAATATGGAAAGAAAGTTGGGAATGAGTGTCCTATTTTAATGGATTTAGCAGGTCCTAAAATTCGCACAGGCCAGATGGAACTAACAGTTAGTCCACTAAAGATTACAGTGTTAAAAGATCTCCATGGCCGCCCTATTCGATTTGTTGAGGGCTTTTTAGATAGTGAGGCCGACGTGACAAAACTAATCAGCATGGAAGGTGCAGCATCTAGTTTCGTTATCGCAATATCAAAAATAGACTATGGTGGTTTAGGGAGTTTACAGATCGGCCAGAAAATAACCTTCACGGATGCAAGGGATCAGAGGCTACGCAACATGACTGTCCTTGAACGCCTGAGTCCATCGAAAGTACGCATTGGATTAGAACATACGGCATATTTAAAGGAGGGTATAAAGTTAGAATGTCAATCAAATAACGTTAATAATAACAATACTAAATGTTCATTCACGATTGGTCGAATAATGCCACAGCCTATTGAAATTAATGTCGAAGCCGGAAACACGTTGCGAATTTACAAGGATGGCTCGAGGCTGGGTCATTTACCTAATGGGCCTGACGGGACACCTGCTGGCATTAGTTGTACACATCCCGAGGTACTTGATCGAGTTTTTGTTGGCCACAGGGTATTCATAGACGATGGAAAAATTGAGGCGGTAGTAAAGTCATCGAATAATCAGTATCTTGAGTTAGAAGTTGTTTCGCCCAAAGGGCTGATAGCTAAAATAAGGTCACACAAGGGCATCAATTTTCCGGATTCTTCTGTCAAATTGCCGGCGCTGACTCAGGAAGATATCCTAAATTTACAATTTGTTGCTGAGTATGCTGATTTAGTAGGATTAAGTTTTGTCCAAAATCCTGAGGATGTTATTAGCTTACAAAGGGAATTATCGAAGCTTGGTAGTCTGGATATAGGTATCGTAGCAAAAATAGAAACAGTTGATTCAATTCATAATTTGGCAAAAATTCTCTTAGCCGGACTAGAATTGCCTAAATTCGCAATTTTAATTGCAAGAGGTGATTTGGCAGTTGAAGTAGGATTTGAAAATCTTGCGTTCGTTCAAGAAGATATATTATGCCTATGCGAATCCGCGCATATCCCTGTTATCTTGGCAACCCAAATTCTAGAAACACTAACTGAAAGTGGTCTTAGAAGTCGTGCAGAAATAACTGATGCTATAATGGGACAGCGCGCAGAGTGTGTTATGCTCAACAATGGAATACATATAATTGAGGCGCTCAAAACATTAGGAACACTATTAACTGTAGAAGAGCAACATCAGATTAAGAAACATCGGTTATTCAGGGATTTTACTACACAGTCTGGTACATTCTGACACATACTGACGCAGATCATAATGTCGTTAAAATCATATAATTATCATAAACTTGCTCTAAAACCTATATAATGAGCCAAGCGCTTGGCATGGTTATGATGCGGTCAACAATTACATGGTTCTGTTCTCTTTCTTACTTGATATATCATAATCTATATCGGAATCATAAAGCTATAGATCTTTCCTTAACTTTACAGAGCCTGTAATATGGTCGAGTTTTGTTGCAACTTCCTATTTTGTTCTGAAAGGTCATCTCCTGCCACCCGATATCTAGCACACCGAGAACTTCATTTTTTTTAATAAGGACTACGATTCTCAATTTGTAAAATAACTAAGGCGGCTCGGCATGCGAGTCAAGAATTCTTCAGTAATTCCGACACCTACGTAAACTAGTCCGAGCTCTAGGTATCACAGCTAAACAAAGATTAATCACTAGCTATGTTAAATAAGAGCCTGATTCCTTTTAATAGTACTCCTCTGAGTCATCGTTTTCATGTGGAAGAACGGTAATCCTAGAAGGAGAGAATATAACCGATCTGGAATAGAGATCTATGATTACAGATTCTAAATTTGTAGATCCGCCGAATTGTATTTATACTTCGGTGAATACATCGAACTGTGTTTTCCAAAGATCTATTTGGATCCAGAAGTATGCAAACTTTTGTTATCCTTGTGGTGGCAGGCATTGTTTTGTCTGGGATACTTCCTGTAAGCAATTATCAAGTGTCTTTCTCAAAGAGCAAGCACAATCCAGGAAATTTAGGATCTCAGGACTCTACGAACAATGGTGACAGTAACCCAAAAACCAAATCCCCACCAGCAAACGAAGGTGGACCTACGACAACAACACCACCAGCAAACGAAGGTGGACCTACAACAACAACACCACCAGCAAACGAAGGTGGACTTACAA
>Ga0207665_10000592_pt1 | contig 24350 bp, 21 predicted proteins | sample LARL112metaG_FD_184351 | JGI IMG/M metagenome (GOLD analysis project Ga0207665, IMG submission 184351) | Corn, switchgrass and miscanthus rhizosphere microbial communities from Kellogg Biological Station, Michigan, USA - LAR L11-2 metaG... | ecosystem: Host-associated > Plants > Roots >... | reverse complement strand
GGCAGCAAGCCGGCGTCCGATTCTTGTCGAAGACGCGGCTCAAAACGATTGGGTTGTGCGACCAGAATGGGCGAAACGTGAGGAGATTCGCAGTTTTGCAGGTCATCCCCTCATCTTTCGAGACAAACTGCTGGGGGTTATCGCTGTCTTCAGCCGCCAGCCTTTCGGCCAACAAGAGTTCACTTGGTTAGGTTTGTTTGCGAATCAGGCCGCGCTCGCTATCGCCAACGCACGGGCGGAAGAGGCTCTGCAGTCGAGCGAGCGTAACCTTGCTGCCATCATCAATACGATCCCCACAACAGCATGGACTACTCGTCCCGATGGCTATTGTGACTTCCTAAATCAAGTGTGGCTCGATTACGCGGGTATGGCTGCGGAACAAGCGCAGGGCTGGGGGTGGGCGGAAGGGATTCATCCGGAGGACCGTAAGAGACTTGTCGAGGAGTGGGAATCGTGTCTGGCTTCCGGCACTTCGGTTGACACGGAAGCTCGGATTCGCCGATTCGACGGTTCCTACCGGTGGTTCCTGATTCGCGCCAATCCACTCAGGGATGAATCGGGCAACATCCTCAAATGGTACGGAACCTGTATAGACATTGAGGATCGCAAGCGAGCCGAGGAAGCATTGCGCCGGAGTGAGGAGAGGGCTCGCTTGATGGTCGATAGCATTGACGGTCAGATCATGACTGCTACGCCCAAAGGTGAAGTCGAATTCGTTAACCAACAAGTTCTAGATTACTTCGGCAAAAGTCTTGAAGAATTGAAGGATTGGCGTACCAACAACGCCATTCATCCGGAGGACTTCCCTCGCGCCCTGGCGTTGTGGGCGCACTCCGTGGAAACTGGGGATCCGTACCAGTTTGACGAGCGTCTTCGACGCGCCGACGGTGCATACCGCTGGTTTCGCGTGCGGGGGCGATGTCTACATGACGCTCACGGCCATGTTGTGCGCTGGTACGTCCTGCTTACGGACATTGACGAGGGCAAACGGGCTGAAGCGCAGGTCGAGCAAGCCTACCTTCGCCTGGCCGAAGCGCAGCGGCTCAGCAAAACTGGCAGTTTCATCACGGATTTGGTGGCTGACGACCACAACTGGTCCGAGGAGACCTTCCGCATTTTTGAGTTCGATCCCGCGACCAAAATCACGGTACAGAGGATTCGGGATCTTATCCAGCCGGAGGACCAACCATCGTTCGACGCAATGATTGCGCACGCCATGACGGGTGCGGATGTCGACTTTGTATTTCGGATTTTGACCTCTCGAGGTGCCGTGAAACACATCCGGGGCATGGCCCGGGTCATAGAACAAATCGCGGGCCGACCGCTGTTCATCGGCGCTTTACAGGATGTAACGGAAAGCAAGGTCGCGGAGGAAGCTCTGAACAGGGCTCGCTCAGAGCTTGCACATGTGGCGCGGATCACGACGCTGAACGCGTTGACCGCGTCGATCGCCCACGAGATCAACCAGCCGCTCGCGAGCCTCATTACCAACGCCAGTATATGTCTTCGGAGGTTGAATGCTAATCCTCCGAATGTTGAGGGTGCGCGCGAAACGGCGATGCGGACCATTCGCGATGGCAACCGTGCCTCGGATGTGATCACGCGATTGCGCGCGCTGTATAGCAAAAAGGAATTTACGCCCGAGCCGCTGGATTTGAATGAGGCAACCCAAGAAGTGATTGCATTGTCGTTGAGCGATCTTCAGAGGAATAGTGTGATCCTGAAATCGGAGTTCGCCGATGGTCTTCCGCTCGTTACGGGGGATCGTATCCAACTTCAGCAGGTGATTCTTAATCTGGTCCGCAATGCCTCCGATGCGATGGGCTCGGTAGATGACCGCCCGAGGGAGTTGGTCATCAGAACCGAACAAGAAGGTGGAGACCGCGTGCGGCTTAGCGTGAAAGATGCGGGGCTCGGCTTCACAGGTGAAGTTGCGGACAAACTCTTCCAAGCATTTTATACAACCAAGAACGATGGAATGGGAATCGGGCTGCACGTCAGCCAGTCCATTATCGAAGCTCATCATGGACGTCTGTGGGCGACAGCCAATGATGGGCCCGGAACCACATTTTCCTTCGCTATCCCTTGCAGACCGGAGGGCTCGGAGGACATACAAACTCGTTCCGACCGGACAGGTGCGGCGTGATTGGACTCCAGGGGGCTCCCTTCCAAGCGAAAGCAGTACTAAAGTCGAATAGACGCGGCTTGTGGAGTGGCGCATTGTGTTGTTTATGCAGGGAAAGACCGTCACGGTACGTCCGCTTTTATCCGTGGTTGATGATGATGAGATGCTACGCGAGTCGCTTCCCGACCTGCTCAGGGAGGTCGGGTTCGAGGCTAGGGCTTTTTCGTCGGGGCAGGAGTTTCTCTCGTCCGAGTACCTAGATGAGACTAGGTGTCTCATCCTCGATGTCGCGATGCCGGGAATGTCCGGGCTCGATCTTCAAGAGGAACTGAAACGTCGCGGGCAAACGATTCCCATCATCTTCATCACCGGTCAGAAGGACGAGGACATCCGGAAACGAGGGCTCAGACAAGGAGCTGTGAAGTTCCTGTACAAGCCGTTCAGCGACAATGCTTTGCTTGATGCCATCAACGAGGTCCTTTCTGGGGAATGAGGACCCAGCTGTGCAGGTTCTGGGGACTACAATGAGTTTAGCCGGCACGCTTCGTCGTGATGTGGGGTCATTATCAATGGCGATTGCCAAGCCCATCGTGTTCGTTGTTGATGACGACGCGTGGGTGCGCGAATCGCTGGAAACTTTGATACAAGACGAAGGCTGGCGGTCAGAGACTTTCGCCACCGCACAAGAATTCCTCGATCGCCCGCGCGCATTTACTCCAAGTTGTCTCGTGCTCGATATTTCCCTCCCCGGACTCAATGGCCTCGAACTGCAAAAGCGCCTGGCCGAACGCACCGACATGCCGATCATCTTCATCACGGGACACGGCGACATTCCAATGTCGGTCGGCGCCATGAAGGCCGGGGCAGTCGAGTTCCTGACGAAGCCCTTCAACGACGAAGTATTGTTGACGGCGATCCGGCAAGCACTAGAACGAAGCCGCCTAGCTCTTGCTCGGGAGGCGGAGATGCAGGAGCTCAGGGACCATTACGCCTCCCTTACACCTCGCGAACGGGATGTCATGGCGCTGGTCGTTTCCGGTCTGTTAAACAAACAGATCGCTGGCGACCTCGGCATTGCCGAGAGCACAGTGAAGGCACATCGCGGTCAGGTGATGCAAAAGATGAAGGCCAACTCGGTAGCAGATTTGGTGAAAATGACCGCGAGGCTCCATCAAAGTGCCGCCACAAACCATTCAATGAGTTCTGGCTAGAGAAGTTGGGACTTGCCCGACAGCGACCAAAGTTTTGACGCCGCGCCGACCGAATTCTCAGCAGTTGCGCGTTCTTCGGTTGGGACGGGACACTGTGTCTTTTTGGGGCAATATGGACAAGGCGATGGCGGTCAGGTCCGGTACCTTTCATGTCTCCCCTAAACACGATTCGCACAGTCCGTGCATACTCGTAGCTCTCTCGTTGGTCTTATATTCAGCATCCGCATGGCCACAGACCCAGCTTGCAGCCGTTTTCGGTACCATCACAGATCCAACAGGCGCCGTTGTTACGGAAGCCCAAGTTACGGTCTCTAGCATAGGGACTGGATTGAAACGGGTTGCTCTTACCGACATCACGGGTCGGTATCAACTGGCTGGCTTGCCGCCGGGAATGTATGCGGTTCGCGCAGAGAAAGAAGAATTTCAAACAGCGGTGCTCGAAGAGATTGCCCTTAGTCCAGGTGCTGCAATCGCAATCAATCTGTCACTGAGGGTCAGCACCGTTCCACAAGACGTGACGGTCACTGCGGACGTGGCGATCGACACTACTAGTTCGACCGTCGGTGGTGCGATTGCTGAACGAAGCCTAACCGACCTTCCACTGAACGGACGCGATCTGTTCAAAACCCCTATCCTCCAACCGGGAGTCGCCCCGACACCCAGCAGTGCTCCTTCGCTCTTGTCGAATGGCAAGGCCGGCCAGGTTTCAGTTAACGGTATGCGCCCAAGCTGGACGAATGTTCTCATCGACGGTATGGACGCGAATGATCCCGTCTTCGGCTTCTCTCCGGCGGGCGCTTCCGGGCTTTTTCTCGGTCTGAATGGATTGACGGAAGTCCGCGTCCTGACCCAAACGTTCGGTGCTGACTACGGCACCAACGGAGGCGGGGTCATCGAGGCGGTAACCAAGTCAGGAAGTAATCAGTTCCATGGATCGCTGTGGGAACTCCACCAAGATGCTTCACTCGACGCCAGGAATTACTTTGATTTGGCTAACCGCCCCATCCCAGCATTCGTGCGCAACCAGTTCGGCGCTAGCATCGGAGGGCCGTTGGTGCATGATCGAACCTTTTTCTTTGCAAACTATGAGGGTTTTCGTGAAGTGCAAGCATCCACAGCTATTGCGACGGTGCCCGATGCTCTGGCTCACCAAGGCTTGTTGCCCTCTGCCGTTGATCCGGGAGCCTGCAATAACACCACTCCCAGCGGTTGCGTTGCCGTTGCCGTTGATCCTCGCTTAGAGCAGTTTCTCGCGCTACTTCCTCCGACGAATGGAGCGGACAATGGAGACGGAACCGGCGACCTAATCACCGCCAATAAGGGTTCCACCACTGAGAATCTTGGCCTTGTCCGTGTCGATTACAACTTCTCTAACTCACATTCGCTATTCGCGCGTTACATGATCGATGACAGTTCGTCCCTAGTTCCCTATATCGGGACACCACCGGGAACTTACGTCCCAGGGTTCCCAGCCCTCCATCAAGCCCGCAATCAGTACTTTGCTGTTCAAGACCGCAAGAATCTCGGACAGGAAGTGTTCAACGAATTAGGATTCGGTATCAACCGCACGACCGCATCGACTTCAATCGTAGATACGCATCCGGGGCTTTCGATTTCTTTGCTGCCTGGCCGACCATTCGGAATGCTCGACATTGCAGGTATGAGTTTGGTAGGCAATAGCCCAGTGACTCCGTTGGGCAATTTTTCGACGGTTTATCAAGTTCAGGACCAACTTTCATCCACAACTCATCGTCACACCATCAAATTGGGCGCCCAAGTTCGAAGGATTCAATCCAATGGCCCGCTGGATTTTGGGGTGAATGGGTTGTATACGTTCCAGGATCTGAGCCCGTTCGGGTTTCAGGCACACTCCAACAACCCTGCTCTCGAATTCTTCCTTCAAGCTCTGCCTCTGTCGTACGTGGGCGTTGATCCCTCCAACTCCGATTCCAACCGCGATTACCGCCAGAACGTCGTGTCTGGGTTTGCGCAGGATTTCTTTCGAGCAACTAGCCGTTTATCCGTGAATGTTGGGTTACTGTACGACTTCTACTCCAATCCGACCGAGGCACACGGCCGTCTTTCGGTTATTCGCAATCCTGCCACGGACTCCGGCCCCACGGTGGGCAAGTTATTTGCGGAAACCCCTCGGGATTTGTTGTCACCCCAGGCTGGTTTTGCATGGAACATCTTCGGTGACGGCAAGACCGTACTGCGCGGCGGAGCCGGCGTCTTTCGCAATCAACTCCCTTTTATCCTGTTTGGTGTCGATCGGTTTCTACCTCCTTTTTTTGGCATAAATTCCTATGTGTTTCCTAGCTTTCTCAACCCGCAAAACGCTTTGCTAACGCAACCCATATACGTTATTCAGGCAACTTACCATCCGAAGTTCCCTTACGCGTTGCAATACAATCTCAACCTGGAACGGGAAATCGCGCCGGGTACGATCTCGACCGCCGGGTATTATGGTGCGCGCGGCAACCACCTCCCTCGCGAAGTAGAACAGAACCCTTTCGAACGAGCGTTAGGCCATCGCCACAATCCGAACTTGCCTTCGCCTCTGTTAATGGTGCTAACCGATGCGCAGTCTTTCTATAATTCATTCCAACTCTCTGTTTCGAAACATAACTCCCATAATCTTTCCTGGCAGGCGTCCTACACGTTTTCTCATTCAGTAGATGATGCTTCGAGCAATGTTTCCATAGAAGCGGTGAACGAACCGGCCACGACTCAGAACCCGTTCAATCGCAAGGGAGATCGTGGACGGTCAGGATTCGACATTCGGCACAATTTCGTTGCGAACGTTGTTTATGAGCTGCCTTTTGGACGCGGAAGCCAATTTGGCGGTTGGCAGATTTCAGCCATTGCCAACGTCCACAGCAACGTCCCTTTTACTCCAGTGCTTGCTTTTGACAATGCAGGTTTGCAATCACTATTGACTTCGGAACGGCCAGACCTCGCTGGCGATCCTTACAAGGGTGTCTGTCCAAACGGCTTTAGAGTGGGTAGTCCGTCGTGCTGGTTTAATCCCAGCGCTTTTGCGTTACCGCCGCCTGGTGATTTTGGAACCGCTGGACGTAACATCCTGCGCGGACCCGCCTTCGCGCAATTTGATGTGGCACTCGAAAAGGGCTTCAAATTGAAGGAAGGTATGAAGATTACATTGGGAGCGGAAGCTTACAATTTGCTTAATCATCCGAATTTTGCAGTCCCAAGCAACACGCAAAGCCCGCTCACCCTGGGAGGGAATGGAGACGCCGTGTTCAAAGACGCAGCGGGTGATCTTGCTAACAACGTCGGCAGGGTTTTCAGTACTGTCGGTACCGGGCGTCAGATTCAACTGGACGCACGTTTTATTTTTTGACCAGCCGCCTCAAGAAACTGAGAGCGCAAGAATCTTCCCCGCGCAGGCTGAAAGAAAAGCATCGCCAGTACTATCGTCCAATAGACTCTTCCCGAGATTTCTGGCGTAATCAGCACGCTCGGTGAGATCGGAATCTGATGAACCAACTGCTTGCGAACGTTCTCGACTCTCACGGCGGCTTGAACTGCTGGAATAAGTATCAGACAGTTGAAGCCTCGATTGTGACCAGCGGCGGCTTTTTTGCTCTCAGATGGCACAGTGGTTGCCGAAAGACACGCGCCCAAGGACTCGTTCGACGGCCATCAGATGAGCACGCCTTGGGACCCACTCGATAGGCATACTTCAACGGAGAAAGCTGTATGGACATATCTCACCATGCCGTTCCTTCCTGCAAAATGGAGGGTGTGCGAGTGGGGGAAACAGAACTCTGGCGGGAAGGAGGAGAGACATGGCGCGTACGGCCCAGAAACCTCTGTCCATGATTGGGCCACTCGCTTAAAACCGTTGGCCGCCCCTCTGGCTGTCCCATGGAGCGACTGCAGCCCCGGGCGCAGGAAAGGGGGGCGGGAATCGCTCAACGGGTTTCCTGGGGCATCTTGGCTCGATTTATTCCCTTGCAACAGGTACGCTTCACCAGTAGACAATGGCATAGACCAGCCAGCCAACCATCCCGACTGCTGTGGCACACCTATTTCCCGGGCTCAATCGAGACGCAGCCTCATACAGGACTTTTTCTTCGGAGAGAGCGACTTCATGCTCCGCCGCCATGACTGCAACGTAAACATAGCGGGCGGCTTTCCAGCGGCGCAGCTGACTTCGAATTATGGGGTAGCAAACGGGATTCATTTCCCAACCAGAAGGCGCGCATATTACACCGGGGCCTGACCGGTGCCGATCCAGGAAATCCTTATCGATTTCAGTGAGGTACGTTTCGAATAGCGAAACTCTCAAAGTTCTTGAATAGAGCTATTGCGTTGGTCCGAAGCTTGCAACTCAGATTTGTTTTCTCAATGCGCGGCACTCGGAATGCCTAGGTCTCACTGGTGATTCGTGCGTTCTTTCCGGTCACCTCGCATATTGACGTCCTGGGGCAGGCTCCGCAGGCACGTACGTCTTTTTCAGAATACTTCCAGATGCGATCGGGCAGCTGGCCCCCAACGTCGATGGCATTGTCGCTGCCGGCACCTCCTGCTTGCCCAACATCGGATTGTAAAGGAGACCGATTCGGTCGCAACATATCGCGCAGAATTTCTTCGCGGGTGACTCTTCGAGTGCAAACACGATCTCTTTTTTACAGCTGTGGCCGGACGGGGATCCCCAATTTGCGGATCCGATAGGCCAGAGTGGTCCGTTTCATTCCTAGCTTGGCCGCTGCGCCCTTGGCTCCCCCAGTGACCCAGTTCGATTCCTTTAGAGCGCGTAGCACGTGCTCGCGTTCCATCTGTTCTAGTGTCGATAAGTGGATTTGCGAACTTTGAACTGTCTCTTGCCTCAATTCGTCCAAGGGGGCACGCAGCGAGGTTCCGGGTGAAAGGATCACAGCTCGCTCAATGAAGTTCTGCAACTCCCGCACATTTCCTGGCCAGGCATACTCCTTAAGCACGGCCATCGCGCGAGGTGAAATTGTTTCAATCTGTCGGTTCATTCGTTGGGAATACTTGTCAACGAAGTGCCGAACGATGAAGGGTATATCCTCGCGCCGATCGCGTAATGGAGGAATCGTCAGCGGGAACACGTGGAGGCGGTAGTACAAATCGCTACGGAACGTCCCCTCTTCGACCATCTCCTTCAGGTCCCGGTGTGTGGCCGCGATCACGCGTACATCCACTTGCTGAGTCCGCGTACTCCCCAGCCGCTCAAATTCACGCTCCTGCAGAACCCGCAGCAGCTTGGGTTGTAGCTCGAGGGGAATATCTCCGACTTCGTCCAGGAACAAGGTTCCTTTATCCGCCAGTTCGAAGCGACCGGGCTTTCGCGTGATGGCCCCGGTGAAGGCACCCTTCTCGTGCCCAAACAATTCACTTTCCAGTAAGCCCGACGGTATGGCGGCACAATTCAGCTTGATAAACGGCCGATCACGCCGGCCGCTACGATTGTGAACGGCCTGGGCGATCAACTCCTTTCCCGTGCCCGTCTCTCCTTGAATCAGCACGCTGGAGTCGGTTGGAGCTACGACCTCCACCTCCCGCAGGACCCGCCGCAGGGCAGCACTCCGGCCGACGATTTGTTCAAAACCTGCCTCACTGCTTGGTTCGTCGGCAGAGTAATCCTGATCCTCAGAGCTCTCCAGCGCTTCCGCTCCGTTGTAGTGCTCCTCGAACGGCATATGCGACGGCATTTCTACAAAAGACGGCATTTCTACAAAAGATGTTTGCGATGCCAGCCCAAATTCGACCGCGCTCATAGCTCACTCCTTCGTTGCACAGCGGCGTGATGTCTTGCTGACTTCTTTTGCGTTATGGGAAACGGAATGTCATTCCCGCGCTGCCCGCGCCGGAATCCATCTTCTGCTCTCTTTTCGGAATTTCCCAGGTGTGTCGTACTGAACTCCGTTTTTTCGTCGCAGCTACCCCTCCCAGCAGCACTCGCAGCGAATGTGATCACATAGCCTGGCTTTCCTGAGTGCTCGTCTACGTGCTGCACAGCGTCGCATCCACATGGTGACCTCCTATATTCCTTCTCGCCTCGCCCAGGCAGTGTCGATCGAGCCGCGATGCGCTATCGCACAGAAAAGCAAGCCTCATGCCACCCGCAAGATTCTGAAATTAAAGGGAGAACAATGATGCGCAGCCGGTCCCGTCTGCTGAAAGTTCAGCATTTTGCTGAAGAAGAGGCCTGCGATCGAAATGTCAATCCTTGCGCGCCAGTAGTTTACGAACGGCGCTCGAAATGCAAACTCAAAATGTGGCAATCACGAATCCGGCACACTGCCGGGCCTCGTCGCAACACAGCGGTTGACGGCTTCGGCAGCAGCAGAAAAGAACAAGATGAGGTGAGGGAATGGAAGGTCACGCGAATTTCGTTGAACGGCGCGAGCACCCTCGAGTTGGAGTAATGGCACAGCTAGGAGACATCACTTACTGCGTCCTGCGGAAGCACGGCGTCGTCAATGGACCGGATCACGATGCCGCCGCTGCTAAGCCAACCAAGGAGTGAGTGAAAAAGTGGGGAGCAGATACGTTCGTAGCACCTGTTAAATCGGCGATGGTCCGCGCGCTAGCGGCTATTGCTGGTTCGCTAGTGGGCGCGTTGGGGTCGGTTACCGGCACCTGGATCACTGAGAGGGATCAGGATCGCCGCGACTTGTTGGGAAAACAGATTGCGCGACGAGAGGCGCTCTATTCCGATTTCCTTGGTGAACGAGCAGCGATTGCTGGTCGATGCCGTACAGCACAACGCTACTGGTCTTTACAAATTGTCGCCAATTTATGCGCCTTACGAAGCCGCACGTCATGCGCTCCTCCCCAACTTATCTCGCGTGAAACCAGCGGACAGATATGCGATCGTCCGAAAGGCGGAGTGAAAACGAAATGTTGAGGATTGAAAAAGATAGTGGTGGATGCGTGACCAAACTGCGACTGAGCGGGCGGATTCAGTCTGACCAAATTGCCAGCATTCGCTCGGAAATGGGTGACGAGTGCACAAGCAAGATCCTGGACTTGAGCCAAGTCACATTAGTAGACGTCGGGGTGGTTCGATTCCTGATCACCTGCGAAGACCAGGGCGTTGAATTGATGCAATGCCCTCCCTACGTGCGCGAATGGATACTTCGGGAGCGTACCGAGGAAGCACAGCCCGATTCTTCGGACGCCGGGCTGACACAGTAGATAAAGCCTGAGCAACTACCAGTCTGCCACTGCTTGCCGTTCGTCATTGGCCGACAGCGGTGCGCTCAAGGCTCGCCCAGAATTAGACCAAAGTACTACCAGTACCATTGTCTAATTGTTTGGGTTCCCAGCGTCGTGGCCTAATCAGCCTAGTGCCTGTATGCAATCCCCAAACCCAGGCCGGGTCGCTGGATTGGCCGTATGAATGCGCCGGAGAAGCTCCCGCCAGACCGGATAGACGCTCGCAATGTCATTGATGTCACCGAGCGCAATCTTGCCGCCATCATCAACACGATTCCCACGGCGGCTTGGACCACCCGGCCGGATGGCCACTGTGACTTCATCAATCAGGTGTGGCTCGATCATGCGGGCATGACTGCCGAACAAGCGCAGGGCTGGGGGTGGGCAGAAGCGATTCATCCCAGCGACCGCAAACAACTTGTCGAGGAGTGGCAATCATGTCTGGCCTTGGGCACCCCGGTCGACACGGAGGCGCGGATTCGACGTTTCGACAGGTCCTATCGATGGTTTCTGATTCGAGCCAATCCACTGAGGGATGAAGCGGGCAACATCCTCAAATGGTACGGAACCTGCATAGACATCGAGGATCGCAAGCGCGGAGAGGATGCGGTGCGCAAGAGAGAACTCTCCTGGCGCCAGATCGTCGACAACATACCTGGGTTGGTGGCGACCATGGGCGCAATGGGCGAGGTCGAGTTTCTGAACCGCCAGACCCTTGAGTATTTCGGTAAGACAAATGAAGAGTTGAAAAAGTGGGCCCTGACTGATGCCATTCATCCTGATGATCTCCCCCGCATAATTGAGGCTCGCATCAAGTCGATCGAAGAGGGTCGCATCTACGAAGTAGAGCACCGTTGCAGGCGTGCCGACGGCGTGTATCGATGGTTCCAAGTCCGCGGCCTCCCAATACGAGATCCGGAAGATAAGATAACCGCCTGGTATCTCCTTCTTACAGACATCGACGACCGTAAGCGGGCCGAGCAGAAGCTACAGCAGAGTGAGGAAGACCTTCGCACGATCACCGATTCTATTCCCCAACCCATCGTGGTCCTGGGGCCGGATGGGAAAACACTCTATGTGAATCAGGTGGCTCTGGATTTCACCGGATACAACATGGACCAGTTGGATGAACAAGGCTTTTGGGCCCGCGTCGTGCATCCCGACGACGTGAGGCGTCTCCAAGCCGAGCGTCGAGCGAGATTTTTGCGGGGGGACCCGTTCGAACTGGAATTTCGAGCCATGTTTAAGAACGGGCAGTATCGCTGGCAACTCATGCTGTACAACCCGTTAAAAGACAAGTCCGGCCAGATCATCCGCTGGTACTCTACGGCAACTGATATCGATGACCGAAAGCGCGCCGAGGAGAAGCTACGGCAAAGTGAGGAGAACCTCCGCACGATCACCGATACCATTCGCCAACCGATCGTGGTCCTGGCGCCTGATGGCACTCTGCTGTATGCAAACCGGGCTGCGCAGGATAATTCCGGACTCACAATGGATGATGTGAAAAGTACGGGTCTCTTAGCACGAATTTGCCATCCTGACGACCTCAATCGTGCAGCCGATGAGCGTAGCGCAGGACTCTCGAAGGGAATTCCGTTCGATTCGGAAATGCGCGTGTTGTTCAAGAGCGGGCAATATCGGTGGCAGCTTCTTCAATACAACCCACTAAAGGACGAATCTGGCCAGATCATCCGATGGTACGCCACCTCAACCGACGTCGATGACCGCAAGACGGCCGAAGAACGACTTCACAATGAGAACCTGGTACTGCGAGAGGAAATCGATCGCTCTTCGATGTTTGAGGAAATTGTCGGTTCTTCGAAACCAATCGCTGCGCTGCTGAAAAAGGTGGAGAAGGTTGCACCTTCTGATTCGACCGTCCTCATTCTGGGCGAAACTGGAACCGGTAAAGAGCTGATTGCGCGTGCATTACATCGGAGATCCAAACGCGCAAGCCGAGCCTTCGTAAAGGTCAATTGCGCCGCGATTCCGCAATCGCTCATTGCTTCCGAGCTTTTCGGGCACGAAAAGGGAGCCTTCACCGGCGCATTGCAACGGCGGGTGGGACGTTTTGAGGCTGCGAATGGCGGCACCCTATTTCTGGATGAGATCGGCGAACTTCCGGTGGAGACGCAGATCGCTCTCCTGCGGGTATTGCAGGAGAGGGAATTTGAGCGGGTGGGCAGTAATCATCCGATCTCCGTAGATGTCCGCCTGCTTGCGGCGACAAATCGTGACCTGCGGGCTGCCGTGGCGGCCGGAACCTTCCGCCAGGATCTCTTCTTCAGACTGAACGTTTTTCCAATCGCAGTTCCCCCGTTGCGTGAACGAGTGGAGGATATTTCCTTGTTGGTGGAGTACTTCGTCGGAAGGTTCGCCAAAGAGGCCGGCAAAAACATCCAGCAAATCAGCAAGGATACATTGGACCAACTGAAAGGCTACGATTGGCCCGGAAACATTCGCGAATTGCAGAATGTCATCGAACGTGCAGTCATCCTCTGTGAAACTGACACTTTCCTCGTCGACGAGAGCTGGCTCGAACGCGAATCAGCAGAATTATCGCAGGGCGAAGGTCTCTCCGCGTTGGCAGATCGTGAAGTGGAAATGATCGAAGCTGCTCTCGCCGAAACCCATGGGCGAATTTCCGGACCTTCAGGAGCAGCCGCGAAACTGGGGATACCACGCCAGACACTGGAATCGAAGATCCGGCGGCTAGGCATCGATAGATACGGCCAGAAGCGACCCACCTCTACATAGCACATAAATAGCGTCACATCCCATGGCTTTGCTCATCGTTCGTCATTTTGCTGAGCCTATAGCGCAATTCTGGCGCTGACTCTCTTTATCTTTCATCGGCTTCCGGATGGCAAGCTGTTTGCATTGCGCCCTTGCGTCGGTGTTCAACGAGAGGAGAACGACAATGACGCAAAGGGCAGCATTAGAGATTGTTTGGCGGAATCCGAAACCACCTCAACGCCGGCAACGCTGGGAGCAGATCGAGCAGGATTCAGGAACACCTCACTATCTGGTTCAGGAATTGGTTTCGACCCCCGCGGGATCGTTCTGGGCGACTACATCTAGCTTGGAAATAGTTCATGGTGGTTGTGCTGCCTAGAATGCCCAAGATGGCGCGGAGAGAACGCGAAGATCAGTGGGGCAAAGTGTCATGAAATCAAAGTCCGTGGTTGGGGCCCTTTTCAAGGTGTTGTTGATCTTGGCTCCATCGGTAATTGCCGGCGCTCAGACACCGGCCACGGAAGGACCACCAGTTCCGCATCGAGGCAGCGACAAGTACTGGATGTTGGTGTACGAATTCGCAGACCGTGCTGTTCATTTCGCTCATGCGAAACGCTTCGCCCAACTCCACGAACGGTCCCTCACCGACCGCCAGTGTCAGCAGTACTCTCTAATCGCCGCTGACTACGTGGACCAATTGGTGGCGGTGAAAGAAGTCGGAATGCCTGCTCAGAGTGCATTCTGGAACGACGTGCGCGAGTACTCGATCCGCATGATTGGGCCACCGGGAGTGCCGATTCCAGTTCACAGAACCAGCAATTACTGGGTGACAACGGACTCAGAGGCGGAGGACCATGACTTGCGGCGAATTGTCTCGCTCGAAATCGATGAAGCCAGTTCTCAGTTGCTTCCGACAGGCCAGTATTCGCCTTTGGCTTTACGCGAATGCCGAAACGCTGGCCAGGAGCCGACCGCGAAGACCCCGTAACGTCCATCTGCGAGCCGACCGTACATCATTCCCGCCCTGGCGCAGAGTGCCCCTGTGTTCCCAACCTAGTTCATTGTGCCACCTCGCCCGTCGCCATTCGTTGTCCCCTGCATGAGCCATTCGTATTTTGGAAGTGTCGGAGACCGGACTTTTGCTCATGGTTCGTCATTTTGCTGAGCATGAGGCTTGATGCTGAATGATCACTTTCTTTCCTTTCAGCGATTTCCGAATGGCGAGCCTCTTGCATTGTTTCTCTTGCGTCGGTGGTCAAGAAACAACGACCTCGATGAACTTTGTAAGCCAAACAATTACGGTGAGCCAATGAGCCAAGGATCAAACTGGCGCCCCATAGATCGGTACGGAGAATCTCTACACTCCTCTGAAGTGGTCAACGCCCGCGAACTCAAATTCTGTGAAGGCTGCGGAGTCTTGCTTGTTCGGTTGCGGGGGTCGAAAGCCCAGTTTTGTCCTGACTGTATGACACCTGTGGCGACTGCCCTAAGGAGAATGCAATGACAACACTTTCCGATAGACACCAAATCGTGACGTTAGTTGCGCACCACCATCCCCATGCCCGTCTGTACCAAGCCGTAATTCGTCGCGCGCTACAGGACCTGGCGCAGAAGCATCACCGAGACGAGGCCCTCGAATGGCTCCGTTCTCCTGAATCCGACTACGCCTTCGCCACGGCGGGGATAAGCCCGAATAGCATACGCCAGCAAATGATCTAGACCGATGAGGATCGAGAGCTCGGATAGAGCAAACGAGGGGAAGCCTTATGCTGAAGTTTGTGGGTATCCTTTGTATTTGTTTCACAGCCTTTCTGGCTTTTGGCCAGTCCACGTCGAAGTGGCAGATAGGCACGATCGCTGAAGTCAAGGTTCATCAGAGTGCTGAGAAGGTCGGCAGTTCCACGACCGCCAGCTATGACGTGTCTGTCAAAGTGGAAGACACGATTTATGTAGTGCTGTATACCCCTCCACTGCGCGAGGCGACCGTGAAATACGCTGTCGGGCGTGACCTGCTGGCGTTCGTGGGCAAAAGCACGGTTCGATATAACGATATGTTAGGGCAATCGCACGAGGTGCCTATAGAAAGCCAAAGACCCGCTACCGATCCTAAACGGTCTAACCCAGTCTCTCGCGCGGCAGAGTGAACCCGTACAGCATCCGGCGAATGTTTATCACGAAACATCCACACAGCTTTTCAGGATTGAATAGAAGACATTTGAAGTCGGAAGCGACCCTCTGAACACCAGCCCGCCACTATTCTTCCACAGCCACTTGCACGGCTATTCTCCTCGTTCGGCGCTCGGCCACAGTCATACGAAGGTATTGCCAATTTCATCCGCTAACTATTGGGACATTGCTCTTGCGCAATCAGTTTTGCGCTGAGTACGCTTGCCACACTCCCAGAGAACTGGCGCCTGCCCACTCTGCCCGAGCTTGACCCTTGCACGTCCGCTGAACGCTCGTCATTTTGCTGAAGATGCAGCCTAACTCCCCAAGCCGGACTTCATATTTTTCAAAGCGTTGCAAATGGCCAGCTGCCTGCATATGCAAAGGCCAGAGAGTGCGCACTCAGAAACGAGGCCACGATGTTCGAAGAAATAAAAGCAGAATGCCGATTGGCCGAAGATATGCCACAGGGTCGAGTTGCGTCATCCGACTCGCAATCTTTACGCCCTGCTTCTTTTGTTGAGCTGCGCAACATTCTTCCCAGTCACATCGACGTCGTCTCACCACTCGTAGATCAACTGATGCGCTTTGTCTCGAGGTTCCGGGTGGCGGACGACAACAACGTCGAAATTGAACTGGCGCTGCGTGAAGCGCTTGTGAACGCCATCGTTCACGGCAACCAGCAGGATCCTTGCAAGCGCGTTTACGTCAATTGCCGTTGTACGACAGACGGCGAAGTCTCAATAACGGTCGAGGACGAAGGCCACGGATTTGAGAATGACGCGGTTCCAGATCCAACGTCTCCAGAGAACCTGCTGCGGACTCACGGTCGCGGAATTTACTTGATCAGAACACTCATGGATGACGTTGACTTCGAACAGGGCTCTTCGGTCGTGCACATGCGCAAGAAAGCGAATGCCGGTTCAGATACAGCGAGGAAACCACAATGATGCAACGAATCGTAACGTTAGCTCTCGCCTTTGGGCTGCTTACTGGGTGCGCTCTCGGCCAGAGTAAACCAGAAGCAAGCGGGTCCATTCAGGGCGCGGTATTCATGACCGAACAAGATCATGCACGCTCAGTCGTGCCGGGCACGAAGCTTTCGCTGGACGGGGCCTTGCACCTCGAGGCTGAAAGTGACAGCGAAGGTAAGTTCGTATTCAGCACCGTTCCAGCTGGCTCTTACACGATTACCGCGCAAGCACCTGGTTTGACTGCAACCCAGAACATAGAAATTCGAGCAGGATCTGATTCGCGACTGGAACTGGAAATGACGGTCCAGGCCGTGACTGAGTCGGCGACGGTGACGGCCAGCGCCGATCCAGTTGACACAAAAGAACCTTCTGGAATCAACACAGTGGGAGAATCTGCCGTCCGGAACATGCCAAACATCAACGAGCAGTTCCAAAGCTTGCTCCCACTGGTTCCGGGCGTCGTTCGCGGCCCGAATGGCTTGATCAATATGAAAGGCGCTCGCACCTCTCAGAATGGATCGCTCGTAAACAGCGCCGATGTGACCGATCCAGCGACGGGAACGACCGCCATCAATATTCCCATTGATGTGGTTTCGAAGGTAGAGGTTCTCTCTACGCCTTACGACCCGGAGTACGGGAAATTTACGGGTGCCATTTCAAACGTAGAGACCCGGCCTGGGAACTTCAATAAATTTCGCATGTCCGCACAGAACCTAATTCCACGTCTGCGCAGACTTGACGGATCAATTATGGGCATTGCTGCGGCCACGCCCCGGATCACGTTCTCACGGCCGATTGTGAAAGATCGAGTTGCGTTCACCGAATCCGTCGAGTATCGTTACGATCGGAGCCCGGTTGCGAGTTTGCCGCCGCTCCAAAGCAATACGCAGTCGGAAACCTTCGACTCCTACACGCAGCTTGACTTCAACATCAGCAAGAAGCAAACGGCCACTGCATCGTTTGCCATCTTCCCCCAGAAGCTTCAGTACTACGGGCTGAACACCTTCACTCCACAAGAAAGTACGCCTGACTTGCACGAGCGTGGATATCAGGTATACCTGCAGCACCGCTATGTGACGGATGCAGGCGATCTGCTGACTTCGCAAGTGAGTTTCAGAAGTTTTGACGCCAACTTACTACCGAACAGCAATGCACCTTATCAACTTCTTGTCGAAACCACCCGGGGTGGATTCTTCAATCATCAGGACCGCGACACAACACGCACGGAGTGGCAAGAGATCTATCGTTCCCATCCACATCGCTTCTTTGGATCACATGAACTCAACGCAGGGCTGGATTTTTCACACAGTTCCTACGATGGGCGTCAGGAATTCCTCCCCGTTGAGATCGCTGGGGTTGCCGCCTATCCGCTGCAAAGAATCCAGTTCGGGCCGACGTCCAAGTTTTCTACTGACAACAATGAGACCGCCTGGTTCATCGGCGACAAGTGGACCGTTTCAAAGCGCCTGGCTTTTGATCTCGGCATCCGTTTCGATCGCGACTCGATAACAGATTCGGTTACCACGTCTCCTCGTGTCGGTTTTATCCTGGGGCTGACCGGGGACGGCAGGACCGTGATCAAGGGGGGAGCAGGATTCTTCTATGATCGGATCCCCCTCAACATTCCGACGTTCCCAGCTCTGCCGGCCCGCACAGTAATCTCACTCGGCGCCGCGGGCCAGATCCTCAGCTCAACTGATTATTCGAACATCATCTCCAACGGGCTGCGCAACCCGCGGAGCGAAGTATGGAACCTTGAAGTCGATCGGCAGATCACAAATGACTTCCTGGTTCGGGTCGGATATCAGCAGCGCAATACCGTGCACGACTTCTTCTTGAACCCGTTTACATCGGGCGCAAGCGGCGTGCTTGCCTTATCCGATCGCGGAAATGACATCTACAAGGAATTCCAAGTCACTGGACGCTATCGCATTCACCGCAGCACTCTAAACGCCTCATACGTTCATTCGCGAGCTTATGGGGATCTGAACGACTTCAACCAGTTCTTTGGAAATGACCCGGTCGCAGTGATTCAGCCAAATGAGCGCGGGCGTTTGCCGTTCGATGCGCCGAATCGATTCCTGGCGTGGGCAGAGATTGCGGCGCCGTGGAAATTGACTGTCTCCCCTGTTGTTGACGTTCACACAGGATTTCCATATTCCACGGTCAATCAGTATCGAGAATTCGTCGGGCCTAGAAACGAATTGCGTTTCCCGCGGTTCGTCTCAACCGATCTGCAGGTCTTGCGAGAGATCCGGCTGCCTATCAAGGAAAAGCATGCACGCGTCGGATTCGGTGTGTTCAACATCTTCAATCGTCCGAACTATCGCGACGTCCAGAACGATCTCGATAGCTATCGCTTTGGCCAATTCTTCAACGGCGTAGGCCGGACCTTTCACGGCAAATTCGTATTGGAGTTTTGATTATGAAGCAGACCATCAAAAACGTCTGTTCCAGCCTGATGTTCTTTCTGTTGGTGACCTTTGCGTCAGCTCAAGCAAGAGCCCCACTTCCTTCGGCAGAGGATGTTGTCGCGAAGATGATGGAGTCTGACGCCCACCGACAATCTGAGTTGACTGGGTACACGGCTACTCGCCGCTACGTTGCCGTGAACAAGAAGCGCCGCGCCGAGATGCTCGTGCGTGTCTCTTGCGACGGCAACGGCGCCAAGCATTTCAGCGTTGTCTCCGAACAAGGTTCAGGTGCAATTCGCAAGCACGTGTTTGAGAAGTTGCTGAGCGAGGAGACCGAAGCGTCCCGCCGGGGGACACGCAACAGCACTCGTCTCACTCCCGCGAACTACGACTTCCGGATTGTTGGTCAGGAAACCCTCGAAACTGGGCCAGCGTACGTGCTCGAGGTTGCGCCGAAGACGCCGAACAAGTATTTGATTAACGGGAAGATCTGGGTTGACGCTAACGACTACTCCATTGTTCGAATTGAAGGCCAGCCCGCCCGCAATCCTTCCTTCTGGGTGCACGATGTTCGTTTCGTCCACACCTATCAGAAGGTCGGGCAATTCTGGTTCGCATCTTCAACCGACACGACGAGTCAGATCCGAATGTTTGGAGACTCGGAACTCACAATTGAAAATGTCGATTACAAATTGAATCCGCCGAACAAGTCAATCACCACTTCAATTGATTTACACAGCGAAGCGAGGCTGGCGCAATGAAGAAGGCACAGTCAGCTGTTGCGTTTGTTGCAGTTGCTCTCTTTATATGGGTCCTGGCCCATGTTGGTTTCGCGTCACTCGTGCAGCAATTGAAGGCGATGCGAATTGCTTTGCCGATCGTACTGGGACTCAGCCTTCTGCGCCTGCTCCTGCAGAGCATCGCATGGTCGGCTTCCCTCAAGGGTGAGCGCGTTTACGTCGACACTCCGAGATTGGCAGGCATTCGCCTGGCGGGGCAGTCCATGGGATACCTCACGGTCTTGGGTCCGTTGATCTCCGAGCCGATGAAGATCAGTCTGCTCGGCACATCCACTGAAGCAACAGTCACGGCTACGTTCCTCGACAATGGCGTCTACTGGTTCACTTCCACGATGCTTGCGATTTGTGGAATCGTAAGTCTTCCCTTCGTGACAGTTCATGGCACGGCTTACCACCTTATCCCGGCCATCCTCGCTCTTGTTCTGATGGTCCTTCTTATTACCCGTCGCCAGCCAGTCTTGTCCGGAGCGGTGCGCGCACTCGGTAAACGGGCTCCGGCCTGGCTCGTACGTGGAGAAGAGTTCGAATCGTCGATTCGCAGCTATCGGTTCAGTCAGCCCGCTCTGGTTAGCCGCATGTTCTGGATCGACGTGGCGTGCCAGGCACTGATTGCTTCTGAAGTGGTGGTCGTTTTGTGGTCGCTTCACTTGCCCATTCATTTCTTTACGATTCTGGTCATTGAGGGTGTGACGCGCGGACTAAAAATGCTGAGTGGCTGGATCCCCGCACGGCTGGGGTCTGACGAGGGTGGCGCGATCTCCGCGTTTGCTCTGACTGGCCTCTCACCCGTGCTCGGCCTTGCCTTGGCTCTAACTCGCCGCGTGCGCGATCTCCTCTGGGCTTTGATCGGAATCGTCTGGCTGGCCTGGAATTCCCGTGGAACGAAACGGTCACAAAACGCGGCCCGACCGATTCCAATCATCTTTGCGAAGGAGGCTCTCCAATGAAAGCGGTGATATCTATTCCAGAACTCGGTGGCCTGGCAAGCGAGCAACAAGCGATGGAGATGCTCATGCGGCCGGTTGCGGGTGTTCCTCTTCTGATGCGAACTGTACTGACTGCGGCTCGAGCCGGGGCAAGTGATGTTCTGTTGGTGGTCCCAGGGGCAATCAGCGGCCGATTCCTGCAACAACTCCTCAAAACAATCCCGGAACGAGGAGTACGGATCGAGCTGATTCAGATTAGCGACTTCGATCCGCGGGGATACTCAAGCTGGATCATCCTGAAGCGGCATTTGAAAGACAAGTTCCTCTGGCTGCCATGGAACTGGATTACAACCAAGACCATCCTTTCGCAGCTACCATTGGTCGACATTGAGTCCGTGGACTGGAGCAAAGCCGCTTGCACGACATTGCATGAGGCAGACCGCGACTGGGCCTCCTCAGCCCTCTCGCGAAGGAGCGCTGGAGGCGTCGCGGTCACCTCGCCAGAGAGCACCGTGGCTGCTGAGCGGTTTCTGGTTGCGAATTCGGGAAAAGATTCGGACGGCATTCACACTTCATTCAATCGCCGGCTCTGCTGGCCATTCGTAAGACTCCTGTCTCACACTCCTGTCACGCCCAACGCCGTGACGTTCGGCGGAGTAGTGGTCTCCATTCTGTCGGCTATCGCTTTTACTCACGGCACATATTTTTGGTCGGTGCTCGGCGCCTTCCTTTTCTACATTGCCGGATTGTTCGACGAAATGGATGGAATGCTAGCACGAATCAAATTTGCGGAGTCGCCAAGCGGAACATGGGTTGAAGGTATGGCCGATGGACTCAGCTATCTTCTGCTCTTTGGTGGAGTAACGATAGGACTGAGTCGGCAATATGGCCATGTTGCCATTTGGATGGGCATCGCCCTTTTGATCGGTACGGTTCTAGCGTTGATCGTTACATCGTTACAACGTCGTCGCGCGACCACCCCCGATCGGCCGAATGAGTACCTTGGCCGTTTCTACCAGTTACTCGAGAAGGATTCAGGAAACTGGATATCTCGTGTGGTCAGACAGGTTCAGGCGTTCCAAAGAAGAGGGATATTGATCATCTACATTGTCCTCTTCACCCTAATCGGCGCCCTGCCGCTGGTCTTCTTGCTGGCAACCCTCGGCGCTCACCTTACCTGGGTCTTGACGCTGTATTTCAATCGTAGGTTCTTTTCACAGCCCTCAGAAGTGAAAACCACAGTAAGCAAGTTAAAGGAGGCGTTATGAAAGCGGTAATCTTGGCGGCAGGACAGGGCACCAGGATTCGCTCCGTCCACGGCGAACATCCCAAGTGCCTGATTGAAGTCGACAATACCACGATCCTTGACCATCAGCTCGAGGCTCTATCTATGGCCGGAATCAACGACGTGGCAATTGTTGTCGGCTACGAGAAGGAACAGATCATAAGTCACGTCATGAATAATAAGCTCAGCCACATTCGACGGATTCACTTCATCGAGAATACGGCGTTTGCAATTACCAACAATATTTATTCGCTTTGGCTCGCACTCGAGTGGCTCCGCGGCGACAGTTTCATCGTTCTTAATGCCGATGTCATATTTGATGCCGACATTATTGATGATGCAGTTCGGTTGAACGCGCCAATCTCTATGATTGTCGATCCGTTGTGGCGAGATGAGACTATGAAGGTGATCATTCACGGTGACCGCGTCATGCAAATGAGCAAGAAGATCTCGCGAGAGCGGTTTAGCGGCACGTATATCGGCATCACTATATTCGCGAGAGCGATTCAAGCACGATTCTTCCACAAAATGAGTATGCTGATCTCCGCCGGACGCGTGAATGAGTTCTTTAACATTGCGGTGCAGGAACTCGTCGACGAAGGAGTCCATGTCGGTTACACCAGCACTGACGGCCTGGCGTGGGCTGAAATCGATGATCCGACGGACCTGAGTTTTGCCCAGCAGAACGTATTCCCGCAGCTTGCGACTGCAGTAGCTTGACCGTGTCGACGAACGAACTTATTGCCGGGAACTTCGCGCCCAATCAATGGTTTTCCTGGCCGCGCAGTTCCGTTCGAGTTGTGGATTGGAACATAGATCGCGGTTTAGACCTGTCGGGGATCATAGATTTCCTGGGCGATTCGAAGGCCGATGTTTTCCTTCTTCAGGAGGTTGACATCAATGCTCATCGGACGCACCGGCTCAATATCGCCCAGGAGATCGCTCGTAAGTTGCGCCTCAATTACGTTTTCGGACGTGAGTTTGTGGAACTGTCTCAGGGCTCGAAGACCAGCCCCGCCTACCACGGGCAAGCGACACTGTCGCGATGGAGAATGTCGAATTCGCGCATAATTCATTTCCAGCGGCAGTCCGATTTTTGGAAGCCGCGTTGGTTCAAGCCTAATCTGCAAACATTTCAGGAGCGTCTTGGCGGAAGGATCGCCCTCGTGTCGGAGATCGATATCCAGGGCTTCCCCATCGTGACCTACAACCTGCACCTGGAGAGCCGGTCCGACGACGACCTGCGGCTGGCTCAATTGAACGAAGTCTTGCATCATGCTGCGACATACGATCCGGCACGTCTCGTCATCCTGGCAGGCGATCTCAATTTGAACGCGTCGAAGCCCCGAGTATCAGAAGCGCTCGCCCGCGCTGGATTCCGCGATGCGGTGCCCACGGCCCAGGTGGCTACCACCCCGCGTCGCCACTTGCTGGAAGCCGGCCGTCATATTGATTGGGCTTTCGTGCGGGGCTCCTTCGAACCAAATTCTGGCAGAGTTCTGAAATCCGTCAAAGCTTCCGATCATTACCCAATCTCATTCGAGTTGCGGCTGAGCGCTGCCCAGCAGAAAGGTACGTCCTCCGGGTTTATGTCACTCTTCTGAACTGTCGCCATGTCTTCAACACCGTCAATAATCGCAGCTGCTCTCGCCGGGAGCCATGCACGGATTTCCGGACCTTCTGAAGCGGCCGCGAAACTCGGTGGACCCCGCCAAACGCTCGAAGCGACGATCCAGCGGCTGGGCATCGATAAGTACGGGCCCACCTTTAAATACCGTCACACTCCATGCCCTCTTACCTATCGTTCGTCATTTTGCTGAGCGTACGGCGCGATTCTGGTGCTCACTTTCTTTTCTTTCAGCGGTTTCCGAATGGAGAGCCGATTGCACTATTTTCTTGCATCGGTGTTCAACAAAAAGTAGCACCTCAATTTCCCACCATTACTGCTACCATTCCAGCCCGGGCTGCAAGACCCGGGCTCCCGCCTTTTAGGCCTTTCGGGGTTGGCAGATCGTGAAGTGGAAATCATCGAAGGGGATCTCGCCCGGAGCATGGGCGAACTTCCGGACCTTCCGGAGCGGCCGCAAGAGTCGGGGATACCCCACCAGACGCTGGAATCGAAGGTCCGCAGGCTCGGAATCGATAAGTGCAGGTAGAAGCACTTCTGGTCTCTTGCTCATAGTTCGTCATTTTGCTGAGCATGCGGTGCGACTCCGGTGCTCACTTTTCTTTCCTTTCAGCGGTTTCCGAATGGAGAGCCGGTTGCATTGTTCTCTTGCGTCGGTATTGAACGGAAGGAGAAGACAATGTGCATGATCGATGAGCCGAAAACAGAAATCCACTTCCACCAGACAACCGCGTTGACGCCCGAGCTGTACATCGCCGGGCTCACCGACTTCGGGCCTGGCCGCTCGAAGCTCTTTGGCAACAGCGCCGATGAGTACCTCAAGGTGCATAACCGCAGCCCCTCGCAAGCCGACGTTACGGAAGGATCGGGC
>Ga0207665_10000591_pt1 | contig 24420 bp, 22 predicted proteins | sample LARL112metaG_FD_184351 | JGI IMG/M metagenome (GOLD analysis project Ga0207665, IMG submission 184351) | Corn, switchgrass and miscanthus rhizosphere microbial communities from Kellogg Biological Station, Michigan, USA - LAR L11-2 metaG... | ecosystem: Host-associated > Plants > Roots >... | reverse complement strand
CGATTGAAGGGCTCGGCGGCAAACTTTCGGACGTGACCCGAACAAGAATTCTGCTGACCCGTATAGAGGATTGGGAACGCGTCGCGACAGTCCACGGCGAGTTCTTTGGCAGCATCCGCCCCGCGAACACGATCATGCAGGTCGTGCGCTTCATCGACCCGGATTGGCTGGTTGAGATCGAAGCGGATGCCGTTGTGGAGAGCCACCGCAGTGGCAGACCACAAGCCCAGACCGCGTATCAAGCCCTTGCCGGAGATGTTGTTGCTTTTCGTCGCTCTTAGAGAGATCAGCATCCGCAAATGACGCCGATTAGATCATGAGCGGGCGAACTGGAGGAGCGGCTGAATCTCACCATCATCTGCCGTCCTGATCGCTTTAAGATAGCGCGTGCGTGACGCGCCGTCCTCAACGAGATTGGCAGAACCCCATGTCAAGGCGGGGTTGCCCAACTTCATGACGAGTACATCTGCGATAAGACGGGCGTGCCTCCCATTACCGTTTGGGAAGGCGTGAATGGACACAAGCCGATGGTGGAATCGAACTGCGATCTCATCAGGTGAATACGTCTTGTTCTCGATCCAATAACGAACATCGCCAAGTAGCGCCATAAGACGCTCTCGAATTTCGTGGACTGGAACCCCGATGTTCTTCTCAGTCAGCCTGTACAGCCCCGCCCACTTCCATGTTTGGTCGAACATCCTCTCGTGCAACTTGCGGATGTATTGATCTGACACCATTTGCAAGGGAGCTGTACGGTCTGAAGTAGCCCACTCCCTCGCAAGCAGTATGTTTTCCCGCTCCCATTCGTTAAGTTCCTCTTTTGTCGCCAGATTCGGAATCAAGTCTGCAAGTTCTTCGGGCGAAAGCGGTGTGTTGCCGTCGCTGGTTGTTGCGAGTGACGTCACTTGCGCCCACCGCGCTTGAGAATTCGTTTGGTTTCTTCCTCAATCTTCTCCTGCACTCCTCCAACCGCCTGATCTTCCAACGCCATAGTGTGCTCCACAGCCCGAACGTTCTCGGCGGCTTTGGTTCGAGCACGCTCTTCCGCCAGTTCCTGAATGTTGCCGCTCTTCGGCACGAGTGCGTAGACTAGCTGACACCCAAGTGCATCCGCCGCGTCTCGGAGGTTCCCCAAGGTGATTCGATAGTCTGCCTCAGACTTTTCCAAATAAATCACCAACGAAAGACTCTTGCGAAGCTTCTGTGATAGCTGGCGTAGCGGGATTCCCGTTGCTTCACGGATCGCACGCATCCAACCTCTTTGCGGGCGTGTGGAATCCCTAGCAGCAAGAAATGGTTCCATTGCTCGCTCTAGCTGCTTCAAGCGTAACCTCTTGAATTCAGGCTTCATAGACGTACACCCAAGGCTAAATATTCAGTTCTAGCTGAAACATGGTAGCATGGAATTCAGTTTAAACTGAAATTTGATGAAAACATGTTCAGCTATAGCTGAATCACGAGGCTGTCACTTTCAGGAATAGTTGAAGCGAGCCAGCTCGCCCAGCGGGGCTTTCCTTAGTATGGGAATTATTGCAGCAAGGCTTTCACGATGCTGAGCCATTCCGCATCCAGTGGCTCGCGGCAAACGGGCTTGCCAGCCCGACTGTACCAGTAAGCGGCATTTCCCTGATCGCCTTCCTTGCGATGCAGGTAGGCATGCACCCACGATCCCTCGACGCCCTCGTCCTGCTGGGCGGATTCGTGCGCCCGTGTCCAGTTGCCATTGGCGTCCCACCACAATCCGGCGAGCGCGTGCGAGAGTCCGTCTGGCGGATGAGTCGCGGTGAGCGATTGGTGGAATTCGTCCAGCTTCATTTAAGTACCTGAGTCGTTCTTGCCTCAACGACTAGATAAGGTTCAGAAGGCGATGGCTGCTACCCGAACTTTGACGAACCAGCTTTTCTACAATCACTTTTTGATCGTCAATTTTGTGCCATTCGACGGCAATATCTTCAACGGTTCGACCGTGAGCCAAGACATTTCTAGCGGCGTCCTCTACCGTGTAGAAACCGCCATCATCTTTCGGCGGTCGAAGAAACAGGTGGGTGTTGTCCTCCATCGAGGTTCCCAATTTGTAGTAAGAAACCCATTCGGGGCGGAAAACGGATTCAATAAAATCCCCCCTTTCGCACCAAACTCTGCAGAGATTCGCTTTCTCGGTCGATCGCGATTCCGCGGAAGTTTCGAGAGTGGTCCCGATCACCTGATTCCCAATCTTTTCAGCTTGGATTGCAGGGTGGTGCGCTTGAGGCCCAGCCGGGCTGCTGCGCCACGCGGTCCGCTGATTCGTCCGTCCGAATCCTTCAGCGCCTTCAGGATGTGTCGGCGGTCGATGGAAACCAGGCTGTTCTTGTCACTTTTTTCAGCGCTGGCCAGAGGTCGCACCAGCTCCGAGACGGGCGCGGCTAACACCGTGCCGTTAGTCAGGATGACGGAACGCTCCAGAAAATTCTCCAGCTCGCGCACGTTTCCCGGCCAGTGCCAGTTCATCAAAGCGTCCATCGTCTTCCTGGGAACGCTCGTGATTGTCTTCCCGGCGCGTCGCGCGGTCTCCGCGACCAGTTGTTGCACCAATTGCGGAATATCACCTTTGCGTTGGCGCAGGGCCGGCAATTCGATTGGAAAAACCGCCAGCCGATAATACAAGTCCGCGCGAAACTGATTCGCGTTCGCTGCCGCCCGAAGATCGCGGTTGCTGGCTGCGATCAGCCGGAAGTTCACCCGGATCGTGCGATTTCCACCCAGGCGCTCGAATTCCTGCTCCTGCAGCACTCGCAGCAGTTTCGGTTGCGGCGACGGAGCGATCTCGCCGATCTCGTCGAGAAACAAAGTGCCCTGGTCCGCTAGTTCGATGCGTCGACCCTTTAGTTGACTGATCCTGTGAACGCTCCTCTCTCCGAGCCGAACAGCTCGCATTCCAGGAGTCCAGAAGGAATGGCGGCACAGTTCATCTTGATAAAGGGCTTATCCGCCCGGCGGCTTTGCTTGTGGATCGCCCGGGCGATCAACTCTTTTCCGGTTCCCGTCTCCCCTAGCAGAAGCACCGCTGAATCCGTAGGCGCGACCAATTGGACTCTTTCAATCACACTTCTTAACCCGGTCGCCCAGCCAATGATCTCTCCGAATCCGCCACGATCGACAATGTCGTGTTCTAAGTAAAGCTTTTCCTCCGTCAACTTGTCTTTGGCGATTCGCAGTTCTTTCTCTATATTCTTGCGCTCGGTTACATCGTTGAATGTGCCGATCCATTCCCGGACGCTTCCATCTTTCTCGTGAATCGAGACTCCACTTACGGCGAACCAACGATATTCCCCGTCCCGTCGGCGCAGACGATAGGTCCTTTGATATACGCCACCCTGTTGAATGAACCGTGACCATGCCTCCACGACTTTGGTACGGTCGTCGGGATGGACTGCGACTGTCCAATCTCGACGGGACTCCTGCGTTTGGCCCGTGAGTTTCATCCATGCCGGAACGTAGACCTCACCGTCCACCAACCTCCCGGTCCACACCACATCAGCAGTGGCCTCTACCAGAGAACGGAATCGCTCCTCGCTGCGGCTTAGTTCCTCGGCCATCCGCTTGCGCTTGGTAATGTCTTCCGTGGAAATAACAATGCCGCCGATGGTCATGTCAGATCCGTACCCAGGGGCGAATCTGCCAGCGCAGCCATTGCACGCTGCCGTCGGCCCGCTCAAAACAGTCTTCTTCGCTTTGCAGAAATTCTCCGGCCAGGGCTCGGCGATGCAAACCCTTCCATCGCTCTGGAATTTCAGGGAATACTTCGTAGTGCGAGACGCCGCGTAACACCCGCTCACCGAGACCGTAATCCTTGCGCCAGCCTCGACTCGCGTGAAGATAACACATGTCTAAGTCGAACATCGCAGACGCAAAAGGCGCTTCTTCCAGAAACGGCCACAACACTAACTCGGCAACGCGCACTTCAATCTCCTTGATGAGATTGACTCACACCGCACCTTTGGATTGGGGATGGTCCGCCACGACATAGGTCCTAATAGTCGCTCGATTTCGGACGGATTGTTGTGATCTCCGTCACTAAGCAGGTGGATTTTGTACCAGGTCCCTGTCCTGTGAACCATGCATGCCGGTTCAATCGCTCATTCTCATGCGGCGAGCACTTAGTAACTGGCAAAGGACGCCGGCAGAGTCCTGGGTTCGCCGGTTCGCACGCAATCCCCGTCCATCACAGCCCCTTTTCTCCCAATGCCCGTAAGTACCGCTCGGCCGATCGCCGCAGGGCTTCTTTCGGATCGCCCACCACCGCGAACTTCGGCCAGGCGCCATGCAGTTTTGAAAACGCGTAGGGCTCCAACCTGTGTACGATGTCGCACACAGTCCCCGCACTCACCGGCACGAAATTCGGATAGCTGTACATGAAACTGACGTATCGCCGGTCCGGGCACACCTGCGGCATGTCACCCGTCATCAGCACTCCGCTTCCCTGGTCGCCCGACGCCCAGTGCAGCACCTGGAACCCGTCGAAGTGTCCGCCCACGCGAATCAGAGTGAGATCGTCGCTCACTTTCCTTGTGTCGCCGCTCCAGAACACAATCGCCGGGTCCGGACGCTGCACCCACTGCTGGTCGGCCTCATGCAAGTAGATCGGAATACCACCGAACGCCCGGCTCCACTCGACCATGCTGGTGTAGTAGTGCGGATGCGAGATCGCCATCGCACGAATTCCGCCATGCTCCTGAACAAGCTTCACCGTTTCCTTGTCGATCAGGCTCACGCAATCCCACAGAAAGCCGCCTTGCGCGGTCTGGAGCAGCAAAGCCCTTTGCCCGATGGCAAATTTCGGCTGCGTTTGGATTCCCCACAGCCTTTCGGCCTCCTCCAACAGCACGTTGCGATGCGCCTTGCGCAACTCGTCGAGCGATATCCATTCCTGCCCGTCCAACCCGACGTACTGGCGCTCGTCTTCGCAGATCGGGCAATGCGCGGGAAATTTGTCTGCCGGCGGATACTGTGTCCCGCAGGTGACGCAGACGTAGCTGGTCACTTGCCGGCCTCCCGGCGCGCGTTCCCGGTCAGCTGGGTTGCGGTTGCCGCGAGAGTTTCCGACTCGAGTAGATTTCCTTCGTGCTGCACCACCCTTGGGACGAACTTCCGCAGCAACGACAAGAACGGCTCCCGCAGCCCGAGTTCCAGGCTCTCCTTCTCAAACGACTTCTGCGGCTCCCCGGATCTCTTGATCGCATAGCGCGCATACGACAAGCGCATCAGCCAGACCGCATGTTGCAGCTGATCTTTCCTGCGGATGTGAAACGTCGTCCAGCCCGAGTCCGGCACCCAGCGATGCTCTTCCGCCAATCCCTGCGCCAGCAGCGCATCCCGCATCGCCCGTGTAAATGGAATGTCCACCACGCCGCCGACGTGCACATGCCCAATCTCGGCATCTCCCACCCGGAATTCTCGTCCAGCGAAACGGTGAGAGTGTGCCGTCACCCCCAACCAACTCGCAACTTCACTTTCCAGTTGCTGCACTTGCCAGTTCATCGAACGCTCCTTCCCCTTTTCGATGTCGGAGCACACGAATGCGACTCAAGAGGCAATCCGGTGCGTTATATCGGTGACTTGTTTGGAGGAAACCACTGACGCGTCTTGCGGCTACGGGTCAGTCCGCGTCGCAAAAGCAGGGGAGGAAGCTTCAACGGAAGATCCGCATCTCGCCGCAGGGGGGATTCGTATCAGGGCGTCGCTTTAGCAACGCCGTCAGTGACACAAATCGCGGCCCCTTTGGCGGCCCAGAGTTCGTCGCACAACCGGTTTAGAGGAGATGAAAGGACGGGAGCCGTGCAACCGTCGAGCTCCGGCCCGCGCTGCAGAAAACGCGCCTGTGCGCCGCGTTGCGCGGGGCGGAGCTCGACGATCAGATTCTCAAATGCTTACAGCGCGCCTTTTAATCCCAGAACAATCGCGCCGCAAGTAATGGTGTAGTACACAACAACCAGAGTCCACGCGGTGAGCTTCTCGAAAAACATGGGGATAACCTCCGACTTGGGGATCGTCGATCCGGCCCGCGTACGCAGCGCCTGAGCGGAAACGCCGCGGCCTGGATCTTCGGCTGCTATCTGCATTTCATCCCTATCTCCTTCAACCCACAAGAGCACCGCAGTACGAGGGCCCTCTTCTACTGGTACACGGCCGCTATGTCCAAAAGGACGCCCCCACTGCTCGCATTCGTAGGCCAGGACCCGCCGAACTGTCCGTGGGGCGTAAGTCACGATCACCATGGCTGCCCCACCCTTCGCGATTTTCGAATGGGTGGGAGGCACGGGCCCCATCCCACCTATGCGCGCCTTTCAAGTCCGGCGTCTACGGGTGCGCTCCCTTCATCCTCGGCGCGAAACCCGCTACACTGGCATCCTTATGGCGAACCCAATTCAACCGAACGTCAAGCTAACGAACACCCCCGACTACCGCGAAACCTATGCCAACAGCGTGCAGATCCGCGTCAACGTCTGGGACTTTTTTCTGGTCTTCGGCACTCTGACCCAGCAAAGCGAGACCCAGGTCGAAATTCAGAATTTTCAGGGAATCTATCTGAGCCCGCAGCAGGCCAAAGCGCTGCTGGGCGTCCTGCAACAGAACGTAACCGGATACGAAAACGCTTTCGGTGAAATCAAACTCGATCCGCGCATGATGGGGCACGGGCCAGTGCATTGAAGTGCAGGTGTTAGGTTTTAGGTGTTGGGTATTGGGAGTTGCGCCCTCGGCGTTTCGTAAAGTTGACTGGCTTGCGTTCAAAAGTGAACCCCAGTATCGCGCACAGAAGTCGTCGCTTAAGGCCATCGGTGACCTGAGACCTAAGACCTTAAGACCCAAGACCTAAGACCCAATACCTAATCCTAAGACCTGACCCGATGCGTTCCTCCTCCCCATCCCCGGCAGCAGTGTTCGCTCTCATCTTCGCCGCGATTCTGCTCTTGCATCTGCCGCTGCTGCGGCTGCCTTACTTCTGGGACGAGGCCGGATACTACATCCCCGCCGCTCGCGATTTGCTTCTGACCGGCAGCCTCATCCCGCACTCGACGCCCTCAAACGCGCATCCTCCGCTGGTGATGGCTTATCTCGCGGCGTGCTGGAAAGTCTTCGGCTTCTCGCAACTGGTCACGCGCACCGCGATGCTCGCCGTCGCGGCTTTCAGCCTGCTGGGCGTGTATCGACTGGGACGGCGGGTAGCGAATCTGCAGATCGCCCTCGCGGCGACGGCCTGCACCGCGCTCTATCCGGTGTTCTTTGCGCAGAGCACGATGGCGCATGTCGACCTCGCGGCCGCTGGCCTCACATTGTGGGCACTCGAGGCATATCTGGGACAACGCTGGCGCACCGCCGCCACATGGTTCTCTCTTGCCGTGCTCGCCAAAGAAACCGCGGTACTCGCGCCGCTAGCCTTGCTGGCGTGGGAAGTTGTCTCTCTCTTGCCTCCGCTTCGTCGCTGGAAAGAGTTCACCGAAGCGGCGACAGCATCATCGCTCGGGCAAAAGCCTGCCACCAACGATGGTCCGGACAGTAACGAATCCACGGATCCCGCAACGCGAATAGACGCGCGCTCTGCATGGCTTGCCCGGACCGCCGCGTTGCTGACTCCCGTCCTTGTCCTCTTCCTCTGGTACACCTACCACTACGCGCGCACCGGATACGTTTTCGGCAACCCGGAATTCTTCCGCTACAACGTGCAGGCCACGATGAGCGGCGTGCGCATCCTGCTCGCGCTCGGGATGCGCATCTGGCAATCGTTCGGATACATGCACCTGTGGGTACTCATTCTTCTGGTCATGTGGGCGATAACGAGGCCCCCCCTGCGCGACGGCCCCGCGGAACGCCGCCGCATCGACATTCCGGTGCAACTGACGTTCGCCGTTCTCATTCTCGCCTTCATCACGGCGCTCGCAGTGGTGGGCGGAGCGGTGCTGGCGCGCTACATGCTGACCGTGATCCCGCTGGTTATCCTCATCTCCGTATCGACCCTGTGGCGGCGCGTTCGCGGATGGCTCTGGCTGGTCGGCCTGACCTGCCTGGCATTCGTGCTCGCGCTCTTCTTCAATCCTCCATACGGATTCTCGCCGGAAGACAATCTGGCCTATCGCGACTACATCCTCATGCACCGGGATGCGGAGTCGTTCGTCGAGCAGCGTTATCCCCAAGCGCGCGTGCTGACGGCCTGGCCCGCCTCCGACGAAATCACCCAGCCGTACCTCGGCTACCTGAAGCATCCGCTGCAGGTGGTCAGGATCGAAGACTTCAGCCTCGATGAAGTCGCAGGTGCCGCTGAGCAGCGTTCCCGGTTCGACGTAGCGCTAGTGTTCTCAACGAAGTACGAGCCGACGCGTCCGCTTCTCGAGCATTGGCGCGCCTGGGAAGAAATGAAAATGCGCTTCTTCGGATTTCACCGCGATGTGCCGCCGGCAGTCGCCGCTCAAATCCTGGGAGGGCGTATCGTCTTCACGGAAAAGATCGCCGGCCAGTGGGTGGCGGTGATTGAACTGGAACGCGTGCTGGACGCAAGTTTGCGCTGACGGACCCGGTATTGGCCGACTCTCCACCTTCCAGAAACTCCTTGACTCTGGAATCGGTTCAAGGGTTCATACTGACGTGGTGAGCCCCAATTCCCTGCGTTCGGGAGAACTTGCCCGCCTGACTGGCGTCAGCGCCGACACGCTGCGGCACTACGAGCGGCTGGGGATTCTCCCAACGTCGCGCCGAACTAAGAGCGGCTACCGGATTTTCAATGCCTCTGCCGTGGAGACAGTCCAGCTCACGCAGCGGGCGCTGCAGCTTGGGTTCTCTCTGAAAGAACTGTCGGAGATTCTGCGGACTCGCGAGAGCGGTGGCGTCCCATGCCCGCGCGTGCTTGGTCTCACTGAAGAGAAACTCCGCCTGGTTGAAGAGCAGATTGAGGAACTCCGGCGCACCGAAGAATACTTGCGCGAACTTGTTCGTGACTGGCGGGCGAAGCTGATGCAGACGCTGCCGGGAAGCCAGGCCGGGCTGCTTCATTCGCTCGTCGATCGGCCCAAGACAAAGGCCACGAAAAATAACCTCAAGAGGAGATCACGGTCATGAACTCGATCGCGCTAGCACTTGCACTGTTGTTGCTCGGCTTCCCGATTTTCGCGCAAGGGACCAAGCCGGCTGACTCGATGAAGGACTGTCCCATGCACGCCCAACACATGGCCCAGCGATCTCACCACGCAACCATGGAAAGCCACGGCGACCAGGCCATGGGCTTTCCTCACGACAAAACCACGCACCACTTCCGCCTGATCTCCGACGGCGGCGCCATTGAAGTCACCGCCAATGATCCGAAAGACAAGGCAAACATCGAAGCAATCCGCTCCCATCTTTCGCACATCGCGACAATGTTTGCCGATGGCGACTTCTCGTCGCCGATGTTCACCCACGACACCGTTCCGCCCGGCGCAACCACGATGAAGCTGATGAAGTCGGCAATCCACTACGCGTACGTGGAGTTCCCTGCGGGCGGAACAGTGCGAATCCAATCCGCGGACCCGATTGCGGTGGCGTGCATCCACGACTTTTTACGCTTTCAAATTGCGGAACACGAGACAGGGGACTCGGTTGAGGTGGCTCAGAAGTGAGGGTTGGTCGGCGACGGCTTGGCAGTCCCATTTTTCCAGTGCGGTATTGCAAACACTAGCTACGCACAAGATCTAGATCACTTCGCCTTCGCAGCCTGCACAAGTTTCTGGAATTCCGGGTCTGGCTTCAGGACTTGAAACCGCTCGTTCGACTCGATCGCGTCCGCGTCCACACCGCGCCGCACTGCCTCCTTCAACTCTCGAAGAGTTTGCTTCTTGTTTCCCTCGGCAGCGTAAGTCTCGGCGAGCAGCAGAACCGGCCACGGACTGTCCGAGACTTTGCTCATCAGATCAAAGCAGGCTTCCGCCTTGTCGAAATGGCGGGACTCGAGTTCTTCCTGCCCGCTCTCAATTCCTTCAACGAACAAGCCAGCGAACGCGCGCCTGGCAACCAGTCGTTTCACTTCGTTTTTGGACTTCTCCGCCTGGTCCTTGAGCTGGTGCATCTCCTGCACAATCGTGCTGGCGAGCGTGGCTTCGTCCTCCCCTCGGCCGCTGAGGTAAGCGTGCAGTCTCCCTGAGACTTCATTTTCCGATGCCGCCTGCTCGTCGATCTGCTCCTGCTCTTTCTTCAGCGCTGCCTTAAGAGCGGGGGACTTCTTCAGCGCTGCCAGCTTCTTCTCCGCCTCAGACACGTCTTTGACTCCGGAAAAATCGGATGCGAGCGAACGATAAGCAGCAAGCTCCGCCATCGCGTCATTCTTTTTCTCCGCATCCTCGGCATCCGCTTGCCTCAGGCTCAGCTGACGATCGATGAATGGCGCATCCGGCGGATGATCCCCGGCCTGCATTGCCCGCAGCGTAATCCATTCGATTGCGTCCTCCATGACCTCGAAGGGAGCCCACTGGTGCCGGCCAGAGAAGACGCGCACTCGATACGCGAGGCCTTTGTCCTCCCGCTCGCGGCGCACCGTGACTACCTCGGGCCAATTGAAGTCCTGGTCACCGACCGCAAAAAAGTAAAGCAATTTGTCTTTAGCTTCGCCGCGATTGCTGGGATATCCGGCGCCGTTCGCGATCACACCCGCAATCCGGCACTGCGCACAATTGAGCGCCATCGAACCCGCAACCCGGGCACCACCTGAGAATCCGCTGACATAGGTTAGGCGAGCATCCAGCGCGAATCGACGATGGGTGTCGACCCAGAGGGCGTTCAAAATGCGCGACTGGTCCGACGAGAAATTACGAGAATTGTTCGAGCCGGCCATTACGAACCCGTATTTCTCGGCGAGATTTTTGTAGAGCTCGATCGGGCGGCGACCGACCCCGCCAGGATCAAAGAAATAAATCATGGGCCAGTGTTTTGCCGCTGAATACGTCGAGGGCAAATACATCGCATAACTCTGCGCCGAGTCGCCCTCACAGGTTACATCGATAATTTGTCCGGCAGGAGGGAGGGGTGATTGTGCTGTCTGGCAGAGGGCGGCGTTGGTGAAAACGTGAATCAAGCCCGCCAGAACGATGAGGCGAGCCAGGGCAGCGCTCCGCGAAAAAGCGGCCCGGATCACATTGCGACACATGCGCCGAAATTATAGGCCGCGTCAGGCTGAAGTTCCCATTCGACCCGGCAGCAACTGAAAGGTTCACAACTGTTGCGATACGAGTCCATGTGTCGGATCGCGATGTTCCCCGTTCCGCACGGAAATCCTCCGCCCCCTTTGACTTGCCGCCTCCCCGGACGTAACATTTTGCGCCAATGATCGGCCAGACGTTCTCGCACTACCGCATTGTCGACAAGCTCGGTGGTGGCGGGATGGGCGTTGTTTACAAGGCCGAAGACCTCAGCCTGCATCGCTTCGTCGCGCTGAAGTTTTTGCCCGACGAGGTTGCCAAAGACGCCCAGGCGCTGGCTCGCTTCCAGCGCGAGGCGCAGGCCGCTTCCGCCCTCAATCATCCCAACATCTGCACGATTCATGAGATCGGCCAGGAAAACGGCCGCCCCTTCATCGTGATGGAATTTCTGGAAGGGGTGACGCTGAAGCATCGCATTGGCGGAAAGCCGCTGGACATGGAAATGGCGCTGGCGCTGGGCATCGAGATAGCCGATGCGCTGGATGCGGCGCATGCGAAAGGCATCATTCACCGCGACATCAAGCCCGCCAACATTTTCGTGACCGCGCGCGAGCATGCCAAGGTTCTGGATTTCGGATTAGCGAAGCTCACCGCCGACGGCCAGTTGCAGGCCGCCGCGTCGCCTGACGGTCGAACCCTGTTGACCATGGACTCAGCCGATCCGCGATTAACCAGTCCGGGCTCGGCGGTTGGAACAATGGCCTACATGTCGCCCGAGCAGGCCACCGGCGAAGAGCTTGACGTCCGCACTGACTTGTTTTCCTTCGGCGCGGTGCTCTACGAAATGGCGACCGCCAAACCGGCGTTTGCCGGAAATACGACGGCGGTGATCTTCGACGGGATCCTGAACAAGGCGCCCATACCTCCCTCGCGCTTGAATCCGGTATTGCCGCTAGAACTGGAGCGCATCATCAACAAGGCGCTGGAGAAGGACCGGCGCATGCGCTACCAGTCGGCCTCGGAACTGGCGGTGGACCTGAAGCGGCTGAAGCGCGAGATCGATTCCGGACGGTCGAGTTCGGTTTCGTATTCACAAATCGCAGTGCCACCTGCGCCCTCCACGAAACCGAATCGCGGGAAAGTCGCTGCCATTGCCGGCGCGGCGCTCGTCGGTGTCCTCGGCCTGGCGTATCTCTTCCGTCCCACGCTTCCTCCCCCGAGGATCACCGGCTCGACCCAGATCACGCATGATGGCCAGCAAAAAAGTTTCGGCGGGCAAGTCACTACCATCGTATTGACCGATGGTCCGCGCATTTTCATACAAGAGAACATTGGCGGACGCTTCGTAGTGGTTCAGGCCTCTTCGAGCGGTGGAGATACGGTCCCCATCCCCAGCGATCTCCCGAACATCGGCCTAGACAATATTTCGATCGACAAGTCAGAACTGCTGGTGGGCAGTTTCACGGGCGAGGAAGCGGAACAGACACTGTGGGCTCTGCCGGTCCTGGGCGGTACTCCTCGGCGCTTGACCGACATGCCTGGGGCCGACGGAGCCTGGATGCCCAACGGAGATCTTCTGATTTCCCACCAGACCAAGATTTGGACTGTACCCAAGGGAGGGGGCGCACCCCGCAGCTTTGCCAATCCAGATGGCTTTACCTGGTGGCTGCGCCTCTCACCAGATCAAAAAAGCTTGCGCTTCACCCGAAACGAAAAAGAAACCAATGGGAATGATCAGTGGGAAGTTTCGGCGAACGGTGCCAATCTTCATCGCGTGCTCCCCGGTTGGCACGAGGGCGGCTTCAAGGTGAGGGGAAATTGGACATCGGATGGCAAATTCTTCGTTTACACGATGGCCACGGGCAACCGCATGGACCTGTGGGCCGTACGCGAGAGGGGTGACTGGCTCCACAAAATCGACAAGACTCCCATCCAACTCACTTCAGGTCCTTTAAATTTCGAAGCATCGCAGCCCAGCCTGGATGGCAAGACCATCCTCGCCGTAGGTGCGCAGTACAAGTCGGAATTGACGCGCTACGACGTAAAGACAGGCCAGTATCTGCCGTACCTCGATGGGATTTCGGTGGTCGGGCTGAATTTTTCGCCCGACCGGCGATGGGTTGCTTACTACACGATTCCGGACGCACAACTTTGGAGGAGCCGGGTCGACGGCAGTGAAAAACTACAATTGACTGGTCCTTCATCCAACCCGCCCTTCATGCGGTGGTCGCCCGATAGTCAGCAGCTAGCCTACATTTCCAGCCAAGCGGGGGCGCCGGACAAAATTTGCGTTGTAGGACGAGATGGCGGCAGCCCAAAGGTGCTGTATCAGGGCAACTCTCTTTCACGACCGAGCTGGAGTCGAGATGGGAAGTTGGTCGTATTCGGAGAATCCAACGGGGCCATCGAAGAGGCACAGGTCAAATTGGTTGACCCGAAAACCGGGCAGGTGAGCACACTCCCTGACTCGAAAGGCGCGGTCATGACTGTGGTATCGCCTGACGGGCGCTACCTGGCCGGCGGAACAGCGGACGGAAAGCGTCTTAGGATCTACGATTTTAATACGCAGACCTGGAAAGAGCTTTCTCCGCAACACACGATTGGCTTCACGGAGTGGTCGGCGGACGGGCGCTATCTTTACTTCGACAACGGCTGGAGCGCAGATCCTGCCATCTACCGCCTACGGCTGGCCGACCAGAAAGTGGAACAGATACTAACGCTGAAGAACTTTCGCCGCGTGCTTTGGGGCTATCTCCCCTGGTTCGGGTTGACGCCCAACAACGAAGTGCTGCTCATGCGCGACGCCGGGTCGCAGGAAGTGTATGCGCTGGATTTTGACAGCCACGATTGAAAGTTGGGCCGGCACTCCCAAAACGATGGCTGCCCCGCCCTTCGCGGTTTTCGAAGGGTGGGAGGCACGGACCTCAATCCTACTTGGTCAAGTGGACTCTCAGTTCCGCCCTCCTGTCACGCCGACATCAGATGACACGAGTGCGTCTTCAGCACCAGCCAGACTTCGCGGCCGGCGCCCAAAGCCAAAGCGTCGCGGGCGGCTAGCGTCAGGTGGACTTCCATCTCCACGCCTACTTCTACGCGGGCTACCATCAGCACGTCACGGCGAATCAGGGACACAATCTTTCCCTTCAAAACATTGCGCGCGCTCAATCCCTGAGGACATTGCGTCGCGAGCAGGATGTCGCCGGCGCGGATGCCGATGCGCATCTTGGAACCTTCGCCGGTGCGAACCAGCGGGGTCTCGAGCTCGACTTTGCTTCCTACCAGGTGGCAGGTCATGGTGCCGCGGTCTTCGTGCGCGGCACTGACTACAGCTTCGAAAATGTTTTCGAAGCCGGCGAGTTGCGCGATGGTTTCCTGGCGCGGGGCGTTTATCACGTCGTGAGGTGTGCCCTGCGCCAGCACGCGGCCGCGGTCGAGCACCAGCACGCGTTCCCCCAGCGCGAAGACTTCTTCGCGGCTGTGCGTCACGTAGAGGATCGGGATGCGGTGCGCTTCGTTCCAGCGGCGCAGGTCGTCGAGGATCAGCCCCTTGGTGGGGGAATCGAGCGCGGCCAGCGGTTCGTCGAGCAAAAGAACGCACGGGTCGGTCACCAGCGAGCGGGCCAGCGCGATGCGTTGACGCTCGCCCCCCGAGACTTCGCGCGGACGGCGCAAGCGCAACTCGCGGATGCGCAACGCGTCGAGGATCCCGCTGATGCGCTGCTCCCGGTCGTCGCGTTCGAGGTGCTGCAGGCCGTAGGCGACGTTGCGCTCGACCGTCATGTGCGGAAACAGGGCGAGGTCCTGGAACACGTATCCGACTTTGCGATCGCGAACCGGGACGTTGGTTCCGGAGTGCGCGTCGAACAGGACCCGCGTGCCGATGCGGATCGAGCCCGAGTCGGGTGTAGCGAGCCCGACGATGCAGTCGAGCAGCGTGGTCTTGCCGGCGCCCGAAGATCCGAAGACGATGTTGAAGCCGGCTGGCGCCGAGAAATCGACGTCGAGCGTGAACTCGGCGTCGCGGGCTTGCGTCTTGCGGAAATGGGCGTTGAGCGCCGGGGTGTATGGGACGGGCTCGGCCGGCGAAGGTGCGTTGGCCGCGGTTTCGGCTGGCTGGGGGTTGCTGGCCATGTCGTTCGGGTGCAGGATTGTGATTCTACATTTTTCGGGTTTTGGCGCATCACGGGCTTTTTCTTGTCAAGAGGGCGGCGGCGGGGGATTTTGCGTAAAGGACTGAAGGGAAAGCAAATATATGTCTCCCGAGGTTGTCACAATTACCCTGTCGAAATTGATATTCTGGATATAGACAGAAAAAATCGAGCGATACTGGCGCGAAAAGCTTTTAACCGCTAACCGCGAAGGTCGCTAAGAGAAGCCGCAAAGGACGCTAAGGGAGCCAAAACCTCCCTGGCAAACTTTGCGGATTTTCTTTGCGCGCTTGGCGGTTAAAAGCTTTTGTCGATCAATTCCCTTTTTGGAAAAAAATTGGACACAGGTGACGGCCGCTACCAAGTAGCACCCGGGCAGCGTGCTCGAATTAGGTCGTCGTCTGGCGGATTCATGCACTTCCGCGTGGTTTCGTATGTCGTTGGTAACTAGTTTGGAGAGGAAGGGTTCGATTAAGTTGTTGAATACGCTCGCACGACTCGGGGCTGACAACACATTCAAACAGGCATGGCGAATTTCATGAGACCTTCGTGGCGCTGCGTGCGCGCGTGGTGGATCTTCGCGCTCCTCCTCTCTGCGACCTGCGCGTTCGGGCAGGGATCGAAGATGAAGTCCGAATTCGAACCGGTCGAGGAACGCGACCAGGATAATCCGAAAGCACGCGAGGTCTGGTTCATGCGCGGGCGCACCGTGCCCACGGGAGAAGTCCCGGCTGCGCTGCGCTTCCGCGCATTCCAGCAGAAAATGCAATTGCGTCAGCAGTTGTTTGCCGCACGAGCCGTCACTGCGATTCCGCACGTCAGCACATCCGGATGGGTGCCGCTTGGGCCTGCGCCGCTGGCTTCGGACGCGGGCACGGGACAGAACTACGGATCGGTCTCGGGAAGAGCGACCGCGGTTGTGATCGATCCGGCGGACGCGACCGGCAACACGGTGTACATCGGTGGAGCACACGGCGGGGTGTGGCGTTCGAAGAATGCCGGACCGCTGAGTGCGAGCGCGGCGAGTGTTGTATGGACGCCAGTGCTTGATTACGAGTCGACGCTTGCCGTCGGTTCGATCGCGATTCAGCCTTCGACTAATACCGACACGACCAAAAGCGTCATCCTGGTGGGAACAGGCGAGCCAAACAGTTCCGGCGATTCGTACTACGGTCTCGGCATTTTGCGATCGGCCGATGGCGGTGCGACGTGGACGGCGATCACGCAGGACGCGGGCGGAGCGCACTCGTTCGCGGGACTGGGCTTCAGCAAAATCGCGTTCAGCACAGCCAATCCACAACTCGTCCTGGCCGCAACGGCGGCGGCGACGCAGGGATTTGCGCTGGGACTCGAAAGCCCGGTCACAGTGAATCGCGGAATCTACTATTCGCAGGACGCCGGCGTGACGTGGCACTACGCCTCGGTGAAAGACGGCAGCTCGACGGTGTCTCCGGGTTCGGTGACTTCGGTGGTGTACAACGCAAGCGCCGGGAAATTCTTTGCGGCGCTGCGGTATCACGGAATTTATTCGTCCGCGGATGGAATCAACTGGACGCGACTGGCCGATGCGAACCAGCCCGGAGCGGGACTCGCGGCGGCAAGTTGCCCAGCGGCTGGCGCGACGACATGCCCGATCTATCGCGCGGAGCTCGCGGTGGTGCCGGGACGCAACGAGATGTACACGTGGGTGGTCGCACTGGACTCGGCGGGCAACGAGCAAGATGGTGGCGTCTGGCAGACGTTGAACGGCGCCACGAGTGCGTGGACTCAAATCGCGGATGACGGCATCACGAACTGCGGCGACAGCTTCGGATGCGGCGTGCAGCAAGGCACGTACAACCTGGAACTGGCGGCGCTGCCCAACGGATCGGCGACCGACCTGTATGCCGGGGCAATCAACGTCTACAAGTGCCGCATAACTATGCCCGGGTCGCCGAGTTGCGGCTTCCTGAACCTGACGCACGTGTATGGATGCCTGACGATTGCGAACGTGCATCCGGATCAACATCACCTAGCGGGAATCATCGCCGGCGGCAAAGAAGTGATGTACTTCGCGAACGACGGCGGCGTGTACCGCGCGCTTGATGGATACACCGGCCTCACGACGGGAACGTGCGGGTCGCACAACCAGTTCGATGATTTGAATGGCACGCTGGGGTCGATGACGCAGTTCGTGTCGTTCTCGATGCATCCGACGGACGCGAACACTTTACTGGGCGGCACGCAGGACAACGGGTCGCCGGCGACTTCGACCGGAACGACTAGTTCGAGTTGGATCAACGTGCTTGGTGGCGACGGGGGTTACAACGCGATCAGCCCGGCGAAGGGCACGGACTGGTTCACGGCGAATCCCGACATTCCTCCGAATGCTCCGCTCGGTATTAACTATTGCGGACTGGGGATCGGGTGTGGGAACACGACGTTCCAGCAAGTGGTATCGGCGGCGCAGGTCGGGAACGACGAGGGCGCGTTTTATTTTCCGTACATGCTTGATCCGCAAGCCGCGTCGCAGCTGATCATCGGAACGTGCCGCGTATGGCGCGGCGGTCCCGCTACGAGTGCAGGCGGAACGTACACGGCGTTGAGCAACAATTTCGAGACGGGCGTGGGCGGATCGGGTGGCACCTGCACCGGAGGCGAAGTCAACCTGGTGCGGTCGCTGGCGGCTGGCGGTGCGAAGGATGGGAGTGGATTCTCGAAAGTGATCTATGCCGGGACTGATGGGTTCGGAGGAGCAACGACCCCGGCGGGCGGGCGCGTGTTTGTGACGACGAACGCGGGCGGAACCGTGATGGCGGATCGCACTGGGACGATCAATCCGGGGCAGTTCCCCGTGGCGGCGATTGCGATCGACACTTCCGACGCGACGGGGCAGACAGCCTACGCAGCCGTGATGGGATTCCACGTTGGCCACGTTTTCAAAACGACGAATGCGGGAGTGAGTTGGGCGGCATTCTTTACGAACCTGCCGGACGCTCCAGCGGATGCGTTGGTGGTCGACTCGCAAACGGCCACGGTTTACGTGGGAACGGACGTGGGCGTGTTCTCAAGCTCGACGACAGCGGCGAACTGGGCGGAAGTTGGTCCAGCGGCGGCTGCGGGCAATTCAGGATTTCTGCCGAACGTTCCAGTGACCGCGCTGCGGTTGTTCAACAGCGGCTTGAAAAAGCTGTTGCGGGCTTCGACGTATGGGCGCGGGATCTGGCAGTACGATCTGCTGGGATCGACTGCTGCCGATTACTCGATCACGATCACGAATGGCACTCAGACTGTGTTTGCCGGTCAGAACGCGACGTTCAATGGGAAGTTGACGGCGGCGAATGGATACGCGAGCGCAGTAGCGTTGAGTTGCGCGGCCGGGACGACGGCGGCGCCGGGGACGTGCACGGCGAGTCCTGCGAGTGTGACGCCCACCGGAGCCGGAGCTGCTTTCACCGTTACGGCTGGGGGCGCGGCGCAAGATTATCTGTTCAACGTGCATGCGGTGGGGACGGATGCATCGCCGACCACGCATGATGCAGCGGTCACGCTGCACGTGGTGGATTTTGCTTTGGGCGCTCCGGCGCCTGCGAGCGTCTCGGTACAACAAGGGAACACGTCACAAGGGATTGCGTTCGTGGTGAGCGGGGCGGGGGCGTTTTCGGGAACGGTGACGCTGGCGTGTCCGGCGAGCGGAATGCCGGCGGGCGTGACGTGCAGTTTCTCTCCGTCGGCGACGGTGTCGGCGTTACCAGCGACCGTGACGTTGAAGTTCTCGACGACAGTTTCGACGCCGCTGGCGGCGACGCCCATCACGATTTCGGCAAACACGCCGGGAGCGCCCGCTGCGAAGACTCAAAACGTAAGCCTGACGGTTACCGCGCCGGCGGCGGATTACACCCTGGCGATCAGCGACTCGCCGCAATCGGCAACCGCCAACCAATCGGCAACGTTCAATGGGACGCTCAAGGCAGTGAACGGGTACGCTAGCGTGGTGAACCTGACTTGTGGGGCGGGCGCGCCGCCGACTTGCACGGTGGCGCCGGCATCGGTGACGCCGACCGCGGCTGGGGCATCTTTCACGGTCACTGCGAAGAGTACGCTCGCGCAGACGTACAACTTCAGCGTGAATGGCGCGGGCACAGACGGAGCCCACGTGGCGCACTCGGCGCCGGTGGTTTTCAATTCCCTGTTCACGCTGACAGTTACCAACAGCACGGGTCAACAGAGTCTGAAGCCGGGACAAAACGCGCCCTACAGCTTGTTGGTGACTCCCGTGGGCTCGACGACCTTTCCGAATGCCGTGAATTTTTCTTGCAGCGGACTTCCGGTGGGGGCGACTTGTTCTTCGTCTGCGATTGCCACCGGTGCCAGTGGGACGCAGAACGTAACGCTCACGATCAGCACTGCCGGCCTGGGGAGTGCGGTGATCCGGCAGAGCGCGCAGAACCGGAGGCCGTGGACGCCGATGTTCCTGTGGGCGTCAGTGATGGGCATGATGGTGGGCGGGCTTGCGCGGAAGTCTTCTTCGCGTAAGGCCGTCGGGACGGCGATTGCGGTGTTGTTTGCGTCGACGCTGGTGCTGACGTCGTGCGGTGGCGGGAGTACGGGCGGGGGCGGTGGTGGTCCGCCGGCGGTTTCGGTGAGTGTTAGCCCTCACACCGCGAGTAAGTTCCCCACTGAGCAGCAACCGTTTTCGGCTGCGGTGAGCGGAACTTCGAATACTGCGGTGACTTGGCAGGTGAATGGCGTGACCGGGGGAAACGCGAGTGCGGGGACGATCGACGCGAACGGGTTGTACACGGCGCCGGCGGTGGTGCCTACTCCGAATAATCCCGTGATGGTGTCGGCGGTGTCGCAGGCGGATGTGACGAAGTCGGGGGCCGCGACTGTGACGTTGAAGGCGCCCACGCCTGCGGGGACTTATACGGTGACGATTACGGCGACTGCGGGGAGCGTGGTGTCGACGACTACGGCGGTGTTGGTGGTGCAGTAGGGCGGTGGTTGGTGGACAGTGGTGTGTTGGCTCTGGGCTCTCGGCTCTTGGCTCTTGGCTGAAAATCCCATGATTGCAATCGGCGGGGAATCCCACCCTAGCGCATAGGACGCGCTAGGATGGGGCACCCTCGGTTCTTCTTGACCCGAAGGAAAACATTGGTTCATCGCTTTGATTAGCTTCTGCCTTCGTCGGCGGAGGGGCCGTAGAGGGCTGGGACTTTTGCTTCGTTGAGGCGCAGGTAGACCGTTAGCTGGCCGCGGTGGTGGGCCATGTGGTTCAGGACTCCGTCGCGGACGGCTACGTAGCGCTGCTGGTCGCTCATCACCTTGCCGCCCGAGAGCAGCTTCCACTTGGTGTTGAACAGATGGTCGTCGGTGGTTTTCTGAAGGACTTCGCGGCCTTTTTTTAGCGAGGCTTCGAATTGCTGGATGAGGTCGTGGCGTGTCTTCCAGTCGGGCGGGCGGAATTTAGGACCGCCGGGCGGGTTGATGTCGAGTTCGTCCATATTGACGACCATGTCGAGCCAGGCCGGGATGTTTGCGACCAGCGTGGCCAGGGCGCCCAAGGGCATGGATTTTTCGTGAGGCTTCCAGTCGTTCTTTCCTTCCGGAACACGCTCGAGGGTTTTGCGGATGCCGACCGCTTCGCGGTCGAGTTCAGCGAGTAAGAGTTCGGTAATCTTCATGGGCGGTGTGGCTCCTCTCAGGAACTGTTAGATGTCTGGCGTCGTGGCTTTTGCTGCGGAAAATCTTTGGGAATACCAAGGAAAACCTTTAACCGCAAAGATCGCTAAGAAATACCGCCAAGGACGCAAAGTCGGCGGGGTCCCCTTTCAGCGAGCGGTACACCGCGTGGCGAGTTGTGGAACATGTTTTCCAACGGTTGACGGATTGAGCTTTAGTGATTCAGTGTTGTGCGCAATGTCCTTGCAGAAGAACCTGCGCTTGCGCTTAGCTGAATGGTTGAACGTGTGGCTGCGACTATGAGCGAAAGCTTCGATGTAGTGGTAATCGGCGGCGGCATTGTTGGGCTTGCTGTGGGGCGCGAGATAACACAGCGCTTTCCGCGGCTGCGGCTGGTGGTGCTGGAAAAGGAAGGGCGGGTGGGGGCGCATCAGAGCGGGCACAACAGCGGGGTCATTCATTCCGGCGTGTACTACAAACCTGGCTCGCTGAAGGCGCAGTTGTGCGTTACGGGCGCGGCGGCGATGGTGGAGTTTTGCCGCGAGCACGGCGTGCCGTTTGCGGTTTGCGGGAAGGTGATTGTCGCGACGTCGGCGGCGCAGATGCCGCGATTGCAGGATCTGCTGGAACGCGGCCACGCGAATGGAGTTGCCGGGATGCGAATGCTTGGTCCGGAGGAACTGCGTGAGTTCGAGCCGCACGCTAGCGGAGTCGCGGCGCTGCTGGTGCCCGGGACCGGAGTTACGGACTATGCGAAAGTCTGCGAGAAGTATGCAGAGTTGATCGGGGCGCAGGGTGGCGAGGTGCGGACTTCGACCGAGGTTGTCGGGATCCGGACGAGTGAGAGCCAGACGGTGATCGAGACTTCGGGGGGCGCGATTGCCGCGCGTGCGGTGATCAATTGTGCGGGCTTGTTTAGCGATCGCATTGCCCGGATGGCGGGCGAGCGTCCTGAGGTGCAGATTGTTCCATTTCGCGGGGAGTATTACGACCTGGTGCCGGAGCGGGCAGGGTTAGTGCGAGCGCTGATTTATCCGGTACCGGATCCGCGGTTCCCTTTCCTGGGGGTGCATTTCACGCGGAGGGTGCACGGTAGTGTCGACGCTGGGCCGAATGCGATTTTTGCGTTCAAACGCGAAGGATATCGCAGCGGAGATTTCAGTTTGCGGGACACGGTGGAGTCGCTGCTGTTTCCAGGATTCTGGCGGGTGGCGGCGAAGCATTGGCGCATGGGGAAAGATGAGGCTGCGAGGTCGGTGAGCAAGGCGGCGTTTGTGGCGGGCCTGCAGAAGCTGGTGCCGGACGTGAGGGCGGAGGATCTGGTGCCGGGAGGTTCGGGTGTGCGGGCGCAGGCCATTCACCGCTCGGGGGCGCTGGTGGATGATTTTCAGTTCACGCAGACGAAGAACATGCTGCATCTTTATAACGTTCCGTCTCCGGCGGCGACCGCGTCGATTGCGATTGGCGCGGCGGTGGTGGAGATGTTTTCTAGTCTCCGGTCGCTGGTCGCTAGCCATTCCCTTCGGTCGAGCAATTTTCTTCGAAGCTGATAGAGTGGTGGACTGAGTGGTGGCGCGATCCGTTGGAAAATCCTAAGTACTCGACGTCTGTGGAGTCCCACCCTAGCGCACAGTACGCGCTAGGATGGGGCACCCTCGGTTTGTGGAGTCTTCAAGGACTGCATAGGTCTTTCGCTTCGCTCAGGATGACAACTTAGAAATTTTAATGGAGAACGGGGTTGGGTAACGGGAGGGCGGATGCCATTGAACTTGGCCAATAAGCGCGTGGCTGTTTTGGGCGCGGGGAAGATGGGCGGGATCTTGGTGAAGGCGTTTCTGGAGAAGAAATTGCTTTCGCCGAAGCTGACGACTGTTACCGTGCAGCATGAGGAACGCGCGAGTGCGCTCTCGAAGAAACTGGGGATTCCCGTTGGGACGAACAATGTCGCTGCCGTGAAGAAGGCCGATGTTGTGTTGGTGTGCCTGAAGCCGCAGGTTGTGCAGGGCGTGCTAAAAGAAATTCGCAAGAGTATGCGGCCGGAACAGCTGGTGATTTCGGTGGCGGCGTCGGTGCCGACGAGCAGTATTGAGAGCGCGCTGGGCGGGAAGGTGCCCGTGGTGCGGGCGATGCCGAATACTCCGTGCCTGATTGGGCAGGGGATGACAGCGCTGTGCAAGGGGAATCATGCGGGGCCGGAGCATCTGGAGATTGCTTGCGAGTTGTTCAATGTTGTGGGGCGGACAGTGGTGGTGGATGAAAAGCATATGGACGCGGTGACTGGTTTGTCGGCTAGCGGGCCAGCGTATATCTACATCATTCTTGAATCGCTGGCGGAGGCCGGGGTGAAGGTCGGGTTACCGCGCGATGTCGCGACGCTTTTGGCGGCGCAGACTGCGTTGGGAGCGGCGGCCGTGGTGCTCGAGACCGGGGATCATCCGGCGCTGTTGAAGGATGCAGTGACGACTCCGGCGGGATGCACGATTGATGGGATTATGGAATTGGAAGAGGGGAAGCTGCGCGTGACTTTGATCAAAGCCGTGGTGAAGGCTGCGCAGCGAGCTAAGGAGTTGGCGTATTCGTCATAAATCGCGTGGCGACCCTGAAGGGACTCTCGATTAATTTTGCCTTCGCTTCCCCGCACTTACGTGCGGGGCTTACTTCTGGCGTCGCTGCGCGACTTGGCCCGTTGCTGCAACGCGGCCTGTGCTGTCCTCCCGGGAAATCCCAAGCTCTTTGCATTTGTGGAATCCCACCCTAGCGCACAGGACGCGCTAGGATGGGGCACCCACGCGTGTTTTCACGCCCTCGTCGTTTCTCGCGCACTTCTTTTTTGTTTGCGTTCTGCGTGCGGTCATCCGCTCTGAAAATCCCAAGATCCAAACAGCAGTGGAATCCCACGTTTCGAAAATCGCGAAACGTGGGGCACCCTCACCTCGTGGCGATACACGGGAAAAACACCTCACTCTATAATTTCCATCCATGTCTGCAACGTCTTCTGACCGGGTTGCGATTGAAATGCGCGTGGCGGCGCGACATCTGTTCGAGCATGCCCTGGCGGGGGCGAGTATCGATCGCGCCTTCCAGCGCCATGTCAGTTGCGATCGCGGAGTGCTGCGCGTGTGCGAGGACCTCTACGATCTGGATTCCTACAATCGAGTGCTCGTAGTTTCCATCGGCAAGGCGGCGCACTCGATGGTCAATGCCCTCGAAATGCAGGCTGGGAGCCGCTTTGAAGGGATCGTAGCCAGCTCCGTTGAGCCTGCAAACCAGCTGCACAACTTCCGTTATTTCTGCGGAGGGCATCCGACGCCGAACGCGGAATCGATTCGGGCCGCTGAAGCCATTCTGAAATCGCTGAACACCTTGAATGCATCGTCTTTGGCAATCTTCATGATCAGCGGAGGCGGGTCGTCGATTGTGGAGAAGCCGATCGATGAAGAGATTTCGCTGGAGGATATGGTTGCGGCTTACCA
>Ga0207665_10000590_pt1 | contig 24450 bp, 25 predicted proteins | sample LARL112metaG_FD_184351 | JGI IMG/M metagenome (GOLD analysis project Ga0207665, IMG submission 184351) | Corn, switchgrass and miscanthus rhizosphere microbial communities from Kellogg Biological Station, Michigan, USA - LAR L11-2 metaG... | ecosystem: Host-associated > Plants > Roots >... | reverse complement strand
CAGCCTTCGACGCTGCTCTGAAGCGGGAACTTCAGGAGGTAATGCAGGAAGCAAAGCAGATGGCCAATCAGATCAACGAACCCGCGGACCTGTGGGACTTGGAATATTACCTGACCCAACGTCGTAAAGAGATCGACCGCAAGTATGACTATCGGTATTCGCAACTCACGCAGGTGTTCGGAAGACTTTTGTACGAAAAGCGACTCCGTGAGGAAGAACTGCGCGGCTTACGCGAGGACAAGCTGAAGCCGATCCGTTCTTTCGCCAGATTCTTAGCGGAGGACGCGGCCTGACCTGCATTCTGAGCGCTATCGCCTGTTTACGACAGTTGACTGGCAGAGTTGATTCGCAGACTCAATGCGATCTGTGCGTTGCCCAGTACCTGATTTGCAGCAGCAGCCATACGGGGATGCTGAACAAGACGCAATCGAAGGCAACGGCTATGCCGAGACGGAGATGCGAGGGCACCGGGATTGCCGCAGCCAAATGATAGCCGGGCAGCAAGAGATAAGTGAACGCATTTGGCATCATCGGCTTGTCCTTCCATGAGAACCAGTGCATCACGGTGAAGTGAGCCGCGAAGATCATGGCTGTCAGGAAAACACCGCAAATGAGGGCCGTGGCAACGCGCTTCATGTCGGGCATGGTACCCCATTGCACCGCCGCGCAAGGCCGTACCAAAGGGTTATGAGTGTAATCGCCTGGTTTCAACACTTGGCGGGAACGCGACTATGACAGAAGAAGACTGAATACCTCACCCGGAACCCCACTCGTTTGAAGGTTGTACGTCTGTTCCGGAAGTGATAGATTCCCGCGCCGCAAAGTCGCCCTGATTTGCAGCTATCTAAACACTCGAAAAAAGGGGAGCTGCCCATGAAAAGTGCCATCGCCTCGTTTCTCATAGTATTAGCATGTCTATTTTGCGTTTGTTTTAGCGCACAAGCTCAGTCGTCTGAAGAACTCAGTATCTATGACGACTTCAATCAACAATTTCTCAACCCAAATAAGTGGGCGACTTCCAGCCCCTGCTTTACATGGAGCGTGCTTGAATGCGTTAGAGAAATTCAGAATGGACGACTGCGCTTGGCTGTGCGAGGTTACGGAGCAACCAACTCGAATCAGGGTACTCAATATGGAGAATCCGAGTTGCACTTCATCAATCCCACACCGATCAGGACCATCGCTGCGCAATTAGTCGTTCGGCGAACGAGTGCACAAAGTTGTGCTGCCAATGCCAACCCAGATGAGGGCGGCCACGCTCATAGTCTCGTATCAGGAACCTTTTTTAATAGCGGTAGTGGCAGCCCAGATGACGACGTGCAAGCGTTTCTGATTTTCGACCGATTTTCGTCAGACCCTCAAGGTGTTACCAGCGTTGAAGCATTCATGCACTGGCAAGGTCAGTTCTTTGGCGGCGTAGGCCTAGGCAGCGTAAACGTCGGCCAGAGGATAGACGCTCAGCTGAGGTGGGATCGCAGAAACCACCAGTTTGTTGCCTCGTGGACTGACGTTGCGACTGGGAACACAACCCAGGCCGTTATGCCTTATTCGATGCCAGACAGCGCACCCGCTGCTGCTCCGGACAAACTCTTGGGTGTGAGGGCATTCACGCCAAACTGCATTGGTACACAAATGCTGGTCGTTGACTTGGAAACGACATTCGATAACGTACGGGTCGGAAAAACAGACGAATAGCCGCAGTGCACAGAATCGCCCGCAGGAGCAGACCTTGGAGCGCCACAGTCGCAATAGTGGTGAAAAATCGCGATTACACTCAAAACCCCCTGAACCGGGGTCAATGAGTGTAATCGCCTGGTAACGCCAGTTAGCATTCGTACCCAGAAAGCCGATACTCGCCCGGGTCCCTTCTGGACAGCACGGACGTCATTGCGGAACCAAACTCATTCGGTGTACGTATCGGTAGTCAGCGCGGCTATGTTGAGCGCTTCCATCACGCATGAATCGACGACAATTTTCAACCCTGATGGCGGGCGCCGCAGCGTCTACGTTGGCCCCTGCTTCCTTTTTTGCTGAAGAACCAACAACGACTCCTGCCATCTCCTCTGCTGCCAAGCAACTCTATGACCGATCCATGGTTCTCGACTGCAACTGCGCGCCGCCGCTAAACAATGGCAAAGTACCGCTACCCCAGTCTGACCTCGATCTCGCGCGCCACTCGGGCGTGAACGTGCTTAAGCTGACCTTGGGCGGGAACAATTCGGATTTCCTTTCGACCGTGGATCTGCTTGCCTTCGTGCAGCGGATGTGTGAGGTGCATCCGGACTACTTCATGCAGGTGCGCGCGCCATCAGACCTGGAGCGGGCGAAGCGCGAGAACAAGCTGGGTATTATCTTCTCCTTCGAAAGCGTGGATATGCTGGACGGCGACCTGGACCGCATCGAGATTTTCCGAGATCTCGGCGTTCGCGTGATGCAATTTTCCTATAACAAGAAATCGCCGTTCGGGGCTGGAGTAATGGCCCCCGACGCAGGCGGACTCACGGAGCTTGGTCGAAAAGCCGCCGATACAATGAACAAAGTCGGGATCGCCATTGACCTTAGCCATGCCAATCCCACTACGACGACGGACGCAATTGCAGTCTCCAAGAAGCCGGTCATCATGACGCACGTCGGCTGTTCCGCTATTCATCCCCATCCGCGAAACAAGAGCGACGAGCAATTACGGGCATTGGCCGATAAAGGCGGGGTGCTCGGCATTTACGATTTGCCATATCTCGCGGCATCTCCCAAGCAGCCGACTGTGGACGATTACATGGCGCACCTGGGGCACGCGCTGAAGGTGACAGGAGAAGATCACGTGGGCATTGGAAGCGATGCTACCCTCGAACCGTTCGACACAAGCCCTCAGGGCCTGGCGGAGTTCAACAAGGCAGAAGAGCAGCGGCAGAAATCCGGGCTGGCCGCGCCGGAGGAAGGTCGCGCGACTTACGTGGTCGGCCTAAATACTCCGCGGCGGATCGAGGTGATCACCGATCAACTCCTCAAGCGAGGATATTCGGAGCGTGTAGCAGAAAAAGTGATCGGCGCGAATTTTGTGCGGGTATTTGGGGAGATCTGGACGTAGGCAGGGTTGACGGCGAAGCCCGGCGCAGAGCCACTAGTCGAGCCGCGCGACGCGCGCGCAAGCGGCAACACTGTCCCGGAAAGCCTTCGCAGCTTAAGCAAAGCGACCGGTCAATTGGCGAAAAATCGCCATTACACTCATTGACCTCGTTTTAGTCGTCCGCCCAGCTCAAAAATTCGCGCTCTATTCGCGCTCCGTTTGTTGGCTCAGCGCCGCTTTTCGTGGCTTTTGGTGTCATCCGCTGGCCTGCGTGTCGTTGAAAATACGTCTCCTCAAGATTTCGAATCCTATAGCGCCCACCATCCTCGCCGGGGTTTCGAAAGGTTCCTTGAAAACTCAGGAAGCCCTCCCGAACCCTACTTCAATTTTACAAACAGCAAAACGAAGATCGCCCACACTCCCACAGTCAAAGGGAACTGGGCCAATTGAGCGTCCTGCAATGCGCCTCCTCGGGGCAGAGCAAAGGTTAATGCCAACATCGCCAGTGCTGTGAAAATTCCTAGAGCAAATTTGGTTTTCGAGTTCATCGGTGTTTGAACCTCGCCTTTTGTTTTGTCCGAATCGCCTGCACAGCAGAATCCTGCGGCATCATCCTCGCAAAAGGTTGGGCGCGCAAGCCTTCCTCCTCACAGACGTGTTACGACCTTGGTCACTATCGACGTATACACAGCCCCGCTAGCATGGTTTTTGACCGCATTCAAGAAAGCTTGGGCTGTTAGGGATGCCGCCGAATAGGAGCAGAACAAGGCGGGGAAGTCGTCCAAATGGGAGATGACCTGCGAGAATCCTTCGCTCGACCGGAAACAGCCCACGCCTGACCCGTTTTATATGCGCCGGAGTCGATCGAGTGGTTACCCCAATCACGGCAGTCCCATCTTTTAGCTCCCTCCGGGCCTTGAAAACCACTTTGCCGGACTGGGAAATTTCGTTCGACGAGCATCTGCCTCAGCTAATAAATAAGAAGAGGGATTCTAAGTGTCTGATAACAGGGAGGGAGTCTTGCTTCCGTTGAATGGACGGGGATCTTGGCGAGACCAATTCCCATCGGCGACGGAGAGAGTCTTGATGCAAAAAATCTTGACAGTCGCCAGCGATCCGCGCTCCTATGCTGCCCATTGAGTTCCCGGTAAAACGGGTTCAGAATATGGCTTAAGTGGGATTGGGGCAGCGCTGGCCTCGTGTGGTTCGGCGGGGTCTCGCGGCCGTCGCTTCATGCTGGAGGCGGCCATGAAAAGAACATCTCTCAAGAAGTGGGTGCACATCGCGATCAATTCTGCGATAGCGGCGTGCGCATTTTCGGCGCTCGCTTGTGCTCAAAGTGAGAGCGGGGTGGATGCGGGCTCGAACTTTACGGGCGTCGTGCGCTACGAGAACAACGCCCCCGCACAATTTGTTCAAGTCGAGCTGTGGACAGACGGCGAGGCCAGTTGGCGAACCCTTACCGCGACTGATCGAATGGGGAAGTTCCAAGCGGGCGCCCCCTGCATGGTGATCCAGTACAAGATCAACGCCGCCGGCTATCGTCCAATCTATGGCCGCGTCGACATGAGCATCAAGCCTTGTCGCGTGCTCGAATGGGTGACGTTGAAGGCCGATCCGAAGAGCACAGCCGACCAGAAACAAGTTCCTGCCTCGGGCGTCATTGATAGCCGCATCGCGGGCACTCCACCCGAAGCGAAGGTCGAATTTGAAGCCGGGCAGCTCAACGTCAACAGCAACAACTATTCGGATGCCATTCCACACCTCGAGAAGGCGATCAGCCTCTACCCACGGTTTGCGGAAGCTTACCAATTGTTGGGCGTGGCGCATTTGCAACTGAACCACGAGGTGCAGGCGGAATCTTCTTTGATCAAGGCACTTGAGATAGAAGACAGGATGCCGAAGGCCCAGTACCTTCTCGGCGTTCTGTATGCCATGACAAGCCGAGCCAATCTGGCGGAAAAGCCGTTAACTCGCTTCGCAGAACTGGATCCGCAAAATCCGGATGCTCACTTCGAACTGGCGAAGATCGACTTCGCCCTGAACAAATTTCTGGATGCTGAAGTTCAGGCCCGAACCTCGATCAAGCTGAAAGAATCCAAGCCCGGCGTTTATGTGGTCTTGGGCTATTCGCTCCTCCGTCAGAAGAAAGCGGAGGACGCTCGGCGCGCCTTCCAGCAATTCTTAAAGGTCAGTCCGAGCGGACCGGCGGCGGATGACATGAAAGGTCTCATCGCTCAGATTGATCAAAGAGCAGAGAGGCGCTAGACAAAAACCTGTCGAAGCAAGTGCGTTAACGGCCGCGCGACGGGTCCGGGGACTCGGCTGAGTCGAGGTCGACAAAAATCTTTCCGCGGAGAAGGTTCGGCGGATAGCAATTTCCGTCTTCAGCGTAGTTCGCGCAGCCCCGGGCGAAATCGCGTCGCCGCGGCGATTGCGCATATTGCCACACGTCCGCGAACCGGGTTCCGCCGGCTGAGGGCAGGGGAACTTGGGAATAGGAACATCCCGGCGACGGTGGACATGAATCATTGTTCACCCAGTACTCGATCTTCCTGCTGGCTGAGTTGTCATGGATATCGTCGGCGGTGACCACGGAAGCATTTCCTTCGGGCGCCGCTATCCCTGAACAATAAATTCCCGCGCGATAGCCGGTGGCGCTGACCCTATCGACCCATGCGTATATGTAGGCTTTTTGCTCTGCCTGCATCCGGCCACCCTCCTCCTGATCGAGGAAAATCACACTGCCGTTCGGGAAGCCTTCGCGCCGCGCTGCCGCGACTGCAGCATCGGCGTCGGAGCGTCCCAGTTCAGCCGCAGTCGCAGCTTTTCTCAATTCTGCGTCGAGACGGCCGTTGAAAAGAAGCAGAAAGCCGAGTCCCGCCTTTTTAACAACGTCGCGTTTGCTGGTCCACGAATTTGCGTTCGCTCCCGGTGGAGTGTTCAACCAGTATCCAGCGAACGAAAATGTCTGGTGAAGGGCGGGGAGAGTGGCGTCCCCCGGATACTCGTTGCGATCGAACCCAAGATATGTTTTCTGCCCAGAGGGTTCGTGGTCTGTCGCTCGAAGCCGGTCGCCGGTTCCGGTCACGAATAGAATTGCCGCTGTCCCGATGAGCCCCAGTGAAGTGAGCATCGCGCCCAGTCGGCTTGGCAGACCGTTCCTCATCGCCTTCGATCAGAACCGCCAGAAGGTCGACCGGGAGGAATGAGCATCGTCACAGCATATCAACCCTGCGCAAGATCTTTCGAGCGAGCCCGGTGAGGGGAAGCGAAGTTAATCGTGAACCTGCGATCCAGTTCCCAGCCCTTTCGTCCGGGCAAGAAATTTCCAGCACACGAACTGAGTAGTCCGTGACTGTGATGGAATGCCGCAGTGAGAGCAACGCTTTCCCATCCTGCTGGCCAGAAAGCGCAGGCAGTTCCCACATGCCTGGCATCAACGATTCCATCTGACTTCTTTGCCGGAGAAAAACTTCTCCGTTCCTGCGGGCGAGGCCGATATGAATCTCACGTTTCCTTTGCAGAACTGGTTTGGAAATTCGCGGCAGATCTCCGCGGGTGACGCAAAACTCCGACACGGGACATAGCAGGCACTTCGGTTCTCGGGGCAGGCAGACGGTTGCTCCCAGTTCCATCATTGCCTGGTTGGCGTCTCCGGGACGCTTCCGATCAAGCAGTTCCTCGGCGCCTGTCCAATTCGCGCGCCCGTCCAGATGTTTTCCGAAGAGTCGAGACAGGACGCGCTCGACATTGCCGTCCACGACTGCGACCGGTTCTGCAAACGCGATGCTGGCAATCGCAGCCGCGGTGTATCGTCCCACACCGGGCAGTTGGCGCAAAGAGTCGCTTGTCTTGGGGAAATGGCCACCGTGTTCTTTCACCACCAACTTCGCGGCGGCGTGCAGCATGCGAGCGCGCCGGTAGTAGCCAAGGCCGCTCCACACCGCCAGCACGCTGGCTTCCCGCGCCGCGGCAAGCTTCTGCACAGTAGGGAATCTTCTGAGAAAGACACGGTAGTGTTCCAGCACCGCGTCGACCCGCGTTTGTTGCAACATGATTTCCGAAAGCCACACACAGTAGGGATCACGACTCTTGCGCCAAGGCAGATCGCGAGCGTGCGCGTCGTACCACGCGAGCAGGCGGGATGAAAACGTACGTTGAATCTCGACGCCGCGAGATTTATCTCCGCCGGTCGCGCCGTTCGACCTCTTGCGCTGCGTGCTCCGTTTCGGGGGATTCACTGCGGCACAGGCCCTAGCACCGAATGCGCGATCGCCACCCAGCTCTTCTTTTGCTGTTGCCAGACCGTCATTCGCCGTTCCGGAGCGGCCGGGAGCGGCCCCGCTTGCGAAGTGCCATGCAAAACGATGGTGTAGCTCACCACGAAAGTATCGCGATTCATTTCCGTGGACAGGTCGGAAATCGCGTAATCCTGAATTCGTAGCGTCTGAATGTGTTCGAGTGCCGCGGAGCGCTCCCACCGGCCTCGGGGTGTCACATACATGAAGTTCGAAGACAGGTGCGAGCCTACGTCTTTCCAATCCTGGGCCTGAACTTCTTTCCAGAACGCCCGCTCGAAGCCCTCCCCGCCGGTCGCCTGAGTGAACACTTTAATGGGACGCTCGGGATAAACTGTGCAGCCTGAAAAACTCATCAGACCTGCAAGTATCAGGCAAAGAGGAATCAACCGCATGCGAGCGATTTTAAACCAACTCGCGAGCAGGGTTTACGCAAAGTGCGGGATGAGTGGCGCTTGAGGTGCTTCGCGGTTGACCCTGTGCCGTGCGCCACGAATAATGAGCACATTGAGTGTCGACGCTCCAACGTCGATACTCGCAGAGGTACGTCATGAATGATTTCAACCGCAAGATGGAAGACGCTGGGGCGCGCGTGAGCAAGAAGGTTTCCGAAGCCGCCGAGCGCTTGGAAAAAGAAAGCGCTGATCTGATCAGTTACCTCAACAGGGAAGTCGTCCCGGCGGTGCGAGAGCAGTCCTCGAAAGCCCTGCGCGTAGCGGCGCAACGGCTGCACCAGTTTGCCGATTACATGGACGAAACCAAGGACGCGGCCAAAAAGCCATGACGAAGCGCTGTTTGCATGGGTTCGCGGTGACATTTCTGGCCATAACCTTGGCTGGGTGCAATCACCACAAGCAGGCGCGAGTCGACATCCCCCCTCCGCCGTCCATCCCGATGCAGCCGTCGACGAGCGCTCCGGAGAAAACTCCATCAACTCCCAAGACTCCTGCTCCGGCCCCCGGGGCGGCAGACAAGTCGGCAGAGACTCCGTTGTCGGTGCCGCCCGACACGGTTCCCATTCTCACCGAAACCGGTATGGCCAGTTGGTACGGCGCGCCGTATCACAATCGCCGGAGCTCGAACGGCGAGATCTACAACATGAATGCCATGACGGCGGCGCATCGAACGCTTCCGCTCGGCTCGGTCGTGCGCGTGACCAACGTTAAGACTGGCCAATCCGCATTGTTAAAGATTACGGATCGCGGGCCATTTGTGGACGGACGCATCATCGACGTTTCCTACGCAGCCGCCAAAACGCTGGATATATGGCAGCCGGGCGTGGCACGCGTCAAACTCGAAGTGCTGCTCACTCCCGTGGCGATCGCAACCGGCGGCCGATGGGCGGTACAGATCGGATCCTTCAAAAAGCAGAAGGAAGCCTCGGACCTGGCCACCCACTTAGCCCGCCGCTACCAGGCAGCCAAGGTCGATAAATTCCTGAGCCCCGTCGGCGACTGGTGGGTGCGGGTACGCGTCCTCAATGACGACCGAACCAGGGCCGAAGCGCTCGCTCATGAGACGGAGACGCGAGTGGGATCGGTTTATTTGGTGAGGCTGGACTAGTGGAACCAGGTGTTAGGTCATGGGTCTTAGGTCTTGGGTGTTCAGGAAGGCGAGGCCAGGTGTTGTTGAATCGCTCGTGTTTTGAATCGCTAGACTTGCGATGTCAGGTTTGGCAACTGGTGTTCAGCGTCCGGCGACGTCGAGCACAGGTTGCATCTTGCCAACGGCTCAATCACAATTCTCCTGAGAACTGAGATTCCGATGTCTGACTGCCTATTCTGCAAAATCATCTGCGGCGAGATTCCTGCCAAGAAAGTCTACGAAGACGAGTACACGTTCGCCTTTGAAGACATCCAACCGCAAGCTCCCACCCACGTTCTCATCATCCCGAAAAAGCATGTCCGTGGATTGAAAGAAGCGCAGGCCGAAGACGCCGAATTGGTCGGACGCCTCCACCTGGCCGCCGCGGAAATCGGCCGCCAGCGTGGCATCGAAGATGGCTACCGTACCGTTCTTAACGTCGGACCCAAGAGCGGCCAATCCGTGTTTCACATGCACGTGCACCTCATTGGGGGACGCGACATGAAATGGCCACCCGGATAGACGCACATCAAAAAATGCAAAGATTTGGCTTCTTATCGATTTTGGCTACGGCGCTGACCGTTCACGGGCAGCAGATCGCGGAGATCGACCTTACGCAACCCGTGCCCCCCAGCCGACTGATCCATCAAAGTCTTGTACCAAAGGAGTGCGATACTCCAAATTTCACCAATTCCGATGGAGAAATTGTGAGCTCGAACAATTCGTCCCACCTTACCCTTCAACTCAAGGTTTTGCATGGCGAAACATTCAGTCTCGGTGAACGCGTCAAGGGAGAAGTTGTCGTGAGAAATGTCGGCTCTGAGGAAGTCCGGATTCCTTGGACAATTGACCCTGATCTCAGCACTCCGAAGGTGGGGTCACTTCAACATGATTACGATGTAGGATGGTTTGAAGTCGAATTTAAAAACAAGGATGCGTCGGGAGTTCGGCTTGAGTCCGGGTCCGTGTCTAATTTCCTATATAGTTCGCCGTCAGCGCCAGGAACTAGCCTGCAACTCGAGCCCGGCCAGTGGGTCGTGGCCAAGTTCGACTTCATTTTGGAACAGGATCACAAATCATCGGCGGGGCAACGTCTCAAATCCGGTAAGGCCGACGTAACCGCACGCTGGCGGCATGCACTCTACACGTGGCGACGGGAAGGCTGCAAAATTGAAACGGGCTACTTCAACTACAACTACAAAACAGAATCGAAACCTGTTGTCGTCGAGCTGTGGCAGCGTCCCTTCTTGGTCGTACCGTAATGTTTAGCCTTCGACCCCTACTGAATCTCCGCTTCCTCGGCCGCTCCATGCCTCCGCAGCAACTGAGGCAGATTCTGCGAGAAGGCTGACCGCGGCAGAACCATGTCGCAGCCCACTTCGTGCGCCTTCTGCTTCAGATCTCCCTGCACATGCGAAAGAAACCCGATGATCGAGGTGTCTTTCTTCAGCTTGCTTTTGAGTTTGGGGATCAGCGTGAGCGGCTTGGCGTTGACATTGTTCAGATCGAAGATGATCAGCGAAGGCTTCTCTTCGCCATTCTGCTTCATGCGCTCGAGAAGATCTTTGTCGGTCTTCACGAACTCCACCTTCACGTTCATCTTGCGCGCGGTTTCCTGAATTTTCGCCAGGAAGAACAAGTCGTCCACGAAAGCGAAAATGCGGGAATTGGCATCTTCACGCGCCGGCAACGGTTCGGGATCCGGCGGTTGATACGTGGGCGCAAAGCCAGGCCGCATGCCCCGACTCTGCTTCTGTCCATGGCCGTTATTGTTGCCCATCACGGCACGATAGCTGTGGTCCATGGGCGCGCTGTAGATGCCGCCGCCCGTGTTCTGCCGGTCACGCTTTGGGGCGCCACCGCGATGGTTGGGCGGACGTCGTCCGCGCCGCCGTCTGCCTCTCCCTCCGCCACCGGAAGGATTTCCAGGTCCTGCATTCATAGTTTTCTCTTAAAAGTGGTCCCAACAGTAATGAGAGGGTATTCGTTCTCGTCTGCCCTGCTTCGCCTTCGAGGTAGCACCCCACTTGAGCGCCCTACTTACGATGCGCAAGAACCCCGATGCGACTGGAAAAACTCTCTAGACCTTTTCCGCTTAAGCGCCTGGAGCTAAGGGGCGCGGAGGGCCAGCGCGGGAAGCTCGGCCGCTGGGAACTCCTTAATGCTACGCTGCGGCGCTGGTTCCGTGCAAGTCCAAAGTGGCGACCGTTTTGCACAGAGGTACTGTTCGCGACCCCGCACTTCCGCGCACCACATCCGTATTGCACTGTACAGATATTTCGCAGGGCTACTTTCCACTGCTCACCTGGCGCGCCCACTGCATGGCCTGCCACCACATCTCGCCCAGTTCGCTTTCGCTGACGCGCAGCTTCGTCGCCAACGTCTGCGCCGATGCCCACTTTCCAGCTTCCTGCGCAAGCATCAGTTCATACACCGGTTCCAGTTTCCCGCCATTCCCCGACAACACGCATTTCGTATCCTGATCGATTGCAATCTTCTCGAGCACTTCCGACATGGGCACGTCCAGAATGGCATCCATCATCGATACCATACCGACCAGAAAAAGGTCCGATTGCGTACGTGGAATTTTCCGCGAGAGTTGTTCGCAGAAGTGCGCACGTACCAGAGCCGAAAGCACCAGGTCCGAGGTTTTCTGTTGCCCCGCGGATACCAGCGCCACCAGCCTTATCCAACGCCGTATCTCACGCTCGCCCAGAATTGCCAGTGCGTGCCGGATGGAGTGTGTTTCGTTCCGCATGCCGAACATAGGCGAGTTCAGGTAGCGCAACAGCCGGTACAACACCGAGGCTTCGCCTTTTATAATTCCTTCCAGTTGGCGGATATCAATCTCTTCTCGCGCCACGGCCTGCAGCATGCGGAGATAATTCACCTGGTTGGCAGGAATCCCGCGCGCCTGGAGGACTTCCGGCCGGCGGAAAAAATATCCCTGGAAATAATCAAACCCGTCCTTCAGCGACTTTTCAAATTGCTCACGGGTCTCCACTTTTTCCGCCAGCATGCGGCAGCGCGGATTGCCATAACGCTTCACCAGTTCCGATCGCTCGGTGGCCGTGGTTCGCTCGAAATCGACTTTGATGAAATCCACTGAACCCGCCATGGAAGCGCGCGGATCGTTGGTCACAAAGTCGTCGAGCGCAATAAGGTATCCGGCCGCTCGCAGCCGCTCGCATGCGGCCACCACCAGATCATCCGCCGCCACCGTCTCCAGAACCTCGACGACGGTTTGTTCCGCCGGCAGGAGTGTGATTCCTTCCTTGAGGAGCAGATCGCGGGTGCAATTGATGAACGCTCTGTGCCCGTTGCACAAGACGTCAAAGCCCATCAGGAGCGTGCTGTCGAGCGTGCTGCGCGCAGCCGCCTCCGCGTCTGTCGCCCGGAAAAAATCTCAATGCCGTCCCTGAACAAGAGCTCGTAGGCGAACACCTGCTGTTCGCGGTTCAGAATCGGCTGGCGCGCTACAAACCGGAAGGCGTGCTGGGGATCGCCGGTATGGGTTGAAGTCCGGGAGATGACACATCTCCTTAATCGGCATGCACGCAATTTGCTTGAGGCGCAACGCCCTTCCTCTCCGTTTCTGCTGCAACGGAACGCCGACCCTGCTCATCTACAATAGGTCACGACGGCAGAACTTACGGAGGATCAGCAATCATGCCTGCACTCGGCAAAGGCCGTACGGCGCCGAACTTCACCTTGAGTTCGCTCGGCGGGAAGCAATTCTCGCTGTGCGATGCACTTGCGCACGGCCCGGTCGTTTTGGTGTTTTTCAAGATTTCCTGCCCCACCTGCCAGTATGCCCTTCCGTTTTATGAGCGGCTCTTTCAAGCCTACAAAGACCGGCACGTCACGCTAGTGGGCGTCTCGCAGAATAACGCCGAGGACACGGCCGCATTCGCCAAGGAGTTCGGCATCACGTTTCCGCTGCTCCTCGACGACACCACGACTTATCCCGCTTCGAACGCGTACGGTTTAACCAACGTGCCGACGGTTTTCTGGGTCGAGCGCGACGGGGAAATCGAAGTCAGCAGCGTGGGGTGGGTCAAGTCCGAATTTGAAGAAGTCAACCGCAGGATGGCGGATTCTTCGGCGATGGCCAAAGCGTTCGTGTACCGTTCGGGCGAGGATATTCGCGACTATCGCGGTGGTTGAAGCTCGAAAAATTGATCCCGCGGTCCGCGGGACGAGCAAAAATTCGTTCTCACGCCTGGTCATCCTGAGCGAAGTGAGGCGCCAGCAGAACGCACTCGAAGGACCCCTTGCAATCCGGCAGCGCCGCCGGCGAAGCAGGCTTTTCCACTACGGACGCAGCTCACTTGAATCACCACCCAAAAGCCCAATGACCTAAGAGGTAACTCCTTCGCTAGATAACCAAGGGGGAATCCCCCAAGATTCTTCCCGTACAATAGGATAATCCTTAGAATTCTTCGTCTTCCATTCAGGAGTCTCAACCGAACTATGCGCAAGACCCTCCTTTTGTCTTTTTTCGGCACGGCCGTTGTTGCTCTCGCCCAGAATTCCGCCAAGCCAGTTCATGCTCTGGCTGCCGCGCCGCGGCCCTCTTCTGCGGCCTTCGCTGCAATGGAAACTATCAATCCCGAGCGGATCCGCGCCCACGTACGCTTCCTGTCCCATGACCTGCTGGAAGGCCGAGGCACGGGCCAGCGCGGAGGCGACATCGCCGCCGAATACATCGCGACCCAGTTCACGGTCTACGGACTTAAACCCGCAGGCGATAACGGCACTTACATGCAGAAAGTGCCCATGGTCGGCATCACCCCCATGCCCGAGACCACGTTCTCGCTGGTGCCCTCCAGCGGTTCCGCCGTGAACCTGAAGGTCCTCGACGACTACGTGGCCTACGACCAGACCCAGCAGCCGCAATCCGAGATCGATGCGCCGGTAGTTTATGTCGGCTACGGCATTCATGCACCCGAGTACAACTGGGACGACTACAAAGACGCCGACGTGAAAGGCAAAGTCCTCCTCATGCTGGTCAACGAGCCGCCATCCGACGACGCCAATTTTTTCAAGGGTAAGGCTCTCACTTACTACGGACGCTGGACCTATAAATACGAAGAGGCGGCGCGCCGCGGGGCAGTGGCAGTCCTCCTGATTCACCAGACCGACATGGCCAGCTACCCATGGGAAGTCGTGCGCAATTCCAACTCGGGGGAGAAGTCGTACCTGAAGCTGGATGGTTCACCCAAGTTGAAGGCCGCGGCGTGGGTGCAGCTTGAAGTCGCCGAGAAACTGGCGAAGACTGCCGGACTCAACCTCGGCAAAATGATGACCGAGGCGCAGTCGCGTGAATTCAAGCCTGTGCCCCTGCTCGCCAAACTGCAAGCCCATCTTTTCAGCAAGATTCGTCCCTTCGAATCCAACAACGTGATCGGATTGCTGCCAGGCGCGGACGCGAAGCTTAAGAGCGAAGCTGTCCTTTACACCGCGCACTATGACCACTTAGGCATCCGCCCCGACATGCCGGGCGACAACATCTACAACGGCGCCAACGATAACGCGACCGGCTGTGGCGTTCTGCTGGAGTTGGCCCGCGCCTTCAGCCAGTCGGCGGAGAAGCCGCGCCGCTCGATCATCTTCGCATCCGTCACAGCCGAAGAGCAGGGGTTACTCGGATCGGAATATCTCGGCAAGCATCCGCCGTTCCCGGCAGGGAAAATCACGCTCGACCTGAATTACGACGACCTCCCGCCGCTTGGCTCGCCTGAAGAAGTTGAAGTGTCAGGCGCGGAGCGCACCACGTTCTACAAGACGGTTGAGGCGACCGCGAAGGACTTTCGACTCGTGATCCGGCCCGACGCCCATCCCGAAGCGGGCCACTTCTACCGCTCCGACCACTTCAGCCTGGCTCGCGTCGGCGTACCCGCTTTCTCGGTGAACGAAGGCGTCAAGTACAAGGGCCATGATGAGGCGTGGGGACTAAAGCAGGACGAAGAATACAACCAGAAGCATTACCACCAGCCCAGCGATGAATATTCTCCCAGCATGGATTTCACGGGAGACGCTGCGATGGCCCGCTTTGGTTTCGTCCTGGGATGGCAGGCCGCCGCCATGCCGCAACGGATCGGTTGGGAGAAGGGCGACGAATTCGAAGCCCCTCGACTGAAGAGCGCCGAATAAAGCACTGGCAATCTCAAGGAAGCAGAGCTAGGCATTCGGGAGGGCGCTCAGCCCTCCTTGCCGACCGCCTTTTCCCTTCAAAATAAAGCCTTTGGTCAGTAACTTGCGTAACGTTTCCGCCCCCTGAACCGCATGCTACGCTCGTCTTTATAGTTCCTGAAATCAAGCATTTCCGAGGTGGTACCTTGCGCTGGACTGCCTGCCTGCTCGTGTTCTGCGCGGCTGCTTTCGCGAGCGACGCGAAGCCGCATCGCGCCAAGCCCTCGGCCAACAGCGGCACACTGCCCGTTACGACATCGTCGGCCGCGGCGCGCAAAGAGTTCGAGCGCGCGATGGTTGATCTCGAGGCGCTTCGCCGCGCCGACGCGCTGAACGATCTGCGCGCCGCCATCAAGCGCGATCCGAAATTCGCCCAGGCGCAGATTTTGATTTCGCATCTGACGCACGATCCTGATGAGCAGTCCGCTGCCCGTGCTCGTGCGATGCAACTGGCGCCGCAGGTCACTCCCGGCGAGCGTCTGCTGATTGGCTGGCTCAACGGCGTGCAAGAAAACAACTACGTCCCGGCCATTTCGGCAATGAACGACCTGCTCGCGATGTACCCCAACGACCATCGCACGGCGTTTCTTGCGGGCCGTTGGCTCGTGCAACAGCGGCGCTACGCACAGGGGATCTTCGTTCTCGAGCACGCAATTTCGCTATTTTCCGATTACCCCGCGGCCATTAACGAACTAGCCTACGCTTACGCTTTCAGCGGCAACTTCGAGAAGGCCTCCGCGCTCATGGAGCGCTATGTCCAATTGCAACCCGATCAGCCCAACCCGTACGACTCTTACGGCGAGATTCTGCGGACTGCGGGGCAGTATGACGCCGCGCTGGACAAGTACCGCATGGCGATTCGCGTGGATCCCACCTTCGGTTCCGAGTTCGGCGTGGCCGACACCTTCGCCGTGATGGGCCGCGAGCAGGAAGCCCGCGAGGAATACGCGAAAGCTCTGATGTTTGTCACTAGCGAAAGCGATCGGGTGGCGTACGAACTGCAAGCGGCACTCACCTGGATTCGCGAAAACAATCACAAGCAGGTCGACAAGTCCCTGCACGAAGTTGCCAAGCACGCCCACTCTGTCGGCCTGGCCAGGCTCGAAGCAGAAGCCAACCGCATCATGGCGATGAGCGCACCCGACTACAAAGACGCGACCCATCACCTGAAAGCGGCGGAGCACGCGCTCGATGAAGGCCACATGATCTCGAAGAGCGATCGCGAAGAAGAGCGCGCCTTGGTACTGTCGGTCGCGGCGCACCGCGCGGCGCAAAACAAATCGCTCGACGCGGCCGCCAAGTCCATCGCGCAGCTGGAAACCATGGCCGGACAGAGCCGCAGTCAGGTGATCCAGCTTGCCTACCATTCCGCCGCGGGCGCGGTCCTGTCAGAGCAAGGCAAGTACGCCGAGGCGATCCCGCACTTGCAGGAAGACACCGAGAATCCGGAATCGCTGCTGATGTTGTGGCAGGCCTACCGCCAAACCGGCGCCCAGGAAGACGCCAAGATCCTGGCCGCGCGCCTGTCAGGAATGAACGAGCCGACCGTTGAACAGGCCCTGGTAGTCCCGCAATTCCGCGTCGAATTGGCTGACGAGCAAAGGCAGGCGGCCAAGTAGTTTAAGACCCTCCATGCCTCGTATCCCGATCTTCAAACTCGGCGGCTCTTCCGAGGAACTGATTCCGCCGGTGCTGTCGAGTTACGCGCCTTCGCTCTCGCTTGCGGGCTTGCAGGTCGGGGTCGATAACCTTCGCCACGACGTTCATCTCAGTCCCAAGTTCACCGAAACTGCGCGCGCCCACATTGCGCGCCTGATCGCTCGCCACGGCGACGTCGAAGGACTTCTGGCCGCGGAAGCGCCGGCCTCCGCGCCCCGAACGCCGTTTCTTAACAAGTTGACCAACGTGTTGAAGCCCGGACAGAGAGTGGAACCTACCGACTTCAAAAGCGTGCTCACGGAATTGCACGTTGGCGCGTTGAATCGCGCCAAGGCCGAGAACAAGGTCGCCATCGACCTCCTCGCCCGCCTGGCGGTCATCAAGTTCCTGCGCATGGAGCTGAACTCGCAGTTTGCGCAGGTACTAGAGCGTTGCCGCATGATGCTCAAAAGCTATGAGGGTGTGCGCCAGTTGAAGGCCCTCGAGTACCGTGAGCGCGTGGCCTCGTTTCAGGTTCGCAAGAAAATCATCCAGCGCAAAACAGGGCAGGATCTCTTCCTTCTGTTGCGCGACATCGAGAAGGAAACCCTGGCTCGCATGCGCCGCTCGCGTTTCGGCGAAGCCGACAGTGAAGGCCACAAGCTGCTCATCAATCGTCTGGTACTTTCCGAAGATGGCCGCGACGACTACCTCTGTGCCGAGCAGTACGTCATGCTGGGCAACTGGGACCGCGATCCCGACCGCTTCACGCGCATGCGCGAGATCCTCTGCGAATTTCTCCGCTCGCTCGAGATCGATGTCCCGGACGATGACAACGAACTGGATCCCTGGCTCAACGCGCCCGAAAACGCGCAGGCTCTGGTAGGTGGTGGCACTCCGAACGAATCCACGCCCGAAGGCCGTTCGCAGAAAGCGCGCCTCGCGGGCTGGGTACGTTTTCTCGAAGACCAGTCCGTGATGGAATACGTCATCGCGTCTTACGAAGTCGTGCCATTGCTCTCGGAATACTCGTCGCGCATCAATCCGCAGCAGCTGAAGAATGCGCTGGTCGATCGGGCCGAATGTGACCGCGTCGAGCGCCTGATTCAGGAAGGGGGCAGACTTTCCGCCAACAATCTCTACGGAGCCGTCGGCCGCGTGGCCAGTTGCCGGGGTGCCGATCGAGCCAAGGTTGCCGGGCGTTTTCTGCGCGACTTCCTGCGCTATCACCGCGACATGCGCCGTCTGGAGGCCCTGAACTCGGCCCTCGACAGCATCAATCTCATCGGCAACGCCAAGCTGCGCGAACTCTCCGCCGTTAACGGCACGCTCTACGAATTCCTTCTCGCCTCCGAGCAGAAGCCTGCGGAAGAACGAACCCTGGGCCACGTGATTATCAAGGCCGACATCCGGGATTCGTCGCGTCTGACGCGCTCTTTGATGGACTCTGGTCTGAACCCGGCCTCCTACTTCAGCCTCAACTTCTACGATCCGGTCAACAAACTGCTTCCTAAGTACGGAGCCAGCAAAGTCTTCATCGAAGGCGATGCCGTCATCCTCGCGCTGCATGAGAAAGAAGGCGAAGCTGGCCTGACGGTAAGTCGCGCCTGCGTATTGGCTCGCGAGATGGTGGAGATTGTTCGTGGCTATAACGAACTCGTCACCAAGAGTGGTTTGCCGCCGCTCGAACTTGGGGTCGGCATCTGCTACCAGGAGGCTTCGCCTCTCTACCTGATGGATGGCGAGAAGCGCATCATGATCTCTGAAGCGCTCAACGAGAGTGACCGTCTCTCCTCTTGCAACAAGCGCGCCCGTAAGGCTATGGAGCCTCTTGCCAGCCCCTTCCACGTGTATGCATTTCAAACCGTCAGCGACGCCGACGCGGGCGAAGCTGCCGAGGACTTCGTCATGGCTTTCAACCTGGGCGGCATTCGCCTGAGTCCTTCGGCCTTCGAAAAACTGCGTACGGAGATTTCTCTCGAACCTGCCGAACTGAAGCTGCCGGAGTTGTGGGGCAGCGAGCAATACCAGCTCTATTGCGCGTTGGTCAGCGTCGACAATGACATTTTCCGCAAGATCGTACTACGCGAAAGCCGCGTGGCCCAGATCGATCCCCGCAATTTCACGCTGCAGAAGTGGACCGAGAAGTCCTACTACGAAGTGTGCACTGATCCCGAGATCTACGCGGCCCTGGAAGGCGAGAAAGCCAGCGCCGCGGGTCGCCCCTAGAGTTCCCTTGAAAAATTCACGGCAGCGTGAACCTGACAATCTTTCCTTGTGGCCCGACTGCGATCGCTTCGCCGGGTCCCACAAACGCGGCCGCATTGAGGTTCAGATCCCAATAGGCTTTCCAGGCTCCGCTTCCGAGATCGTCGGCGTAGGCGGCGTGTGCACTGCCTACCGCCAAAAGATGCCGTCGATTGGCGGGATCAATCGCCACCGCCGAGAAATAGGACTGCTGCACGAACGGCAAACCCTGCCATGTGATGCCGCGGTCGTCGCTGTAGGCCAGAGTCGGCTTCCGCTCTGCCTGCTGGTAGTCGCCGCCGCCGATCACGGCGCGCCCCTCTCCATCGAATGCCAGCGAGAACGCGCCCGACGACGCATTGTCCTTCACCAGGGGCACATCTGCGGCCGACCATGTGTTCCCGCGATTGCTGGAACGAAACACGCGCGCGGCAAATCCGCCCGTGACGAACCACACATTGTCCGCGCCCTGCGCAACCAGGCACGTACCACTCGCGGCGAATGCCCCTTCCTGCGCCAGAGCGCGCGGGCCGACCGCCTCCGGCAACCCGTGCCAATGCTCGCCGTCTTCCGTCGTGATCAGTGCAAACTCGCCGTCGACGGGATCGCCCAGCGCTATTCCGTGCGTCCGGTCCCAGAAGGCCATGCAATCGAAGAAGCCTTTTGGATCGGCGTTGGTGAATTGCAGTGTCCAGGTCTTACCCGCGTCGACGGTCTTATAAATGCGTGACTGCTCCCCGGGCCCGGCGGCCAGCAGATACGCCTCGTCCGCGCTGAAGGCTTGCACGTCCCGAAAGTCGAGTGCCTCGGCGCCCGCAACATGTCCGGCAGTCCAGGTCGTGCCGCCATCCAGCGTGCGCAAATACGTCCCGTGCGTGCCGCTGGCCCAGATTACGGAGGGAGAAACCGCGCTGAGCCCTCTTAGATTTTCCGTCGAAGTGCTGTTCTGAGCCGTGAAGGACTGCGCCAGTGCGATGGATGCGAGCATCAGAGGCACGAGCCGGCAAAGGCGCATGCCTCTGATTGTCCTATAAGCTGCGCGCAGGGGGGCGATTTTCGTCGCGGAAGCGTTCCACAAAAGGAACGCGGGTTCCTTAATTGCCGCTATAGACGGGCGGTTCGCCCAGGCTCCCCTTGAGTGGCAGGTGCCGGATGTAGTCGACAATCTGCCACATCTCATCATCGTTCAGAATGCCTTTCGACGCCGGCATCCCGGACGGAAAGATTCCGTTGTCGATAATCCACTTCAACTGGCCGTCCGTGTACTTCTGCACAGCCGCGGAATTCAGCCGTGGCACCGGAGGCGACATCCGATCCGCGAATGGCACCCCGGTGTTCTGCCCATCGAGACCGTGACACACCATGCAGTACTGTGAAAAGTTCTTTTGCCCGGCGTGGATGTTCTCCGCAGTTGCCGGAAAAGGATTCACACCTTTCTTCCCGCCCACGCTCACCGAGCGCTTGAAACCTTCTGCGAAGGCGGTTTCAACCCGCCCGGGTTGGTGTACCTGGCAGCCTGCGAACGTCACCGCGCAGGCGGCCAGCAGACACCCAACCCGGATCTTGTGCGCCGTCGAGGTCATCACTCCACCACGATCGTCATTTTCATGTTGCCGTGATTCGCGCCGCAGAAGTGGTCGCAAATCGTCGTGTACGAACCGGCGACCTCGGGCGTAATGGTGACATCGGTCGTCTTGCCCGCCTCCACTTCGGTGTCGATCTTCAGCTTGCGCATGAAGAATCCATGCGTGACATCTTCGCTGTGCAGGCGCAGCGTCACCGGTTCACCCTTCTTCAGCGTGACCTGTTCGGGCACGAAACCAAATCGCTTTGCGGTGATCTCCACCACGCGCGGCTCGGCCGCATAGGCCCGATGAGTCAACACCGTTCCCCCAAGCAGCGCGACTGCCAGGCCTCCGCTTACCATCCACTTCCGTAGTCTTTCGTTCTTCATCTTCTTTCCTTTCTCAGTAAGTTTGATTGCTGGATTCGCCCGGTCTCCCAGGCACGCTCGTTCGCGGTCCAGAACTACAATTCCGGCTCCCGCAGAATTTGCTGGACTCCGTTAATCCCGGAGTACTCGCGCAGCGTCAGTTCCACGTCTTTCACCGCCAACGCTCCCGTGCCCGACTCGTTCACCATCCGAATGCCCAGGTTCTTGAAAGGGTTCTCCTTGTCGAACGGGTTTGGCTTCTTGTCGGCAACCTTATCGGGATCAGGGAACGCGAAGATCAGCGATCGCGCCGCGTAATGATGCGCGTGCCCCTCTTCATGATCGTGGTCGCGGTGGATGTGCCCATAAAGCACGGTCACGTTCTCGTAGGGCGCGAGCACGTTCATCACGTCATCGCCATCGCTGGTGAACCATTCCCACTCCGGCTTCAGGTCGAATAGCGGACGGTGCGTAAACACCACGATCGGCGCCGTCTTTGGAAAACGCGCAATGTCCTTCTTCAGCCACGCCAGTTGCTCTGGACCCACTTCAGGCTTGGCGCGCGAAACGTTGTCAAGGGCGACGAAGTGCACGCCGCGATGATCGAACGAGTAGTAGGTCTCCTTGAAGAACTCCCGGTACAGTTGTCCGCCGTCGAGGCCGGCGTCGTGCTCGCCGGGCACGTACATCACCTTCCCAACCTTCATGCGCGAGCTGATTTCCTGGAACTGCTTCATGCGCTGCGCGTGGACATCCTTCTCCTCGGTGTCGTGCGTGAGGTCGCCGGTGAATAGCACCAAATCCGGAGCTTTGGGCAGGCCATTGATCATCTCGACCGCTCGTTCAAATGCCTTGGTGCCGAGCGGATCCGGGGGCCCGTTGAAGCCCACGTGCGCGTCGCTCAATTGCACAAACGAAAATGGTGTCACCGCCTCGCCGTTTTGTTTACCCAGCCACCTCATCATTTCGCCCGCCTCGCCGACAACGGGCATAGGCAGGGCCGTGTAGAGCACACCGATTCCCAGGGAACTGCCCGCAATCTTCATAAACGATCTGCGGTTCACCGACTTTTTCATAGCTCGCTCCTGGGTTGTCTGAATGCTCAGTGCAGATAACTGCCGAAGGGCGGGCTTATTCCCCTGAAGGTCGAAAAACCCGTATGTAAAAAAACTCTTCTAAAATTTGTTTGAGTGGTGGGAATAAATCGGGCTTCGGCCGGTTTACTCTAGTGTGCGTGGCGCCAACCTCGCAGCCCGCGACGTTCGAAGAGCTGGCTATGCCGTTGTTTGAGCAGCTCTACAACTTCGCCCATTGGCTATCGAAGAATCGGGAAGAGGCCGAAGACCTGGTGCAGGAAACTTATGCCAAGGCGCTGCGCGGATTCTCTTCGTACCAGCCGGGTACGAACTTCCGCGCCTGGATGTACCGCATCCTGCGCAATACATTCCTGACTTCGCGCACCGGGCTGAAGGCCACCATGACCGTTCCGCTCGAAACCGACGACGATGGCCCGGTGGTCGTGGTTGCCGACTCGCAGACGCCGGAGTCGATCCTGCTCGATCGCTCGAACCAGCAGGTGTTACAGGACGCGCTCCAGCAATTGCCGCTACACTACCGCGAAGTCCTGTTGCTGTGCGAAGTCGAAGAGATGTCGTACCAGGAGATTGCCGAAACGCTCGGCATTCCTGCCGGTACAGTGATGTCGCGCCTGTCGCGGGCCCGCTCCGCCTTGCGGGGACTGGTGCGCGAAAAGCTGCAGGGAGTGCAGAAAGGTTGAATCATGGCCTGCGAACAATGGCAACCTCAACTCGATAGCTACCTCGACAACGAGCTGTCGGTCGAGGCCATGCGTTCGCTTCACGCGCACCTGCGCACCTGTCCGGCCTGCACCGCTGACGCGTTGGCGCGCGTGCAATTCAAGCGTTCGATCAAAGCCGCAGTGGGTGGCCGGTTCGCGCCCAGCGCGGAATTCCGAGCGAAAATCCAGAAGTCGATCGCAGCCAAGCCGCGCTGGAATTGGAATTTTGGCTGGAAGCTGGCCACTGCCGCGCTCGCCCTGGTTCTATTCGCGGGGGCAGTGACTTCCTATGTTGGCAAGCAAAGTCTTGAGCGCCAGCAGTTCTACACCGAACTTGCCGATCTGCACGTGGCGACGCTGGGTAGCGCGAATCCCGTCGACGTGATTTCCACCGACCGGCACACGGTGAAGCCCTGGTTCCAGGGAAAGATCCCGTTCAGCTTCAACCTGCCCGAATTGCAGGGTACAGATTTCACGTTGCTGGGCGGCCGTGTAGCGTACGTGGGCCAGTCTTCCGGCGCCCACCTGATCTACCAGATCCGCAAGCACGAGATTTCGGTGTTCATTCTTCCGGCGGCCGGCAGCGATTCGGTCTTCGGCGCCGATTCCAAAGTCGAACGCCGCCAGACCTTCAACGTAGAGGACTGGACGCAGGGTGGCCTTCGCTACGTAGTGTTCGGAGACAGCTCCGCTGACGACATCCAGAAGCTCAGCGCCCTGCTAAAAGCCGCCGTCGAACAGAAGTGACCCGCAATCATTGGATATGCCGCTATCAAGCACGCCCCGGGACCAGGGACAACCAGAAGAGCCGCGGAGCGGCGCCATTTATTAGCCCCGCGCGTAAGCGCTGGGACACCATGCGAAGAAACGCGGGCCCTTGAGGGGCGGCACCCGAGTGATGCGGGCGTGAGCCCGCGAGCCAGCTACGGCGTGATCGTGAAATCCACACTAGCCGAACTCTGCCCGCCCTGGTTCATGTAAATCCCCGTGCCTCCGGGATTCTTTACAAATACGAGGACGGTCTGCGCGGTTCCGAGATCGGCGGCCGTAATCGCCGCAGTAAGCTTGGTCGAAGACACGAATGTCGTGCTCCGACTAGTCCCGCCCCAATAAACCACGGCGCCGCTAGCGAATCCCGTACCATTCACGGTTAACGTGAAGGCCGCCCCGCCCATGGCAGTGCTGTTGGGTGCCAGACTGGCGATGGTCGGAGCTCCGGCTGCAACCGTGCCTTTTCCGTTGGAACTGTAACCGCAACCCACGCTCAAGAGAACGAGCAGAACGAGGCAAATCGTCTTCATGAGATAACCTCCGGAACGAGCTTTGCCTGACTATCCCGGAGGCTACATTCCCGCGATCGGCGCATATGTCAGCGGAATGTCATTTTGGCGTAAAGGTTTCGTGGCAATATGCGACCCGATAACCGATCCCCCGCTTCCTGCTTCTTCATTGATCGCCATTCCATCTGTGCTACCCCCATGCCTCACGGCCGCCAGGTCTCAGGGCAGCTTCCCACCCCGCTTCCGCCCCTCGCACCATACAAGACAACCCCGTCCGACCCCCGCATTAGTGCCTCTTCCTCTCCCTGCCTACTAGGACATGTCCTTTCGTCAGCCCTCTGTGACTAACTCTGTGGATGATGTCCATTTGTTTCCGCAGTATGCTCTTGCCGTGCCCAGGAATTTCCTCC
>Ga0207665_10000589_pt1 | contig 24479 bp, 20 predicted proteins | sample LARL112metaG_FD_184351 | JGI IMG/M metagenome (GOLD analysis project Ga0207665, IMG submission 184351) | Corn, switchgrass and miscanthus rhizosphere microbial communities from Kellogg Biological Station, Michigan, USA - LAR L11-2 metaG... | ecosystem: Host-associated > Plants > Roots >... | reverse complement strand
CTGCAGCAAAATTTCCATCCACGCGCGGACTGCGCGAAGATGGAACCTCGACATTTAAATGGCCACACGATCCGGCATTCTCATCCTCTTCACCAGCGTCTGGTTCATCGCCACCGCTGCCTTCGTCGCACGTGTGGTCTTCGCCTACGATCAACAGCGCAAAATTCCGCATCAGGTACTCGCCACTGTTCCTTTTGATCAGGAAGCCGGCAACATCGCACTCGCGCTTTCGCAAGGAAACAGCTTCAGCAACCTCTTCCGTCAAACCACCGGCCCCACCGCGTGGCTTGCGCCTGCCTATCCGTTTCTTTTGTCGAAAATCTTCAGCCTCTTCGGGCCGTTCACCATTTCCAGCTTCTTTGCCGCGGTCTTCTTAAATATTGTTTTTTCCTCCGCGGTCGTCTTTCCTCTATTTCATCTCGCTCGACGCGTCGCAGGCCCCGCAATCGCAGCCGTTTCAACTTGGATGTGGGCTCTGCTTCCGGCCGCCATCATCATGCCCTTCGAATGGATCTGGGACACCTCGCTCGCGGTCCTTCTTGCCACAACAATTCTTTATTTCACGCTTCGCATTTCCGAATCTTCCAAACTCTGGGTGTGGCTAACATACGCAATCCTCTGGGTGTTGGCGATTTTCACCAATCCATCCCTCGCCATCGCTCTGCCGTTTCTGCTTTTCTGGGCCGCTGTTCGTGCGCGCGACGTCGCCCGCATGTCCTGGCAGGCGCCAGTTCTCTCGCTAACTTTGATCATTCTTTGCTGCTCGCCCTGGACCATCCGCAACTACCAAGCCTTCCATCGCTTCATTCCAATTCGCTCGAGCCTCCCGTTTGAACTCTGGATCGGTAACAATGACATCTTTGACGAACACGCCGTCGGCGGCATTCAGCGCATCACCCGCTTTGAAGAGACTCGCCGTTACGGGCAACTCGGCGAAAACGCCTATCTCGCTGAAAAATCCCAGCTCGCCTCCTCTTTCATTCGCCAGAAGCCGGCTCTCTTTCTGCGCCTCACCGCAAGAAAAATGATCGCCACCTGGGCCGGCACCGAACATCCTTTCCAGGATTTCCGTCGCGCCGATTCCCTTCTCGTTCGCGTCGTAATCGTCTGCAATCTGCTTCTAACCGCCGGCACTCTGCTCGGCATTTTCTTTCTCGCGCGCGCAAAAAATCCTTTCACCTTCCCAATCGCAATTTTTCCTCTGCTCTTTCCGCTCGTCTACTACGTCACACACACCTCCCTCCGCTATCGTCACCCCATCGATCCCGTGCTCGTATTTCTCACCGCGGTAGCGTTGTCCAAGTGTTTCTCGTACCGTCCGCGCGCCTCTTCTTCTCAACTTCAACATTCCTAAAAACGATTTAACTCTGCCGTTTTGGTTGGTCACGCTGTACAATGCGCAACGGCGATTTTTTCGCGAAGGAGCATTTTCATGCGTCGTATTTTGCTTTCTTTTCTAATTTTTGTCGCGTCCACGGCTTCTCTCGGTGCCCAGCAAAAACTTTCCACCCACTGGGAAGAACTGACTGCCGACGATTTCCGCCACGCCATCGAACTCTCCAGGGGCACTTGCCTGCTCCCTATCGGCATTCTGGAAAAGCATGGCCCGCATCTCCCGCTCGGCACCGATCTATTAAACGTTCGCTACGCTTCTCTGCACGCTACCGAACAGGAATATGCCGTGGTGTTTCCGGAATACTATTTCGGTCAGATCTTCGAAGCCAAACACGAGCCCGGCACCGTCGCTTACAGCCGCCAGATACAACTGGACCTTCTTCAGGAAACCACCGACGAAATGGCGCGCAATGGCTGCAAAAAGGTTCTCATCATCAACGGCCACGGGGGCAACGAGAGTCTTCTTCCCTATTTCGCGCAAACGCAGCTTGATCGCCCTCACGACTACGTCGTCTATGTTCAATGGGGCGCAAACCCGCAGCCAAAAAATGCGTTAAAAAAAGACCCACTCGATATGCACGCCGGCCAATCCGAAACTTCCAACACCATGGTTTCGCACCCTGAGCTCGTTCACATGGATCGCGTCAATCAGGAGTCCGGCGCCGACCAGAAACAAGATCCCCTCCCGCAAACCGTCTACACCGGCATCTGGTGGTACGCGCGTTTTCCCTTTCATTATTCCGGCGACGCCTCCATCGCCAACAAAGAGCTCGGCGAAGCCGGCATGAAATCCTGGATCGACACCATCCAGGAAGCTATCCGCGCCGTGAAAGCCGATGACGCCAGCCTCAGACTGCAAAATGAGTTCTACGAAAAAAGTCATCATCCGCTCGACACTAAGAAATAACCGAAATTCATGAGCGAGCACGCCCACAAGACCGCAAATAAACCCGCCAATAAAAATGTGGGTATGGATTCTCCCATTACGCGCCGCGATTTTCTCGGTGCTACCCTTCTTGCGTCCGGCGCGCAACTGTTGCATCCCTTTTCCCCGGCGCAACTTCTCGCCCAGGAACCGAACGCTTCCCTTCCCGGCTCAACTAAAGATTGGAATGGGTACGGTGGCGTGGGCGAGTACGCAAGCAGCAATGGCAACACTTGGGAAGTGCTCTCTGCAGGACACAAGTTGCGCGATTCGCAGTCCTCTTCATTCCCGAAAAATGCAATCGCGACCGGCGAACTCTACGATTGCGTTGTCGTCGGTGGAGGAATCAGCGGCCTCTCAGCCGCGGCTTTTTTTCTTGGCCAGGCTCGTGCCGGCTCCAAATGCCTCATTCTCGAAAATCATCCTATTTTCGGCGGCGAAGCGAGGCAAAACGAATTTGACATCGACGGCCAGCGCGTCGTCGCGCACCAAGGCTCAGCAATTTATTTCGTTCCTTACCCGCGCAGTTTCCTCGCCGATTTCTATGACTCCATTGGACTTCACGAACCTCGTCTCTCCTATCAAGTCTGGAACGCGGCCTCCAGTGCTGGCCCTGCAATGACTGTCGGACGCACGCCCTACGACTCCGCCGGAATGTCTAGCGGACAATACGGTTTCTGGTTCGCACCGAATTTCACGGCCGCCAACAATCACTTGAGCAGCAACGGCAAATGGCTTATCGATCCCGTCGGCCAGAAATTCGCCGCTGCTCCTGTGGACGCCACAACCCGCGCCAATCTTGTCCGCTGGTATTCCGGCGCTGCCGCGGATCACACGAAATTCGTTCCGCCTCAGTACGAAGGCGATGAAATTTCTCGGGCTCTCGATTCCATCACACTCGAAGACCATTACATCCAGCGTTTTGGACTCACACGTGAATTCATTCGTACTTACCTTTCGCCCGATCTTGGAGGAGGCTCCGGCTTGGGCGCCGACGCTCTCTCAGCCTTTTCTGAATACGCTGCCGACCTTCTCCACCCCTACGAAAAAAAAGGCGAAGCGGTGCAAATGTTTCCCGGCGGCAACGCCACCATCGCTCGCCTGATCGTTAAGTCTCTGATTCCCGCTGCATTCGCCGGTGACGATTCTCCTGACTCTGTTACGCGCAACTCGCTGAACTTTGCCTCGCTTGATGTTCCCGAATCGCGTGCGCGAATTCGCCTCGGCGCAACTGCTCTTCACGTTTCGCACGAAGGGGATCCTTCCCGCTCCGATTCGCTGCAAATTGTTTATGAAAAATCCGGCAAGCTCTTTCGCGTACGCGCACGTTCCACGGTGATGGCCGGCGGCAGTTGGACCACCAAGCACATCATCGCGGATCTGCCTTCTGCGCAACGCTCGGCCTATGCGCAGTTTTTTCGTTCTCCGTGCATCATGGCCAATGTGGCCGTGCGCAACTGGCGCTTCCTCGCAAAACTTGGCATCACCGGATGCCGCTGGTTTGGCGGAAACCTCGGCAACTACATTGAACTTCGCCGCATGGCCCTGGTCGGAAATATTTTGCCGCAGTTCGGTCCGGACTCGCCTACCGTGCTGACGGTGAAAATACTTTTTTCCTATCCGGGTCTCTCCACCGAATCACAAGGCCTCCGCGGTCGCGCCGAAGTTCTCGCCACGTCCTTCCGCGATTACGAACACCGCATCCGCGAACAGTTCTCGCAAATGTTTTCCTCCGCGGGATTTGACGCTCAGCGTGACATCGCTGGAATCGTTCTCAATCGCTGGGGCCACGCGTATCTGAGCCCGCAGCCCGGTTTCTTTTTCGGTAGCAATGGCAAGCCCGCGCCGCGCGAAGTTCTCCGTTCGGCGCCCTTCGGCCGCATCGCTTTCGCGAATACCGATCTGGCAGGCGCCATGGATCATCGCTACTCCATTCTTGAAGCGCGTCGCGCCGTCTCTCAGTTATTCGATTCAGTTTTAGATTGAAACTTGCTCTGCGATTATTTCTCGTGTGCTTCCAAACAATTCCCTACCATCGATCCACAAACTCAGCGTAGTTCGATCTCTCTACCGTTCGCGGCGCGATTCTTCCAGCCAACGTTGCAGCACCGCGTGGTGCTTCTCCTGTACATCCAGAAACTCGATTCCCATTCCAATGCGCGCCTTTACGATACGCACCACTGCCAGCGCTTCCAGTACTTCGTTTCTCCTGGTCAATTTCAGACGGACTCTGCTGCCCAAGGCCAGCGGCTTGCCGGTGCATACAAAACATCCGCCCATCGACAAGTCCGATGTAATTCCATTGGCAGCCGTTCCAGCTTCCAGGTCCAAACATTCCGCATCCGCTGCAAAGGGATGCCGAATCGCATATCTTCTGTCGCGCACCGATACCGGACGCGATGCTGCCTTCTTCGTGTGTTCTTTCATAAAGATAACGTTCTTCGCGGTTAGGGAAGACATCCGCGCCCCAATCTTTTTGACCAATGGTTCAAATGGTGTTCGCACATCCATTTTGCGCGAGAATCGCTTTCACAAATTTAATCTGACCAGTGAATTTGCGAAAAAGATAATGGCCTGTCCATGTGGCCAGCGGGTGTCCCTGGCAGCCCTGTCTAAGTTATTAGTGCCTACGACAATCGCGGCCGCAGTCCCGCAAAACGCCCGGCCCTGCTTGCTAAGCTGTAATCATGCGGTACTACTTATTGCCATGAATATTATCCGCACAGAAAGCCTGCGTCAGAGCGATCGCATTGCCTTCCGCATGCCTCTGGAAGCTTCCTGGATTGAAAGCTCCGGCATGGTACGCAGCACTGCGACAGAGTCTTTGCTGGTCAGCCGTAACGGCGGCGTTCTTCGCATTCAGGAAAAGCTTTCTCCGGGTCAGGAAATCTCTCTCAAACGCCCGGTCGATGCCGATACCTTCAGAACTGCCCGGGCGCGCATCGTCGCCGAAATCGATCACGAATCCGAAGGGTTTCTCTACGCCGTGCATCTGCTGGAAGCGCACAACGATTTCTGGGAGATCGAATTCCCCGCCCCTCACAAAGCCGAAGAAGCGCTCGCCCGGCTTTTGATGGAATGCAGCCTTTGCCAGCGCCGCGAAGTCGTTTACCTGAACGAACTGGAGCTGAGATCGTTCGAGGCGCGCAAATGTATCGCACGCATCTGCAAACTCTGCGACGCTCCGTCGATCTGGATCGAAGCGCAATCCGAGCCTGCGGTCGCGCCATCGCCATCCGCACGCACGAACGAAGAAGATCGCGTGCTACCTCGCCGCAACCGCAACAGAGTGAAAGCCCGAGTCCTGGCTTGCATCCGCCGCCGCGGCTTTCAAGAGGAAGTCGCGGTCTGTGAGGATCTGTCGAAGGGCGGCATCGCTTTCCGCAGCCGCAACGAATATCCAGAAGGTACGCGTGTAGAAATCGCCGTCCCCTTTACACCAGGTGCCGGAGCGATCTTCGTTCCGATCCGCATTGTCTTCTCGCAACCCATCGCATCCGCCGGCCTCTTCCGGCACGGCGCCGCGTACCTCAAACCCCCCGAGTAGATCAGCCGCTGCGAGGTATCTCGCGCCAGCCGCGCTCTTGATTCTTGTCGCTCACGCCGTAGTCTCTGGCCTCCTCTACGGCATGCGCACGCGCTGCTGTGGGGCGTGGAAGCGGCCCCATTTTATTATTTGGGCGAGGGCGGCTTGGCCAACGGCAGGGATGCCGGACTGTCTTCGAAGGAGATGGATTGGGCGGCAAGGATTATGGGTGCGGGCGCCTACGGCGCCAGATTTGGATTAGGTGGTAGCTGCGTGGATTTTTTTCATTTGCTTTTTCAGTTTGGAGATGCGGCAGGCGCCAGCGGAGTTTTGGCCGGTGAGAAGTGTCGACGCACTTGACAAAGCCCAGGCAGAGGCGCAGATTCCAGCCATTCCCCGGACCAACGGACGAATTCGGTTGTGACGGGACGAGCCTCGTGTCGTTACGTCATGTCATGAGGACTCAGCAAATCCGCTAAGCCGTCACCTTCCCGCCAGGTTCGCGGTTTCACAGGAGGTTCACGTGGAGACCGCAATTGGAGTATTCGATTCGCACGATAATGCTGAACAGGGACTAAAGGACTTGCTTAGGCAGAACGTACCTCGAGAGTCGATCGTGTTCTTGACCCGGTCCGAAAATGAAGCGGTGACTGTCGCCGGAATACTTGGCTCACGCGTAGGAGGTTTCGCGGGCGGAGATTCCTTGGCCGGAGTGGCTGCTGTTACGCCGCTTATGATTGCGGACATGGGGTCAGTATTTGCCGTGGGGTCGGGGGCGATCGCACTGCTCGGACTTGCGAGCCCCGGTACGGGCTACCTGCCGGGCAAAAGCACTTCAGTAGACGCGGGCACAAACATCGGCACAGATGCGGGCACCGCTGAAACGAGCCTCGACCACGAGAACGCGGCACTTTTGCAAAAGATTTTGAAAGGCGGGCGCTCTGTTCTCGTCGTGCGGACCGCATGGCATGAAATTGCAACGGTGGCTTCCGGTGTACTCAATCGCTTGGGGAACGATACGTCAGAATGTGCCCGCGTGAAAACCCACACTGTAACTCGTCAGGTGGAAGGTATTACGGTGCTGGATGTCCGAGGAAGGATTACGGCCGGCGAAGGCAGCGAGATGCTGCGCAAGAGAATCAGCGATTTAATACAGACAGGGAATAAGAGGATCGTTTTGAATCTGTACGATGTCGAATACGTGGACACTTGCGGCATCGGAGCGTTGGTCAGAGTCCATGCAACGCTTCGCAAGCAGAGCGGTCAACTGAAGCTCGTGAACGTCCACAACAGGCTAATGGAAGTTCTCCGGATGACGTGTTTGCACCGGGTTTTTGACATTCAGAAGGACGAGGCGAGCGCAGTCAAGACTTTTAGAGGGCTCGCAAGAACAACCGCGTAACGAATCGAACAAACATCACGGCGACGCCAGGGCTCGGCTCACATCCTTCGCGGCCTACGCCGCCTGGTGCGAGTTCTTTGGCGTATGCAAGATTTTTCGCTTTGCCTGGGTGGAGGCTTCGGATGGGTCACAGCCGAAGCGGCGGCGGTAGGCGCTGGGGGAGACGCCGGTGTGGCGCTGGAAGAGTTGGCGGAAGAAGGCAGCGTCCTGGTAGCCGACGGCGTCTCCGATCTCCCGCATGGAGCGACGGTCGCCTTCGAGGAGGCGCTTGGCTGCGGCTACGCGCAGTTTCTGCAGATAGTTCAACGGGGTGTCTCCGGTAGCTTGTTTAAAGCGGCGAACGAAATTGCGAAGGCTCATGCCGACGTGGCGGGCCGGGGCCTGCAGCGGGAAGGCTTTGCGAAAATTCTGGTGGAGCCATTCCTGCGCGGTGGAAATGGTGTCATCGGAATGCTCGGTCTTCAAAGGAACGATGGCGAAGCCGGCCTGCCATGCGCGAGGTGTTTCGATGAGCAGGGCCTTGGCGGTTTGCATGGCAACGTCGTGACCGCAGAATCGCTCTACCAGATATAAGCTGAGATCAAGCGACGCGTTTACACCTCCGCCGCAGTAGAAGCCACGATCCTCAGTGACCATCAATTCGGGCATCCAGCGCACCTTGGGATATTTCCGGCGGAGATCCGCTGCCAAGCCCCAGTGCGTGGTGGCACGTTTTCCATCGAGCAAGCCGGCCGCCGCAACCAATCCGACGCCGGAACAGACACTGGCGATGGCGGCCCCACGCTTATGCCATCGGCGCAGCCACGGTACAACCGCAGCATTGCGCTCGACGACGTCATCGAGGCTGGGCCCGGTGGACGGTACGAAGATGATTTCCGTTTTGCGGATGGATGCGAGGGCGGTGGACGGTCGGATTCGGATGGGTCCGTCACAGCGGACGGCACGTCCATCGATGGATGCGGTGGCTACACGAAAACGAGGAACCGGATTCTCGCCCGCAAAGGTATTCCACAGCGCGCCGGCATGGCAAAAGATCTCCATGGGACCGATGGCGGTGGAAGAGAAGGTTCCATCGAGAAGCAGTACGGTGACGTCGATCATGTCGGTCATAAAGGCTCTTTCGATATGGCGCAAGTACCACTGTAGAATGGCATATCCGCCATCTTGAAGCAAGGCTGATGCGCGCCTAACGTAAGGGAATCGCAGTAAGGTTAGAAGTACACGGAGGATGACATGAAGAAATACATGATTGAGCGAGAAATCCCGAACGTCGGACGCTTAGAGGGAGAAGAGTTACGGAAAGCAGTGGCGAAATCCAACCAAGCACTGCGCCAGATTGGGCCGGATGTGCAGTGGGTGGAATCTTTCGTTGCCGCCAACAAGACATACTGTCTCTACCTGGCGAAAGATGAGGATTTGATCCGCAAGCATGCGGAACTGAGTGGGTTCCCGGCCACAAAGATTACGGAGATCGGCAGGATGATTGATACGACGACTGGCGGATAGTAGTAAACCGAGAATCGTACTGCGCGGAGCGGACGGCCCGGGCAGTTCGCGATAAACATGCCATGCGCCCGAGTGACGTACGGGAATTCGTATGCGGCGCAAAAAATGGAGGGCGCAACAGCGGTTAAGCCATTGCGCCCTCTTACTGAGACGTAAAGTCTCTCGCCTGGACGATTCCGAGAGGCGAACTACCTGTCCTCGAGCTTGTCGCCGCTGAGTAGAGCCGCTTCGGTTTGAGTTTGCGGCGCAGTTTGGCGATGCAGCTTCGCGGTTAGGCTAGCTGCGGCGTTTCTACTGAGCCGTAAAGACTTTAGCCTTGGCGACTCTACTGGCGGCCACTTGCCGTCCGACTGATAATCCTACAAACAGAGCCGATCAGGTTCGAGCTTCGCGTTCAATTTCGCGACGCACTGGCCGTCAGGCTGAAGTGCGTCTCTTACGCTGAGTAAAAAAACTTGCGGCTTTTCGGTTCAGCGTGAGAGGACGATAGACCTTTCTATTTTTGTCGTCAATGAGATTCGTGTTGGCGGGCTGTGCATTTCTGTGGACGATTGTGGGAAACCGGTGGCTAGTGACTGGCGACTAGTGGCTCGTGATTGGTGACTAGTGCTAGGTGGATAGATTGCGACGCAGATCGCTTCTTCAAGGTCCGCAGACGTTTTACCACCCGGTTTGACTTTTATTGAGTTATATCTATAACATCTATAAGAAATGAAAAGCGCTCACCGCAAGACGGAGAGTCCGTGGCTGTTGCTGGCATTTAGTCTGCCTAGCAAGCGGGCCAGCCAGCGGGTTGAGGTGTGGCGGAAACTGCAGTCGATCCGCAAACGCACCGTGTATACGCGCCGGAGCAAGAAGTGGATGGGAAAGCAGTGGCGCGACTGGCGGTGTACGAAGCGGACCTAAATCCCTAAGTTCCGCAAGCTTCGCCGTTATCGCTGTTGCGCCATATCTGTTGTACACCATGCGAGCCCGCGCAGTGTGGCGCACCGGGAGTATAATCACGCGCGCACGCCGAAGCGGTTCCAAGCTTCAGATCGAACGGAATTTACTTTTACGTTTTCTTGCGTTACTAGCGGAGCTTTGTGAAGGTCCTGGAGAAAGTTCTGGAGGAAACAATGTGGAGAGAGCGGGAGATGTGGAATCAGGGGATGCGACCTTGAGGAAAAAACTTTTTGGCGCGGTGGTGACGGTGGTGCTTTTGGGTTTGTGCGGATGCAAACAGAAGCGGGTGGCAGAGGGGAAAACGGAATGGCCGGAAAAGAATTGGGCGACGAGCACGCCGGAAAAAGCCGGACTGGATGAAGGTGCGTTGAAGGCGCTGGATGCGGATTTGAAGAATGGGAAATATCAACTGGTGGATGGTTTTGCGGTGTTTCGCTGCGGGAAAGAGGTGTTCGCGCAGAAATATGCGCATGACTACGCGCAGATTTATGGGAAGGAAGCAAAGACACGGGGGCCGCTGAATGCGCGGTTGGCTGGGCCGTACAACTATTTCGATCCGGCGTGGCACCCGTACTATCACGAGACGGAGCTGCACAGCATGCAATCGGTGAGCAAGACAGTGAGTTCGGTGATCATCGGGATGGCAATCCTGCGGGGGGATTTCAAAGCGGGACTGGATACGCCAGTGCTGAATTATTTCGATGTGACGCGCGTGAAGAATGTGGACGAGCGGAAACGGAGAATGACGCTGCGGCATGTGCTGACGATGACGGCGGGACTGGCCTGGACGGAAGATGTGCCGTATGACGATCCGCGAAGCGATTCGAGCTTGATGGAGGCTACGGACGATTGGGTGCAGTACGTAATCGACAAGCCGATGGCGGCGGAGCCGGGAAAAGTGTTCGACTACAGCAGCGGCGTTTCCGAATTGCTGGCGCACATTTTTTTGAAGGAGACCGGGCAGGACATTGACTCATATGGCGAGAAATATTTATTTCAGCCGTTGAAGATTGAACATTTCTGGAAGAAGACTCCGCTGGGAGTGGTGGATACTGAGGGCGGGCTGTATTTGCGCGGTGAGGACTTGGCGAAGATCGGATATTTATATTTGCACCGGGGCAATTGGAATGGGAAACAGATGGTGTCGAAAGAATGGGTGGCGGAATCGGTGACGCCGTTTATACGAGCGGAGGAAGATTACAAGTATGGATTCAAGTGGTGGCTGTTGCCGCGAAAGGATTCGCAACAATTGGTGTGGATGGCGAGAGGATTTGGCGGGCAGAACTTGATGGTATTTCCGGAGGAAGGGTTGATTGCGACGTTTACCGGGTGGGACATTTTGGGGACGAATGATCCGGAACATGAGTTTGTGACGCGAGTGCTGGCGGCGGTGCGGGCGAAGAGTTGTGAGGCGGTGCAACGTTAGTGACGGCAAATCTGATATGGGGGCGACCATGCTGAAAACAATTCTTTAGGGGCGGAAGCCCCTTTTACAGCCAAGTAGTTACCTCGGAGCTGAAGCTCCGACCCCTGATGCTCTGAGCAACGTTGATAGCGGCGAATCTGTTGTGTGAGAGCGACGTGTGAAGAGCGCTTCTGAAAACAATTCTTCAGGGGCTGAAGCTCCTTTTTACAGCCAAGTAGTTATGCCGGAGCGGAAGTTCCGACCCCTTTCGGAAAATTCCGGTACCTGCCGAATCTTCCTATCTCTACGCAATCTTTGCGAGCCCTTCTGAATCTTTCGGGCTAGCCTCCAAAGAGGTTGGTGTTGAGGAAATCGTTGCGGAATTTTCCTTGGGGGTCGAGTTTTTTGGCCAGCTGAAGAAATTCGGGAAGCTTTTCGTAGGAGGGCTTCAGCTGAGCGGGAGAAATTGTAAACAGTTTTCCCCAGTGGGGGCGTGGCTTAAAGGGAGCGAGTTCCCTTTCGATGATTGGCAACAGGGCGCGGACTGCGGGCCAGTCCTGTCTCCAGGTGAAATGAATGGCGACGGAGGGTTGTTTATAGCACGGGCTCATCCAAAAGTTGTCCGCAGCGATGGCGCGAATTTCTGAAATGAGCAAGTGCGGAGAAATCTGTTCGCGCAAACGTTCGATGGCGAGTGTCGCTTCGATGGCGTGCTGGCGGGGCACGAAATATTCGGACTGCAGTTCTTTTCCGGCGCTGGGTGTGAAGCCCATGCGGAAGTGCGGAAGGCGTTCATACCAGGGGCCAGGAACGCCCATTTGCTCGGTACAATTTTCCGCAGACAGTTCAGCGATGGGATGAAGATTCCTGGTAGCCAGTTTTGCGCCGAAAAATTCGGGTTTAGCGTCAAAGGCCTGTCCGGGTTCCATTCGGCTCTTAATCCAAAGTTCGTTGACGCGCTGTTTCTGCCAATCCGTGAAAAGGCTGACGCTGTAGCCGCTGGATTCGATGGCGTCAAAATGATCCTGCAACTGGCGGAGCGGAAGATTCTCGTAGACGTACTGACGCATTAAAAAGGTGGGCTGAAGATCGAGAGTCACACTGGTAATCGCGCCAAGAGCCCCGAGAGCAACCACGGCCCCAGGAAACATATCGCCGTCTTTTTCGCGTGCGAGGTTCACCATGTCGCCGTCGGCGGTTACGAATTGCAATGCCGATACTGCCGTCGACAGATTGCCATTCTTCTCGCCGGAACCGTGTGTGGCGGTACTGCAGGCGCCCGCCACGGAAATATGCGGGAGAGACGCCAAATTGTGCAGAGCAAATCCCTTGTCGTGCAGGTAGGGGCTTAATTTGCCGTAGGTGATCCCGGCCGCAACCGTTACAGAGCGAGCTTGAGGATGCAACGCAATCACCTGGTCCATGGGCTTCAAAGAGAGAAAATAATCCGAACTGTCGGCGATTTTGTTGAAGCAATGGCGAGTGCCCAACACCTTTAGCTTGGCGTGCTGTTTGATGAACGCGCGAACGTCCTCAGGCGAACTCGCAGAGTGCAAATTCTCCGTGCTGTAATCGATGTTACCCGCCCAATTTTTCAGTTTGTCGCCAGTAGCCCAAGCAAACAGAGAAGGCACGAGTGGAGTGGCGGAGAGCGCTGACATTAGTCTTAGAAACTTTCGTTTTTTCATGATGAAATGTCGATTTGGAGTCTCGCGTTAAAGTCTCAAACGGCGACCATCATACATCGATGGGATGGTGAAGGAGGCGGCGGTGAGAAAAGTTGTGCTGGGCGTAGGAATCAGCCTGGACGGATACATTGCGCGGCCGGATGGCTCAGTGGATTTTTTGTTTATGCCCAAGGATTACTCCATGGCTCAGTTTTTTAAGCGAGTGGACACGGCAGTGATGGGGCGGAAGACGTATGAAATGGGTCTGAAAATGGGCGGGGGCTTCACGGGCGGGGGGATGAAAAGCTTTGTATTTTCGCGATCGATGGAGAGCCGCGAACGTGGTGGCGTGACCTTCGTCGCGGAACCGCCAAAGAAATTTTTGGAAGCGCTACGCGGGAAAAAAGGCAAGGACATCTGGCTGATGGGCGGCGGCGAATTGACGCGGGAATTTTTGCGCGAAGATCTGCTGGACGAGATGTACCTGGGCGTGGTGCCGGTATTGATTGGAGACGGGATCGCGGCGTTTCCGAGTGGATTCCCACAACGCGATTTTGCGTTGGTGGAGAACAAGACGTATTCGCGGGGATTAATCGCACTGCGTTATGAGCGGGCGGGCGGAGTAAAGAAGAAGGCGTGAGATGGATGCGCCGTGAAGGTAGGATTTAAGCGTTGTGGCAATGCGGACACAGGACCACTGAGAACACAGACGGCTGTCCCTAATCTGGTCCCCCGTACAGCTTGTAAGAAACTCCCCGCAGGGTAGTCTTCAGACGCCGAAGCATCTCAATTTTTCAAACTGTTCTGGAGACGCTATGCGTACGCATAAAATTCTGCCCGTGATTTTGACGCTGGGAACAATGCCGTTGGCCACCATGGCCCAGCGGCCGGCCACCGTGCCTCAGGTGGTGGAAAAAATCGTGGCGCAGGAACAGGCGGAGATGAACACCATCCGGCGCTATTCGCCACTGGTGGAGACCTACATCCAGACGGTGCGGCCGGACAAGACGCTGGGCACGGTGCCGGACGGCGACAAATATTTTCTAGGCCGAGCGGAACTGGACAAGGGCGTGCAGCTGGAGCCGCTCATCGAAGGCAAAGGCGGAAACAGAAAGTACAAGCTGCTGACGAGCATCGGAGGTTTTTTCTCGGCGGAGTTTCTGCCGCGCGGCTTTTTGCAGATGATTTATCTGGATGAAGACGGCTTCGACCAGCAGCATTACAAATTTACTTATGCTGGGCGAGAATTTCTGGGCGAAGTGCGCTGCCTGATTTTCGATGTTGACCCATTGCCCGATACAGGCAAGGGCAGATTCGCGGGGCGAATCTGGGTAGAGGATCAGGACTATACGATCGTACGTTTCAACGGGTCGTATGGCGGATCATCGAGGAGCAGCTACTACTTCAATTTTGACAGCTGGAGAGAGCATTCAGGAATGAACGGATGGCTGCCGGCGTACATCTACAGCGAAGAAAGTAATGTGGAGCATGGCGCGCTGAAGTATTCATCGTTCCGGCCATTCAAGGCGCAGACACGCTTGTGGGGATACGAATTAAATCGCACGCAGGCGGAGCAGACATTGAGCAGCGTGGTGGTGGAAGCGCCGAAGGTAAAGGATCAGGCGGAAACGGGCAATGGCTATTCGCCACTGCAGGCAAAACGCGCGTGGGGCCGCCTGGCGGAAGACAACGTTGCGGCAAAGATGCAGAACATGGGATTGATGGCGCCGTCCGGAGAAGTGGACAAATTACTAGACACGGTGCTGAATAACCTGGAAGTGACGAACGATTTGGACATCCAGCCGGAAGTGCGGTGCCGGGTGCTGATGACCTCGACGCTGGAGTCCTTCACAATGGGTCATACCATTGTGGTGAGCCGGGGATTGATCGATGTGCTACCAGATGAAACGAGTCTGGCGGCGGTGCTGGCGCACGAACTGGGGCACGTAATCCTTGGACATCGCATGGACACACAGTTTGCGTTTTTCAGCCGCGTGCGTTTCGACGAGAAAGATACGTTTCAGCACTTCGGTTTTGCGCGCAGTGCGGAAGAGGAAACAGCGGCAAACGAGAAAGGGATCGAACTGCTGAAGAAGTCCCCATACCACGATGCGTCGGGGATAGCTCAAGCATTTTTTGCGGAGTTGGGGCGCAGAGAAAAGGAAGTACCCAACTTGATCAGCCCGCATCTGGGCAATCGCGTTGCAACGCACCGTACGATCGGCGTGGGGAGCATCGGCGTTGGGATCATCGGGGCGGAAACGAGCACAGGACAAGGTGCGAAGGTCGCTAATGTGGCGCTGCCGCTGGGCGGACGAATCAAAGTTGAACCGTGGAATGACCAGCTGGTAATGCTAAAGCCAAAGCCCGAAGCGGCCGCTGCCGAATATGAAAAGATACCGTTTGAAGTGACGCCATTCCTGATTTATCTGACCAGGCAGAGCGTCAATGCACCGTCGCCCGAGTCGGGGGCGTTTGCGCTGAAGTTGGACGACACCGCAGCACCGTCCATGGTGCAACCGTAACCCAATCAGAGCGTTAGGCGAAACAAACAAAACAAAATAAATGGATTAGCGACGCTTGAGCTTGCGCGCCACGCGTTTGACCGACCGTTTCGCCGAAGCGGCGGAACGCTTTGCGGATTTCGCGGCCTTGGAAGTTTTCTTTTTTGTTTTGCCAAGGACGCGCTTGGCCTTGGACCTTACTTTAGTTGCGGCGCGAACGATCTTCCGCTTCTCGTCGGTAAGAGTGGCAGCGGTCTGTTTGGCAGCGGCAACAACCTTACCGGCTGCAGCGCCGAGAGTTTCGCCTACGGTTACAAGTACATCTTCATCGGCGGATACGGAAGCGGTCATGTGAATCTCCATTCGATGGGAATTGAGGCGAACGCATCATACGCCGCACGATGCGGGAATCCTACAGAAAAAAGACCCTGCCGGCAGACCAATCTAGAGCCGCTATTGGACCATAACGGAGGAGATGCGGTCGTTCCAGGTGTGTCCGCGCTTTTGCCGTACACCCCAGTCGTGCAGGTCGGGGACATCATTACCGGTGGCAGCGCGGGCCCCGTGGAAATCACGATCGTCGAAAACCGCGACGCGAGCATTGCCAAAGACGCGGATGGACGAGATTTTGTCTCCGTAGTTGCCCATACTCTCCAGGCGCTCGCCACGACGCAGGCAGAAGAAAGCACCTCTGAAGCCGGGCTCCTTGTAGAAGCATGCGCCGCCGCGCTCCCATCGACCTCCGTGCCATTCGCCGCGTGGCGGCCAAGTGGCACTAGGCTCGGGCTCCCACCAACCACCGCGATCTCGATCGTCGCGATGTTGATCGCCGTAGTCACGGTTGCGGTCACGATCATATCCCTCGCGGGTTCGGATGGTGAAGACGGCGCGGCAACCCTGCTCAACCCATAGGCCTTCGCGATCGACTCCCCAAGTTCGACCCTCAATGCAAGGGGAGCCGCTGATCTGGCGGTCCAATCGGACCTGATCGGGACTATAACTGCCGCAATATTTGCGATTTTCGTTGTTGGCCTCGCAAGTGATGGACTGTTGAGCTGCAGCAAATGCCGGGATTACCAGAAAAACGAAACTAAGACTGAAGAAGCGAACGAATGTGCTGAGTTTCATGAACGTGCTCCTATCAGACAGGGATCCGACGGCACCGCGTGTTCGCTGGGGCGACCTAGAGCGGGCACATCAATGGGAGAAGCCTAGCATATTGAGGCTGGGTTGGGTTCAGAAAGAGGACAGGGTATTGTCACCCGGCGCCGCTCTAGCTGTTACGCAGGCCTCATTGGAAAGGCCGCAGGCGGTCAACTGTCAACATCGCAGACCAGACTTATCTTACCTGCGTAAGTTTGGCTACTGGGCTTAGGTCGGGGTTATGTACTGGCCGCATCTATTGCGGGCAGGCGGCGCCACCGTCGATCCATATTTTCATTTGAGCAACGGTGTCTGGGCGGCTGAGCGGTGGCAGAGCGCGACCGTCGCCGGGATCCCAACCCCAGGCGACGAGCTCGTCATCAGCAACGTGTTTCAGAAGCTCTTGCAGCGAGCGGCCGCCGGTTTGTTTTGGGTCTTTCAGTTGACGGCAGAGTTCGGCGGGAGTACGGCCGACGAAGACCATTTTGTGTTCGGGCGAAGGCAATCCCCATTTGGGGTTTCCGGGCGGCATGTGATCGCCGGCAAGGTTAGTAGTCTGGTGACATGTTTCGCAGTGCATGGCCGACACGCCGTGGCCGTCCTTGCCACGTTTGACGTTCTGTAGATGAACGTGGCTATCGTCGCCTTGCAGTGGAGCGTCGCCAGCGGGGTGGCAATTCTGGCAGCGCGGCGAGGTGAAGACTTTGTGAACTTGCAGGAACGCCTCGCGGGAGGCGGCAGCGTCTGGCCTGGGAGAAGAAGTGGAATTACCGGGCGCGGCTTTTAGATCCAGCAGTGCGAGTCCTGCGAGCGTGAAGGCTCCAGCAATGGCGAACCAGCGGATAGTGCGCAACTTTGATCCTTGTTGTTTCACGATTTCACCCCGCTTTCGGCAAGTTCCGCGGTTCGAATGGGCAAGCTGCGAACACGTTTGCCAGTTGCCGCGAAAATCGCGTTGGCAAGAGCCGGCGCGACCGGTGGGACGCTGGGTTCGCCCACTCCCGTTGGACTGGCATCGCTGGGAACGATATGCACTTCAATCGCGGGAGATTCGAACATGCGCAGCATTTGGTAATCATGGAAATTTTTCTGCTGGACGCGGCCATTTTCGAGCGTGATTTCTGTTTTAAGCGCCGCCGTCAGGCCAAAAACGATACCACCTTCCATCTGCGCTTTGACGATATCGGGATTGATGACACGGCCGCAATCAACGGCGCAGACGACGCGATGGACTTTGACGTTGCCGTTTTTCTCCACACTGGCTTCGATGACCTGCGCGACATAAGTTTCGAAGGAAAAGTGAGTGGCAATGCCGCGCGCGACTCCTTTGCGAAGCGGCTTGCCCCAGTTGGCTTTTTCGGCGGCGAGATTGAGAACGGCCAGCATTCGCGGCTCTTTTGCGAGTAGTTTGCGGCGAAGTTCGTAGGGATCTTTCTTGCCGGCATGAGCGACTTCATCGAGAAAAGCTTCGACGGAGAAGCCGGTATGGGAGTGGCCTACGGAGCGCCACCACTGCACAGGAACCCCGATTTTTGGAGTGTGAAGATCGACTTGAAGATTGGGAATGCCGTAGAGAATATCGGCCGCGCCTTCTACGGAAGTGCTGTCCACGCCATTTTTGATGGTCATGGGCGCGAAAGCCGTACCGGCCATGATGGACTGGCCGACGATGGTGTGCGTCCATGCGACGGGGTTGCCTTCGGCATCGAGACCGGCGGCGAAACGGTCGTGCCATTTGGGGCGGTACCAGCCACCGGCAAGATCGTCTTCGCGCGTCCAGACGACTTTGACCGGTGCTTTGGCGGCTTTAGCCACGTGCACGGCTTCGACGATGAAGTCGGACGCTGGATTGGCGCGACGCCCAAACCCGCCGCCGAGGAGCGTAGTGTTCAATTTTATTTTTTCGGGGGCCAAGCCGGCGACCTTGGCGGCAGCGGCGCGATCCACGGTTTCAAACTGTGTGCCAGTCCAGAGTTCGCAACTGTCGGCGCGAAGATCAACGACACAGTTGAGAGGCTCCATCATCGCGTGCGCGAGGTAAGGAACGTCGTACTCAGCGGTAATGGTTTTTGCTGCGCTGGAGAGAGCGGCTTGCGGGTCGCCGTTCTTCCGGGCGATGTTACCGGGACTGGAGGAAGTCTTAGAAAATTCTTCGGTCATCCTGGTGGTAGAAAGGCTGGCGTTTTCTCCGTCATCCCAGGTGACTTTGAGTTTGTCGCGGCCAAGTTTGGCCGGCCAGTAGCGATTCGCAATCACGGCTACGCCGGAGGGGATTTGTTCTACTACGCGCACGCCGGGAATTTTAAGAGTGTCCGCGGAGTCGACGTGGGAGACTTTGCCACCGAAAACCGGTGGACGCGCGACAACGGCGAACAACATGCCGGGAATTCTTACGTCGAGGCCGAATTGCGCGGTGCCATTGGTCTTGGAGGGAGTGTCGAGACGCCTGGTTGGTTTACCGATGAGCGTGAATTTTGCCGGATCTTTCAGCGGAATATTTAGCGGCGGCTTCATTTGCGATGCGGCTTCGGTAAGAGAACCATAGCTGGCTTTTTTGCCGGACTCGGCGTGGATGACAAAACCTTTTGCCACATGGCAGCCTTCGGGAGAAACATTCCACTTTTGTGCAGCGGCAGCGACGAGCATTAGGCGCGCCATAGCGCCCATTTTGCGGAAGCGTTCCCATTCAGACGGCGTGGTGCTGCTGCCGCCGGTCATCTGAACTCCATAGATGGTGTGGTTGTAACTGGGATCGACGGGGGCCGGTTCGATTTTAATTTTGGACCAGTCGGCTTCGAGTTCTTCGTTTAAGAGCATTGGCAAACTGGTGTAAACGCCCTGCCCCATTTCGGAGTGATTGATGATGACGGTTACGGTGTCATCGGGAGCGATACGCACGAAGGCATTGGGAGCGAAGCTGCCTGGCGGCGCGGCCGCGAGTTCGCGCGCGCCTGCTCCGAGTTCAGGAACATAAGCGGCAATGCATAGGCCGCCGGTGACGGCAGCAGTGGTCTTGAGGAATTCACGGCGGCCGACATTTTTTTTGCCATCGCGGAACGCCTGACTGGAATCCACGGGGTAGGTACGTTCGCCATCCGCGAAGCTGACCCGAGGGGTTAAAGCCCCACCCTTTTTGATTATTTTCGGCACGGCTGAAGCCGTGCCCTCCCGCGCGCCCTTCAAGAGATCACTTGGAATCGAACTCATTGTGCCGCCTTTCTGGCTGAATTCCCTGCCCCAGCGGAAAGTTCCGCAGCGCGATGGATGGCGCGCCGTATGCGTTGGTACGTTCCGCAGCGGCAGATATTGCCGGACATGGCTTCGTCGATATCCTCGTCAGTGGGCTTGGGATTTTGATTGAGAAGCACGGCGGCGCTCATGATTTGCCCTGACTGGCAGTAGCCGCATTGCGGGACATCGATTTCGATCCAGGCGCGCTGTACGGGATGCGAATTATCTGTCGAGAGTCCTTCGATAGTGGTCACATGCCTTCCCGCGACTCGAGAAAGCGGCGCTACACAGGAGCGAATGGCGATGCCATCGAGGTGGACCGTACAGGCGCCGCAGAGCGCCATGCCGCAGCCAAATTTTGTGCCGGTGAGTCCAAGAGAATCGCGAATGACCCACAGGAGCGGAGTGGACGGATCATCGTCGACGGAAACTGATTTGCCATTCAAAGTGAAAGAAGTCATAAAACGCCTCCGGGGGATGAGTGTTGATGACTACGCGGGCTTACCGGGGCAGGGCCGGACAGAACCGCAAAGGATTTTTATTGGAGCGCGGCAATCGACGGAAGGATACATCCAAATTGTGGGTCGTGGAAGAAGACTGGGTGACTAATGCGGGCGGCCGACGTTTTGCGGCCTACACGCGTGCGGCGCAAGAGAAGGAGAGTTGGGCAAGCCGGGGCGCAGCGTGCTGCGCCCCTACAGGCAATCGGGCTTTGCTCTATGCCATTTGAAGATTTACTTCTTGAAGAGGTTTTCGAAGGCTTGGCGGGCGTCTAGTGGACGGCCGGGAGTTGGCTCCGGAAGAGCTGCGGCGATTTGCGCGGGTTGCTGGTAAGAAGTGGGGGCGGTGTCCTTCTCGATGGTGGTGCGAAATTCATAAAATTTGCAATTATTCTTGCCGTCTTTGGGAGTGATGCGTTCCGGGATCGGCTGCGTGCATTCAAACTGCGCGCCGGAATCGAAAAAGCGGCATTGTTTGCAGCAATGAAGTTCGGCGTTGCACTTGGGGCAGGTGCCTTTGGCGTCGAAACCAGGGGTGAGGACCGCGCCGCAATTGGCGCAGCGGGCGCGAGTGACGGTGCCGACCATGCGAGGAGTGCGGGGACCGAGATGATCGTTTTGTCCGCGAGGGCCGCCTTGAGGGGGCTTACGTTCGGGGCGAGATTTTTTTTCTTTGTCGGCATCGCGATAACCGCGATGACTGTACTTACGATCCACAAAATCCTCCGTACACTAGCCCGTACATTAACTTCGATGTGATGCGAACCTGGAGGTTCACGTCATAGCGGAGTTACACCTATAGAAATGGAAGCGGGCGGTTTAAAGTACTGCACCCTTAGTATCCAACGTGGTGTGTATCCAATCGGATTGCTACGCTTGGCGCGGCAAGCGATACTTCCCTAAAATTTCCGGTTCAGAAGGAACTGCCAACATCCAAGAGCAGAAGATGGGACAACAATGTTTGTAACTCTGTGGGAATTCGAAGTCAAGTCGGGAAGCGAAGAATTGTTTGAGCGTACATATGGAGCGGACGACGGGTGGGCGCGGCTGTTCGGGCGGGATGCGCGGTATCGGGGGACGCGGTTGTTGCGCGATGTGGGCGCGACGCGAGTTTATGTGACGATGGATTCGTGGGAATCGCGTGCGGCTTATGAGGAGTTTCGGGAGAAGTATGCGGCGGAGTATGAGGAGTTGGACAAACAATGTGAAGCGATGACCGAAAAAGAGAAACACGTTGGCTACTACGAGCACTAACGTGGCTATTCGTGCTCGTCTAAGTCCTCGCCCACCATATGTAATGCCCTTCACGGAGTAAGCGTAGCAAAAGTAAGGATGCCCATTGGTCTTGCCCGCAATCACGATCGGAAATCCATCCAGTTGCGCCGACTCCATCCGACCAGAACAGAAAATCGTAATAGAAATCGGGCAGAATACGGGCTATGCCCCAGAAAGCCAAGACCGATAAAATCAGGGGCCAAACTCGAGCAATTCGCAGGTTCGTCATTGTTTTGTGAACGAACAGCTTAGCGGACAACGCGGGACCCCTTGCTAACGAAACAAGCGGGAGAGGCCGGTGACGGGGAGGTCGGACTGGAGGAATTTTTGCGTGATGTTGGCGGAGCGGAGGACGGCTTCGGCGGCTAGGTAGCCGCTGCGGACGGCGCCTTCCATGGTGGCGGGCCAGCCGGTGGCGGTCCAATCGCCAGCGAGGAAGAGGCCGGGAGTTTTTGTTTCTTGCGCGGGACGCCAACGGTCTACGCCAGGTTCGGGCGAAAAGGTTGCAGCGGCTTCCTTGATGACCGTGGCTTTAACGAGTTTGGCTTCGCGAGCGGCGGGCAGCGCCTGGCGGACTTCTTTCAAACACAAATTGATGATGTCTTCGCGGGATTTTTTTAGCAGGTCATAGGATGCGCTGATCACTAGCTGGAGATATTGGCCTGGTTTTTCGACGGCACTCGTTGGAGCGCCGGGCGCAGCATCCCTTCGACTGGGCTCAGGACCAGGTTGCGCCCCTACAGCCAGAGGGGAAACCGGCGTGCTTGTTCCGTAGAGCGCGGTCTTGTTGAAGATCCATTGTGTCTGCGTGTCCAGCAACGTAATGAAGGGTTCGTGGGTGACTTCGCGATCGAACCAGAAATGCACGCCGGTGATGGGCGAAACTTTAATTTTTTCGAGATGCGCGAGGGATGGATTGGCGGCGCGAATTTCTTTCGGCAGGAGGGCGATGATGCGATCGTGGGGAAGCGCGACCACGAATGCGTCACCGGACTCTTCCCTGCCGCCATCGAAGACCGCTGCCTTGAGCGCGCCATTTTCGACACCATTTTCAAAACGAAGGCTTCTTACGGGCGAGCGCAAGATCACTTCCCCGCCCTTTTTCTCGATGGCGATACGGCAGCCGTCGTAGAGTTCCGCCAGCGGAACCGACGGTACGCCCATTTGGTAGCCGCTACGATTGGCCAAAAATGCTTTCCAGAAAACATCGATACCGAAGCGGGCGTCGGTGCGGTCGAGTTCTTCATCAAGAGCGCTAACGAGAATGACGCGCCAGAAGCGTTCGATGGCGGTGCGGGTTTGTTTGTGGCGCTGCAGCCAGGCGAGCATCGAGATGGGTTCCGCTTGGTAGGCGTCTTTGGGCTTTCCGCTTGCGAAAAGGATTGCGGTTAACGCGCGGGCGATGGAGAGCTTGTCTGGATACCCGAGCGGCGCAAAAAACAGGAAGGAGCCGGTCATGTGGATGGGAGCTGGCAGAAAATCCGCTTTCATGATGCCGGTCATGCCCTGCGGATCGAGAAAAACAAGGCGGTCGAAGAATTTGATTTTATCGCCGGCCCCCACGCGACGATAGAAGTCGGCGAGATTGGTGCAGCAGCCGAGCGTGACGTGCTGGCAATTGTCCACGTGCTCGCCATTCGGCAAGACATAGGAAGTTGCGCGGCCGCCGAGATAGGGGCGCTGTTCGAAGAGACGTACGCGGCAACCCGCGTCAGCCAGCGCGACGCCGGCCGCCAGTCCCGCCAGCCCGCCGCCAATCACGATCACGTTTTTCGAGGACATTGTCACGAGTATGCCGCCCGAAGCGCGCGCGGGCAATAAAGAGCATTTTCTCCGCTTTGCTGAGGCGGACGCGTTCGCCGAACACGGCGAAATCGAGCGACTCGATGCGCGCGAGCAGCGCGTTGTAAGTATGCACCAGAAGCCACAGAGTGCCGCGGCTATCGGGATCGACGAGATCGAGAAGCTCGGCGCCCTGTTCGTACATTTGCCAGGCGCGATCGGCTTCGAAGCGAAGAAGTTCGCGTACGCCGAGCGTGGCTTCGTTATTTGAGAAATCCTGGCGCGATACGTTATAGCGAATGAGATCTTCGTCGGGGATGTAAATGCGGCCGAGCGCAGCGTCTTCGCGAACATCGCGAATGATGTTGGTGAGTTGGAAGGCCAGGCCAAGCTTTTCCGCGAGATCGAGCGCGCGCGAATCGCTGAATCCGAAAACGTGCGTGCAGGTAAGACCGACGGTGCCGGCGACGCGGTAGCAATATTCTTTCAGGCGGTCGTAGGTGGGGTAGGTGTTGATGGTTAAATCCATTTCGGCGCCGGAGATGAGGTCGTGAAGATAGCGCGCGGGCATGTGGAAGCGGCGCATGGTGTTGACGAGAGCGGGCAGGACCTCCGCGGCTCCTTGCGGCCAGGACTGGGGAGCCAACGCGGAGCTGCCGTCGGTCTCACGTTCGGTGCCGGTGACGGCTTCGTCGAGAGCGGCGCGCCATTTGGCGAGACCGCGCTGTTTGGTGGAGAGGTCGTCGCCTTCGTCGGCTACATCATCGACAAGGCGCATGAAGGCGTAGAGCGCGGCGAGGCCGTCACGCTTGGGCTTGGGTAGCAGGTAGAAGGCGTAATAAAAATTGCTGCGGGCGGCGCGCGCGATTTGGTGGCAAGCGGCGTAGGAGGTTTCGATGTTGATTTCGGATTTGGTTGCCGCTTGGGGCGGTGCATGGTGCGCCCCTACAGAAGAGGGCGATGATGCTGCGGGTTTGGCTTGCGAGATGGTTTGCGGGACGGAACGAGCCGTCGAAATGCGCGGCGAAAGAAATTGGCTGACGAGGACGCGGACCAGTAGAGTGGCTTGTTTTGTTTTGCTGATTGCGGGACGGTAGTGCAGCGTGTCGTAGCCGTTGTTTTCTATGGCGTCGAGGACGGCGATGCCGCCTCGGCTGAACATTTCGAGATCGATGCGAAGTTTGCCTGCGACTTGTTGTGCCAGCGGAAAACCTTGATCAAACAAGATGCGCGTGCGAGTGATTAAATCTTTCATCAGCGCTACGTGATTTTC
>Ga0207665_10000588_pt1 | contig 24486 bp, 20 predicted proteins | sample LARL112metaG_FD_184351 | JGI IMG/M metagenome (GOLD analysis project Ga0207665, IMG submission 184351) | Corn, switchgrass and miscanthus rhizosphere microbial communities from Kellogg Biological Station, Michigan, USA - LAR L11-2 metaG... | ecosystem: Host-associated > Plants > Roots >... | reverse complement strand
ATTGATATGCAGTCAAGAGCGGGGCAGGCCCTCGACCCTCCTTCCGCGCCCCCGGGGTGGCCAGCAGGGCGACATGCATCACCATGCTGCCGTCACCATGGTAGGCCGCGGGTGCCAGCGGGCCGAAGCCCGCGCCCTGCGCCCGGGCAAACCGTTACCTGTCGGTGACTCGGCCCCAGCGCGCCCGTCCGGCGCGATTCCCCGTGTCATCGCCTCAGCCTCGTCCGCAGCCCGCTGCCCAGTTCGGTCAGTTCGGTGACCCCGAGCGCCTTGCAGAAGAGCACGTAGAGCAGCAGCGCGCCGCTCCCGCCGATGATCACGGTGATGATCCCGAACGCGGGCCCGGGGGAGAAGATGACCCCGACGGAGAAGGACACTGCCAGCGCGAAGATCGCCCCAGGGATGGCCGCCAGGTGCATCCGGACCAGGCTGATGGCGATCAGCCTGCCGTACAGGCCGCGCATCCGCCGGGACAGGATGCGCCACGCGATGACGGTGCCGACCAGGTTGGCGAGCCCGAACGCGGCCGCCACCCCCTCGACCACGTGGCCGGCGGGCAGCGCGGCCAGCGAGAGCAGGCTGGCGGCGACGTTCACGGCCATCACGGCCACCCCGATGTACATGGGCGTCTTGCTGTCGTGCATCGCGTAGAACACACGCAGCATGAGCTGGAACATCATGTAGGGCACCAGGCCGAGCGAGAAGATCCCGAACACCAGCCCGATGTACTTCGCATCGGTGGCCGTGGTGCTGCCGTACCCGAACAGCGCCTCGGCGAACGGGGCGCCCAGCACGAGCAGGAACAGCGAAGCGGGGACCACGACCGCCGAGGACAGCCGGACACCGCCGGAGAAGTCGAGCTTGACCTCGGCGAACCTTCGTTCGGCGGCGTGCGCGCTCATCCGCGGCAGCAGAGCCGTGATCACCGAGATGCCCACGATGGCGTAGGGCATCTGGAAAAGCTGCCAGGCGTAGCCGTAGGTGGGGGTGCCGTCGTAAGAAGCGTGCTGCCAGGCCGCGTTGGCGACGTTCGTCACCACAAGGAACGAGACCTGCGTGGTGACGATGTAGCCGAACAGCGGCGCGGCCATCCGCATGATCTCGGCCACTTCGTCGCGGCGGAAGTCGAAGCGCGGGTGCCAGCGGAACCCCACCCGGCGCAGGAACGGGATCAGCGCCACCGTCTGCACCACGATGCCGAGCGTGGTGCCGAACCCGAGTAGCTGAACCTCGCCGCTGGAGATGGTCGAGGCGGAGGTCCCGGCGCCACCGACCACGACGAACAGCAGCAGGACGGCGATCACCACGACGTTGTTGAGCACGGGGGTCCACATCGGCGCCGCGAAATGTCCCCGGGCGTTCAGCACCCCACCGGCCAGCGAGCTCACGCCGTAGAAGAAGATCTGCGGGATGAAGAAGAACGCGAAGATCACCGTCAGGTCGTGCTCGGCGCCGGTGAGGGCGTGTGCGTACAGTTCCACCAGCAGGGCCGCTGCCAGGGTGGCGACCAGGGTGAGGGCGGCCAGCGCGATCGTGGCCAGGGTGAACATCCGCTGGTCGTAGGCCTCGCCGCCGTCGGCGTCCCGCTTGGCGGCGTTGACGAGCAGTGGTACCACGACGCTGGTCAGGATGCCGCCGAGCATCAGGTCATACACCGCGTTGGGCAGGGTGTTCGCGTTGTAGTACGCGGTGGAGACCGCGCCGACGCCGAGCACGTAGGCGATGACCAGCGTGCGGAGGAACCCGGTGCCACGGGACGCGAGGGTGCCCAGCGCCATGACGCCGCTGGAGCGGACGACGTTGACGTTCTCGACGTCCGGCCGTGAGCCGGTGCCCCGGCCATCGCCTGGCGGCCGTCCCGGTGGCTGCGCGCGGTGGGAACCCGGCTGACGTCCGGTACCAGCTGCGGGGGACTGAGCGCGCCCGTATGCCTCCGGTGCCGCGCGGTCGCGGCCCTGCGGCCACCCGGTCACGTCAGCGGCGGTCTGCCCCGCCCGGGGCGGTGGCGTGCTCATCGTCCTCCTTGGCTGGCTGACGCTCGTCCACGGTCTCCGGACCGACGCTACCGGGTTCATCACCTCCAGATGCCGGATCGCGCGGGCCGGGCATGGGGTCAAGCTCTTGGGCCTCCGCGCCAGCGCTGCCATCCTGTGGCCCGCCGCGGCGGATCGCCCGTGCTGCGGCGGAGAGCACGAACACCACGAGGGCAACGCTGATGATGACGATCGCCAGGGTGCCGAAGTGCGTAGCGGTCACCGTCAGGGTCGTCGGCGGCCCCGGCAGGGCCGCCCCCTCGGGGGTGGCCAGCCACAAGGTAAGCGTCTTCGACCCGGCGGCCGCGGCCCGCACCGGAATCCGCACCGGCACCGAGGATTTGCCTGGCACCCTGACCAGGCGTTTGTAGGGCGCGATCGTCACCTGGTCATCGGCCGACACCCTGGCCCTGACTTGGACTATGACCGCGTGGGGCAGGTTGTTGCGTACCGAGACGGGCACGTCGCCAGCCTTGCCGCCGAGCGTGACCCGCCCCGAGGTGACGATTCTGACCTGCGCCAGTTTCTGCGTCACGAAGGCCAGCTCGTGGTGGAGCAACTGCTCGGCGGGCCGCTGCGCACGCTTGCCGCCGCGCCAGGCCGAGGACTCAACCGCGTCCACGGCGGTGGACAGGTAGCCCTGGCCGCCGGTGGTGAGGATGCTGTCCAGCAGGTGGACCTGCGCGACGAGGTCGTCGCGCACCTGCCGCAGCAGCGACCCGGTCAGTTCGCCGCGGCTGCGCAGGTTGGACGGTGGCGCCCGCCTGGCCGGCGATCCAGGCGCGGGCCCGTCGGCGACGATGCTGGCCAGCGTGGCCGGGCGTAGCCAGGGTGCGGTGGCCGTCTCGTTCAGCAGCGCGGCGGCCAGGGTCGGGGACGGATCCCAGCGGCGCGGCGGGGCCGCCACCAGCGCGCGGGATGTGCGGGCCGGCTCGGCGGCGATCATCGCCGTTTCCGCGAGGAACCACTGCTCCTTGGCGAACGCGGCGGCCTGCCGGATCTGGGTGCGCACGCCGGCCGGCATCGCGGCCGGGCCGGGCTCCACGCCGGGTATCTCGCTGCGCCGCAGCGACAGGATCTGGGTGAGCTCGTGGTCGGACAGCAGGACGTGCATCAGGCCACCGAACCGGTTTGGCGTGGTGGTCACCGCCGTGGGCGTGTAGGTGACCTGGGTGGTCGGCGGCATCAGCTTGCTGTCCATGATCATCACCTGGACGTGCTGCTGTGCGGCGAGTGCCTCCAGGACGCCGTAGTCCGCAACCCCACCGGCGGGCCAGGCCAGCACGCCTTGTGTGGCCGGGGTAGATCGCTCCGACCGGCCGAGAAGCTTCTGTGCCACGAGCCGGCCATCTGCGAAGGCGGCGGTCAGCTCGCTGTCCAGGCCATGATGGGCCATGGCGGCCATGTCCACGTCCGCATAGGGAGTGACGAAGAAGTCTTGCTCGCCGGCCAGGTCCTTGACGTGGCTCAGCCAGGCGGCCGCGGGGCGGCTGGCCTGCTTGGTCTTTCCGCCCGAGCAATCCGCGCGGGAGGTGACCCGGTAAGGCTGCTTCATCACCGAGACGTCGCTCAGCAGCGCCGGGTCGATGGCCCAGGTGATCGCGGCGTGGCGGCCGTCGGCGGACTGGCCGGCCTCGAGCAAGGTGTTCAGCCGCCCGCCGAGCGCCACGCTGCCCGCGAGTTCGTTGGACAGCAGCGCCGGGCACGTGCCCCGCTGCGGGGTGTCGATGAGCGGCCAGACCCAGCCGATGGTCAGCGGCTTCACCGTGCGCGCCGCGTGCTTTCCCGGCCAGAATGGCAGGAAAGTGCGTGCCACATCCACCACCGCGCCCGCCCTGCTGAGCTGCGCGGCCAGCGGGTACACGCCGAACGCCCGCATCCCGGTCTGGGTCACGTCCAGCGTCAGGGTCCACTGCTGGGTCTCGTGCGGTGGCACCTTGCCGGGCAGGGTGAGCGGCGCGCCGGGCACCTGGGCGTCCAGGGCCGACGAGCTTTCCGCGCTCAGGTAGCCGTTCATGGCCGACCGGCTGGCCAGGGCGAAGTCAGACGACCATAGCTGCACGGTCAGGTCCTGCAGCGTCTCCGGCGTTGGGTTGGCGACGATGCCGGAGACGACGACCTTCCCCTTGGGCCTCGCGACGGTCGGGCTGACCGATGTGATCGCGATCCACGGGTGCGATCGTGCCCCGGGCTGGCCGCCCGCCGCGGCGCGGACCGCTCCGGCGCCCGCATCCGGCGCGGCCGCCGCGGGCACCGTAGCGAGCCACCCGGCGCCCAGCGCCGCGGCCGCTGCCGCGGCCGCCATCCGCAGGCACCGCCGGGCGGTGCTAGCCCGGGGGGGCACTCCGCCGGCCCGGGGGCGGGCCCCCGGACCCCATGGCCCGGAACCCCCCGGTGGCCGAAGCCGCTGACACGCCATGCCGAAATGTTATTGCCGATCGTCGGCTCCCGTTCACGCCCCGCGATCATCACTCGCAGATGCCCGGGCGGCGGTGCGGCACCGGCGCCAGGCCCGGCGGCGTGCGCGCTGGCGCGGCGTCTATTTCCGGTTGGCACCCGCGACCCCCTACCCTCGTCCCGTGCCGGATTCCTTCGACCTCACCCCGGAACAGCGCCGTGCCGCTGCGGCGCTGCTGCGCGAGCTGGTCGAGCCGATCGCCGGGCTGGCACACTTGTTCGTCGCTGCCGGCCACGACCTGAGCCTGGTCGGCGGCAAGGTCCGGGACGCCTTCCTTGGCCGCTTCAGCCCGGAACGCGACTATGACCTGGCCACCGATGCCCGGCCCGAGCAGGTGCGTGAGATCGTCGCCGGCTGGGCCGACACGATCTGGGAGACCGGGATTCAGTTCGGCACCGTTGGCCTGCGCAAAGGCAGCTTCGTCTGCGAGATCACGACGTACCGGAGCGAGGAGTACCAGCCGGACTCGCGCAAGCCAGAGGTCAGGTACGGCCGGTCCCTGGAGGCGGACCTGAGCCGGCGGGACTTCACGGTCAACGCGATCGCGGTACGGCTGCCGTCGCTGGAACTGGTGGACCCGTTCGGCGGTCTGCGTGACCTGCGGGCCGAGGTGCTCCGCACGCCGGGAAAGCCGGAAGACTCGTTCAACGACGACGCGCTGCGGATGCTCCGCGCCGCACGGTTCGCCGCGCAACTCGGTTTTTCCGTGGAACCCGCCGTGCAGGCGGCGATGACGGCGATGGCTGGCCGGCTGTCGGTGGTGTCGGCGGAACGGATCAGCGGCGAGCTGACCAAGCTGATCTGCTCGCCCGGCCCTGACGGGCCGGTGCGCGGTATATCCGTGCTGGTGGACACGGGGGTCGCGGAGCAGGTCCTGCCCGAGGTGCCCAAGCTCCGACTGGAGCGCGACGAGCACTTCCGGCACAAGGACGTGTACCAGCACACGCTGACCGTGCTGGCCCGGGCCACCATCCTGGAGCCTGTCTACGGGCTGGAGAACGACCTGGTGGTCCGGCTCGCGGCGCTGCTGCACGACATCGGCAAGCCCAAGACGCGCCGCAAGCTGCCCGGCCCCGGGGGGAGGGTGGCCTTCCACCATCACGAGGTGGTCGGGGCGGCAATGGCCAAGGAGCGGCTCACCGCGCTGCGCTTCCCCTCCGCGGTGGTCTCGGACGTGTCCGAACTTGTCGCGCTGCACCTGCGGTTCCACGGCTACGGAGAAGGGGAGTGGACCGATTCGGCCGTCCGGCGCTACGTGCGGGACGCGGGCCACCTGCTGACCCGGCTGCACGTGCTGACCAGGGCGGACTGCACGACGAGGAACAAGGCGAAGGCGCTGCGGCTCGAGCGTTCCTACGACGACCTGGAGCAGCGGATCGCCGCCCTGTCGGTGCAGGAGGAACTGGACAGGATCAGGCCGGACCTGAACGGCAACGAGATCATGGACATCCTCCGCGTGCCGCAGGGCCCGATCGTCGGCAGGGCCTACACGTACCTGCTGGAACTACGGATGGAGCACGGCCCGCTCGGGCGTGAGCGCGCCGTTCAGGAGTTGCTGGACTGGGCCGCCGGGGAGGGACTGGACGTACCGGAACCGCCGGAGGAGACCGGCGGGGGCTGACGGCTGAAGATCCAGTACCCGGCCGCCGCCGCAACGTACCCGGCCGCGACAACCCCCAGGATCGCCGGCGACCTCCCGTTGTGCGGCACGAAGGCCGCGCACACGATCGCCCCGGCGGCCAGCGAGACGTTGAACATCACGTCGTAGAAGGCGAACAGCCGGCCGCGGAAGGCGTCGCCGGTCTCCTCCTGCAGCACCGTGGTCGCGCAGATGGCCACGCCCTGCGCGGTCAGGTACAGCAGGAACCCGAAGGCCAGGTACGCGATCTCGTCGAAGCTCTCGCCCAGCACCGCGGTCACCACCCCGGCCGCTGCGAGCAGCAGCGCGATGACGGCCCGCTTGGACAGCCACCGGGTGGCCGGCGGCACGACCAGTGCCGCGCAGCCGTAGCCGACCGCGGAGACCGTCGCGAGCAGCACGACGTGGCCCTCGGCCACCGCGGCGCTGGAGGGGTAGAAGTAGTTCCGGTACAGCAGGATCGACACCACGGTCAGGATCCCGAACAGGAACTTGCCGGCGCCGGTGGCGCCGAGCGCACTGGCCGGGCCGCGGTGCCTGATCGCGTACCGCGCGGCGGCCGCCAGGTCGGCCGCGACCGCGCCCACCTCGCCGAGCAGCCGTCCCGGCTCGGTGCCCGGCTCGAACTCCGGGCCGAGCAGGTCACGCCGCATGGTGGCGGCCACCGCGCCGGCCGCCACGTAACAGCAACCGGCCACCAAGATCGTGATGGCGGCGCCCCGCTCGGTATCGCCGGTGGCCGCGTTCAGGCCGAGGGCGGCGATGCCGCCGATCGCGCCGACGATGCCGCCGACGGTCGGTGACACCGAGTTGGCCATCACCAGCTTGTCCTCGGCGACCACGTGCGGCAGCGCGGCCGACAGCGACGCCAGGAAGAACCGGTTCACGCCCAGCACGAGCAGCACCGCCACGTACAGCGGCGCGCCACGGGCGCCGGAGGCCATCACGGCCGCGGTCAGCACCACGAAGGCCGACCGCAGCAGGGCGGAGAAGACCAGGATCTGACGGCGCGACCAGCGGTCGATGAGCACCCCGGCGAACGGCCCGATAACCGAGTACGGCAGGTAGAGCACGGTGAACGCCGCCGCCGCCGCCGACGGGCTGGGGAACGAGCTTGCGTTGAAGAACACGTACGTGCCGACGCCGGCGGTGACGATGCCATCCCCGGCCTGCGAGATCAGCCGCACCGAGAACAGCCGCCGGAAGTCCCGTTCCGCCAGCACGCTGCGCAGGTCGGCCAGGAGAGAGGCGCGAGGCACCCGCTCAGCCTAACGGGTGCCACGGATCCTGCGATCGTTCGAGCGGCGCTGGCCACGGGGTGCGTAACGCCGCAAAATCTGCAGCCGCACCGTGGCGGGCCAGGCTCTAGCGGTCCACCTCACCGCGGATGAACTTCTCCACCGCGTCCCGCGCGTCGTCGTCGCCGTACTGCTCCGGAGGGGATTTCATCAGGTAGCTCGCCGCCGACAGCAGGGGCCCGCCGATGCCGCGGTCCAGGGCGATCTTGGCCGCACGGATCGCGTCGATGATCACGCCGGCCGAGTTCGGCGAGTCCCAGACCTCCAGCTTGTACTCGAGGCTGAGCGGGACGTCGCCGAATGCCTTGCCCTCCAGCCGGACGAACGCCAGCTTGCGGTCGTCGAGCCACGGCACGTGGTCGGAGGGCCCGATGTGCACGGCCGCCTTCTCCATCTCGTGCGGGATCTGCGAGGTCACCGACTGGGTCTTGGAGACCTTCTTGGACTGCAGCCTGGTGCGCTCCAGCATGTTCATGAAGTCCATGTTGCCGCCGACGTTGAGCTGGTAGGTGCGCAGCAGTTCCACGCCCCTGTCCTCGAACAACTTGGCCAGCACCCGGTGGGTGATGGTGGCGCCCACCTGTGACTTGATGTCATCGCCGATGATCGGCACACCGGCCTGCGTGAACTTGGCGGCCCACAGCGGGTCCGAAGCGATGAACACGGGGAGTGCGTTGACGAACGCCACGCCCGCGTCCAGTGCGCACTGCGCGTAGTACCTGTCCGCCTGTTCCGAGCCGACCGGCAGGTAGGACACCAGCACGTCGGCCCGCGCGTCGCGGAGCGCCGCCACGACGTCGACGGGCGGGTCGTCCGACTCGGTGATCAGCTCGCGGTAGTACTGGCCCAGGCCGTCCATGGTGGGCCCGCGCTGCACGGTGATCCCGGTCGGCGGGACGTCGCAGATCTTGATGGTGTTGTTCTCGCTGGCCCCGATCGCGTCCGCCAGGTCCTGCCCGACCTTCTTGGCGTCCACGTCGAATGCCGCGACGAACTCCACGTCGCGCACGTGGTAGGGGCCGAACTGCACGTGCATCAGGCCCGGTACCCGGCTCCCCGGATCGGCGTCCTTGTAGTACTCCACCCCCTGGACGAGGGAACTTGCGCAGTTACCCACACCCACGATGGCTACTCGTACCGAACCCATGAGGATTGCTCCTGTTCTTTGCCAGCGGCGCCGCGGGGGGCGGCGCCGGCCTGTCAGCTCGCGGTAGTGCCCGCTGACGTGTCGTTATCGCCGGGCGGCGGGGACTGCCGTCCCGGCTCGTCACCCGCCTGCCGCTCGGATGCGATCAGCTCGTTGAGCCAGCGGACTTCCCGCTCGACCGACTCAAGTCCGTGCCTCTGCAGCTCGAGCGTGTAGCTGTCCAGGCGCTCTCTGGTCCGCGACAGCGCCGCGCGGAAGGCATCCAGCCGCTCTTCGAGCCTGGTCCGGCGGCCCTCCAGGATGCGCAGCCTGATGTCCGCGCGGGTCTGGCCGAAGAAGGCGAACCTGACGCCGAAGCCGTCGTCCTCCCACGCGGCCGGGCCCGGCTCGGCCAGGAGCTGCTCCAGCCGCTCCTTGCCCTCCGCGGTCAGCCGGTAGACGATCTTCGACCGGCGGCCGGCCAGGGGGCTGCCCGGCATGCCGGGTTCCTCCTCGGCGATCAGGCCCTGGGCCAGGAGGTCCTTGAGGCAGGGGTAGAGCGAGCCGTACCCGAACGCGCGGAACGCGCCGAGGAAGGCATTCAGCCGCTTGCGCAGTTCATAGCCGTGCATGGGAGTCTCGTGCAGCAGGCCGAGCACGGCCAGCTCGAGCACTCCCGACCGGTGACCACCGCTCACGACAGCCCCATGCCTCCCGATATGCCTGCCCGGCCCGTCCCGGCTGGACGGGCCTGGAGGCGCTATACCTCGCATCGATGTATCGAACCGATACATCGTCAAGATATGTCGAACCGAGAGATGTTGCAACCTCCCGTTCGGTGGCCGTTCGCCGCCGCGGTGCATAGCCCCTGCCCGGGGCCGCCCGCCCGCGCAGATGGCGGGCCTTGTGGTCTCGGCGCGGTCACGAATGCGTCGTACGCTGTCTGGGATGGCACCCAGGAGATGTGTGGTCGATTACGCGCTTGCCCGCAGGGCAACGCTCGCCTCGGTGCTTGCTGGCCACACCACCGTTGCGGACGTCTGCGACGCGCATCCCTACCTGCTCCGTGCCGCGAAGTTCCACGGCGAGGCGACGGACACCAGGTGCCCGATCTGCCGCCGGTCCCGGCTCACCCACGTGACCTACGTGTACGGGGACGAACTCGGGCGTTACGAAGGCCGGGTAAAGCAGGCGCCCGAACTGGCCAAGATGGCTACGGAATATGGGGAGTTCCGGGCGTACGTCGTCGAGGTCTGCCAGAGTTGTGGCTGGAACCACCTCGCTTCGTCCTATGTTCTTGGCACGGGCGAGCCGCGCGCCCGGCGCGGCCGGCCTAGGCCACAAACAGCGAGCAAGACGAGTTAAAGTACCTGGTCAGGGAAGATCCTCCGGGCGCGAGGCAGAGCCACGAGGCAAGGTGGCGAACGGGCACGATGCCGTGCACCGCCAGGTACGGTGAACCGCGGTGGGTCGATTACCCCCGCCCGGACTGGGCTCATCCAACCAGCGAGGACGCGTGAGTAACCCAGATATTCCGCACGCCTACCGGCCAGGCCGGGGTGGTTCTTTCCCGTCCCGCCCGGGCTCTTCCGACGGCTCCGCCGCGGCCTCTGAGGCCGGCGGCTACGGCCGCAGTTCCGGGCGTTCGGCCGGTGGCGGCCGGCACGGCGGGCACTCGAACCGGTCGTCACGGGGGTCCCTGCGGGGCGGTGGATCGCCGCGCCGCGGCGGGGCGGCCACGGCCGACGGCACCCGCGGCGGGGTCCGCGAGGACTTCTCGCCTGGGCGCGGCGCACCCGGGCAGGACGGGCCGCGGCCGGGGAGCGCGAGCCCGTGGGGAGAGCGTGGGACCCGCGGCCGCACGACGTCCCGGTTCGGCACCGGCGTCCGCGACATCAGGGACGACCTGCGTGAGCGGCTGCGCCGCAACGGCGTTCAGGGCGACTGGGACGAGCCGGGCCGTCGGCCGCGGCGGAGCGGCAACGGCAGCGGCGACTGGGGCGGGCCGGACGACCCGGGCGGCAAGGGGCCGCGCCGCAAGGGCAGCTGGTGGCGGCACTGGACGTGGAAGAAGGCGCTGACGATCGCCGCGGCGTTCGTCGGCCTCATGATCATCACGGCCATGGCGGGGGTGGCATACGCCTACTCCAAGACCCCCATCCCCGATGTCCAGTCGGCCGTCATGCAGCAGGCGTCCAAGGTCTACTTCAGCGACGGCAAGACCGAGGTGGGCCAGTTCGGCCAGACCAACCGGGTGATCCTCACCTACAGCCAGTTCCCCGCGACGCTCCGCGACGCGGTGGTGGCGGCCGAGGACAAGAACTTCTGGCACGAGGGCGGCATCTCGGTGACCGGTATCGTCCGCGCCGCCTACTACGACCTCACCAGTTCCGGCGGGAACCTGCAGGGCGGTTCCACCATCACCCAGCAGCTCGTCAGGAACTACTACGACGACATCGGCACGGCGCAGACCGCGAGCCGCAAGATCAAGGAGATCTTCGTCTCGCAGAAGCTCGCCCAGGCCAAGTCCAAGGAGTGGATCCTCCAGCAGTACCTGAACACGGTCTACTTCGGCGGCGGCGCCTACGGCGCGGCCGCGGCGGCGCAGGTCTACTTCGGCCTGGACCCCAGCCAGCTCAACAAGATCACCCCGGCGCAGGCCGCGATGATCGCCGCGATGATCCAGAGCCCGAGCTACTACAAGCCCGACCCCAAGGCCGGTCCGGCCCACGCGGCGCTGGTGTTCCGCTGGAAGTACGTGCTCCGGACCATGGAGAGCATGGGCACGCTGTCCCCGCAGGGCTATGCGGCGGCGCTGCAGAAGTTCCCCGCCGTGGTCCCGCCGGTGAACAACACCTGGAACGGCTACCGCGGCTACATCATGCAGGCCGTGCTGAACGAGCTCGAGACGACCTACCACTACTCGCTCGGGCGGATCAACACCGGTGGCCTGCACGTGGTCACCACGTTCAACCAGAACCTGATGGCCTCGATGTACTCCACGGTCCGGCAGGCCGACAGCCTGATGAAGCACTGCTCGCCACCTGCCCTGCTGGCCGGCCAGGCGCACACGGCCTGCACGGGGCTGCCGCACTGGGTCCGCACCGGGGCGGTGCTCGAGGACGTGCATAACGGCGCCATCCTGGCCATGTACAGCGGGCCGAACTACAACAAGAAGGACTGCCACTGCCAGTTCGACAACGCGCTGCAGTCCCGCAACCAGGTCGGCTCCTCGTTCAAGACCTACGTCCTGGCCACCGCCGTCAAGCAGGGGATGAACGTCAAGACTTCCCTCCTGAACGGGGACTCGCCGCTGCAGATCCCGCCCGACTCGTCGCCCACCACGCTCGCCAAGCGGGGGCAGCAGTCGCCCGGTCCCGGCTACTACGAGGTCGTGAACGACGAGAGCGGTACCAACAGCTTCGGGCCCACGCCCGTGCAGATGGCGACGGCTCTCTCGCTGAACACCGCCTACACCGACCTGTGGCACCGCGTGGCGTATGACCCCGCGACCGGTGCCCACCCGGTGACGGACATGGCCAAGGCCTTCGGCGTGGACGTCCGGGCCAGCGGGATGGTCGGCGGGCCGAACCCGATGCAGGATGAGGCGGGGATCGCGCTCGGCCAGGCATCGCTGACCGTCGAGGAGCAGGCGACCACGATCGCCACGCTCGCCAACAACGGCCTGTACAACACCCCGCACGTCATCAAGAAGATCATCGTCGGTAACTCGGTCACCCCGGCGAAGGTCACCACGCGCCAGGTGCTCACCGCCGACCAGGCGGCGGACGTGGACTGGGCGCTGTCGGCCGACACGACCGGCGGCGGCACCGCGGCGGGCCTCGGCCTGGACAACGGCCAGCCGGTCATCGCCAAGACCGGGACGACCAACCTGGCCCAGTCGGCGTACTTCATGGCCGCGACGCCGCGGTATGCCATGGCGGACGCCATGTTCGTCAACAAGCCGCACTGCCCGGCGCGGCTTGGGTCGGAGTGTTCGGCCACCTCGTCGCTGGCGTACGCGCCGCCGGCGGGCGTGCAGACACTGTTCGGCGTCGGCGGCATGTCCGGGTACGGCGGGCAGTGGCCGGCGTACATGTGGCACGAGTACTTCGTGAAGAACTTCGAAGGCGTGCCGGTGGAGCAGTTCCTGCCGGTCAACAACGATGGCGAGAAGTGGAACCTCTACGGCGCGCTGCCCAAGCCCAAGCCGAAGCACGACCACAACCCGGGCGGCCAGCCCTGCCCGGGCCAGGGACAGGGCCAAGGGCAGGGGAACCCCTTCGGCTGCCGCGGCGGGCCCACGCCGACCGGGTTCCCGACGCCGACCGGAGGCCCCACCCCGACCGGGAACCCCACCCCGACCGGGCACCCCACCCCGACCGGGCCGCACTTCGCTGCTGGCTCCCAGCCCACGCCGACCACCGGGTCCGGTGGCTCCGGTGGTGCCGGAGCCGGAGCCGGGGCGGTGGGGCTGGCTCTGGTCGTGGTGGCCGGGCCGTCCCTGCCGCTGGTGACTAGGCTGCGTAACAGGCGAGCGCGAGCACGAAGGTCGGCGGAACGGCCGCCGGGCAGTTAGGGCATGCCCTGGCCAGGCTCGCCCGGGCCGGGGCAGGAGCCAATGGCTGAACACGACGGAGCGGAGACGGCTACCGGGCCGCCCACAGCGGCCGGCGCGCGTCCGCCGGGGGTGCAGCCATGGCAGCACCGCGCGGCGATGCTGGCGGGCTCCACCACGGCACTCGTCCTGGCCAGCCTGGCGGGCAGCGCGCTCGGGTTCCTCAACAAGGCCGCCTGCCGCAGCGGCGACTGGAACGTGTACCTCAAGCAGTTCCAGGCCCACTGCTACACCGACATCTACCCGCTGTACTACAACGAGCAGCTTTCGGCGGGCAAGGTCCCCTACACCGGCCATCCGGTCGAGTACCCGGTGCTCATCGGGGCGGTGATGCAGGCGGTGGCCTGGGTGGTCCGGCCCATCTCGGATCCGTACGTCAGGGGCCGGGAGTTCTTCGACGTCACCGTCCTGGTGCTGGCGCTCTGCGCGGTCGCCGGCACGCTGGCCACCGCCTACCTGGCGGGCCGGTCCCGCCGGTGGACCGCGCTCGGCGTCGCGCTCGCACCCGGGCTGATCCTCGCCTCGTTCATCAACTGGGACCTGATCGCGATGGCCATGGTCGCGCTCGGCATGGCCGCGTGGGCCGCCCGCCGGACGGTCCTGGCCGGTGTGCTGCTCGGCCTGGCGGTGGCCACCAAGTTCTACCCGTTGCTGTTCTTCGGCCCGCTGCTGTTGCTGTGCCTGCGGGCCGGGCGCATGCGCGCCTTCTGGACCACCACGGCGTCTGCCGCGGTCGCATGGCTGGTGGTCAACCTGCCCGTCGCCTTCGCCGCGCCCGCGGGCTGGGGCAAGTTCTACGCGCTGAGTAAGGACCGTCCCGCGGACTGGGGCTCGGTGTGGTACTTCTTCGAAACCGAGCACTGGCCGTTCGTCGGCTCGCTCACCGGCGGCTCGCTCAACCTGTTCTCGGCGGCGGTCTTCGCCGCGGGCTGCGTGCTCATCGCTGCCCTGATCCTCACCGCGCCGCGCCGCCCCCGGGTGCCTCAGGTGTTCTTCCTCGTGCTGGCCGTGTTCCTGCTGGGCAACAAGGTGTGGTCACCGCAGTACGTGATCTGGCTGGTCCCGCTCGTGGTGCTGGCGAGACCGCGGCTGTGGGCGTACCTGGTGTGGCAGGTGGCCGAGGTCACCTACTTCTTCGCCATCTGGGCCTATCTGATCACGGTCGCGGTGGGCAGCGGCCAAGTCCCGCTGGCCGAGGGCGGCATCAGCCCGGGGGTCTACTTCGCCGCGCTGCTGTCCAGGCTCGTCGCCGTGCTGATCCTGATGGCGCTCGTGGTCAGGGACATCCTGGAGCCCGACCATGACCTGGTGCGAGCGGCCGGCGACGACGACCCGGCCGGAGGCGTGCTCGACGGCGCGCCCGACAGGTTCGTGCTGCGCCCGCAGGGGGCCGAGCCGGTCAGCCCCTGAGGCGCTCGCGCAGGGCCGGGCCCGTCAGGCCGCGAGGCGCTCCCGCAGCCAGGCGATGTCGGCGGCCGGGTCCGGGGTCTCGGAGACCGCCGGGGCACCGGCCGCGCGGACCACGTCGAGCAGGAGTTCAGGCTCGATCGTGCCGGACTCGATGGCCGCGTGCCGGTCGCGGAAGGAGCCGAACTCGTCCCGCGAGTTGTTGCAGTGCACCAGGTCGATCCGGCCGGTGATGGCCTTGACCCGGTCCACGATGCCGGCCAGGTCCTCGCCGCTGGCGTAGGCGTGGCAGGTGTCCAGGCAGAAACCGATCTGTCCCACGCCGGTCCCGTCGTCCTGCGACAGATCGCCGATGGCATCCCAGAGGCGCCGCAGGGCGGGCAGCCCGCGGGCCATGGCGTGGTCACCGCCGGCGGTGTTCTCGATCAGCAGGGGTATCGGCCGTTCTATCCGCTCGATCGCCTTGCGCCAGTTCGCGTACCCCTCGCTTTCGTCGATGCCGCCGGTGACGTAGCCGCCGTGCACGATCAGGCCTTTCGCGCCCACCGCGGCGGCGGCGGCAAGTTGCTGGCTCAGCAGCTTGCGGCTGGGGATACGGATCCGGTTGTTCGCGCTGGCCACGTTGATGCCGTACGGCGCGTGGATGAAGACCTCAAGGCCCGCCTCGTTGAGCGCGGCGCGAAGCTTGCCCGCGTCACCGCCGGGGAACGTGGGCGCGCCCCAGCCCTGGGGGTCACCGAGGAAGAACTGGATGACCTCGGAACCGGTGGCGCTCGCCACCGTCAGCGGATCACCTTCACGGTCGTGCGCACCAATGCGAACCATGCCCCCGAGCGTAGAGCAGGGGCCAAGGCACCGTGACGAAGGAATGGGGCCTTGAGCCAGCGGGGGTCCGGGGGGTCGCTCCCCCCGAGCCAGCACTACTCAGGACCAGAACCCACCGTGCCCGAAGCCGAGGGCGGTGCCGACGAACGCAGCCACCAGTCCGGTGACGATGATCATCCGCTCGGTGCGCGTCGCGGAGATCAGTTGCGCGTAGAGGCCTACGAGCATGGTCACGACGCCGAGCACCGACGCGAACGCGCGCAACTCGACCACCCAGCCGGCCGCGAACACGATCAGCCCGGCGACCAGGGTGAACACGGCGAGGCTGTTCTCCAGCGGGTGCCGCTGGCCGTCGCTGTTCAGCGACAGGGGGGAACGGGGGCGGGTGCTGGCGGCTTCCGGCATATCGGTCACCCTTCTCAGATCCCGGTCGGTCGAGGAGGATTGTTCCCGCGTCGAGGAGGATTGTTCCCCGCGCGGCACCGCGGGGAACCCCCTTCCACGGGCAGGCCGAGCAAAGCTGTCCCTTGTTGGCCGCAGGCAGCGGCAATGACATGAGGCGCCCGGAGAACCGCTCCGGGGCTGGTAGGCTGAGCCCCTGCATCCCGCCAGCACGTGCCTGGCCCTTGCTGATGCAGTTCCTCCTGCCACGGAGAGACCGTGGCCGTCAGTCCAGAGGGGGCAGTTCCGTTCATGCGTCATTACGAAATGATGATCATCCTCGACCCCAGTCTCGAGGAAACCACCGTGCAGCCGTCCCTTGAGCAGTTCCTGAACGTGGTCAAGACCGGCGGTGGGAGCGTGGACAAGGTTGACGTGTGGGGCCGCAGGCGCCTTGCCTATGAGATCGACAAGCGCTCCGAGGGCATCTACGCGGTCATCGACATGATGGCCCTGCCGGACTCCGTCGCCGAACTCGACCGTCAGCTCAGCCTGAACGAAGCGGTTCTGCGCACGAAGGTCCTGCGCATGGAACACCACTGACAGACCCTCCCGGTAACGTCGCTATTGAACAATCCCTGAGGACCGGAGCCTGAAGATGGCAGCAGGTGACACCCAGATCACGATCGTCGGCAACCTTGTCGGCGACCCCGAACTGCGCTACACCCCCACGGGCCAGGCGGTCGCCACCTTCCGGGTGGCCTCCACGCCGCGCTTCCGCGACAACACCACCGGCGAGTGGAAGGACGGCGACAGCCTCTTCCTGAGCTGCAACGTATGGCGGCAGGCGGCGGAGAACGTCGCCGAGAGCCTGCAGCGGGGGATGCGCGTCATCGTCAACGGGCGGCTACGCCAGCGGTCGTATGAGACCAGGGAGGGCGAGAAGCGCACCGTCTACGAGATCGAGGTCGACGAGGTCGGCCCGTCGCTCCGCAACGCCTCCGCCAAGGTGGTCAAGTCCAACCGGTCCGGCGGCAACTTCGCCGGCCAGGGCCAGGGCCAGGGCGGTGGCGGGTACAGCGGCGGCGGCTCCCGGCCGGCCGAGGACCCGTGGACCGCGGATCCGTCCGACGGATTCGGCGGCGACGCGCCCGACGAGCCGCCGTTCTAACCCACAGAAATCAATCACCATCCCCGCCCAGGAGCGGGGCTTCTATCCAGGAGCACCACGATGGCGAAAGCACCCATCCGTAAGCCAAGAAAGAAAGTCTGCCTGTTCTGCCAGGAGAAGATCGCCTACGTCGACTACAAGGACACGCCGCTGCTGCGGAAGTTCATCTCCGACCGCGGCAAGATCCGGGCCAGGCGGGTAACCGGCAACTGCACCCAGCACCAGCGCGACGTCGCCACGGCGATCAAGAACGCGCGGGAGATGGCGATGCTGCCCTACACGAGCACGCCCCGGTAGGGAAGGAGAGCTGTCGATGAGTCGCACGCCGATGAAGCTGATCCTGACCCAAGAGGTCACCGGCCTGGGCGCCCCCGGCGACGTGGTCGAGGTGGCCGGCGGTTACGGCCGCAACTACCTGGTCCCCCGCGGCCTCGCGATGCGCTGGACCCGCGGCGCGGAAAAGCAGGTCGACCTGATCAAGCGGGCGCGCGCGGCCAGGGACATTCGCGGCCTCGACGACGCCAAGCAGGCCGCGGGACGGCTTGGCGCGCTCAAGGTCCGGCTGGCCACCAAGGCGGGCAACACCGGGCGGCTGTTCGGCTCGGTCAGCCCCTCGGACATCGCGGACGCGGTGCGCGCCGCTGGCGGGCCCGAACTGGACCGGCGCCGGATCGAGATTCCGAGCCCGATCAAGACCATCGGGGCACACCAGGTGCGGGTGCGGCTGCACCCCGAGGTGACCGCCACCATCGAGATCGAGATCGCCGGGAACTGACTCCCGTCCGAGGCGGCTTACCATGCTCGCCGGCCTTCGGCCGGCTTCGCCGTGGGCCCGCAGTATCCACCCGGGGGCCCGAGCCCCCGGACCCCCGCGGCCCCGGTTGCGGTCGGCATGATCACGGACCAGGGCCAGAGGCAGGCTGAATGCGTGGCCCGGACGTCGGCATAAGGGCATGTCCCCGCTGGCGTCCGGGCCGTAGCCATGCAGCCGCGCGGCGAGCGCCGGGTCAAGTTCCACGATCATGGCCCAAAGGCCGGCCAGCCGTGTGGCCAGTTCGCCGGGGTCGGTGTGTCCGGCCCGGTCGGCACGTGCTGCCAGGGCAACCTCGTCGATGGCAGCCCGGAGCAGGGCCAGCCGTACCTCCAGAGTCGAACACATGATCGAAGCCTAGGGGAGGCGGCTTCATGATCGTGATGCTTTCCGGCCACGGCGAGCAACCTGTTTCCCGGGCGGGTAATTACTCCATCTCCTGGCCGTCCCGAGCCCTTCCTCATGCGGCATGCGTCGGTCTGCCGGCACGGCCCCGGAGCGGGCGACACGTCGGCCGGATTGGCCCATCACGACATTTCACCTGTGGACAACGCTGCGCACCGTGTGGACGATCTGACGGCACGAAGTTTTTTCCTCACACACCCGGTGGACGGCATTACTGCTGGTAACGAGGGTGTGGTGGGCCGATCGTTTGGCCTTGTCCTCAGTACTATCCCCAGCCAGCGCACAGGGATAGCGGCGTGTCTGCACAGGCTGTCCACAGACCTGTGCACAGCGCGATTGGACGCAGGCCACAAAGCCGCAGAAGACTGTCGGCAGCCCTCGGCGAGCCGAGCGGCGAATTGTCAGTGCTAGATACTACTATCGAATTTAGCGTTTTAGCTGGTCACGTCCTTGAATGTTCGCTGCGATGGGACGTGGAACGCGGCAGCGGGACTTCTCAGGGCGTCCGCGAGACGGGGAGGTGGGTGTCATGAGTGTCGCCGAACTCGCCCCCCGCGGCGGGGAGTTCGACCGGACCCCACCCCACGATCTGGCCGCCGAGCAGTGCGTCCTCGGCGGAATGCTGATGTCCAAGGATGCCATCTCCGACGTGATGGAGGTGATCAGTCCCCACGACCACTATCGGCCCGCCCACCAGCTCGTGCACGAGGCGATCCTGGAGCTGTACGGCCGGGGCGAGCCTGCCGACCCGGTGACCGTCAGCGACCTGCTGGCCAAGCGTGGCGAGCTGGCCCGCATCGGCGGCGGCGCCTACCTGCATACGCTGCTCGCCTCGGTCCCGACCGCGGCCAACGCCGGCTACTACGCCAGGATCGTCAGGGAGCGCGCGATCCTGCGCCGCCTGGTGGAGGCGGGCACCCGGATCGTGCAGCTCGGGTACACCGGCGACGGCGATGCCGACGAACTGGTGGATCGCGCCGAGGCCGAGATCTACGGGGTCACCGAGCGCCGGGTCAGCGACGACTACCTGCCGCTTGCGGACATCATGCCCGGCGCCCTGGACGAGATCGAGGCGATCGGCTCGCGCGGTGGCGTGATGACCGGCGTGCCGACCGGGTTCAACGACCTCGACTCGCTCACCAACGGCCTGCACGCGGGCCAGATGGTCGTCATCGCAGCCAGGCCCGCCATCGGGAAGGCGCTGGCGCTGGACACCCCGCTGCCCACGCCGACCGGGTGGACGACCATGGGAGAGGTCGCGGTCGGGGAGCGGTTGCTCGGTGCGGACGGCCGTCCAGTGACCGTCGTGGCGGCCACCGAGGTGATGCACGGGCGGCCCTGCTACGAGGTCGAGTTCTCCGACGGCGAGGTCATCGTCGCGGACGCCCAGCACCAGTGGCTCACCTGGACTAGGCGGGCCCGGCGTTATGACGCGCAGACGCGCGGGCACGCCAGGGAGTTCGCCAACCCCGTGCCGCCCGAGGTTGTGACCACGGAAGAGATCGCCAGGACGCTTCGCTGCCCGTCGGCTGACCACCGCCCGAACCACGCGGTGGGCGTGTCCCAGCCGCTCGACCTTCCCGAGGCCGACCTGCCCATCCCGCCCTACGCCCTGGGGGTGTGGCTTAGCAGCGGCGGCGCATCGGCCAGCGCGGGATTCACCATCGTCGATCCCGAGATCGTCATGCACATCGAGTCCGTTGGGCTTGCCGCACTGCCGCAGGAGACGGGGCGCTGTTACCAGATGGCCTTTCCCGATGCCTCCCGCGGAACCGTTCAGACTGTATTGCGCACGCTGGGGGTCCTTGGGAACAAGCACATCCCGCTCAGCTACCTTCGTGGCTCCGAGACTCAGCGGCGTGCGCTCCTGGCTGGCATCCTCGACACCGACGGTACCGTGACCAGCACGGGGTCGATCCAGCTAGCGGTGACGAACCGGGAACTGGCCGAGAATGTGCGCGAACTCGTAGCCAGCCTGGGTTACCGGTGCTCGATGAGCACCAAGCAGGTCAAGGGCCGCAGTGTGGCTACATCGACCTGCTACATGGTCAACTTCACGACGCCAGACAGAGTGTTCTGGCTGGACCGCAAGCATCTGCTGCACAAGGAACGGCTGCACCACCGCCCCCAGCGCACCCGGTGGCGCTACATTGTGGACGCCAGGCCGGTTCCCTCCCGTCCGGTCCGCTGCGTCCAGGTGGACAGCGCGGAGCGGCTGTACCTGGCCGGGCGCAGCATGATCCCGACCCACAACTCAACGCTGGCGCTGGACCTTGCCCGGGCGGCGGCGCTGAAGCATGGGCTGACCACGGTCATGTTCAGCCTGGAAATGAGCCGCAACGAGATCACCATGCGGCTGCTCTCGGCCGAGGCGCGGGTGCCGCTGCACGCGATGCGGACCGGCCAGATGGGCGAGGACGACTGGACCAGGCTGGCACGCCGGATGAGCGAAGTGGTCGACGCGCCGCTGTTCATCGACGACTCGCCGAACATGTCGCTGATGGAGATCCGGGCCAAGTGCCGCCGCCTCAAGCAGCGCCACAACCTGCGCCTGGTGATCGTCGACTACCTGCAGCTGATGAGCTCGCCCCGGCGGGTGGAGAACCGGCAGCAGGAGGTGTCGGAGATGTCCCGGTCGCTGAAGCTCCTGGCGAAGGAACTCGACGTGCCGGTGATCGCTATCTCCCAGCTCAACCGTGGTCCCGAGCAGCGCAACGACAAGCGTCCCCTGCTGTCCGACCTGCGCGAGTCGGGATGCCTCACCGCGGAGACACGGGTGCTTCGCGCGGACACCGGTACCCAGGTCACGCTGGGGAGCCTGCTCGCGTCCGGAGAACGCGACATCCCCGTCTGGGCCCTGGACGAGCGGTTGCGGCTGATCGCCCGGCCTATGACCCATGTCTTCCCCACCGGGGTCAAGGAAGTGTTCCGCGTGCGCATGGCCTCCGGGCGGCAGGTCGAGGCGACCGGCAATCATCCATTCCTTACCTACGACGGCTGGCGTCACCTCAGCGAGATCCCGGCCGGTACGCGGGTCGCGGTGCCACGGCATCTGCCTGCACCGCTCGAACTGCGGGACATGCCAGAAGCAGAGATCACCATGCTGGCGCATCTGCTGGGCGACGGATCCTTCGTCAAGAATCAGCCGATTCGGTACGCCACCACCGATGAAGCCAACGTGGCTGCAGTCAGCGCCGCGGCGACACACTTCGGAATAACCGCGGTCCGCGACGACTATGCGGCCGCCCGGTGCACCACGGTGCGGCTGCCTGCGCCGTACCACTTGACACACGGGCGGCGTAACCCCATCGCGGCCTGGCTGGACTCCTACGGGCTGTTCGGCCTGCGCAGCCACGAGAAGTTCGTCCCGGATCCGGTGTTCGCGCTGCCGAAGAAGCGGCTTGCGCTGTTTCTGCGTCACCTTTGGGCGACCGATGGCTGCGTCTGGTGGGACGAGAAGGTCGGTCAAGCTCGGATCTACTACGCCTCAACGAGTCGTCGGCTCATCGACGACGTCGCGCAACTACTGATGCGCTTCAACGTCATGACCCGAATCAAGGAGACGAAGAAGGGCAGCTACCGCCCCTGCTACCACCTTCTCGTCTACGGCGCGGAGAACCAACTTCGTTTCCTGGACGACATCGGTGTGCACGGGGCGCGTTCGGTCATGGCCGACAGGACGCGGGCGAATCTGGTAGCCATCAAGGGCAACACAAACCTCGACACCATCCCTCGCGAGGTCTGGGACAGGGTCCGCGGCGTGCTAACCGAGCGGCAGATGACTCATCGCGCGTTTGCCGCCGCGATAGGCACGCAGTTCTGCGGCAGCACGCTGTGGAGGCACGCGCCCAGCCGCGAGCGCCTGGCCAGGATCGCTTCGGTTCTCGACGACGCCGACCTGGAGATGATCGCCACCAACGACGTTTTCTGGGACGAGGTCGCCTCGGTGGAGAGCCTTGGCATGCAGCCGGTCTACGACGCCACGGTGGCCGGTGCGCACAACTTCGTCGCGAACGGCATCAACGTCCACAACTCGATCGAGCAGGATAGCGACGTCGTGATCTTGCTGCACCGGGAGGACGCCTACGAACCGGAGTCGCCCAGGGCCGGGGAAGCAGACCTGATCGTGGCCAAACACAGGAATGGGCCGACCGCCGTCGTGACGGTCGCGTTCCAGGGCCACTACAGCCGCTTCGTCGACATGGCCCCCGGCTAGACCCAGCTGTAGGGTCTCATTTCGGCTGCACTTTCTCACGGACGGCTGCACCTTGGCTGCACTTGTGCAGAGTAATTGAGACACACCAGTTGAGTTCTAGGTTCTCATCGTAAATGTGCCGGTGCTGGTGGCCGCCCGGCGGCGGGTGTTCGTCTCTGCCCCCCTGCTGCAGGGGAAGGTTCAGGACCGCGAGCGCACGGTTGGAGCCCGGAATCCATACTTATGGGCTGCTCGCTGTGCTCGGACTCGCTGCCCCTCATCTGCATCTGCGCGAATTGCTCGCTCACCCGTACGTCGCCGCGACGCGCGAGTTGTCCCAGCCGTCGAACGCCGTGATCGCCAGCGTCATCCCGATCACGGCCAGCCCGCCGCTCGGCGAGGCGGTCGCCGAGTTTCTCGCACGCCGCGACCTGGACGACGACACGCGGCGCTCCTACGGCCAGACCATGACCCGGCTGCGCCACGAGGTCGACGCGCTGCTGAGCCGGCGCGACGTGCCGTTGCGGGAGAAGACGCTGTGGCGGCTGCTGTACGAGTCGGCCGCCCGCGCCGACTCCGTCCTCTCCCTCGACATCGAGGATCTGGACAAGTTCCTCTCTGTTGGCGCAGATCGTGTTGGCGTGGGTCGGCTGCGGCCTGGTCCCCGCCCGTGAGCTGGACCCTCACGGCCGGGGACAGTCAGGCGCGCAGGTTCGGGGACAGCGGGCCGGGGCGGCCGAGTACTTCTTTCGCCTCGCGCAGCGGGTCTTCCGCCGGGCCGAGCAGTCCGCAGGCGACGGCGGCGTGGGCGCGGGCGGTCGCGACCACGGTGTAGTTGAAGATCAGGAACAGCACTAGGCAGACGGCCGCGACCGCGACCGCCTCCGGGAGCGTGTTGACGTAGAGGCCCCAGCCGCCGGGACCGTGCGGGCCGTTAGGGTGATAACCGAGGTCGTAGCCGTGGTACCGCACGCCGTGGACTGTCTTCCACGGCGCCCAGTACCAGATCGGCAGCGTGATCCCGGCAAGGAACGCCCACCACACCGCCAGCACGATGGCATCCAGCGCGAGCAGCGGGACGAACATGCCGACCAGGTAGGCGACGTCCCGCCAGGTCGCCGGGTCCCGCCAGCGGGCACGCAGCTGGGCCATGATGCCGTGCCCGGTGACCTGCCGGTAGGTGCCCTGGATGCGGGCAAGGGGACGCAGCCGGGCCCGCTCGACGTCCGCGCACCAGCGGATCGCCGCGGCGGCGGCTACGAGAACTGGCAGCCCGGCGACGGTGATGCTCAGCCCCGCGCCGGCGGCGGCGGTGCTCAACGCGATCGCGAACAGCGCCCAGCCCACGACCAGGTAGCCGAGCAGGTACCAGGCAGCCGCCCACGGGCCACGGGAGAGCACGAGCCGGATGGGGTCGCGGCGCAGGCTCAGCTTGCTCACGGCGCTCACGCCACGTCTTGCACGAGCTGCTCGACGGCGCTGACGTTCTCGGCGAGCTTCGTCATCTCGCCGCGCAGCTCGGTCATGTTAGCCACCGCCTCTTCGGCCAGCTTGCGGTAGGAGGCCAGCGCGACCGCGTCGGCGCGGTGCCGCTGCAGCCGGTAGTAGTTCCAGACGGTCACCGCGACCGCGGCGCAGATCGGGACGAAGATCGCCAGCAGGACGCCGATCGCCGTGTAGTTGGTGCCGGCCGACGCCAGCGTTGTGGTGTGTGTCATTGGTCGCTCTCCTTCATGTGGAGCGTCTCCGCCTGCCCGGAGAATGCTCGGGCAGGCGGAGTCGGCTTGTCCGGCGGGGGATCCGGTTGATCAGGCTCCGCGCCTGGGTGACCGCTTGGCGAAGCACCTGACCACCGGCCGCCTGCGGCCAGCCAGGCCACCAGGAGGTACAGCGAGACGGCCGGCCAGGTCTTGATCGCCTGGTTGCCATCCCCGGCTGGCGAGTGCGCGGCGGAGGTATGCAGTCGAGGTGCGGACACCATGGTTGCCTCCTTCAGGGGCGGGTTGAGTCGCGGAGCATGGCCCGGGCGGTACTGGCGTGCGCCCTCGCGGCCGGGGCCGCGAGCGCGGCGGTCGCGGCGAGGACCGTGCCGCCGGCAAGATGCCTCATCCCGCACCGT